>Ga0070734_10005996_pt1 | contig 10435 bp, 6 predicted proteins | sample Coa_R1_8_FD_66444 | JGI IMG/M metagenome (GOLD analysis project Ga0070734, IMG submission 66444) | Surface soil microbial communities from Centralia Pennsylvania, which are recovering from an underground coalmine fire - Coalmine... | ecosystem: Environmental > Terrestrial > Soil > Unclassified ... | reverse complement strand
CGGGTACCACGGCAACGACGCGTTTCCAGGTGGTGTAGCCGTTGCCTGTCGGTTGTGGCGGATTGTCCTGCGCATCCCACACCGGCAGTGCAGTCACCGCGTCATGGGCGATCGGCCACCAGACGCTTTTCAGCACCATGGACGCAGGCGGAAAGCTCGGTACCGCGCGATCCTCAGGATAGCTGCCATCGTGTGGGCCTTCGGTCCGCAGGCGTCGCAGCGCCGCGATGCGATTCAGGCCATGACGGCGGATGTGCGCATACGCCGCCGTGCTATAGAGCGTGTAGCTGATCACCGGGATATCGGCGGATTCGGCAGCATTGCCGCCATTGGCGGCAGTAGCGGCGTGAGGCGGCGCCGAGAACCCTTGGATCCCGAGCGCAGCGGTGCTGGAATCGGCGAACAGCTCCGACTCACCATGCCAGCGCTGGAAGCGCGGTGAGCCATGATCGCTCTGACTCAGCTCGCCGAGCAGCTGCCACGCGTGCCGACGCTGAGCACCGAGGTCGCCGCGGTCGCGCAGCACCAGCAGCGCCTCAGCGTCGGAGGCAGGAACCCTCCCGGGGATGCCATGCGCTGACAACAGCGACGGCAGTGTCGCGAGCACGCCTGCGGAAAGCGTCAGCAGCAGGCTCATCTGCACCACGGCTGCCGTGCGTGTCAGCGACATTCGCGATTACCCCGACGCGGCGCGACGCAGGACACAATCAATCTGCTCGGCGGGGTTCTGTCCCGGGATCCCGGGACGCTTGGTCAAGCGGACAAGCTCGTAGCCTGCCTTGTAACAGGTGGTGAATACCAGCTCTCCTGACGGAATGAGGTTGAACGGCACCTTGACGTGAAAATGCCCGGTCTCATCCGTGAGCAGCGTGTAGTTTCCCAAACTGGTGCGCACGATGACGACGACACCCGCCAGCAGGGCTCCCCGCTCGTCCTTCGCCGAGCCAAAGTAGCGTACGCCCGGGGTCTTCTCATCCGCGTTGTTGGGGTTGTAGGTGTATTGCGCCCAGGCAGGTGCGAGGCTAGACGCGAGCGTGCCCAGGACCAGCGGCACCCAGACTGACAGCCTGGCCTTCATGGACCGGCCCGCATCAGGCGAACAGCAGATGGCGTAACAGGTAGAGGCACACGAGCATGGCTCCCAGCGGGAACACCCATAGATAGCCCTTCAGAACGCGCTGCACGACGCTCTCCGGTATCAGCACGGCAGCCACGAGCGCGGCCAGTGCGGCGCTGGCCATGAGCCCATACCAGACCATGGCTGGGCCGAGCCCCGTGCGCATGCGTGCACCCCAGAAGAAATTGCCGTGCAGCGGGTAATAGATGAACAGCGGCCAGTTCATCGCAAAGGCCACACTATAGGCGCAGCTGAAGACGATGAGGAACGGCCCCGACGCAAACCATGGCCGCTTCATGCCAGTCCTCGAATATTGTTCAAGATATGGCCGACCAGAAAGTCCAGCCAGACGATGACGGCGAGGATCAGGCAGATCGCAAGCCGATCCCGCGACGGCGCAGCGGCAGGGTCGCCAGACCAGGTGTAGGCGTAGAAAGGCAGGACGCTCAGACCTATGCCGGCGAAATGCTCCTTGAGCTCAAAGATGCCGATGGCCCAACCCAAAGCCATCTCCTCGAATGGAATGCGGACGTTCAATCGATAGGCCGGATAAATCACCGCTCCCAGAATCACCTGCGTCACATAGAGCGCAATGACCGCCGCCGTGAAGGTACGGTGGTTGACGCTACGGTAGCGGTCCAGAAACGAGCCGGTGTGGACCACGCGCCTGCGCAGCAGCGAGACGGCCTGATGCGTGATGGCACCCAGCAGGGCGACGCCCACGAGTGCGTGCAGGATCAATAGCCAGGTGATGGTTGTCACAGCCCCCCCGCGCAGGGACGTCGCGCGACGCGGGCCAGCCACGCCGCGTCAGCCATGGCCGGCCGAGTCGGATAGCGCCCCGGCTGGCCAGGGTCTGGCGATTCAGTCCGCGAGCGGATTCGGACGAATCTGGAACTTGACCACGCGACTCTTCCCGGCCATGCCCAGCTCGCTGTGCCACATGATATTGGGGCCGTAATCGGCATACACGGCGCGCCCCTTCCAGCCGGCCGCCGGGTCGTCGATACGTCCGTCCATGCCGCGCGTATAGAAGCCCATCGGATAGGGGACACGCATCACCACCCATTTTCCGCTGGGTAGCAAGGCGAGCAGCGAGTCCGAGTTAGTACCATTGGCCATCGGTGTATTCGCACCGAGCCCGAGCGTATTGAACTGGTCGACGAAGTTGTAATACAGGAAGTCGACCTTGACATTGGTGCCGACGAAGGTCGGCCCCAGAACGGGGTACAGCGTCCAACCTTCCGGACATTGCTGGGCCGGATTCGGCAGCGTCGGATCGTAGGCATGCCTGCATTTGCGGCGATCGAAGCTGGCCAGCTGACCACTGCCCGCAAGCCCGGTCCAGATGACCCCATGCGTGTCCATGTCGATGCCGCGCGGAGTGTAGCCATTGACCTTCGAGGCCGCATTGTTGAACGGCGGCTCGTACTGCTCACTGACGCAGGTATGCGGATCGACACGGACGATGCTGCCCGGCATCGGACCGATCACGGCGATCCAGACACTGCCATCGAGATCCGGCTGCACGCCGTAGACGCCCTGCGTCACGATGCGCTTGTCGATGTTCGGCTCGATCTTGCCGTCCCGGTTGGTGTCCAGGTACGGCAGACACCAGCCCGACGCCTTGCGCTCATCACCGGTCTGGTCGAGCACGCGACTGTTGATCCAGCCCACGGTGCCGCTCAACGGGCCGTTGACGTACAGGGTCTCATCGGCGTCGTTGGCAAAGCGCACATGATGCGCATCGAAGCAGATATTGGCGAGCGGATGAAAGCGGGCCGTTTTGGGGTCGTAGTACTCGACGCCCCGGAAATTGACCTTCTGGGGACCGATGTGCGCGTAGAAGTCGCTCTGGTCAGTGCAATAGGCCGGCTGGTCCTCCGGCGGGCGCGAGCGGCCGGACATCCAGACGCGACCCTTGCTGTCCATGGCTGCGTTATTCGGGATGGACTGGTCATGCCAGTACAGCGTGTTGCCCCAGTACGGAGAGGGCAGCGGCTCGGCTTGCTGCTTGCCGAACGGCGTACGCAGCGGATCGAGCACCGGCACCGTGTATTGAGTCCAGAAGTTGAATGTCGGGTTCAGGATCAGGAACGCATCATTGCCCCAATCGACCCCGTAGATTGGACCATTGGCGTTGAGGGTCGGCTTGCGTTTGTCCGTCGTGAGCTCGTCATGCGCAAAGGTGTTCACCTCGCCCCATTCCCACTCGGTGATGACGATGTTGCGCTCGATCCCCTGCGGACGGGGGGGCGCCTCGCCCGGCACTGCGCCGGAGAGCACCTTGTCGGTCCAGGCACCAAACGTCTCGGTGGCGATCTTGCGACCTGGGCGCAGGAAAGCCGCTGACATTCCGGCGCCGTCCTGACCCACCAGGGTGCGAATGCCCCAGCCCTCTGCGCTGGATTCGTAGGGCTGGCCGAGATTTTTCTCGATCTCGCGCGTCGCTTTGTCGCCCAGTTGATGGCAGACGTTGCATTCGGTTTTGTAGTGATTGATCCAGTGGTCCTGGGTCTTCATGCTCGGATCGATGCCATTGCCCTGCGGCCCTGTGCCGGGGAAAGCGCTCTTGGGCGGGATCGGCAGCATCGAATACCAGTAGTTGGCCGGATAGTACTGCGCCGCCGCGTGCGCATTCGGCGCGATCACGGCGGTCAATGCCAAGATGTGGCCCGGAGCAGACTGGACGTGCGGAGAGTCGATGAGACCGTAGCCACGGGTCCAGACGTTGTAGTTCGCTCTCGGCAGCTGCGGCAGCACAAAGCGACCCTGATCGTCCGTTACCACGATCTTGGTGAGCCGGCTTCCGAAATCGGTCGTCTCGGCGATGACCCATATGCCGGATTCGGGGCCGCGAGCGCTCCTGACGACGCCGCTGATGGCGTCTGTCTGGATCCGCGGCCCCGCCGCGACCTGTGCCGACGCACGCGACAGGCCCGCTCCAAGCACGACCGTCCCGAGTACGCCTGCGAGCACTGCCCGGACCGGAAAGCCATAGCTACGCATAAACCCCCTCCCACGAATCATTCGCGCCGCGCCGCTCAGGCGCACGCGAGATCGACCTGGACCGTGCATGGATACCGTGTCGGCTCGCCACCACACAATCAGGAACGGTTAGCGGTAACTGTTATCTGTTGACCTGAGTAACCGTTCTGCCTTGAGCGGCTTTGCAGCGGCTCTTTTAATGTAGGCCGCGCGACAACATACCAGACCACGGGCAGGGTCGCCCAATCGCGTCAAACGGTCTCGATCTCGCTTACAGGGAGGACTTCCGCATGGGGCGGTACATGAATACGCCAGTGCTTTGCACTGCGGCATGCTCACTATGGCTGGCGACCGCGATATCCGGAGGCGCTCTCGCCCAGGCGCAAGCGCCCGGGTCGGCTGCCGATCAGAACGCGACGGCGCAGAACACTGCCGCCTCCCCGCCAGGCTCAAGTGAGCTGCAGGAGGTCGTGGTCACGGCCGAGCGTCGCGCCACTGACGTGCAGGCGACGCCCATTGCGATCACCGCGGAGACCGGTGAGCAGCTGCTCGAGCTGCATCTGGACACGATCAGCAGCTTGCAGAGCACCGTGCCGGGTTTCAGCAGTGACGAGACCGGATCCGGACTGTTCAACAACATCAACATTCGCGGCATGGGCGATTCGATCATCAACCCGTCGATCGTCACCGGCGTGGCGGTGTTTCGCGATGGCCTGTCGATGGGTGAGACGATCGGCCAGTCCGAGGCCATGTTCGATATCAACAACACCGCGGTGCTCAAGGGGCCGCAGGGCACCTTCGTGGGCGCCAGCTCGACGGCCGGCGCGGTTGAAATCACCACCAACGATCCGGTGATCGGGGGCGACATTCACGGCTACGTTCAGGCCCAGCTCGGCAATTACACCGATCACGAGCTGCAGGGCGCGCTCAATCTGCCGTGGAGCGACACCTTCGCTGCCCGCATCGCATTTGATTACATCCATCGCAACAGCTTCTCGAAGGACCTCGGGGCGCAGAACCTGGTACCGGGCGATTCCGATCCGACCTACGACCCGGGTCGGCACCTGGAGAACGATGCGCGCCTGAGCCTGCTCTGGAAGCCCACCAATTTCTATACCGCGCTCGCCAAGCTCGAGTACAGCTTCTTGGATACCGAAGATTCCGATGCACTGCCCAACCCCGGGACCTACAGCACGCTGTTCTATGCGGGCCCGCAGGCCGGCGGCGTCGAGGGGGGCTGCAGTCTTGGCGGGCCGCTGAATGCCAATCAGATTGTTTGTCCGAACCCTGGCAGTGTGCAGCACTCGCAGTTCTGGTATCCCGGCGAGAAACCCTTCCTGCTGGACTACTACAACACGGACATGGCGCTGAATTACTACACGCTGCACCTGGGGCTGCGCCAGGACTTTACCCTGCCGGACGGGATCGACATCCGCTCGTTGACCGGCTTCGTACGCATGAACTTCAACTGGGACCCCAATGTCAGCTATAGCCCGGCCAACGCCGGCACCCAGTATCACGAGTTTCCGGATGACGATTATTACAGCCAGGAGATCGACCTGATCTCCCCGACCTCCGGGGGTTTCTACAGCAAGGTGAACTGGATTGCCGGTGCCTATCTCTATTACCGATATACCCCGGTCTACATCAACAACTTCTCGGTTCCCGCGCCCTATACGCCCGGCACACTGCCGAGCACGGATCTGATCGTGAGCAATCTCGCCACGGCCCGCAGCGCCGCGGTGTTCGGCAACATCAACTGGCAGCTCACCGATACCCTGCAGCTGCAGATCGGTGCACGCGATAACTGGGACAACAATTTCGCCACGCAGAATCCCGGACCTGCTACCGCTCCGCCGTTCGCTCCCGAGCTGCAACCCAGCGGCGCCGGCGTCTATCTGCTCAACTACTGCGGCACCCCAGGAATACCGTCGGGCCCAGGCTTCTGCGCCGCCAACTCACTGGCCAACGGTTCGCGACTCTACTATCTGTTGTTCCCGATTCAGTCCCGCGGGCAGTTCAAGGATACGGTGCCGACCGGCAAGATCGACTTCAACTGGACCCCCGTGCCGGGACAGAACTTCTATGCCTTCTATGCCCGCGGCTACAAGGCCGGCGGGGCCAACGCCGGCTCGGCGGACCATCCGACCTGGGCACCCGAGCACGTGAATGATTTCGAGCTCGGCTGGAAGGGACGTCTCTTCGATGGGCACATGCTCACGCAGGTTGGCGTCTACTACTACGACTATCAGAATATGCAGTATCAGGTGTACGACACCCAGAGCAATAACGACACGAACACCGGCTCCGTGGTCGAGAATCTCTCACCCACGACCATCTATGGCTTCGAATTCGCGGAGCAGTCGAGGTTTGCCGGCTTTGGCTTGGATGTCGGCCTTTCCTACAACAAGTCAAAGCTCGGCAATCTGTTTACCGTGGACAGCTCGCGCCTTCCTGGCGGCTGGGGCAGTCCGTTGGGCCACCCGCAGTGCCTGCCGGGTCATACCTACGCCACACCGTGTTTTGACTACGCGCCTTATTCAATCAACGTCAGTGGAGAGCAGAATCCGTTTGCCCCGGTGTTCACCGCGAATGTGACCGTGGACTATATCTTCCGCATCGGCGCCAACAGCAGCCTGGATCCGCGTGTGACGTTCTCGCATACGGATAAGCAATACGATTCGATCTTCCAGACGCCGTACAACGAGTTTGGTGCCCGTGACCTGTTCAGCGCCAGTCTCGACTACACGTACCAGCAATGGCTGCTGCAGGCCTACGCCACCAATCTCAACAATCAGACCTACATCATCGGAGTGAATGGGCAGAACATCAATTACGGCCCGCCACGCCAGTACGGCTTGCGCGCGGAGCGTACCTTCTAAGTTCGGCGACAGGCAGGCAGGCCTTCTCCCGCCTGCCTGCCGGCCTTGCCTGGCTGGGCACCTGGCGAGGCCCCCAGACCAGGGTTGACTGAACCGGCGGCTTAACTCGCGTTGGCGCCCGCCCCGGGCGCACCCTCAGACCGCGCGCCCGGAGCGACCAAGGGGCTGACGTGGCGGTCCTGCAACAAACGGGGCCAAGCCTGCCGGCGGTGCCTCCGTGCATGCACTACAGCATGCGACCCTGGATTGGACTACGATTCCGTGTTACAGAACTAATACAATGCGTCCGCCGGGGGGGCGGCATTGGCATCGGTACGTGACCGAGGGGGCCGTTCTTACGCCACTCTGAGGGGCTGATCCTGCCTTCGCCAGGGCACCATCCACGAGGCGCAAATACATGCAAGACACGGACCTCATCCTCAGTCAGCTCGAGCGGGTCACGGAGAGCCATGCCTTCCGCTTTGCAGATCGGCAGCGCAGTTTTTTGCGGTACGTCGTCACTGAAGCCCTGCAGCACCGGGCCGATCGTCTGAAGGAATACGTGATCGGCATCGAGGTATTCGGTAAACCGACGACGTTCGATCCCCGGCTCGATTCCATCGTGCGTACCGAGGCGCACAAGTTGCGGGCAAAGCTGGCGCGCTATTTCGATACCGAGGGAAAAAGCGATCCCATCCGCATCGAGCTGCCACGCGGCAAATATTCACCGGTGTTTGCCCCGGCGAAAGCCGCCGCGCCCGCGCCGGCGGCCAGCCCCCGCTGGCAGCGTGAGCCCAGCCCACTGCGCGTGCTCGTGCTGCCCTTCGGTAGTCCGGGCGCCGCACCCCTCGATCTGCCCTTCGGCGATACGCTGACGGATGAGTTGGGGCACGCGTTATCGGCCGTCCCGGGTATCGAGGTGGTGGCGCGCAGCTGCGCGATGCAGTTCAAGGGCCAGGCGGTCGATATCTGCGAGGTGGCTCGGCGCCTGAACGTGCACGCAGTCATTGAAGGCACCGTCCATCGAGTGGGCGACGGCGTGCGGATCCTTGCGCAGGTGGACGATCCCTCCAATGGATGCACCATCTGGTCGCAAAGCTATGAGCGGCAGCTCGGCCGCATCGCTGCGCTGGAGCAGGATCTGGCAAGGGTCATCACCTCGCAACTGCTGCCCAAGATTCAGTCGCATAAACCCCAGCTCGAGCGCTCGGTCACGCCCCCGCGTCCCACCGGCTCCGAGACGCATCGGGAAGCCCAGCAGCATTATCTGCAGGGGCTGCGGCACTTTGCGCGCCAGGCGCCGGACGATGTACTCGAGGCCTCACGCCTGTTCAATCTGGCGGTCGAGAAGGACAACCGTCTGGCGCATGGCTACACCCATCTCGCCTATAGCCATCTTTTTCGCCCGGTCCTGCAAGCGGTCTTGCCCGCAGAGCCCGTATCGCATGCATTTCTGGCGGCGCGCCGCGCGCTGGAGATCGATCCTCTGACCGGTGCGGCCCATATCACGCTGGCACTGGAGCGGCTGCAGAATTACCAGTGGCACGAGGCCGATGAGGAATTTCGCAAGGGACTGGAGCTTTCCCCGTCCGACACCGTGGGACACGCCTGGTACGGCATCTTCCTCACCAGCCTGGGACGCACCTCCGAGGCCCTGCAGCATCACGAGCTCGCCCTGGAATGCGACCCGGATGCGGCCATGAGCTCGTGGTCGTACGGGCTGACGCTTTTTCTCATGCGACGCTACAGTGAGGCTGCGCATTACTATCGCAACACGCTTTCCCGCCACCCGTGCTCGCTGCAGGCCAACACGGGCCTGGGGCTCGTGCTGCTGCATGAAGGCGACTACGCCGCGGCGATCGCGCAGCTCGAGAAGGCGCAGGGCCTGACCACGGGTCTGACGAGGGATAGGACCAAATTGGGCTATGCCTACGCGCTGGCCGGGGCCACGGAGCGCGCGCGCGAGATCCTGGATGACCTGCTGGATCTCGCGGATCGATGCAGCGTTCCCGGCAACATGCTGGCGGAGCTCTATATCGGACTCGGCGAAGTGGACGATGCCTTCAAATGGCTGCAGATCGGCATCGATCAGAAAGATATTCCTGCGATGCTCCGTTGCGATCCGATGTTTGATCCGTTGCGCAGCGACCCCCGGTTCGGTGAGCTGCTCGAGCACCAGAGAATGTCCTGAACGGACACCCGGCGGCCTCGAAATAGCGCTCCTGCGCCGCGGGGTAACCGTTCTACCCTGACTTGCCTGGCTTCGCCTTCTGCTATGCTCGGCGCGCTCAGGAGGAGTGTATGGCCACGATCAACACTCGCAGTGCAGACGCACCCAGCGATCCCTCCCGTCGCCTGTTCGTCACGGCCAGTCTGGCCCTGGGTGGCGGCCTGCTGCTGACGCTGAGCCCTCCGTCATTGGCGCAGCGCGAGCGCAGGGCCGGGAACGCTGGCGCTGAGGCGGCTCTGGGACCTTACATCCGCATCGCCTCGGATGGCATCGTCACCATTTTCGCGAAGAATCCCGACATGGGCCAGGGTGCCAAGACCATGCTGCCCATGATCATCGCCGATGAATTGGACGTGGCTTGGGCGAACGTCCGCAGTGAATCCGCCCCGACGAACCCCGCGCTGTATGACTTCCAGGCTTCCTGGGGCAGCATGACCACGACGACGTGCTGGGATCCCATGCGCCGCGTGGGCGCTGCCGGACGGCAGTTGCTGATCACGGCAGCCGCTCGCATGTGGAGCGTGCCACCCAGCGAATGCGGGACCGATCAGGGCGTGGTGCATCACCGCGCCAGTGGCCGCCGCGCCTCCTACGGGGTGCTGGCGAGCCGCGCAGCGCGCCTGCCGCCAGTGGACCTCAGCAAGGTGCCGCTCAAGGACCCCTCTGAGTACCAGATCATTGGCAAGTTCACGCCGCAAACGGACGGGCCGCGCGTTCTGGCCGGCGAGCCGCTGTTCGGCATCGACCAGAACGTGCCGGGAATGCGCTACGCGGTGTATGAAAAGGCGCCCGCTTTCGGCAGCCGCGCCCTCAGCGCGAATCTCGACGCGATCAAGGCGCTGCCGGGTGTGCGCGATGCTTTTATCCTCCATGGAGATCCGCAGCAGTCGATGACCGGCGGACTGGCCGATGGCGTGGCCATCGTGGCCGACCGGTGGCATCAGGCGAACAAGGCACTCGGCCAGCTGCAGGTGCAGTGGGAGGCACGCGACGTCTCGCGCCAGAGCACGGCTTCATTCGACCGTCAGGCAAGCGAGCTGAGCCGTCAGGCTCCCCAGCAGACGCTGCGCCACGACGGTGACCTCGACGGCGCCTTTCGCGGCGCCGCGCAGGTCGTGGAGGCCTCGTACGCCTATCCATACCTGGCGCACGTATGTCTCGAGCCCATGAACTGCACCGCTTGGGCTAAACCCGACGGTAGCGTCGAGATCTGGGCGCCGACGCAGGCCCCGACGCTGG
>Ga0070734_10005995_pt1 | contig 10436 bp, 11 predicted proteins | sample Coa_R1_8_FD_66444 | JGI IMG/M metagenome (GOLD analysis project Ga0070734, IMG submission 66444) | Surface soil microbial communities from Centralia Pennsylvania, which are recovering from an underground coalmine fire - Coalmine... | ecosystem: Environmental > Terrestrial > Soil > Unclassified ... | reverse complement strand
TCGATCGGCCTTTCACGCTCGAAATACCGCCGGATCGGATCCGGCATCATCGGCCAGATCCGCTGGCGGATTTCGCTCTCGCTCGGCAGCTGTTCGGGGGCCGGCACGTTCGGCATTTCGGCCTGGTGGTTCAACCCCGGCTCGCTTCCATGGAACGATACCGCCATCGTGAAGATCGCGCGACCGTGCTGGATCGCCACCACGCGCCGCGTCGTGAAGCTGCGGCCGTCGCGGATACGGTCGACCTCATAAATGATTGGAACCTTGGGATCGCCTGCCAGCAGGAAATAGGCATGGAGCGAGTGCGGGGGGCGCTCTGCGACCCCGTCGACTGTGCGGCAGGCGGCAACCAGAGCCTGCCCAATCACCTGACCACCGAAAACGCGCTGCCAGCCGACCTGCGGCGAACGGCCCCGGAACAAATTTACCTCGATCGGCTCAAGATCGAGGATGGCCAGCAGGTCGTGCACGGCAGAGGTCATTGGCTGCTAATCCTAGGTCGAATACGCTAAGCAGACAGGGCCGCAGGCATGCTTGGCGAATTGGATCGAAGTCAAGGCTCAGTGGTTGCGGACCGTTGCCGATGTTAGACTTTGGAGTGGAGTCTCGGGAAGCTTGCTTTAGGCGTTTGCGCGCCGCCGCTCGGGCTGACCGGGGCGATGCTCGTTGCATGAGGATGAGTGACCAGCTCATGCCCGCATCAAATTCCGGCCGCAATCACGTTCGCATCAATACCCAACGATGTCGGTTGGCGTAGGTCGAGCCGAATTTCCTTACGAAGCCAGAGGGCAGCGAACTTGCCGACAGTTGCAGACCGTCGTTCGGATGTTTTGATCGCGGGCGGCGGATTCGCCGGGTTTGCGCTCGCCATTGCGCTGCGCGAGGCGCTTGGCGAAAATTTCACCGTCACGCTGGTTGATCCGGAACTTCGGCGAGCGGATCAGGATTTTCGTGCTTCCGCGATTGCGGCAGCGCCGCGCCGGATGTTTGACGCGCTCGGCGTTTGGGACGCAGTGGCCGACGAGGCACAACCGATTCTGGACATGGTGATCACCGACAGCCGCCCGAACGATGCGGCCCGCCCGGCGTTTCTGACTTTCGCCGGCGAGATCGAGCCGGGCGAACCGTTCGCCCACATGATCGAGAATGGCCGCTTGGTCGCGGCGCTTCGCGAGAAGGCGTCATCGGTTGGCGTCGCCCTCGTCGGTGCGTCGGTTGCCGATTTTACCTCCGGACCATCTGACGTGGATGTGCGGCTCAGCGATGGCGGGACGATCCGGACCAAGCTGCTGGTGGCGGCGGATGGCGCTCGCTCGCGGCTGCGCGAACGCGCCGGAATTGCGACTTACGGCTGGTCTTATGGACAATCCGCGATCGTGACGACGGTCGCACATGAGCGCAGTCACGAGGGTCGCGCCGAGGAACACTTTCTGCCCGCCGGCCCGTTTGCGATCCTGCCGTTGCGTCACAACCGGTCCTCGATTGTCTGGGCTGAGCGCACCGAGGACGCCGACCGGATCGTCGCCCTGGCGGACGATGAGTTTCATCGAGAATTGGAGAAGCGGTTCGGCCTGCGGCTCGGCGACATTGTCGTTTCGGGGCCGCGGCGCGCCTATCCGCTCGGTCTATGGGTGGCGCGCAGCTTTATCGCGGATCGGCTTGCGCTCGTCGGCGATGCCGCGCACGTCATCCACCCGATTGCTGGCCAGGGATTGAATATGGGGCTGCGCGACGTGGCGGCCGTTGCAGAGGCGATCGTCGATGGCGTGCGTGCGGGCCTTGATCCGGGAGATGCCTCGGTCCTGGCGCGTTATCAGCGCTGGCGCCGTTTCGACACCATGACGATGAGCATTTCGACCGACATCCTCAATCGGCTGTTCTCCAACCGCTCCGACGTGTTGCGGCTGGTCCGCGATCTCGGGCTTGGCATGGTGGACCGGCTGCCGGGGCTCAAACGCCTGTTCATCCGGGAGGCTGCCGGAATGGTCGGTGACGTGCCGAAGCTGCTACGTGGTCAGGCGCTATGATCCGGATTACACCAGAGCCACGCTCGAAACGTGGTCGCGGAATGCCTGACGCGCCGCGATGGCGGCGTACCAGCGCTCAAAATTCGGAAAGGGTGGGCGTTCCGGCACGAGTTGGCGATAGCGGTACGCCATGATTGCGATCGGTATGTCGCCCATGGAGAAGGCATCACCTGCCGCGTAGGGGGCCTTTGCGAACTGCTCGTCCAGAATCTTCACTGCCGCGGTCGATTTGACCTTGCCGTCGGCGATGGCCTTGTGGTCGCGCTGTTCGGCCGGCGTCCGAATCAGGCCCCAGAACACAGGCGTGAGAGCTGGACCGAACACCGAGAGCTGCCAGTCCATCCATTTATTGGCGAGGGCACGCGAGCGCGGATCTGCGGGTTCCAGCGTGCCGGCACCGTGCTTGGCGGCGAGATATCGGATGATGGAATTAGATTCCCACAGCAGAAAACCGTCGTCCTCCTCGAGGGTCGGGACAAGTCCGTTGGGGTTCATGGCGAGGTAAGCGGGCTCGCGATTTTTGCCGAACGGGCCGCCGATGTCGATGCGCTGATGCGGCAGCTGCAGTTCGCCGATCGCGAACATGGCTTTCTGGACATTTGACGACGTGTTTCTTCCCCAGATCTTGAGCATGTATGTTTTTCCTGACCGATATCGGGCGGTGACGCGTAGGGGCGGATTAGCACTATCGTGTCCGCCGTACCCCCCGACCTACGCTCCCCACGAGCCCAGAAGGATAGTGGGGCCGGTTACGCCTTCGGCTAACCCGTCCCACGGGTGTTGGCAAGAAAAGGGGTGGAAACCGGCGGCCGATCCTGCGATCGAAACAACGCTACTCGAGCTGTCGCGCTTCTTCGGGCAACATGATCGGAATGCCGTCGCGTATCGGATAGGCGAGCTTGGCGGAGCGCGAAATCAGCTCCTGCTTCTCGGAGTCGTATTCGAGGGGGCCCTTGGTGAGCGGGCACACCAGAATCTCCAGAAGCTTGGGGTCGATGGTGTTCGGGGGACGGTCGCTCGATCCGGCGTTCATGATGCGGCCCACTGCTCTTCCTGCGCAGGCCAGTTATCCCGGTTTCCGACCCGGTTCAAGCGGGATGATGCGCCGCGGCGCCGGCTACTGTAGCGGCGGGTCACCCTCGGTTCGCCGCTTGGCCAACGCGAACTCGGTCACCGCGATCAGGATTTCGGCGCGGGTCTTCAGATCCGGCGCTTCCAGCATCGCCTGCTTTTCCGCGGGATCGTATGGCGACATCATGGCGAGTGCGTTCACAAGAGCCTCGTTCGGGGCGCTTTCTATTCCTTCCCAGTCCGCCTTGAGATTGTTCGCCTTGAGAAAGGACGTGAGCGCCGCGAGCACCGCCTTGCGGTCGACCTGCTCCTCTCCCTTGCGAGCAACGAAATCGTCAACGAACGGCGCAAAATCGACGCGGCATTGCCGATAGGCGGTCGCCACCGTCAATTCCTCAATGAGGCGAAACCGCGCGACACCGGTCAGTTGCAGGAGGTAGCGGCCGTCGCCGGTTTCTGCCAACTGCGTGATGCGACCTACGCAGCCGACCTTGTAGAGGTTCGGCCGGTCCTCGGTACCTGGATGTGCTGGATCGGGCTGGATCATCCCGATCAGGCGGTGGCCATCGCGCAGCGCGTCGTCGACCATCTCAAGATAACGGGGCTCAAAAATATTGAGGGGCATTTGTCCGCGCGGCAACAGCAGTGCCCCCGACAAGGGAAACACCGGTATAATCCCGGGCAAGTCGGCGGGACCCCGGTAGATCGCGTTCATCGGCATCGCCGCACTCCCGATCGGCCAACTATCATAACGCCGTTCGGCCGTCGTTCATGCCTAAAATCGTTCGGTCAGGCCAATGGAATAAACATGTCAGGCGAACAGGATCGATGACAACCGCCGACGCCCCGAGACCGTATGTTCGTCAGTAGGCCCCCAAGCCTCGAAGAATTGAACCAGCTGCTTGCGGGCACCGTCATCCTTCCATTTGCGGTCGCGACGCACGATCTCAAGCAAGTGGTCAAGCGCCTCCTGCCGGCGATTGTTGCCATTCAACGCTATCGCAAGATCAAATCGCGCCTGGTGATCGAGCGGGTCGGCGGCAACCCTCTTTTCAAGCTCGGCTACGGGTCCAAGTTGGGCCGCCTGTTCAGCGACTTCAAGGGCGGCCCGTGCCGCCGCCACCGCGGCGTCATTTCGCTTCGCCTCCGGGACTTGTGCCAAGGTGTGTTTCGCCTGCTCGATGCTGCCGGTCTGCAAATACGAACGCGCAAGGCCCGCGAGCGCCTGCACGTTGCCCTGGTCGCCGGCCAGAAGCCCGGAATAAAGCTCCGCGGCCCCGGCCGGATCGTCAGCTGCCAGCGCGGCATCGGCCGCTTGGAGCAGTTCCTTTTCCTCGCTTCGGATCTCTTTCCGGGTCAGGCGCTCGAGGAAAGCCGTGACTTGGCTTTCCGGCAAAGCGCCCATGAAGCCGTCCGCCGGCTGGCCTCTGACGAAAGCGATGACGGCCGGAATCGACTGAATTCCCATTTGGCCCGCGATGGCCGGGTGCTCGTCGATGTTCATCTTGACCAGTTTGACGGCCCCCTTGGCGGCCCGCACCACCTTCTCCAGAACCGGCGTGAGCTGCTTACAGGGGCCGCACCATGGCGCCCAGAAGTCCACCAATACCGGCTGTCGGCGTGACTCCTCGATCACGTCCTTCATGAAGGTCTGTGTTGTGGTGTCCTTGATAAGACCATCGGCCGTCGCCGCCGCAACCCCGACATTCATCCAGCTAACCTTTCTCTGTCCCGTGAGAGCACGAAACCCCGTACAGACCCCGATTAAATGGTGAGCAACGATCCGATTGCAATCGTAACCTTATTGCCCTCCCTACCCTCTTCCACAAGCGGGCGAAGATAGGGAAGGCGCCCCTGACACGACTTCAATTCGCGGCGGGTGACCGCAGGCCTCAAGAAACCTGATCAGGCCGGCCCGGGAAATGGAGGTCGTCATCGTGTTGACGAGAGGGTGATAGTTCAAACGCTCATGGGCCAGCATTGGGGCGTCAAGCACAACCGCGACTTTGCTGTCAACATCGTTGATTACCGCAAAGGGCGTGACCGAGCCGGGTTCCACGCCCAACAATTCTTGTAAGGCAATTGCTGACCCGAAGGAGAACCGGCCACTGGCGCCCAGCCGGCGATGAAGGCCCTTCAGGTCGATCGGGGCGTCTTCGCTCGCCACGATCAGGTAGTAGGCGCCGCGCTTATCCCTGAGAAACAGATTCTTGGTGTGTCCGCCAGGGATTGTGCCCCGCAATGCGCGGGACTGCTCGACCGTAAACAACGGTGGATGTGACACGGTGGAATGGGGGATTCCCAGGCGGTCGAGGAATGCGAACAGGTCGGTGGGAGTTGAAGGCATCGTGAGGGAGGACTGCCGGTCGCGGTAGCGTGAGGGAAAGGCCGAAATCTAGTTTGAGGGCCGGATAGCACAATAGCGAGCACCGCCAAACATGGCAGCGCGCCCGCGGCCAAGCTCAGGGTTTCCACAATACCGGCCCTAGAAGCCTGCACGAACGCGCTTGTCGCTCCTCGCCCACGGGAATTAGTTCCTAGGCGTGGCGCGGCCACGCCCATCAGCCAAGTCCTGGCCAGGGCTGGACCTGATGATCGACACTATTCGGCGGGCGAAGCAAAAATTCGATATTGCCGCGGTCGAAGCCCGATCTGTTCCCCGGTGGACACAGCGCTAGTGCGTGGTAAGTCCACCTCCACTATGCCGCCCGGGTCGGAATGTAATGCAACCTCGATCCGCCGGGCCGGCCCCAGTCCGTGGATGCGCGCCACGCGCCCCGCAAACGTTGCTTCGCCGACCGGCACCACGGCCATATCGTAGGGGCGCACAAAGAGGGTAGCCTTACCGTCGCGCACGCCTTGATTGTCGAGGCCGATCGTTGCGCCGGCGTAGCTCACAACCCCATTCTCAATCGTAATCGGAGTAGCAATTGTTTCTCCGATGAATTCGTGGACAAACGGTGTGGCCGGATTTTCGTAAACGTCCCGGGGCGTCCCTACCTGTTCGATCCGCCCCTTATCGATCACCACAACACGATCGGCGAGTTCCAGGGCCTCTTCCTGATCGTGCGTTACGAAAACCGAAGTGACATGGATTTCCTCGTGCAGGCCGCGCAGCCACCGGCGCAGTTCCTTGCGCACCTTGGCATCGAGTGCACCGAACGGTTCGTCGAGCAGTAACACGCGTGGCTCAATCGCCAGCGCACGCGCCAGCGCAACCCGTTGACGCTGTCCCCCGGAAAGCTGATTCGGGTATCGCTCGGCGAGCCAGCTGAGTTGGACGAGGTCAAGTAACTTGCGAACGCGGGAGCGGATTTCAGTTTCGGGGAGACGCTGCTTGCCCTTGCGTACGCGCAATCCAAACGCGACGTTCTCAAACACCGTCATGTGCCGAAACAGGGCGTAGTGCTGGAACACGAAACCGACTTGGCGGGCTGCCACGCTGCGGGTCAGGGCATTCACGCCGTCGAACAGAATCTCGCCGTCATCCGGCCGGTCGAGTCCGGCGATGATGCGCAACAGGGTCGTTTTTCCGGATCCTGAGGGGCCGAGCAGTGCGATCAATTCACCGGAGCGAATTTCAAGATCGACCCCGCGCAGCGCCGCGAATGTGCCGAATCGCTTGGTGACGTTGTGGACCGCAATCATCACTCGCCTAGCTCCTGTCGGCCTGACCTTCGAGCACAGTCTTCGCGACGAGCGTCACGAGGGCAAGCAGCGCGAGGAGCGACGCCACGGCGAATGCAGCAGTGAAATGATATTCGTCATACAAGATCTCGATATGGAGCGGCATGGTGTCGGTTTCTCCACGCACGTGGCCGGAGACCACGGAGACTGCGCCAAATTCCCCCATTGCACGGGCATTGCAGAGCAGCACGCCGTACAGGAGTGCCCACTTCACATTCGGTAGCGTCACGCGAAAAAACGTTTGCAGCCCGGAGGCGCCGAGCGAAATCGCAGCTTCCTCCTCCTGAAGGCCTTGCTCCTGCATCAGGGGAATGAGCTCCCGCGCCACGAAGGGAAACGTTACGAACATGGTGGCAAGGACAATTCCTGGTACCGCAAAAATGATGGCGATGTCGTGCTCCTGCAAAAAGGCGCCGAAGAATCCCTGGGCGCCGAACAGCAGCACGAATACGAGACCTGCGATGACTGGGCTCACGGAGAACGGCAGATCAATCAGTGTCATGAGGAGGCTCTTGCCGCGAAACTCGAATCGCGTGATGGCCCACGCGGCGACGAGACCGAAGGCGAGGTTGGCCGCCACGGACATAAACGCTACCAGCAGCGTCAGCTGGATCGCCGCAATCGCGTCGGGATCGCGGATCGCTTCGACGTAAGGGCCGATCCCGCGCGAAAACGCCTGTTGGAAGACAGTGAACAGCGGAAGCACCAGAAAGACGAAGAGGAAGGCCCCCGCAATGGCGATGATGAGGCATCGCACGGGCGCGGGCTCGGTGCGCAGAGGTCCCGCCGCGGAACGCTTCGTGGGCCGAAAGCGTGTTGAGCCGGGAGCGATCACGAGGCACCTCACAAAGGCCCGGTCCGGTCGGCGGACCAGCGCTGCAGGCGGTTGATCACAAACAACACCACGAACGACACAACCAGCATGACGACCGCGATCGCGGTGGCGTCCGCGTATCTGAATTCCTCCAGCTTGATCACGATCAGAAGCGGCGCGATCTCGGAAACGTTGGGCATATTGCCGGCGATGAAAATCACCGCGCCGTATTCGCCAACCGATCGCGCAAAGGCCAGGGCAAACCCGGTCAGCATGGCGGGCAGCAGAGCCGGCAAGATAACCCGCCGCACGATTTGCCAGCGGCTTGCCCCAAGACTGGCAGCCGCATCTTCAAGCTCAGGCTCGAGATCAAGCAGTACGGGCTGAACCGTTCGCACCACAAACGGAAGCCCGATAAAGATAAGGGCGAACAGAATGCCGAGCGGCGTATACGATACCTTGATGCCGGCGGGTGCAAACAGCTGCCCAAGCAACCCATTCTCGGCGAACAACGAAGTCAACGCGATTCCCGCAACGGCGGTTGGCAACGCGAATGGGATATCCACGATGGCATCAAGCAGCCGGCGCAGCGGGAACTCATAGCGCACCAGGGCCCACACCACGATGGTACCGAATACGAGGTTGATGCAGGCCGCGATCAGCGAAATGCCAAAACTCAACGTCAGTGCGTTGACGGTGCGGCGGCTGGTGATGACTGCGAAGAACTCATCGGGAGTGAGTTCCGCGCTCCTGATAAACAGGCCCGCAAGCGGAATAAGCACGATAAGGGCAAGCCAGGTGAGCGTAAGCCCCAGCGTAATGCCGAAACCCGGAATCACGCTTGGTTGCCGCAGCGGCACGCGTGCCGTCGCGCTCGGAGCTTGGAATGGCGTTCGGCGCGGAATGATGAGGGCGTCCGATGTCATTGACTGGAGATCTCGTCAAATACGCCCTTGTCATCGAAATGCGTCTTCTGGGCCTTTTGCCAGCCGCCAAACATGCCATCAACGGTGATTAGCCGTAGGCTCGGGAACGTGCCGGCGTATTGCTTGGCTATCTCGGGGTCGCGCGGCCGATAGAAATTACGGGCGCCGACCTCCTGGCCGTCCTTGGTATAAAGGAACTCAAGATAGGCCTGAGCCGCGGCGCGCGTGTGGCGGCGATCCACAACTTTGTCCACGACCGCGACCGGCGGCTCAGCGAGAATCGAGAGGGAAGGCGCCACGATCTCAAATTTATCTGCGCCGAATTCCTTGACCGACAGAAGGGCCTCATTTTCCCAGGCAATCAATACGTCACCAACGCCCCGCTCAACAAAGGTCACGGTAGACCCGCGCGCGCCGGTGTCGAGCACCGGCACATTGGCGTAGATCGCCCTGACGAATTGCTTTGCTCGGTCGTCGGAGCCGAACCGCTCGCGCGCATATCCCCAGGCGGCCAAATAATTCCATCGTGCGCCGCCTGACGTCTTTGGGTTGGGCGTCACGATCTTGACGCCGGATTTGGCAAGATCGTCCCAGTCCTTGATGCCCTTGGGATTGCCCTTGCGAACGAGAAAAACGATCGTCGAAGTAAATGGCGAGGCATTGTGCGGCAGCCTGGTGCTCCAATCGGGCGCAATCAGGCCGCGGCGGGATATTTCGTCGATGTCATAGGCGAGCGCCAGGGTCACCACGTCGGCTGCGAGACCGTCGATCACGGAGCGCGCCTGCCGCCCCGACCCGCCGTGGGACTGCCTGATGTCCACGGCCTTGCCGGTCGCGGCGACAAAATGTTTGGCAAACGCCTTGTTGATCTCGGCGTAGAGCTCGCGGGTCGGATCATAGGAAACATTGAGCAGGGTCACGTCCGCCGCGACGGCGGCCGTTACCGGCACCCCCATCATGGCTAGGGCGACGACTGCGGACCGAACGGCCCCCAAGATGTTGCCTCCTTTGACAAGAAATGCGGCCATCCAAAGTCTCCGGTTGACGAGAATGAAATTCTATATAGATATTGAAAACGGCGTTCAAATAGAAGAAATTTCTTTCATGGTTGAGGCGGGCCTTGGAACAAGCACACAGTCAATCGCGCTCTGACGATATTTTCCTTCTCGTGGTCGATCATCACGGCCGCGAGCATGCGTTGCCGGCCATCGAGGGCTGGCGGGTCATGGAGGTCATTCGCGACTGGGGCATTGAGCTGAAGGCCACCTGCGGCGGCGCCTGCGCTTGCGCCGGGTGCCATGTCTACGTCGATCAGCCATGGATCGAGCGTTTGCATCCGCCGACTGCCGAGGAGGAGGATCGACTGGATGAGGCGCTTGCGGTCGGGCCGACCTCCCGCTTGTGCTGCCAAATCCTGGTGTCGCCGGAGATCAGCGGGATTCGGGTGCGCCTCGCGCCGGGCTCGGAACGGGAGTGATCCATGGACCGGCTCGACGAGCTTGAAGCTCATAGCGTCTTCATCTTCCGCGAAGCATTCGCGCGCCTGAAGAAACTCGCCTTGCTGTGGTCGCTCGGCAAGGACTCCAACGTCATGATCTGGCTCGCCCGCAAGGCTTTCTTCGGTCACGTGCCGTTTCCCGTCATGCACGTCGATACGGGCAAGAAATTCCCCGAGATGTACGCGTTCCGTGAACGCTACGCTGCCGAATGGGGCCTCGATCTGCTCGTTGAGCCTTGCCCGCCGATCGAGGCGGTCGATCCTACACTGCCGCCGGCTGCGCGTTCGGCCGCGCGCAAGACCCAGGGGTTGAAGCTCGCGCTGGCCAAGCACGGTTTTGATGGCCTGATCGCCGGCATTCGCCGCGACGAGGAGGCGACCCGCGCCAAGGAGCGGGTGTTCTCGCCGCGCGG
>Ga0070734_10005994_pt1 | contig 10436 bp, 7 predicted proteins | sample Coa_R1_8_FD_66444 | JGI IMG/M metagenome (GOLD analysis project Ga0070734, IMG submission 66444) | Surface soil microbial communities from Centralia Pennsylvania, which are recovering from an underground coalmine fire - Coalmine... | ecosystem: Environmental > Terrestrial > Soil > Unclassified ... | reverse complement strand
AGCTGTGCGCTCGCGTTGGATGCGGCGCTGCCACCCACATTGACGGCTCCCACGCGAAGGCCCGGAAGAAAGCCCGGAACCGATGCCGCCAGAGTGCCCGGGGTGGGTTCTCCCGTGAAGAAGTATGATGCTCGCGAAAAACCGAACCTTGCAACGTTCAGCAATGTGGGTGAGAACGTGTGCGTTTCCTGCAGGCTGATCACCTGCTCGCGCAAGCTGGTGATGTCGGTTGTGAAAGGATCGCCAACCGTGGCGGTTTGGGCGGCGCTGTCGTCGATCGTGTAAATAACCGCGAGCGAATCGGCAGCGGACAGTTCCCGGTCCAAACGCAACGTGCCGAAATCCTCGCGAATCGACTGCAGCGGGTTGCCGATGTCTTCGGCAATGCCGCTGCCCTGGTCAGGGCCGTTCGCTACGGGCCAAAGTTTGAGAAGTGATGCGACTTCGGCCGCACAGGCCGATTGTTGAGCGGCGGGACACCCGGAGCCGAGAGGCACGAACGAGCCGCTGCGGGCGGCGGCGTCCGGAACAAATGCTACGCCGCTCTGGTGAAGGCTCTGGCGGAGTCCCTCGTAATTCGCGAAAAAGAACGTTTTATCCTTTTGAATCGGTCCACCGGCGACCGCGCCAAACTGGTTTCGACGGAACGGCGGGGCGGATCCCGAATCAAAGAAATTCGGCGAATCGAAGATATTGTTGCGCAGATATTCGTACACTGATCCGTGCCAATTATTCGTACCGCCCTGCGTGACGATGGTTACTTGGCCGCCGGAGTGTTTCCCATACTCGGCCCCGTACGCATTGGTCAGCAGGTTGAATTCGCGGACGGCTTCCACGCCCAACATCTGCCCGCTCACGGCGCCGGGCGTCATGTTATTTTCGGCAGCGCCCGTGTACTCAATTCCATTCAGCAGGAAAAGGTTCTGCTGCGGCCGGTTTCCGGCAATGGAAAACATGTTCGAGGTCGTTGAGTTGGAAACACCGATGCCGCCCGTTTTTTCCGACGTGAAATTGACGACGCCGGGGTCGAGCGTCATCAGGTCATCGTAGCTCCGCCCATTCAACGGGAGGTCTTTCACTTGCTGCTCGCTAACAAGCCCCGAAATATCGGCGGCAGTAACGTTGATCAGGGGGGCATCGGCTTCTACTTTCACTTGCTGAGTGACCTCACCCAGGTGCATGGTGAAATCCATGGTGGGCTGCTGACCAACCACGAGATGAATGCCTCCCTGAACGTATTCTTGAAAGCTTGCCTTGGTAACGTGAACCTCATACACGCCCACAGGAAGAGAGGGGATCCAGTATTGTCCGGCGGTGTCGGTCACCGCGCCGCGCTTTTCGCCCGTTTCGAGATTGATCGCGTTGACGGCTGCGCCCGAAACTGTTGCGCCAGACGGATCGGTCACGCGCCCGGATAGCGCGGCTGAGACTTGAGCGTGGCTGGCCGGAGCGAGAAACAGAAGCACAGCGAACAACCGAGCGACGGAAAAGAGTCCACGACGATGGACTGACAATGTGACAGTTCGGAGAGACGCAAGGCCCCTCCAGCAAGCGAAACTCATAGCGATAGAATGGCTCATCAGCAATATCTCCCTGGAAAGCCCGTGGCCGGGCGATGTGAAAACATCCCACCGGTCGAAGATGAATGGCCGATTTAATACAAGAAAAATCGATATGTCAAATCGACTCAATACGAGTAGTCGGCTATATGGTTTCGTGCGGCCTGCCGCGAAAATCCATACGATTCAGGGCGCCCGGCTGGCTCCGGTACGGTTTCCGCGAATCCCGAACGATACGGTTTGGAGTTCGCCGAACCGCATCAAGGCGAATCGTTTCTTCGCGAGTTCAGACGATTTGACAGCGTTGCGGAAACATCCGAAGCTGTGCGCTCACTCCCGGCGAGCCGGGCATTCCTGCGGAAGAGAGGCGTACGCGATGGCCACCAAACTTTCGGCGCGCAACCGGATTGAAGGCAAGATCGTCGAGCTACAATTGGGCGGCGTGATGGGTCATGTGACGGTGCAGGCAGGGAAGAACCTGATCGAAAGCGTCATCACCAAGCGCAGCGTTGAAGAGATGAAGCTCAAAGTGGGAGACCGCGTGACGGCCGTTATTAAATCGACCGAGGTGATGCTGGAGAAGGAGTAGTGGCCGGCGCTGACAGAAGTTGGGTTGTTCGAAAGGAATTCCTATGCGACGCATTCTCTGGATTGCTTTGTTTCTGGCGATTCCGGTGTTCTCGCTTCGGGCGCAGGACGCGCGCCCGCCAAAGCCATCGAGCGGCCCATCGGATTTGAAAATCGCCGGCTCCGTAAACACGCCGCTCGATTTGACGATTGCCGATCTCAAGGCGATGCCGCGAAAAACGTTGAAAGTGGACAACGCGCACTCCGGAAAAACGGAGGTCTACGAGGGTGTGCTCGTGGAAGACCTGTTGAAGAAGGCTGGTGTTCCGCAAGGCGAGGCGCTGCGCGGGCCGGCTATGGCCAGTTACGTTTTAGTGGACGCTGCTGACAACTACCGTGTGGTATTCGCGCTCGAGGAGTTCAATTCCAGTTTTATGGATTCCGAGATCATCGTGGCGGATACGATGGACGGAGCGCCTATTCCCGGCTCGCTAGGCCCGTTCCGCCTGGTCGCGCCGCACGAAAAGCGCCCCGCGCGCTGGGTGGAAATGCTGAGGTCACTGATGGTAGTTCGCGCTCCGTAACGAGGAGCATTGAGGGTGCGCGATTTGGCGACGCTACTGCGTGCTGGGGACTGCGCCCGTCACTGGATTTGCGACGGGAAGGCGTTCGCTGAGTTCAAACTTCAACTGTTGGTGCGCCTGGCGTAACGCCGCTTCCACTTCTTCCGGCGACTTTCCGCGTGCAAAAAGAAATCCCAGATAGGACGAGCCCTCCGGCCAGGCGGCGATGAAGTCGTGCAGGCGCGCGGTGATTTTCACGTCTTCGATGCCGGGAGTCGATCTGGCCTGCTCCTCGCCTTCCACCTTTTCCAGCACGCCGGACTTGGGCACGGGAATCATCATCACGCCGGAAGCGTTGTCCTCGCGATCGAGGTCCGCGCCGGGCATGGCGAGCGCGTGGCGCACCAGCAGTTCCTCGAGCAGCATGCCCTGCGGGCCGAGGCGCACGGCGCGCGCGCAGAGGCCGCCAATGGGGCGCGCCGCCGCTTCGAGCACCCACGGGCCTTCCTTGTTCACGCGAAATTCCGCGTGCACCGGGCCGTGCGTCAGGCCGAGCGCCGCCACAGTCTTTTCTGCGCACTCAATGATGCTGTCGTACTCCTTATCCGGCAGCCGCGACGGGGCGACGTAAATCGTCTCCTCGAAATATGGGCCCTCGAGCGGATCGGGCTTGTCAAAGATCGCCAGGATTCGCAGCTTGCCGCGCGTGACGAGTCCCTCGACGGAAACTTCCGCGCCGGAAATAAATTTTTCAACGAGCAGGCGGTCGGTTTCGGGCTCGCGCTCGACCTGGATTTCCGGCGATTCGAGCAGCCGCTTGATGCGCTCGACCGCGGCCTGAAATTCCTCCGGAGTATTCGCGCGAATCACGCCCTGGCTCGCGGCGCGGCGTAGTGGCTTGACGACGCAGGGAAACTGCACGCGCGGCAGAATTTTCTCGACGCGCTTGTCCAGCTTGAAGGAGAAAAATCCGGGCACGGGCAGGCCGGCGTCGCGCAGGATTTCGCGCTGGCGCAGTTTGCTGCGGCAATTCTCGACGGCTTGCGGCGAATTGTAGGCGATGCCCAAAGCGCGCGCGACGTAGGCCGCGGCCGAGGTCGCGCGGTCGCCCAGGGCGATCAAGCCGTCCACGGGGCGGACGAACGATTGCTGCACGATGCGCCGCGCGGCTTCCTCGGGGTCGTCGAAGCGCACGGCGATCGCGCCGTCCGCCCAGGGATCGTCGATTTTGTGGCAGCGATCGGTGGCAAACGTGACGTCCGCACCGAGCGCCTTTGCGGAATCGGCGAAGCTGCGCGCTTGGTAGCCCAACTTGCTTGCGAGAATCAGAAGTCTGCTCATGAATTGCTTTCCGCCCCGGTTGTGGACTGAATAAAATTACAGGGCTACGAGAAAAAGCATATCGTCATTCTGAGCGAAGCGAAGAAGCCCTGGGAGTTTGGACTCAACACCAAGAGAGATTCCTCGCTTGGCTCGGAATGGCAGCGCAATAGACATTTCCGCGGCCTGGAAGCCGGCTTACACAAATTGATCGGCTCTCGCGACGCAGTCGCTTGCCGTGCCGATCGAAATGAATTGATCTTCTGTCGGCTCCGCGCAGCAGTACCACGCCTCGTTGAGATAGGGAACCGGAGCGCTCTTCCTGGCGGTAGCTCCGTTTCCGTTTTGCCAGCGCTTCCCCGCCGCCGCATGCGCCGCGCCCCGGACGTGCGAAAAAATGTCCGTGCGCGAAAGCTTCAGGCTTTCTCCGCGCTGCACGACCGCGGAAATTTCGCGGGCCAGCGCATCGACGCGGGCGTCCTCATGCTTCCACGCAAAGACCAGCGCCGCCGAATCAAACGGGCCAACGAGCGCGCTCACCTCCTGCAATTCGAGCAGGCGCGAGCCGGCGGGAATCAGGAGCCGGATGGCCAGCTGCACGGGCGCGACATTTTCGCACAATCCCTGCTCCGCGATCACGTCCAGCAGGTCCAGGTAGCCGTCCAGCGTGGTCCAGGGAGTAAACGGAACAAATGTTGGCAGGAGCGTCATGCCCAGTTCGTGAAAGCGCGCGACCACGGCGAGAAAATCGGCGCGCGTGTGGCCCTTATCGAATTTATCGAGGACGCGATCATCCACAGATTCGACGGCGCTGGTGATAAAAAGGCAGCCTGTATCGCGCAGCGCCGGCAACAGCGCATCGTGCTTGCGGAGGTGCTCGATCTTAATGGTCGCGTCGTAAGTTAGGTCCGGGAACTCGCGGTGCATCGCTTCAACGATCGCCAGCGAGTGCGCGGGTCCATTCAGAAAGTCCGGATCGCCGAAGGTGATGTGCCGCGCGCCGGCGACAACTTGCTGGCGAATATCCGCGAGGACCACGTCGCGATCGACCACGCGGAACGCGCCATTGTAGACGGGCACGATCGGGCAGTGCCGGCACAAATGTTTGCAGCCGCGCGTCGCCTCGGTCGAGCCCGCGATGCGCTCTTCCCCTCCGGGCATTACCACGCGCGCGTATTGTCCGGGTGGGGGCATGCCGGAGCGATCGGGCTGCAGGAATTTTTGCCGGGCGAGGGAAATGACCGGTTCGGGCTGCCCGGCAAACCCTTTGCCGTGGCCCTCGCCTGAACTTTTTTCGCTTTGGCCGGATTGGCGCGATGCGATTTCGAGGCGCTCGGCCAGGCTCGCCAGCCCTGCTTCAAATTCGCCGCCGAGAATCGTGTCCACCCCGAGGCCGCGCAAATACTGCTCGTTCACCGGGGCGTACAGGCCGTAAAAGCACACGTGGGCGCCAGGGTTCAGTGCGCGAATCTTTTGCAGGAGCCGCGCCGCTAGCCGAGTCGCCGTGTGCATGGGCACGTACAGAGCGATCAGCCCGGCGCCGCGCACCAGGGATTCGTCGAGCGATTCGCGCGTGAGGTCAGCGGCAGCCACTTCATGTCCCCGCGTGCGCAGCCACGCAGCGGGCGAGGCGAGCCCGAACGGCTGCCGCCCCAATTCATACGTGGAAATGAGGAGAATCTTCATGCGGGTCGCGAGCGCTCTCTTCGTCTCGAGCTCGCTCATTCTTAATTCTAATCGAATCCAAACCGGGGGCAAACGCGATTGAAAAAAAGAATGCCCCGCCCCTCCGGCTGCACCCGGCAGGGCGAGGCATTCTCATCAAGAACATCGGGCCGCGTCCAGGGATGAGGTTGGGCGCGTACGCGATCTTCTGGATCTCAAATTTTCACGGACAGGTTGCGGAAACCATCTTGACCGAGGTCACCTTCATGTAGTGGTCGGCCTTGGGAACGTCCTTCATGCCTTCCGCTTCCTTGGCCGGAACCGCTGTGCCGGTGATTTCGATCTTGTGGCCCACGTGCGGCTTTAGATTGGCATCCGACGAGACGATTCCCACGCTCTTCGGTCCCTTCGCGAGATCGGTGAGCTCGTAAGAACCGGGCGCCGAGCCGGCGCGCAGGCAGCCGGTCATGCTGTGTTCCTTGGGGGCCTCCTGGGCGTTGGTACCCATGGATATGGTGAATGCACAAGCAACCAGTAACGCTAGGATCAGTTTTCTCATGAACGTCATCTCCTTGTGGTGAGAGGACCGCCGGGGATGGTATCACAATTGCGCTGAACGCCAATCGATAAGTTCGAACATTCTGCACTTACGGGATTTGCCGTATTGGCGAGGTAGCTAACCCGCCTTGAACGCTCCCAGGATCGTGACGGACGCGGCGATGGCTGCGCAGGGCTTCTGGATGCGTTATGATGAATTCCGTTCAACACACGAGAAAGGAACAGGTTCACCTTCATGTCCCCCGTATCGAAGAATTCCTTTGGCACGCGCGAAACGCTTCAAGTCGACGGCAAATCCTACGAAATCTTTCGGCTCGGCACGCTCGAAAAGAAAGGAATCGGGCGCGTTTCGAAGCTGCCCTTTTCGTTGCGGGTTCTACTGGAAAACCTGCTGCGCCAGGAGGACGGGCGGTTTGTTCGCCCCGAGGACGTGGAAGCGCTGGCGAAGTGGGACCCCAAAGTTAGCACCGAGAAAGAGATTTCCTTCATGCCAGCCCGTGTGCTCCTGCAGGATTTTACCGGGGTGCCCGCTGTGGTTGATTTTGCGGCCATGCGTGAAGCCATGCGTTCCCTTGGCGGCGATCCGAAAAAGGTGAACCCTCTCCTGCCCGCGGAGTTGGTGATCGACCACTCAGTACAAGTCGATAAGTTCGGCTCGGATATGGCCTTTGCCTTCAATGCGGAGCTGGAATTCCAGCGCAACGTCGAGCGGTACGCTTTTCTGCGCTGGGGCCAGGAGGCGCTGAATAATTTCAAGGTAGTTCCGCCGGACACGGGCATCTGCCACCAGGTGAATCTTGAATACCTCGCGCGCGTCGTCTTCGATGCGACGATCGACGGCAAGGCGTACGCGTTCCCGGATTCGCTGGTCGGCACTGATTCGCACACCACCATGGTCAACGGCCTGGGCGTGTTCGGCTGGGGCGTGGGCGGGATCGAGGCGGAGGCCGCCATGCTCGGCCAGCCGCTCTCCATGCTGATTCCGGAAGTGGTCGGGTTCAAGCTGCACGGGCGCTTGCCGGAGGGCACGACCGCGACGGACCTGGTCCTTGTCGTCACCGAAATGCTGCGCAAGAAGGGTGTGGTCGGGAAGTTCGTCGAGTTCTACGGCACCGGCCTCTCCAGCTTGAGCCTGCCGGACCGCGCGACGATCGCCAACATGGCGCCGGAGTACGGCGCCACCATGGGCTTCTTCCCGGTGGATGCCGAAACGCTCTCATACCTGCGATTTACGGGGCGCCCAGCAGATCGCGTGCGGCTCGTCGAGGAGTACACCAAGGCGCAGGGCATTTTCCGCACCGACGCGACGCCCGACCCGATGTACACCGACACCCTGGAGCTCGATCTCGCGACCGTTGAGGCGACTCTGGCTGGGCCGAAGCGCCCGCAGGATCGCGTGCCGCTGCGCCAATCGAAGTCGGCCTTTGAGAAATCGCTGGAGGGCGCGGCGCAAAAACATGTTGCCGTGCGCAACAACGGGGATCAGTTCGAGCTGTCAAACGGTTCAGTGGTGATCGCCGCGATCACCAGCTGCACCAACACATCGAATCCCTCGCTGATGCTCGGTGCGGGACTGCTGGCAAAGAAAGCGGTGGAGCGCGGCCTGCATCGCAAGCCGTGGGTGAAGACCAGCCTCGCTCCCGGCTCGAAAGTCGTGACCGATTACCTGCAATCCGCGGGCCTCGGGAAATATTTGAGCGAGCTCGGCTTTCAATTGGTGGGGTACGGCTGCACTACCTGCATCGGCAACAGCGGTCCGCTCGAGGAGCACATTGGCGCCGCGATCAAGGACAATAGCCTCGTCGCGGTGTCCGTACTGAGCGGCAATCGCAACTTCGAGGGACGCATTCATCCGCTGGTGCGCGCGAATTATCTCGCGTCGCCACCGCTCGTAGTGGCCTACGCGTTGGCGGGCAGGATGGACTTCGATATGTCCTCCGAGCCGCTCGGGAACGACAAGAGTGGCAAACCGATTTTCCTGCGCGATATCTGGCCTTCGCCGCAGGAGATTGAATCGACGGTGCGCGCGAACGTCAACACCGCAATGTTCCACAAGGAATATGGCGAGGTTTTCGAAGGCGACGCGCACTGGAAGGGCCTCAAAGTCCCGCAGGGTGACCTTTATGTTTGGGACGCGAATTCGACGTACATCAAAAATCCGCCGTTCTTCGAAAATATTTCGCGGAACCCAGCGGCGCTCACCGATATTCGCGGCGCGCGCGCCTTGGCCCTGCTCGGAAACAGCATCACCACCGACCACATTTCACCGGCCGGCTCGATTGCGGGAGACGGCCCCGCCGGGAAATGGCTGATCGAGCACGGCGTGAAGCCGATCGACTTCAATTCATACGGCGCGCGGCGCGGCAATCACGAAGTGATGATGCGCGGCACGTTTGCCAACATTCGCCTGCGCAACCAGCTCGCTCCCGGCACCGAAGGCGGCTGGACCGTACACCAGCCGGACGGCGAAAAGATGTCCATCTATGACGCGGCGATGAAATACCAGAAGGAAGGCGTGCCGCTCGTGGTGCTCGGCGGCAAGGAATATGGCTCAGGTTCGTCGCGCGACTGGGCCGCCAAGGGCACGTTTCTGTTGGGCATCCGCGCGGTGATCGCCGAGAGCTTCGAGCGCATTCATCGCAGCAACCTCGTGGGCATGGGCGTGCTTCCGCTGCAGCATCGCGACGGGGAGAACGCGCAATCGCTCGGTCTCACCGGCTTCGAGGAATTCACGATCGAAGGCGTCTCGAAGCTCTCGCCGAAGATGACGGTCGAGGTCCGCGCCCGCAACGCGCAGGGAAAAGAGAAAGTGTTTCAGACGATCGCGCGTGCCGACACGCCCGAGGAAGTCAATTACTACCGGCACGGCGGCATCCTGCCGTATGTGCTGCGACAGATGCTATGAGGTCCGTGACTCGTGACTCGTGATTTGTGAATTGTAATTCGTGAATGCATTCGCTGGCGCAGTCTTGCTTGAGAACTATGATTCACGAGTCATGTGCGCCGCCGGCGCCGCTTCAACCTTCGACATAAGGCCGATATGAGCAGCAGCATCGACGCCCCCGACTGGTCCAGCATTCCCGCGCCTCTCGATGATCGAGCAGCCGCGCACCTTCTGGGGACGCGGATCCCGTCGATCCCACTTGCCGCCACCGACGCCACGCTGGTCGATCTCTCTTCGCTTCCCGGTATCGTCGTGGTTTACGCGTATCCGCGAACAGGAAAACCCGGCGTCGAGAATCCGCCAGGCTGGAACCTGATTCCCGGCGCGCGGGGATGCACTCCGCAAACCTGCGCCTTCCGCGATCACTTCGCAGAGCTGCAGACGCTCGGTGTCCGCGGGCTCTTTGGCCTGTCGACGCAGGAAACGGCATACCAGCGTGAGGCGGCCGAGCGCCTCCACCTCCCGTTTCCAATCCTCTCTGATTGTGATTTGAAATTAACCCGGGCGTTGCGCCTGCCAACTTTTCAAACGAGCGGAATGACTCTGCTGAAGCGGCTGGCGCTCGTGATTCGCGACGCGAAAATCGAGCAGGTTTTCTATCCCGTTTTCCCGCCGGATCGCAACGCCGAGGACGTGATCGCCTGGCTAAAAGCCCGGGAAACACCGCCCGCCAGCTAACCCTGTAAAGCTAAATTCCAACGAGGCAGCATAGCTTTCTAGGTTTTTCTCGGTGTTCTCGGTGCCCTCTGTGTTAAAAGGTTCCTCGTCGCAGAAGCGAACCTTTCACCACAAAGAACACAGAGGCCACAGAGAAAACCATGGCAAATAGATGGAACCGGCGGGAACTCGCAAAAGCGACGTGCGCTGCGATTGCCGCGGCGATGACCGGCTCCTCCACCCTTCCGGCCTCGCAAAGCGCAACCAACGTGCCGCAAGAGCCGGGCGTGGACATGTCGCACGAGTGCACCGTGGCCGATCCCGAGCACTATCATCTCGAGTTTGAAAACGAATACGTCCGCGTGATCCGCTGCCGAATCCCCGCGCATGACAAAGTGAAGATGCACAATCACCCCTTCGGCTCCGTCATCATTTTCATGACTGACCAGAATTTGCACCAGACGCTCGAAAGCGGAAAAACGGAAGAAGCACACAATAAGGCCGGGCACATTGTCTGGGGCAACGGCTCCGAGTCGCAGCACATGGGCGAGAACGTGACAGACCAGCTCTACGAATACATCAGGGTAGACATAAAAGCGGCGC
>Ga0070734_10005993_pt1 | contig 10440 bp, 7 predicted proteins | sample Coa_R1_8_FD_66444 | JGI IMG/M metagenome (GOLD analysis project Ga0070734, IMG submission 66444) | Surface soil microbial communities from Centralia Pennsylvania, which are recovering from an underground coalmine fire - Coalmine... | ecosystem: Environmental > Terrestrial > Soil > Unclassified ... | reverse complement strand
AGCTCGCGGCCGATCAGCATGCGGCGGATCTCGGAGGTGCCGGCGCCGATCTCGTACAGCTTCGCGTCGCGCCACAGGCGTCCGGTGCTGTAGTCGTTGATGTAGCCGTTTCCGCCCAGGGCCTGGATCGCTTCTCCGGCCATCCACGTGGCCTTCTCGGCGGCGAACAGGATGGCGCCGGCGGCGTCCTTGCGCAGAGCTCTGACCGCCTGCGGCGTGGCCGCGCGGTCGCACGCGGCGCCGACGGCATAGACATAAGCGCGGCAGGCCATCATGGTCGAGTACATGTCGGCCAGCTTCGCCTGGATCAGCTGGAACTCGCCGATCGGCTGACCGAATTGCTTGCGGTCGTGAACGTACGGCAGCACGACATCCATGCACGCCGCCATCAGGCCGAGAGGGCCGCCGGCCAGGACGGCACGCTCGAAATCTAGACCGGACATCAGCACATTCACCCCGCTGCCGACTTCGCCGAGGATGTTTTCGGCGGGGATCTCGCAGTTGCGGAACACCAGCTCGCAGGTGTTCGAGCCGCGCATGCCGAGCTTGTCCAGCTTCTGCGCGGTGGTGAAGCCGCGCATGCCCTTTTCCACCAGGAACGCCGTGATGCCGCGCGGTCCCGCCTCCGGATCGCTCTTCGCATAGACGACCAGCACGTCGGCGTCCGGTCCGTTGGTGATCCACATCTTGTTGCCGTTCAGCACCCAGCTGTCTCCGCGCAGCACCGCGCGCGTGCGCATGCTGACCACGTCGGAACCGGCGCCGGGCTCCGACATGGCGAGGGCACCCACCTTGGCGCCGGACACCAGGTCGGGCAGGTACTTGCGGCGCTGGGCCGGGCTGCCGTTGCGGCGGATCTGATTCACGCACAGATTGGAATGGGCGCCGTACGACAGGCCCACGGAAGCGGAAGCGCGGCTGATCTCCTCCATCGCGACGATGTGGGCGAGATACCCCATCTGCGCGCCGCCGAACTGTTCCTCGACGGTGATGCCCAGCACGCCGAGCGCCCCCAGCTTGGGCCACAGGTCGGCGGGAAATTCATTGCTGCGGTCGATGTCGGCGGCGCGCGGCGCGACTTCGGCCTGCGCGAAGGCGCGCACGGAAGCGCGCAGCATCTCGATGTCGTCACCGAGAGGAAATTCCAGCTGCGGATATTCGGTCATGCAAGCCCCGCTGCGGCCGGACAGCCGCGGTCGTGCACAGGTGTCGTTCGCCGTCGTGCCGACGGCTGTTCTGCCGCCGTGCGCAGACGTCATTGTAAGGCTGGCGGGGCGGCCGGGTCGCGGCGAACCGCCGCGACGGCGTATGGGACAATGCGTTTCCGCGATTTCCGGCGTTGCGAATGTCCGTTTCGGCAGCCCCCGACTATCCCTTTCCCGATCTGCCCCCGGCCGGTCAAGCGACGGCGGTGGCGCCCGGCGTCCACTGGCTGCGCATGCCGCTGCCCTTCTCGCTGGACCACATCAACCTGTGGCTCATCGACGACGGTCCCGAGACGGTGATCGTCGACTGCGGCATCGGCGACAGCGCCACCCGCACGCTGTGGGAGCGCCTGTTCGCCGGTCCGTTGGCCGGGCGGCGCGCGTCCTCGGTCATCGTCACGCACTTTCATCCGGACCACATCGGCAACGCGGAATGGCTGGTCCGGCGCTTCGGCCTCATGCTGAAAATTTCCCAGGCGGAATACCTGATGGCGCACGCCGTCGCCGACAATTCCGCCGGCTATACCGACGCGGCGACGCTGGATTTCTTCAAGCAGCACGGACTCGATGAAGCGGCGCGGGAGACGCTGCGCAGCGCGCGCGGAGGGGGCGGCTACCGTCGGCTGGTGCCCGAGCTGCCGCGCCGCTACCACCGCGTGCGCGCGGGCGATGAGCTGGTCATCGGCGGACGCCGCTGGCGCTTCCTGGTGGGACAAGGGCATGCGCCCGAACACATGCTGATGTACTGCGCCGACATCGGCGTGCTCATCTCCGGCGACATGGTGCTGCCGCGGATCTCCACCAACGTGTCGGTGCACGCGCCGCAGCCGGACAGCAACCCGCTCAAGCAGTTTCTCGATTCCCTCGCCGGCTACGCTGCGCTGCCGGCCGACACGCTGGTGCTGCCTTCCCACGGCCTGCCCTTCCGCGGGCTGCACGGGCGCATTCGCCAGCTCGAGCAGCACCACGTGGAACGGCTGGCTGAGCTGGAGGCGGTGTGCGCGACGCCGCAGGTGGCGGCGCAGGTGATGCGCACGCTGTTCCGCCGACCGCTCGACGGCCACCAGATCTGGTTCGCCATGGGCGAGACGCTCGCCCATCTGAATTACCTCGCCGCCGCCGGACGGGTGCGCCAGGAAACGGGCAGCGACGGGATCATCCGTTTTCTTCAGTAGAGGCGCGGCGCCCCGGGCGGGCGCGTCTTGAAGCGCTTGTGCAGCCAGTAGTACTGCTCGGGCAGCTCGCGGACGCGCTCCTCGATGAACGCGTTCATCCGCTGTGTGTCCGCCGCCACATCGCCGCTGGGAAAGTTTTCCCACGGCGGATAGAACTTCACCCGGTAGCCCCCGCCGCCCGGCAGGATGCGCGTCACCACCGGCAGCACGGCGGCGTCGGCGATCTGCGCCAGCCGCGACACGCCGGTGATGGTGGCCGCGGGAACGCCGAAGAAAGGGACGAACAGGGCCCCGCGCGCACCCAGGTCCATGTCGGGCATGTAGTAGAACGGCACGCCGCTTTTCACGCCGCGCGCCACCGCGCGGAAATTGTCCTGGCGCGACAGCGCCTGACTGCGGCCGAAGGCGAAGCGCATGCGTCCCTCGAGCACCGCGCGGTCGAGCACGGCGTTCTTCTGCCGCGAATAGACCACCGTGATCTCCGTGTCGAGGGCGAGGCGCACGGCGCCCAGCTCCAGCCCGACGAAATGCGGGGCGAAGAAGAAGAAGCGGCGTCCCTGCAGCTGGCGGAAATAGTGCTCGTCTTCGTAGCGCACCAGACGCTTCACCCGGTCGACCGAGGAGTACCACTGGATGCCGTGCTCGAGCACGAAGCGTCCGAACCAGCGGAAGTGCCGGCGAGTGAGCCGTTCGCGCTCGCCGCGGGTCATGGCGGGAAAGCACTGGGCGAGGTTGATGCGGCAGACGCGGCGCCGTTCCGCCGCGATGGCATAGCCGAGCAGGCCGATCGCTTCGCCGACGCCGGCCAGCAGGGGCAGTGGCAGCAGGCGCAGCAGCCAGATCAACGCGAGCGCGAGGCGCGTCATGACGGACCGGGCACTCCGGCCGGCACTTTGTAGCGGTTGTAGCTCCACAGATACTGTTCGGGCCGCTGCGCGATGAGAAGCTCGACTTCGCGGTTGATCTGGCGCGCCGGCGTCGCACCGTCGACGCCGAGATCGATCCGGCGGAAGTGCATGACGTAGCCGCTGCTGCCGGGCAGCCGTTCGCAGAAGGTCATGAGCACGCGCGCGCCGACCGCCTCGACCAGCCGCGCGGCAAGCGTGCTGGTGAAGGCGGGGCGGCCGAAAAAATCCGCCCACTCGCCGCCCCCTTCAGCGGGAACGTGATCGGGCAGCAGGCCGATCGCTTCGCCGCGCTTCAACGCCCGCACCAGCTTGCGCACGCCGCTTAGATCGGTCGAGCCGGTCTTCACCGAGCCCTTGAGGCGTCCGTGCTGCATCAGCGGCTCCAGCCAGCGCAGCCGCGGCGGACGGTACAGCACCGTGAGCGGGAATCTGGCGCCGACGTACAGCCCGGCCAGCTCGAAGCAGCCGAGGTGCGGGGTGAGGAAGATGATGCCGGATCCGGAGCGCCGGGCTTCCTCCAGGTCCTCCTCGCCGTGCACCCGCACCACTTTCTGCAGGACCTCGTCGAGCGGCCGCATCCAGACGAACGCCAGCTCCATCGCGCCGCAGCCGATCTCGCGCACCACCGCCCGTGTCATGCGCGGCCCGCCATAGCCGGCCTGGGCGAGATTGCCGCGCAGCCGGCTGCGATAGCGCCGCGACCACAGGAACGGAATCCATCCCAGCACGCGCCCCACGGCGTGCAGGACGGACAGGGGCAGATGGGACAGCAGCCGGACCAGCGGAATCATCGATCCGGCGGAATCATCGAACGGGGGGCAGGGGGGGCCATGCGGCGCGAGCGCGGGCGGGCAACGTGAGCAGTGCAGCCTTATACCACGCGATCCTGCGCGCTTTGCCACGATCCCTGCCGCCGGCGCGGCCGTCCATCACACCGGCCGGGCGGCGATGTAAAATGGCGGTTTGGCAGGTGCGACGTCCGCGCGGAACGCTGCAGCGGATGCTCGCGAGCCGGATCCAAGGGGCGCTGCAGCTTGACCCGCGAGGGGTCAGTCAGGCTTGGGTCCGCTGCACAACCGTTTCAACGGCGCCCATTCAATGATCCTTCTTGAATGGAGACGCAAGCAATGAGCGCCGTACTGCAAGATCACGCACGTCCCGCGGACTATCACGTGGCCGATCTGAAGCTGGCCGACTGGGGCCGCAAGGAGATCGCCATCGCCGAGACCGAGATGCCGGGCCTCATGGCGATCCGCGAAGAGTTCGCCGCCACCCAGCCGCTGCGCGGGGCCCGCATCACCGGCTCCCTGCACATGACCATCCAGACTGCGGTGCTGATCGAGACGCTGAAAGCGCTGGGCGCCGACGTGCGCTGGGCTTCCTGCAATATCTATTCGACCCAGGATCACGCCGCCGCTGCGATCGCGGCGGGCGGCACGGCGGTGTTCGCCTACAAGGGCGAATCGCTGGAGGAGTACTGGGAATTCAGCCACCGCATCTTCGAATGGCCCGATGGCGGTTTCTCCAACATGATCCTCGATGACGGCGGCGATGCGACGCTGCTGGTCCATCTGGGCGCGCGCGCCGAGAAGGATCCGTCGGTGCTGGGCCACCCGGGCAGCGAGGAGGAGAAGTTCCTGTTCGCTTCGATCAAGAAGCGGCTGGCGTCGTCGCCGGGCTGGTATGCCCGGCGCCTCGCCGCCATCAAAGGGGTGACCGAAGAGACGACCACCGGGGTGAAACGGCTGTACCAGATGGCGAAGGACGGCACGCTGGCGTTCCCGGCCATCAACGTCAACGATTCAGTGACCAAGTCCAAGTTCGACAATCTGTACGGCTGCCGCGAGTCGCTGGTCGATGGCATCAAGCGGGCGACCGACGTGATGGTGGCCGGCAAGGTCGCCGTGGTGTGCGGCTACGGCGACGTCGGCAAGGGGTCGGCGCAGGCGCTGCGCGCGCTGTCCGCGCAGGTGTGGGTCACCGAGATCGACCCCATCTGCGCGCTGCAGGCGGCGATGGAAGGCTATCGCGTGGTGACGATGGAGTACGCCTGCGACAAGGGAGACATCTTCGTCTCGGCGACCGGCAACTTCCACGTGATCACGCACGACCACATGAAGCGCATGAAGAATCAGGCGATCGTGTGCAACATCGGCCACTTCGACAATGAGATCGACGTCGCCGCCATGCGCGCATACCGCTGGGAGAACATCAAGCCGCAGGTCGATCACATCATCTTCCCCGATGGCAAGCGCATCATCCTGCTGGCGGAGGGGCGGCTGGTGAATCTCGGCTGCGGCACCGGCCATCCGAGCTACGTGATGAGCTCCTCGTTCGCCAACCAGACCATCGCCCAGATCGAGCTGTTCAACAATCCGGCGAGATATCCGGTCGGGGTCTACATCCTGCCCAAGCATCTGGACGAGAAGGTGGCGCGTCTGCAGCTGAAGAAGCTCGGCGCCGAGCTGACGGAGCTGACCGATGCGCAGGCGCGCTACATCGGCGTGTCGAAGAGCGGTCCCTACAAATCGGACCACTACCGCTATTAGCGCGATGGAGGTCGAGCGCGCCGCCGGTCCCCAATTCTCTTTCGAGTTCTTTCCGCCCAAGTCGGAGGACGCCCAGGCCCGGCTGCGCGCCACCTGGGCGGAGCTGGGATCGCTCCGCCCGCGGTTCTTCTCCGTCACCTACGGGGCCGGCGGATCGACGCGCGACCGTACGCTGGGCACCATCCTCGAGCTGAAAGACGCCGGCTTCGAGGCGGCGCCCCATCTGTCCTGCGTCGGCGCCTCGCGGCGGGAAATCGCCGACATCCTGGCGCGATACCAGAGCCACGGCATCCGCCGGCTGGTGGCGCTGCGCGGTGACCTTCCCTCCGGCAGCGTCGGCCTCGGCGAGCTGCGCTACGCCAACGAGCTGGTCGAGTTCGTGCGCGCGGCGACCGGCTCTCACTTCCATGTCACCGTCGCCTGCTACCCGGAGTTTCATCCGCAGTCGCGCAGTCCCCACGAGGATCTGCTCAATTTCAAGCGCAAGGTCGACGCCGGAGCGGACAGCGCCATCACGCAGTATTTTTTCAATGCCGACGCCTATTTCCGCTTCGTCGACGAATGCGGCCGCGCCGGCATCGCCGTACCGATCGTTCCCGGCATCATGCCGATCGGAAATTTCGCCCAGCTCGCGCGCTTCTCCGACGCCTGCGGCGCCGAGATTCCGCGCTGGCTGCGTCTCAAGATGCAGTCCTTTGGCGACGACGTCGCGTCCATCCGCAGCTTCGGCGTGGACGTGGTGACGTCGCTGTGTGCCCGCCTGCTGGAGCAGGGGGCGCCGGGCCTGCACTTCTACACCATGAATCAGGCGGCTCTCACTGCCGCCATCTGGAAGCGGCTCGGCTTGCCGCACTAGGCGTTCGGCCGCCGCGGCAGGCCCGCCCGGAAACGGATCAGGCTGCACTAGCGTTCAGGCGGGTAAAGCCCGCAGAATGCGGCCATGTTCGGACGCCCACTCGCCACCGCGATATCGACCCTGGCCGCGGCCTGCACCGCTGCCGCAGCGGCCGAGCGGGACGAATTCTCCGAGCGGCCCTTCTTCGAAGAGCTGCCGGTGGTGTCGATGTCGCGTCTGCCGCAGATCCCCACCAACACGCCGGGGGCGGTGACCGTGTTCGATCACGAGTTCATCCGCGCCACCGGCTACCGCGACATCTGGCGCATCCTCAAGCTGGTGCCCGGCATGCTGGTGGTGAACGAATACGGCCACACGCCGCTGGTCGCCTATCACGGCTTGTCCAACGACTATCCCAACCGGATGCAGGTGCTGATCGACGGCCGTTCGGTCTATTCGCCGCTCGACATCGGCGGGGTCGACTGGAACTCGCTGCCCATCACCATCGACGAGATCGACCGCATCGAGGTGGTGCGGGGCTCGAACTCCGCGGCCTACGGCTCCAACGCCTTCATGGGCGTCGTCAATATCATGACCCGTCCCGCTTCGCAGGACCGCGGCGGCATGGCAGACGCCGTCTATGGACAGGACGGCTACCGCGACGGCGGCGCGCGGCTCGGGATGCAGGGCAGGGACCTCAGCGTGCGCCTGGAAGCCCGTCATATGGCGGATCAGGGCAACGATTTCATCAACGACTACCGGCGCATGAACATCGGCACGGTGCGCGCCGACTACCGCTTGTCGCCGCAGGCGGACATGACCTTCTCGGCCGGCATCAACGAAGGCATCAAGGGATGGGGTTACGGCGGCTCGCCGAACAATCTGGACGGCGAGTTTCCGGTCCGCAACCGCACCACGTTCGCCCAGCTGCGTCTGCACTACATGGTGAGCGCCGACAACGAGCTGACGTTCGACTACTACCACAACAGCGAAACCATCGATTCGGGCCAGGACGTCAACTTTCCCGAGCTTGGCTTCCCGGTGCTGACGCTCAATCTGAACCGCCGCGCCATCCGCGACAACTTCGACTTCCAGCAGACGGCGGCGCCGCTGCGCGGCCTGCGCATCGCGTGGGGAGGCGAGCTGCGCCGCGACTTCGCCAGCGCGAGCTCGTTCTTCTACACGACCGGCGATGACCAGAGCCGCCTGCTGCGCGGTTTTGCCAACGCGGAATGGCAGGCGCTGCCGCAGGTGGTGATCAACGCCGGCGGCATGTGGGAGCACTACAACGATGAGAACCCGCGGCTGTCGCCGCGCGCGTTTTTGAACTGGACCTACGTGCCCGGCCACGCGTTCCGCATCGGCTACACCAAGGCCTATCGCGAACCGTCGCTGTTCGAAGAGCACGGCGACCAGCGATTCTATGCCGGCGACATTCTGCTCGAGCAGGCGGTACGCAGCAGCGGCTCCCTGCGTCCGGAGCGGCTGTACGCCAAGGAAGCCGGCTTCGTCGGCCGCTTTCACAGCATGCCGCTCAGCTACGACGTACGCCTGTTTCGTGAAGACCTGAGCGACCTGATCGACGCGACCGCCACGCAACCGGTGCTGCCGGCGCTCAGCCCCCGCGTCGACACCTACGTGAACGATCCGTGGCGGGTCAGGGTGCAGGGGGTGGAGTATCAGCTGAAGTGGCAGCCGTGGCAGAGCACCGATCTGATCTACGGTCACGCCTTCGTGCGGGTCAAGAGCAGCAACCCGGATGCCGGCAAGATCCCGAACGATGTCGACAGCGTGCCGCCGTACAGCTACAGCGTGAGCTGGCTGCAGCGCTATCCGTTCGGCGTTTCCAGCTCCGTCATCCTCAACGGCGTCGGCAGCCTGTCGTGGAGCGGCTTCAACCCGACGCCGGGATACCGTTCCGTCGATGCGCGTATCGCGAAGGCGCTGCGCATCGACGGCGTACGCTGCGAGATCGCGTTGAACGCGCTCAATCTGGGCGCGCGGCGCCGCGAATACGGCTACACCACATCCTATACGCCGCCCATGCCGACGATTTCGCGCATTCTGTACGTTTCGGCGCGAGCGGAGTTCTAGGCGGTGCGCCGCTCTCCGCGGGCTGCCCTGCTCGTCGAACGGTTGCGGCCGGACGGACGCCCGGCCGGGCTCGGCGCATCTGCGGTCCCGCTCGGCGTGCGCCTCGGCGTATGCGGCGTCCGCCCCGGCGTACGCCGCGTCCGGCTGGGCGTCCGCCCCGGCGTATGCCGCGTCCGGCTAGGCGTATGCCCGGTCCGGATGGGCGCGCTACTGCGGGCAGCTCGCCCGGTACCAGGCCTGCTCTTCCTGCCGCAGCGGCTCCAGCGTGAACAGACGCTTGTTCGTCAGTTCGGTGCAGTCGCAGGTGGCGCATGCCGCAGCTTCACCGCGGGGCCTGGCCGTGGACGCCAGGATGCCGCGCGCGTCCGCAAGCGCATGCTCGCCGGCGGGCGCTCGCGCCGGCACACCGGTCAGGCTGGGCTCGTCGTGCGCCGCGCGGGCATTGATGGGGCCGGTGGTCCGGGTGGTGCGCCGGATGATCATCCGGCCGGCATCCAGTCCGCCGTCGGCTGCAGCGCCTGGAAGGGCTGCCAGCCGGCCGGGGCCGCCGCGCGGCGGCATCTCTCCGCTAGCGCCTTCCGCTGCGGCGCTCTCGCTTGCCGCGGCCGCGCGTTCAGCGGCGGCCTTGGCGGCGGCCATGCGGACCGTGGCGAGGTCCGGCCGTGCCGTGCGGTCGATCAGCGCCGACGGCTGGGGGGCTTCCGGCAGATCCCGCTCGGCCACCACGGCCGGCCGGTCGGCGACGGCAGATGTCCGCGCCGCAGCCGCCGGGGCGTCGCGCTGGGCCCGTCCGTCGGCGGTTACGAAATGGCCGATCAGGCCGATGGCGCACAAGGTGCACCCGACGGCGTAGCCCACCGCACGCGGCGAAACTCCGATGCCGTCCATCGCATCGCGCACGGCGGCGGACCACCGCGCCAGGGTGCGGCGGGCGGATCGAAGCCGGGGCGTCCCGTTCAGCGCGGAACCGTGGTTGACAACACTTTCCATCGGCATGCTGGGATATGGCGGGCGTGGCGGGCGTGGCGGGCGCGGCCGGCGTGGCGCGGAAAAGCCAGTTTCGCGACCGGCGAAAGTGTCGTCATTCTGCCACACGCCCCGCCCGCGGGTGACTTCCGCACGAAGCGCGCCACGGCCGGCGCGTCTTCTGCGTCCGCGGCCGCGGTGCGTGCCGCGCCTGGTTGGCGGCGGCCTAGGTCTTTCGGCGGAGGAGAATCATCCGTCGGGCTGATGTGAGCCGGCACGGACTCACCGTAGGCTCCGCACTCCATGCGGCTCCGGCCGCAGCGCCGGTGCACCTCTCAAAGGAGGGGGGAGTGCATGTCATCTGCGCACCGCCCGCGCAGCGATCGTCCGCGCTATCCACCAGACATGAACCGCTGCGTGCCCGTTGTCAGCTGATATGCGGAAACAGCGCGCCGTGCGGTGCGGACTGCTGCTTTTGTCCGGATGCGGGTTCAGCGGCGCCGCCCTGGCGCAGTCCCCGCAGCTGTCGGAGGGCCCCTTCTTCGAAGAGCTTCCCATCGTATCGGTGTCGCGTCTGCCGCAGATCCCCACCAACACGCCGGGCGCGGTGACCGTGTTCGATCACGAGTTCATCCACGCCACCGGCTACCGCGACATCTGGCGCATCCTCAAGCTGGTGCCCGGCATGCTGGTGGTGAACGAATACGG
>Ga0070734_10005992_pt1 | contig 10442 bp, 9 predicted proteins | sample Coa_R1_8_FD_66444 | JGI IMG/M metagenome (GOLD analysis project Ga0070734, IMG submission 66444) | Surface soil microbial communities from Centralia Pennsylvania, which are recovering from an underground coalmine fire - Coalmine... | ecosystem: Environmental > Terrestrial > Soil > Unclassified ... | reverse complement strand
GGGCACACGTCGGGATTGCCGGGGTCGGTGCGGCGTTTGCGGGCGGGGTCGGTGACCATGACTTTTGTTTTGGAGCGGATGTCGGCGTCGGATTCGCTGAGGGTGATGGCGTTGCCGTATGACTTCGACATCTTCCGGCCGTCGAGACCGGGGATGCGGGGCGTTTTGGTGAGGAGAACATCGGGCTCCACCAAAACCGTCTTCAGCACCTTTCGGAACGCCGAGTGGTTTTCCTTGAAGTCACTGAACCGCGCCGTTTCCTGTCGGGACGTATCCGATGCCGACTCAGCTCGAGATTTTTTGCTCAATTCCTTTGACCATTGGCGATCTAAATTTTCGATACCGATTTCCGCGATACGTTTTCTGACTTTATTTTGGAGATGCGCGATATCCGCCAAAGAGTGGCGGTGAGTCACCTGCTGAAAAGCCGATGGAGGGCCGCCGGAAAACGAGTCGGCGATTATCTCGAAAATCATGCTGTTTTCAGGGAGGATAAGTTTTTCCGAATCTAGAACAACGTTGTGAAAATTAAATTTCTTCACAATTTCTCGGGACAACTCAACATGGGAAACCTGGTCTTCGCCCACTGGCACAAAAAGAGGTACTCGATCCTTACTGTAAATGACGATGTCGGCCGTCTGTAAAGTTGGGTAGCCCAGAAAGCCGTAAGTGTGAAGGTCTTTGTCTTTAACGTTATCCAGCGCTTCCTTGTACGTCGGGACGCGCTCAAGCCAACCCAACGGAGTAATCATTGAAAGCACAAGGTGCAACTCGGCGTGCTCCGGGACCAGCGACTGCTGGAAGATGACGCATTTTTTCGGGTCGAGGCCGGCGGCAAGATAATCGGTGACGATCTCGATTGTGTTTTGGGCGACCTGCGACGTGTCTGCGTAGTCGCTGGTGAGCGCGTGCCAATCGGCGATGAAGTAGAAACAGTCGTATTCGGGATCGTTTTGGAGTCGGACCCAGTTTTGCAGCGCGCCGAAGTAATGGCCGATGTGCAGGCGGCCGGTGGGGCGCATGCCGCTGACTACACGCTTGGTCTTCGTGGCTGGGCCTGTTGGCAAGCTTCCTGGCTCCTGACGACTCGACACTGCAAGTTCAAATGCAAAGATGGCGACGTAAAGTCGGCGCTACAAACCCAATTCGCGCGCGATGATGATGCGCTGAATCTCGCTGGTGCCTTCGTAAATCGTCATGACGCGGGCGTCGCGATAGATGCGTTCGACGTCGGTCTCGCGCGAGTAGCCGATGCTGCCGTGAATCTGCACGGCCTTAGCGGCGACGCGATTGGCCATCTCAGTCGCGTAGAGTTTTGCTCTCGACGCGGCGCTGCCCATGCGCCCGCCGGAATCCTTGAGCCACGCGGCGTAAAGCATGAGCCCGCGAGCAGCTTCGATTTCGGTCTGCATGTCGGCGAGCATCCACTGAATGGCTTGGAACTCGGAGATATTCCTGCCGAAGGCACGGCGCTGTTTCGCGAAAGTAGCGGCGGCTTCGAGCGCTCCCTGCGCGACTCCGACGGCTTGCGCGGCGATGCCGATGCGGCCGTTGTCGAGCGCGCTGAGGGCGATTTTGAGTCCCTGGCCATCCTCGCCGACGCGATTCTCCGCAGGGACTTCGCAGTCATTGAGAATGATCTCGACCGAGGGCGAGGAATGCTGCCCCATCTTTTCTTCATTCCGGCCAATCCGGAAGCCTGCAAAGCCCGGCTCGACGAGGAAAGCGCTGATTCCCTTTCCGCCAGCGTCGGGATCGGTTTTTGCGAAGACGATAAAGACATCGGCGACGCTGCCGTTGGAGACCCAGGTCTTGGTGCCGTTGAGAATATAAGGAGCATCAGGCGAACTGCCATCACGAGTAGCGCGCGCCTGCAACCCAGCGGCGTCGGAGCCGGCTTGCGGCTCGGTAAGGCAGAAGGAGCCGAGGATTTCGCCGGTCGCGAGACGATGTAAGTACTTCTTTTTCTGCGCGTCAGACCCGAACGTGAGTAGCGGCACCTGAACGGCGGAATTTGTGACACTCAGCGACGTAGCCATCGCGGCATCGATGCGGGCGACTTCTTCGATCATCAAGACGTAGGAGATCGCGTCGAGACCGGGACCGCCCCACTCTTCAGGCATGAGCATGCCGCAACAGCCGAGCTCGGCAAGCTTTTGGATTTCGGCGGCGGCGAAACGACCTTCGCGATCTCTTTGTTTCACCGAGGGCCGCACTTCGTTTTCCATGAACTGGCGGACGGTGTCGCGAATCAGCTTTTGATGGTCGTTGAGGGAAAAATCCATCGTCTGTTGAGTACGACCGATGCTACCACGGGGTGCAACATTCCCGATGGGGCGAATATTCTGCGTTTGTGGATTTTTCTCAGGAACCGCGCGACGGACTTACGAATCTTTGCGGGCGAAGCGGCTGGTGAAGGCTAGGAGAGCGACCAAGCCGGCAGAGATGATGGTGCCGCCGATAATATAGCGCCAGACAGAGCGCTCGGAGAGACGCCTCGCAGTGAGTCTGTCGACAAACCAGAGAATGAGAACAAATATCGCGATCCCGATGGATCGAATCAGAGTGGCGCGTTTGTTTTCTTCGGGAGCCGGCTCGGGCAGTGGAACATTGGGCGATTGGGCCATGATGTGGCGGCGTCGTTAGAGTTTGAAGAGCTCACGCAAACGCTTCGTTTGGACGCGACTGACGGGGATTTCGCTTTGCTTTTTGTCGTCCATCTTGAGCATGTAGCTGGACTTGAACCAAGGCACGACTTCTTTGATGTGATGGATATTGACCAAGTGCGAACGATGCGGTCGCCAAAAGGTTTCGGAATCGAGCGCGCCATGGAGTTCCTCGAGTGTGCGGTAGTTTGAAGTGCCTTCAACGTCGCGGCCCACGACGGAAATGAGGCCGTCGTCGATCGAAGCGAAGATCAGATTCTCTGAGGCGACAAGGAGGAGCCGCTGGCCGGATTTCACCAGGATTTTCGCCGGCGGAACGTTCTGCTTAGCGTTGCCATTGAGCTGGCTGACGAGTTGTTCGAGGCGCTCGGCGGTGCTGGTCTGTGTCTCCATGACCTTGCGGGCGCGCTGGATGGCTTTGGCGATGCGGGCTTTGTCGAAGGGCTTCAACACGTAATCGACAGCGTTTACGTCGAATGCTTGTACGGCGTAGTGATCAAAGGCCGTGGCGAACACAACGTGCGGGACTTTCATTTTGCGCTCGACGAGTTTTCGGAGGACGCCGAAGCCGTCGAGGCCGGGCATCTGCACATCGAGGAAAACCAGGTCGGGCGCGTGCTCTCGGATGAGATTGACGGCGTCGACGCCGTTTTTGCCTTGGCCGATGACGTTGATTTCGGGGAAGGCTTTGAGCAGGAACGCAAGCTCGTCGCGCGCCGGCTTTTCGTCGTCGACAATGATGGTGGTGATGGACATGCCCCTGTGCATTGAGTATAGGTTGCGCGGCAGCGGACGGCAATCGCGGCAGTGACGATGGGCGCGGAGCGATCGCTCGCTCCTTTGCGAGCTTGAACACGGCTGCTAAGATTGCGGCGAACGAAATCGGCTGAGGGATCATGACTGGGAAGAAATCGAACCGGGCGAGACGTGGGACTACGGGAAAGAGGAACCCCGGCGGGGCTAAAGGCGAGACGATCAGCAGCAAGGTCGTGTTCAAAGGTCCGGTGTTTTCCGTACGGCGCGACAAGGTGTCGGAGCCTTCGGGTGTGAAGGCGACGCGCGATGTGATCGCGCATTCGGGTTCGGTTGTAGTGATGCCGGTGCTGGACGACGGGAAGATCGTCTTGATCCGACAGTATCGCTATGCGGCTCGGCAGTATCTGTGGGAACTAGTTGCGGGTCGTATTGACGCCGGCGAGAACGTGTTGCAGGCGGCGGCGCGAGAGTTGATCGAAGAGACCGGGTTGCGCGCGAAGAAGATGCGGCAGTTCCTCGATTTCTGGCCGAGCCCGGGATTTCTGGAAGAGCGGATGTTTGTCCTGCTTGCCGAGGGCGTTACACAGGGCAACGCTGAGCCCGAAGAGGACGAGAAGATCGAGGCGAAAGCTTTTACGCGCGCCGAGTTAGAAGAGATGCTGAAAAGCGGCGTGCTGCGCGATGCGAAGACGATTTCGAGTCTACTTTTCTATTTTCGATTCATGGTGTGACCCTGCGCTCGACCCGATTCGCTCGATTTCTCTATTCCCTCACGGTTGCCCTCGGCGCATTTCTGCTGTTTTTGCTCGAGCCGCTGTTCGCGAAGATGATCCTGCCGTCGTTTGGCGGATCAGCGGCGGTGTGGTCGACCTGCCTGGTGTTTTTTCAATCGGCGCTGCTGCTGGGCTACTACTACGCCGACGTTTTGAGCCGGCGACTCGACGCGGCGCGGCAAACCTCGACGCACATTGCGCTATTGATTGTCAGCCTCGGGCTCTTGCCAATCGCACCGCACGCGGTGCTGAGTTCGCCCAGTGCATATCATCCGGCGTTTCATATTCTGGTGCTGCTTGCGGCGTCCATCGGGCTGCCGTTTGTGTTGTTAAGCGCGACGAGCCCCCTAATTCAGGCTTGGAAATCGCGGACGGGTGCGGTGGCGTATCACCTGTTTGCGATTTCGAATTTAGCTTCGTTCGTCGCATTATTGAGCTTCCCTTTTCTGATCGAGCCGCGCGTTTCTTCGCACCGACAGGCGCAGTTATGGTCGGCGTTGTATGCGATGTTTGTTGTGGTGTGTTCGATCACGGCTTGGATCTCGCGTCGGGAAGAGGATCGCATCGAGTTCTTGTCGCCTGCCGAGTTGCCGGCAGACACGGTTGCAGATGGCTCATTTTGCGTGCCGGGATCGTCGCCGAAGCGCGCTTGGATCTTGTGGCTCGGTCTGTCTGCTTGCGGTTCAGTTTTGTTGCTCGCAACAACGAATCATCTCACCGAGGACGTCGCTCCGGTTCCGCTGTTGTGGGTATTGCCGCTCGGATTGTATCTACTGACGTTTACGATGGCATTCGCGCGGCGCAGTTTGTATTCGCGATGGCTGATGGTGCGGCTCGCTGCGGTGGTGCTCGCGAGCCTCGGGTACGCGATCTATGATCCGTCATTCACGGAGTCTGTGCAGGTTGCCGGACCGCTGTTTTGCCTGGGACTGTTTGTGTGCTGCCTCTTCTGTCACGGCGAATTGGCGCGGCTTCGGCCTGCACCCGAGCGGCTGACCACGTTTTATCTGGTGGTTGCTGCCGGCGGTGCGCTTGGCGCGATATTCGTTGGACTGATCGCCCCGCTTCTGTTTGCAGCGACTTACGAATTTCCGCTTGCGCTATGTTTCACGTCGCTGGCAGCGGCCGCAGTGCTGTGGGACACGGGCTGGACTTCGCGCGCATTCTGGACGATGGGGACCGCGGCGCTTGTGGCGGTCCTTGCATATCACGTTCACGCGTACGAGAGGAACTCCATCATGGTCGCGCGGAACTTCTACGGCGGGTTGCGTGTGCAATTGCACCAGGACTGGCTCAAGCGCCCTTATCACACGCTGTACCACGGAATGATCGAACATGGCGCGCAGTACGTCGATCCGCCAAAAAGCGCTGACCCACTCACTTATTATGCGCGGAATTCGGGAGTCGGGCTCGCACTTGGTTTTCTGAGACAGCCTTCGCGGCACATAGGCGTCGTTGGTCTAGGCACCGGAACGATGGCAGCGTACGCAAGGAAGGGCGACGCGGTGCGCTTCTACGAAATCAATCCGCTAATTGTAAAGATTGCGAACAAGCAGTTCTCGTATCTTGAGAACGCTCGCACGAATGGTGCTGATCTCGCGATCCGGATGGGCGATGCGCGGCTGTCCCTCGAAGCCGACGAAGCAGAACGCTTTGATGCTCTCGTGATCGACGCTTTCTCGGGCGATGCCATACCCGTTCACCTACTCACACGTGAAGCCGTCGCGCTCTATCTTCGCAGACTCAAGCCCGATGGAATCCTGGCGATTCACACTTCGAACACCTATCTCGATCTCAACCCGGTTGTGAAGTTGCTGGCGGACGATGCTGGATGCGAATCGCGCTTGATTTCAAACAGCGACGATCAACGCAAGTTCATCGACGCTGCCGACTGGATGCTCGTGACGCGCAATCAGGATTTCCTACTAAATCTCGATGAGACGACGCTACAAGACTCGATCGATATACCTCCGAAGCTGCGAGTCTGGACCGACGATTACAATAACCTGTTCCAGATTTTGCGGCCTATAAAGTTCCTGCACAGCGCAGATGACTGAGCTCCGACGGAATCCGGCCTGGTATCGGGTCCGGATAGCGCGATACGAGACGTCAAACGCCATCGATTCGTTATTCAGTTTCCCAAGCAGCGTTTTCTTTCACTGCGCAACTATACTGCCAGGATTCTCAATTTGGAAAACGCAAGAAGCTATTTTCGCCCAAGCAGAGTGAAGCAGAATTTGGCTAACTTTTCTCCAACTCCTTTCCCTGCTTTCCCCAAAGCCATCAATTCGCTTGTCTCGTATCTAATCGGTTTAATACTGCAAATGGGAAGATGCTCGCTTTACCAACCGAACATTTTGCTCGCTTGACTGGTGGTCATTTTCTGCTTAGACTCCGCGGCATTTAAATTTTCTGCGGGGCGTGTCTTTCGGTGTGCTTGGCCGCAAATCCGTTAGGTATCTAAATCTAGGTTTGTCTTTCACGGGAGGGGATCTCGGTGCGAGGAACCGTAAAGTGGTTCAATAATTCGAAAGGATATGGGTTCATCGGGCGCGACGATGGTCCCGACGTCTTTGTCCACTACTCCGCAATCACAGGCGACGGCTATCGGACATTGCAGGAAGGAGATCCAGTCGAGTTTGAGATTGTGCAGGGCCCCAAAGGCCCTCAGGCCGCTAACGTTCAGAAGTCCAGCTAAGTCCTTCATCGAGCAATCATATTTGGCCGGCGAATTATCTTCGCCGGCCTTTCGTTTTTGTGGGTTCGGCGCGCAACTGCCGTAGATGCCGAGTCCGCCCTTCTCGCACTATAATCGCGCCATGGACAACAAGACGCTCGCACGAATCCTCAGAGAAACCGCTCAACTACTGGAAATCGACGGCGCGATCATTGGCAGGTACCGCACCTATGAAAAAGCGGCAGAGCTGATCGCCGGCATGCACGAGTCGGTCGAGCAACTTGCTAAGGAGCCCGGCAAGCTCGAAGAGCTTCCAGGAATCGGCGAGCGCATGGTCGAACACATCGAGGAGATTCTGAAGACGGGCGACTACAGTTTGCGGCAGAAACTCCTGAAGAAATTCCCCGTGTCCCTGCTTGATATTTTGAATTTGCAGTCGCTGGGGCCGAAGAAGGTCGCTTTTTTGTGGTCGAACTTCAAGGCTGCGACCGTCGCCGACGTGGAAAAACTCGCCATGGAAGGCAAACTGCGGGACCTGCCCGGATTTGGAGAAAAGAGCGAACAGAACATTCTAAAGGCAGTTCAGACCCACAAGCGCTCAACCGGGCGCTTCCGGCTTGACGCGGCCGAAAACGCGGCCGCTCAAATCATCGAGCACATCAACAAATATCCCAAGGGCATTGAGTCGATGACTCCTGCCGGGTCGCTAAGACGCGGACGCGAAACGGTGGGAGACCTCGATCTTTTGCTCACTCTGGCCGATGGCTTCACCGCCCAGAAGCACATTGACGCGATCGCCGCCCACATTCTGACCTTTCCGCGAATCGATCAAGTCCTCGCCAAGGGTGAAAACAAAGTCAGCTTTAATCTCGACAACGGCCTCCAGGTTGACGTGCGCCTGCTCGACAAAGATTGCTTCGGCGCAGCCCTGCTCTATTTCACCGGCTCAAAGGAGCACAACGTCAAGTTGCGTGGCCGAGCGAACGACATGGGCTTCACGCTGAATGAATACGCCCTCGCGACGCTGAAGGGCGAAAAGCGTGTCGCGGGTCGGACCGAAGAAGAGATCTATGCGAAGCTGAAACTCGACTATATACCGCCCGAGATTCGGGAAAACACCGGTGAAATCGCCGCCGCCGAAGCCCACAAATTGCCCAAGTTGATTGAGCTTTCCGACGTAAAGGGCGATCTCCAGATGCACTCGACGGCCAGCGACGGTAAGCACACCGTCGAACAAATGGCTGAAGCCGCGAAAGCTCTTGGTCACGAATACATCGCGATGACCGACCACTCGAAATCGGTCACGATCGCGAATGGCCTCGATGAAAAGCGAGTCGTGGAACACATCAAGAAATTGCATGCCATCGATGCAAAAGGACTCGGTATTCGAGTCCTCGCCGGATCGGAAGTCGATATCCTCAAAGAGGGCCAGCTCGATTATTGCGATGAGATTCTTGCGCAACTCGATGTCGTCGTGTGCTCGATCCACTCGTACATGCAGCTCGACCGCTTCGCGATGACCGATCGCATGCTGGCTGCGATCGAGAACCCCTATTGCCAGATCATCGGCCATCCGACGGGCCGGCGCCTGCTGGTCCGCGATTCGTTCGACTACGATATGGAAAAAGTGCTAGCCGCCTGCGCCAAGCATGGCGTTGCGATGGAATGTAATTCCTATCCCGAGCGGCTCGACCTGCGGGAAGTCTACCTGCGGATGTGCAAAGAGCGAGGAGTCAAGGTCGTCATCTCGACCGACTCTCATAACACCATGCATTTGCCCTATATTAAGTTCGGAGTGACGACCGCCCGGCGTGGTTGGCTCGAGAAGTCCAACGTAATTAACACCCTTCCCGTCGATAAATTTTTGGCGGCCCTAAGACCAAAGCCCGGCTCCGTCGTCAAGAACTCCGTCGCGAAGAGCCCGAGATAGGCTGGAGGCACCGGGCGAACAGGCATGTGGAACCTTTTTCGGACACTTTGCGTACCTTAGGCATCAAGAATGGCGTAACTCAAGGCGCCAAACAGCCCAACGGAGGCACTGCTCTTATGAACCGACTCTTTTCCCGACGCGCGATCTGCGCGACACTTCCCCTGGGGGCGATGGTTGCCGCAGCCGCCCTTACTGCGCCAACCGCCAGCGCCGAAGAATGGAACAAGTCATATACGGTTTCGGGACGCGCTCAAGTTCGGGTCGAAACCAACGACGGATCGGTCCAAACCATTACGAGCGACAGCAAACAAGTCGAATTTCGGGTCACCTACAACGGGTACGAACTCGACAAGAACCTCCACATCGACTCCCGCCAGGACGGGGATAGCGTTCAGATCAACGCTCGGGTGAACGGGCACTGGGGCTTTTCCTGGGGTGGGCACAACCGCGGACTCAAAATCGAAGTCCATATGCCCAAGGATGCCGACCTCGAGGTGGATACCGGCGACGGCTCCGTAAACACGCAAACCATCAACGGTCGGCTGAAGATTCACACGGGCGATGGCTCCGTTCGAGCGGATCAGGTGTCTGGAGACGTTGACATCGACACCGGCGACGGCAGCATCACGGTAAGTGGTGCCAAGGGCGACATCCGCCTCCGAACCGGCGATGGTCACATCGAAGCACGCAATCTGGATGGGAAAGTCGACGCCTACTCAGGTGACGGCCACATTACGCTCGACGGTCGTATGGATGCGCTCAACGTAAAAACGGGCGACGGAAGTATCGACGCTCGAATTCGCCCCGGCTCCAAGATAGATTCCGGCTGGAGCATTCGGACCGGCGATGGAAGCGTGGACGTCGTCCTACCGGCCGAGCTTCAGGCGAACATCGAAGCCAGCACCAATGATGGCCACATCAGCATGGGAATTCCTCTAATGGTTGAGGGCACATTCAGCAATTCGCAGATCCACGGCAAAATGAACGGTGGCGGTCAGCCGATCGTCATCCACACGGGTGACGGTTCGATCCGACTCAGCAAGGCGTAAAAAATCGCTCGCTCAAGTCGATCTTCCAGCACCTCCTGGGCAGTGTTAATTCCCAGGACAGTTCCCGAATTCCAACCGATCCGTCGGCCAAACCTGTTCCGGGAGACTACGTCTGGCGTTCTACTCGGCGGTGTATCTTAGGTACCAGTACTGTAAAATGTTCGCTGTTTACAGCCTTCACCTGTCCCAAAATTCTTTACAGGACAAACTGTAGCGCTTAGCTAACTGCTCCATTTTCAGAGGCATCTTTTTGGACATTCAGATGCCTATTCATGAGCGAGTAAGGGGACACCGATGATCATCTTTGTACTGACCTTCGCCATCATTTCGCTTTTCGCGCTGACCCTGACGGGCTCCATCGCGGCCACGGCAACCGTCCGCCGACGCGGCTAGTTCCCTGCGCAGCCACGCAAACTCACGCCATTTCGCGCCGTTTCTCCGTCCCTTCAACTCATTCATAACGCAGCGCAACCAGCGGATTCACCCCTGTGGCCCGATGAGCTGGGAGCCAACACGCAGTAACAGCAATCAAGGCGAGTAGCGCCACGACGCCCACGAACGTAAGGGGGTCGGTTGGGGAGATGCCCACCA
>Ga0070734_10005990_pt1 | contig 10443 bp, 10 predicted proteins | sample Coa_R1_8_FD_66444 | JGI IMG/M metagenome (GOLD analysis project Ga0070734, IMG submission 66444) | Surface soil microbial communities from Centralia Pennsylvania, which are recovering from an underground coalmine fire - Coalmine... | ecosystem: Environmental > Terrestrial > Soil > Unclassified ... | reverse complement strand
TCGATGTGGCAGCTGGCGTACAGCCTGACCTGCTTGGCGGTGATCGAGCCGATCACGCGGCCGCGGGCCTCGACGGCCTCGGCCTGAATGGCGCCTTCGATCTGGCCGGTCTCGCCGATCGAGAGGCGCGCCACCGCCACGTCTCCGCGAATGGTGCCGTCGACATGCAGCTCGGTGTCGCCACTGACGCCGCCGTCGATCGTCGTATCCTCGGCGATCAGCGAGGCCACCTTGGGCGATGCGGACTTCCGCGCGGCGTTGGGGTCGGAAAACGTATTCATCTCGCTCACGATGCTTGGGGTTGAGGTTCTGTCCGGCGCGGCGGCCGGCGCCTTATTGGGTTGCTTGCTGAACATATTGGCCAGCCTCCAGGAAACGTTCAGGGTTTTGCAGCCGACCGTCAACCCACACCTCGTAGTGCAGGTGCGGCCCGGTCGAGCGGCCGGTTGAACCGATGCCGCCCAGCTTCGTACCGATAGCGACGTGCTGGCCCACCTGCACGTAAATCGCGGCGAGATGGCCAAACCGTGTCTTTAGGCCGTGGCCGTGATCGATTTCGACCACGTTGCCGTAGCCGTTGCGCTGCCCGACGAAGGAGACCACCCCAGGCGCTGTCGCATGCACCGGGGTGTACATCGGTCCCGCAAAATCGACTCCCGGGTGGAACGCGCGCTGGCCGGTGAACGGATCGATGCGGACGCCGAACCCGCTGGTGCGGTGCGTTTGCGAGGCGAGGGTTGGGAATCCGAGCGGCAGCGACCGCGCCACGCCGCTCAACGCCCGCATGTCCGACAGGTCGGTGGCGGCGCTCTGGATGCGCTGCGCAAATGCGGGATCGACGTCGAGGATGGCGGCGAGCGCGCGTGGGTCCTTCGCTTCGATCAGCGGGCCGCCCAGGTTGTCGTCGCTCACGGGGCTAAATGACGCAGGGTCGAGCCCGGCGAGCCGGAAGGCGAGGCGCAGGCGGTCGGCCTTCGACTTGGCGTAGGTTTCCGCCTGGGCGATCAGTCGGTCCTGGTCCTGCTCGACGGCGCGCACGCCGGCGAGGGGATTGGCGTTGGCCAGGGCTGGCATGGGCGCCGGAGCAAGCGCCTGCGCCGCGCCGGGTTCGCCTCTCGCCTCGGTGAGCAGGAGGGCCAGCGCCTCATGGCGGGTCTCGACCGAACGCGCCAGCTCGCCAAGCGCGCCGTTCGTGTCGCTGAGCTGCGCCATGGCGCTGTTGAGCTTCGCCTGCCGGTCGGCGGTCAGTCGCTCATAGTACGCCTGCATCCGGGCGGCTGCGCGATCCGCCGGGCTCGGGGAGACGGCGCTGATGAAGACGGTCGCGGTGCAGACCAGGAGCCACAGGCCAAGCAACGATGCCCCGCCCGCCGCCAGGGTCTGGTGCCGGGTCGTCAGCACGACGCCCTTCACGGTCCCGCCGCCGGAGCGGACATAGACATGACGCTCGGGAAAGGTGCGCTCCAGAAAGCCTCGCAACCGTGTCAGTTGGTCGACGACCATCCGCGCGGACCCCACCTCGAGCGTCCTTCGCGTTATGACCCATCCGGTACGGCATAGGCAACCGGCCGAGCCCATGCGCACAGCGCGGCGTTTCGTCCGGCTGCGTTGCGGCAAGCGGCTTCAGGCCCGGCCTCTTCCGGCGCAGAAGGTGCGATGCTCAGAGGGCGCGAACCGCATCCAGCACGGCCTTCGCGTGCCCGGGCACCTTCACCTTGCGCCAGATCTTTGCGATGCGGCCGCCCCCGTCGATGAGCAGCGTCGTGCGCTCCGTGCCCATGTACTTGCGCCCGTACATGCTCTTTTCGACCCAGACGCCGTAGCGCTCCATCACCTGCCCGTCGGCGTCGGAGCCGAGCGCGAAGTTGAGCTCGTACTTGGCCTTGAACTTGTCGTGGCTCTTCACGGAGTCCTTGGACACCCCGACGATCGACGCGCCCGCGGCGTCGAAATCGCTGGCCGCCTGGGCGAACGCTTTCGCTTCGGTGGTGCAGCCAGACGTATCGTCCTTGGGATAGAAGTAGAGAACGAGCTTGCGTCCCTTGAAATCGCCGAGGCGCACGCGCTTGCCGCCATCCGCCTCCAGGTCGAAGTCGGGCGCAGCGTCGCCCACCGCCAGTTCCTTGGCCATCGTTCACGCCTCCTCGAGAAAGAAACGAATGCGGGTCTTGCCCTTGCGCAGTTCGGCTTCGCGCCCGTCGATGCGCGCGGGCGCGTCGGCGTCGGCGACCTTTACGCCGTCGATGCGGAAGCCGCCGCCGGCGATCTGCCGCCGTGCGTCCGAGTTGGACGTCGCAAAGCCGACCGCCACCATCAGCTGCGTGTTCGACATGCCGCGGAAGGTCGTCTCCGGCAGGCCGACCGAGGGCAGGCCGGCGAGAGCGTCGGCCGTGCGGCCCTCCTCGAACGCCGCCTTTGCCGTGAGCGCCGCGGACTCCGCCTCCTCGGGCCCGTGCAGCAGGCCGGTGGCCTCGTTTGCCAGGATCTTCTTGGCTTCGTTGATCTCGGCCCCGCCGAGACGCTCCAGCCGTTCGATCTCGTCCAGCGGCAAATCGGTGAATAGGCGCAGGAATCGGCCCACGTCCGCGTCGTCGGTGTTGCGCCAGAACTGCCAGTAGTCGTAGGCGCCCAACAGCTCCGGATTCAGCCACACGGCGCCCTCTACCGTCTTGCCCATCTTGACGCCGGACGCTGTGGTCACCAGCGGCGCTGTCACGCCGAAGGCCTCCGCACCGTCCAGCCGGCGGATCAGGTCGATGCCGTTGACGATGTTGCCCCACTGCTCGGAGCCGCCGAACTGCAGCCTGCAGCCCAGGCGCCGGTGCAGCTCGAGGAAGTCGACCGCCTGCATCAAGACGTAGTTGAGCTCGAGCACCGTAAGCGGAAGCTCGTTATCGATCCGTGAGCGGACGAACTCGAGGGTCAGCAGCCGGTTGAGGGTGAATTCCACCCCGAACGAACGGAGGAACTCGATGTAGCCGAGCGCCTCCAGCCAGTCGGCGTTGTTGACCATGACAGCGTCGGTCGGCCCATCGCCGAAGCGCAGGAAAGGCGCGAACGCGCGCTGGATGCCCGCGATGTTGGCCGCGATCTGCGCGTCGGAGAGCAGCGGACGTTGGCTCGACTTGTCAGAGGGATCGCCGACCTTCGTCGTTCCGCCACCCATCAGGACGATCGGCCGATGCCCCGTCTCCTGCATGCGGCGGAGCGTCATGATCTGCACGAGGCTGCCCACGTGCAGCGACGAGGCGGTGGCGTCGAAGCCGATGTAGCCGGTGATCGGGCCCTTGGCCGCCGCCGCGTCCAGGCCAGCGAGGTCGGTCGCCTGGTAGACATGGCCGCGCTCGAGCAAGGTCCGCACGAGGTCGGACTTCGGCTTGAAGGCTGGCGTTGCTGCGTCTGGCGGCATGACGGAATCCTTGATGTGGCTTTCGGCCGGAGACCGTCTCTTTGCAAGAGCCCGAAGCCGGCCTTCGCGGGCGGCTGGGCGTGCTGGACCGGCCGCTCGTCCCTAGAGGTGCGAGCGGTAGTAGCGGCGGCTGAGGCGAGCCGTTCCGGTCATGGCGGCCGCTTGGTAGCGGCGCGGGCCTATGGCAGTCAACGCCCATGCGTATCCTGGGCTTCATGACGGGGACCTCGCTCGACGCGGTCGATGCGGCGGTCATCGAGACCGACGGCGAGGCGATCGAGCGGCTGGGGCCGGTAGGCGAGAAGCCGCTCGACCCGCCGGTCCGGGCGCTGGTCGAGGCGGCGATCGCCGACGCCTTGCGCTCTTCGCCGGGGGACGCGCCCCCCGCGAGCTTCGCCGCCGCGGCGACCGCGATCGCCGAAGAGCACATCGCGGCGGGCGAGGAATTGATGCGCCGGCATCGCCTCCTGCCCGAGGACATCGACCTCATCGGGCTGCAGGGCCAGACCGTGCTGCACGCGCCGCCGACGCCGGAGCGGCCCCAAGGGCGGACCGTGCAGCTGGTCGACGCCGCCGCGGTCGCTCGCGGCCTCGGCGTTGCGGTCGCCTACGACTTCCGCTCCGACGACATCGCGGCAGGCGGGCAGGGGGCGCCGCTGGCGCCGGTCTACCACGCCGCGCTCGTTCGATATTCCAACCTGGCTCCGCCGACGGCGGTGCTGAATCTGGGTGGAGTGGCGAACCTCACGCTGGTCCGCTCCGACGGCATCCTCGAGGCGTTCGATTGTGGGCCGGCGAACGGGATGATCGACCAGCTTGTCCAGGCGAGGGGAGCGGGCCGCTACGATGCCGGAGGCGCGCTCGCCGCCGCTGGCCGCTTCGACGTCGCCACCGTCGCAGCCTATTTCGAGCACCCGTACTTCCGTCGCACAGGACCTAGATCGCTCGACCGGTTCGACTTCCCGCTGGATCCGGTCGGGGCGCTCAGCCTCGAGGACGCCGCCGCGACGCTCACGGCGTTTGCGGCCGGCGCGGTCGTGCTGGGGCTGAAGGCGTTGTCGGAAACGCCGCTTCGCCTGGTGGTCACCGGCGGCGGACGGCACAACCCGACACTCATGAAGATGATCCACGACCCCTTGCCGTTTCCGATGCTGACCGCCGAAGAGGCGCATTGGCGGGGTGACTCGGTCGAGGCCGAGGCCTTCGCCTATCTCGCCGCCCGTTGCCTGCTGGGCTTGCCGATCTCCTTCCCGGGCACGACCGGCGTCGCCGCCCCGATGACAGGCGGGCGCATCACGCAGCCGTAGGCGCCGACGTCCACCTTGACCGTGCGCCGGATTTTACTTAATCACTTGCTTAAGTGATGGGATCGACGCCGATGGCCGAGCCTTACAGGATCGAATGCACGCTTGTGCTGAAGCGCATCTACGACGCGCCGGTGGAGCGGGTCTGGGCGGCCTGGACGACGGGCGAAGCCCTCGGACGCTGGTACATGGCCGACGACGACCACGTCGTGCACTGGGCGGAGGCCGACGTTCGCGCCGGCGGCGGCTACCGCGTCGCGTTCGGCAAGCAGGGGGCCACGCCCTACATCGAGACGGGCGTCTACAGCGAGGTGAAGCCGATGACGCGGCTCGCCTGGGAAGCGGGCGTGTCGCTCGACGGCAAGGACATGATCGGCGAGAGCATCGTCCTGGAGTTCCGCGACCTCGGCGACGGCCGAACGGAACTGGTCCTCACCACCGCCGGTGAGGAGTCGTGGCATTCCGCCCAGGGGTGGATCCCCTGCCTGAACAGCCTCGCGCGCTACCTGGCCGCCTAGTCCCTATTCGGCCGGTACGCGCTCGCGCCGCGTCGCCGCTTGCGTCGCGGGCGCAGCCCGCGGGCCGTTAGGCCGCGAGACGTCGGACAGCCGCTTGATCGCTTCCTCCGGCAGCTTGAGCGTGAAGCCGGGCTCGTAGTCCTTCAGCTGCTGAAGCGTGCGCGGGCCGATGATGACGCTGGTCACGCCGCGGCGGGTCAGGCACCAGGCGATGGCGACCGCAACCGGCGTGGTCCCGAGCTCGGCGGCGACGTCTTCGACCGCATCCACGATGTCGAAGTTGCGGTCGGTCAGGATCATGCCGGCCATCCCGACGCGGCCGCGGCGGCCAAGCCTGGAGTCCGCGGCGGGGTCTTCACCGCGGCGGTACTTGCCGCTGAGCATGCCGCCGCCGATCGGGCTGTAGATCAACGTCCCGAGGCCATGCCGCTCGGCGGTCGGGAGCACGTCCGCCTCGATGTCGCGGGCGATGAGCGAGTAGCGCGGCTGCAGGCTGGTCAACGGCACGCCGTTCTGCCGCTCCGCGGCCCACTGGCATTCGACGATCTGGCTGCCGGTGAAGTTCGAACAGCCGATGTAGCGAACCTTCCCGGCGCGTACGAAGCCGGCCAGCGTATCCATCGACTCTTCCAGCGGCGTGTCCGGATCGAAGTGGTGCATCTGGTAGAGGTCGACGTAGTCGGTTCCCAGCCGCTTCAGGCTCGCATCGAGCGCCCGTGTCAGGTGCAGCCGCGACAGGCCGACGTCGTTGGGCCCAGGCCCCTGCGCGCCCCGCGCCTTGGTCGCAATCACGACGTTTTCGCGCCGGCCCTTGACCGCCCGGCCGACGATCTCCTCGGACTGGCCGCCGGTGTAGACATTGGCCGTATCGATGAAGTTGTTCCCGCCGTCGAGGAACGCGTGGATGATCCGCGTCCCCTCCGCCTCGTCGGTCGGGGCGCTCTCCGAAGTCCCGAAATTCATTGCGCCCAAGCAGGCGCGGCTGACCTTGAGGCCCGAACGGCCCAGCGTCACGTAATCCATGATTTGCTCAAATCCTTCCGATCTCGCGTCCCCGACGGCGGCCATCATGGCGCCTGGGGAACGGCGACGCCAAGGCGGATCGGGTGGCTAAGCCGGCTCCTCGGCCAGACGCTTGTCGAGATAGTCGGCGACGTGGGTTTCGACGTCGCCCAGATTGGCGGTCCAGAAATGGTCGGCGCCGTCGATCACGTCGTAGTCGATGATGATGCCCTTCTGCGTGCGGAGCTTGCTTACCACGCGCTCGACCTCGGTCGGCGGCACCACCGTGTCGGCGGAGCCATGCAGGAAGAGGCCCGACGCAGGGCAGGGGGCCAGGAAGCTGAAGTCGTAGGCATTGGTGGGCGGAGAGACCGAGATGAACCCGTCCGTCTCGGGTCGCCGCATTAGCAGCTGCATGCCGATGTAGGCCCCGAAGCTGTAGCCTGCGACCCAGGTCTGCGACGCGGCGGGATTGGTCGCCTGCAGCCAGTCCAGCGCCGTCGCCGCGTCCGCCAGCTCGCCGACCCCGGCGTCGAACTCGCCCTGGCTGCGGCCGACCCCGCGCAGGTTGAACCGTAGAACGGAGAACCCGCGCTTCATGAACAACAGGAAGAGCTGGGCGACCACGGGATGGTTCATGTTCCCGCCCGCGCGCGGGTGCGGGTGCAGGATGAGCGCGATCGGCGCGCCCTCCTTCTTGCCGGACGCATAGCGCCCCTCGATCCGACCGGCCGCGCCGGTCAGAACCACTTCAGGCATGTCGTCTCCAAGTCAGCGCGTGGCGCCTCGAATTCTTGACTAATTTAGTCGGTCTTCCTAGATCAGCCGCGCAGCAGGCGCGGGCCGTCCGGACGGCGGCGGTTCTTAGCACGGCGATCATTCGATGCGCGCGAATTCTCAATCCTCCGGTGAAACGAGGATTTAGGCGATGAAGCTCTCAACAAAAGGGCGCTACGCCGTGATGGCGATGACCGACCTCGCCAGCCACGACGAGGAACGCCCGGTGGCGCTGGCCGAGATCGCCGAACGACAGCAGATTTCCCTTGCCTACCTCGAGCAGCTGTTCGCGCGTCTGCGGCGCAAGGGCCTTGTCGTCAGCGCGCGCGGGCCGGGCGGCGGCTATCGGCTGGCAAGGCCGGCCGACGCGATGAACATCGCCGAGGTGCTGGCGGCGGCGGGCGAGCCGTTGCGCGCCACCCGCTGCACGGGCGCCGACAGCCTCCTGGGCTGCATGCGCGGCGGCGTGCGCTGCCTGACGCACGACCTGTGGGAAGAGACCGGGCGCCGGATCGAAAGCTATTTCGCCAGCGTCTCGCTTGCCGACGTGCTGGACGGGCGCCTGCACCAGCGGGCCGCGGCTCGTTCGCCGCGGGCGGCCGCGCAGGCGAGAGAGGGGGCGCCGGCGTGAAGAGCGTCTACCTCGACTACAACGCGACCGCTCCGATCCGTCCGGAAGCGGCGGAGGCCGCTGCCTGCGGGCTCGCCATCGGCGGCAACCCCTCGTCCGTTCACGCGGCCGGCCGGCTGGCGCGCGCAGCAGTGGAGCGCGCGCGCGGCGAGGTCGCCAGGCTGGTCGGCGCCGCGCCTGAAGCGGTCATCTTCACCAGCGGCGGCACCGAAGCCAACGCGATCGCGATCGAAAGCGCCTTCGCCGCCGGGGTCCGCCAGCCAATTGTCGGGCTCGCCGAGCACGCCAGCGTGCTGCAGACCGCGCTCGCCAGCGGCCGCATGGTCGAAGGCTGGCCGGTGAAGCGCGACGGGACCGCCGACCTCGATTGGCTCGAGAGCCGCGTTCAGAGCTGGAAACCGAAGGATGGACCGCTCTTCGCGGTCCTTTCGCTCGCCAACAACGAAACCGGCGTGATCCAGCCCGTCGCCGCGGCGGCCGCCTTGATCCACGCGGCCGGAGGCGTTCTGCACGTCGACGCCGTGCAGGCGGCCGGAAAGATCCCGGTGGATGTGCGCACGCTCGGCGCCGACACGCTCGCCCTCTCGGCGCACAAGCTCGGGGGCCCGCAAGGGGTGGGCGCTCTGGTCGCCGGCCCGAACGCGGTCCTCTCGCGCCGCCAGCATGGGGGCGGCCAGGAACGCGGCCGCCGCGCAGGGACCGAGAACGTGTCCGGAATCGCCGGCTTTGGCGCCGCCGCGGCGGTGGCCGCCGCCGAGCTCGACCAGGCCGGGACCCAGGCGGCCTGGCGTGACGCGGCGCAGGCAAAGCTCGCGGGTGTCTCCGGCGTTGCGGCCTACGGCGCCGACGCGCCGCGCCTGCCCGGGGTGCTGTGCTTTTCGACCGACGGGTTCGCGTCGGACAAGCAGGTGATGGCGCTCGATCTCGAGGGCGTGATGGTTTCGGCCGGGGCCGCCTGCTCGTCGGGCAAGGTGACGCCCAGCCACGTGCTGACCGCGATGGGCTTCGGCGAGGCCGCGAACACCTCGATCCGCGCCAGCGGCGGCTGGGCGACGACGCCCGCCGACTGGGATCGGTTCCTCGAGGCCTGGTTCGCCGCGCACGCGCGTGTGCGGTTGCGCGCATTGGCGGAGGCTTAGAGAGATATGGCGGCCGTCAAGGAAACCGTCGAGCGCGTGGCCGAACTGGAAGCCTACCGGCACGGGTTCGTCACCGACATCGACCAGGAGTTCGCGCCCAGGGGCCTCTCCGAGGAGACGGTCCGCTTCATCTCGGCGCGCAAGCACGAGCCCCACTGGATGCTCGAATGGCGCCTGGGCGCGTTCGAGCGCTGGCTGGCGATGGAAGAGCCGCATTGGGCCAAGGTCAGCCATGCGCCGATCGACTACCAGGACGCCTACTATTTCGCCGCGCCAAAGCCGAAGTCCGGGCCGAAATCGCTGGACGAGGTCGACCCCGAGCTCCTGGCGACATATGAGAAACTAGGCATCCCGCTCAAGGAGCAGGAGGTGCTGGCGGGCGTCGAGGGCGCCCCCAAGTATGCGGTCGACGCCGTGTTCGACAGCGTGTCGGTCATCACCACCTTCAAGGCCGAGCTCGCCAAGGCCGGCGTGATCTTCTGCTCGATGAGCGAGGCGATCCGCGAGCATGGCGAGCTGGTGCGCCGCTACCTCGGCTCCGTCGTGCCGGTCAGCGACAACTACTTCGCCTGCCTGAACAGCGCTGTCTTCTCCGATGGCAGCTTCGTCTATGTGCCGCCTGGCGTGCGCTGCCCGATGGAGCTCTCGACGTACTTCCGCATCAACGCGGCCGAATCCGGACAATTCGAGCGCACCCTGATCATCGCCGATGCGGGCGCGTACGTCTCGTATCTCGAGGGCTGCACGGCCCCCATGCGGGACGAGAACCAGCTCCACGCGGCCGTGGTCGAGCTGGTCGCGCTGGACGACGCCGAGATCAAATACTCGACGGTGCAGAACTGGTATCCCGGCGACGCGGAAGGGCGGGGCGGCATCTACAACTTCGTCACCAAGCGCGCCGACTGCCGCGGACCGCGCTCGAAGGTGTCGTGGACCCAGGTCGAGACGGGCTCGGCTATCACCTGGAAGTACCCGTCCTGCATCCTGCGCGGCGACGGCTCGCAAGGCGAGTTCTACTCGATCGCCGTGACCAACCACCGCCAGCAGGCCGACACCGGCACCAAGATGATCCACCTCGGCCGCGACACCCGTTCGCGCATCATCTCGAAGGGCATATCGGCCGGCGGGTCGTCCAACACCTATCGGGGCCTCGTCTCCGCGCACCCGAAGGCGGCCAACGCGCGCAACTTCACGCAGTGCGACAGCCTGCTGATCGGGAAGAAGTCGGCCGCCCACACCGTGCCTTACATCGAGGCGCGGAACGGCTCGGCCCGCCTCGAGCACGAGGCGACCACGACGCGTCTGTCCGAGGAGCAGCTGTTCTACGCCATGCAGCGCGGCCTCGGCCAAGAGGACGCCGTGGCGCTGCTGGTGAACGGCTTCGTGCGCGAGGTGCTGCAGGAGCTGCCGATGGAGTTCGCGGTCGAGGCGCAGAAGCTGGTCGCCATCAGCCTCGAGGGGAGCGTGGGATGAGCGAGCGGCCCCAGGCCGTCGTCAACGTCGCCGATCTGCCGCTGCACGAGCTGGCGCCGGAGCGGCAGGAGAACGGCCGCTACGCCGCCCGGTTCGGCGAGGTCGGCCGCGCGCTCGGCTTCTATCGGCTGGGCTGCATGCTGCACGTCGTGCCGCCCGGCAAGTCGGCGTTCGGCGCCCATCGCCACCA
>Ga0070734_10005988_pt1 | contig 10447 bp, 6 predicted proteins | sample Coa_R1_8_FD_66444 | JGI IMG/M metagenome (GOLD analysis project Ga0070734, IMG submission 66444) | Surface soil microbial communities from Centralia Pennsylvania, which are recovering from an underground coalmine fire - Coalmine... | ecosystem: Environmental > Terrestrial > Soil > Unclassified ... | reverse complement strand
GATCGCCACTCTGCGGACCTGCACCGCGCCGAAGTCGATGGCGCAGACGCTGGACGGAAACACGCTTCTCATCGGTTGCGACAACTCGCACGTGATGACCAGCTACAACCTCAATACGCTGACGGCCAACCCCTACATCAACACTTTCTCCGGCTACGTCCAGTCGGTAGCGGTGTCCTCCAATGCGATCCTCGCGGTGATGCGGGACGGCGCGGGCGGGAACCCGTTCGTGGCCCAGGTCGATCTCACAGTGGGCACGGCACCGAGGTTGCCGACTTTGGGTGTGTACAAGAATCAGGTACTGCTGAATACGGTCATGGCGGCGTCGCCGAACGGCTCGAATATTCTGCTGGCTTCGGCTGACGGCAGCACCATGCTGTATGACGCGAACGTGGGCTCCTTTACCTCTTCGCGCAAGGATTTCACCAGCCTGCAGGGCGCTTACGCCGCCTCCGCTTATGGCCAGTTCGTAGTAGGTTCGAACCTGCTGAATGCCTCTCTGGTTCCGACCATGCAGATGGAGACGGCCAGCGGAATCCCATCCGGCTTCGTTTTCGTGGACCAGACCGGCTACCGAACCACCGCTCCCGATACGGCGAGCCCTGGAGTCATCCAGAACGTGAACCTCTCTACCGGCACTGGAATCCGGCCAACGCTGATGGTCGAGGCCCCGCTGTTGGGAACTGCTCCGACCGTGCCGACGACGGGAACGAACTGCGTGACGTCCACGACCGTCAGCGCAACCGGCACTACCAGCACCCAAACCTGTATCACCGGGTCTACTCAAACGGTTACGATCTGCAATTCGTCCACATCCGGCGGTACTACCACGAACTCTTGTTCCACCACGACAGGCACGGTGGCGGCTTCCACCTTGAACGCGTTCACGCACTCTTTGGTCATGCTTTCGGACCGAAGCGCGTTCATCAATCTGACCACCTCGGGCATTTCGGTTGTTCCGCCCAACTACGATGCGGCTGTCGCGCCACCGACCATTTCGGCGATCGTGAGCGCGGCCGACAGCAAGTCGCCTGCCGCTCCGGGAGGATTGGTTTCGATTTACGGAACCCAACTGAGCCCGACCAATCAGGCGACAAGCCAAATCCCGCTGCCGACTGCTCTGGCCAGCAGTTGCCTGACGGTGAACGGGCAGGCGATGCCCCTCCTGTTTGTGTCGCCCACGCAAGTCAATGCTCAGATGCCGTTCCAAGGGTTTGGCAACGTCACTGTTATCCTCTATACGCCGGGCGGCGTCAGCAACAACTTCTACGTCACGGTGCCTCCGACGGCTCCGGCCGTGTTCCTAAGCGGTGTGGCTGGTCCGGAGACGAATCTCCCCACGGTCTTCCGTGCGGATACCGGACTGCTGGTGACCGATTCCAACCCGATCCATCGCGGAGATTCGATCATTATCTATCTCACCGGGATGGGCGCAGTCGCGCCGCTTGTCACCAACGGATATCCGGGACCCTCCAGCCCGCTCGCCAATGTTCAGACCGCTCCGACGGTGGCGATTGGCGGAGTACCGCTGTCCGTATCCTACGCTGGCCTCGCACCGGGCGAAGTCGGCGTCTACCAGATCAACGCATCCGTGGGGTCGAGCGTCCCGCAGGCTCTCAGTGAGCCGCTGACCATCACGCAGGGCGGATTTACGCACACGGAAAATGTGCGCGTGATTCAGTAAGTACGACTACTGGAAAGGAATCGATATGAAATTGGCTCGAATGCTCGTGGTGTGCTCGTCCCTGATTGCCGTTCCGCAGGCCTGGGCGCAGAAGTGGGAGTTCGGCGGCGGCGTGGGAGGCGGTTTCTACACCTCCGACAACGTGACGGCTCCCGGCGGATCGGTTTCGGCGAAAATCGCGAGCAACCTTTCCGGCAGCGCGTGGCTCGACAACAACGGCTCTGGGCGCTGGGGTGGCGAAGTGCGGTACGACTACGAACTGGGTGACTTGCAATTGAACGGAGGCGGAACGCAAGCGTCTTTCGCAGCACACAGCCAGGCCTTCCATTACGACTTCCTGTACCACTTCAGCAGCGTCGAGTCGACCGTCCGGCCCTTCGTCGGAGTGGGAGCCGGCATCAAGATCTATCGGGGCACAGGCACCCAAGTGGTCTACCAGCCGCTAAGCAACTTTGCTCTGCTTAGCCAGGACCAGGACTTGGTTCCCCTGATCAGCGCGGGCGGCGGCGTCAAGGTTAAGCTCGCGTCGCACCTGATGCTGCGCCTGGAAGTGCATGACTTCCTCACGCCGTTCCCGAAGCAGGTGATCGCGCCGGCCGCCGGCGCCAAAGTCGGCGGATGGCTGCAGGACTTCGTGCCGATGGCGGGTTTGGGTTTCGCGTTCTAACTTCTTTTGGGCAGGCCCGCAACCCGATGGCCTGCCCCACCCACTCCAACAGTTTTGTTCTAAAGGGCATGTACGCCCGGTCCTAGGCTGTAGATGCTTCTTGCGCTTTGGGCATTTCTCGCACTTTCGGTGCTGACGCCCACGCCCAGTTTCGCGGCAGATGAGTACGTAGGCAGTAACGTCTGCAAGACTTGTCACGCGGACATCTGGGCGCCTTTCTACCGCAACCCGCATTTTAAGAGCATCGCTTCCGGCAAGGAGTCTCCGGAAAACACCGGATGCGAGAGCTGTCACGGCCCGGGTAAGGCTCACGTAGAGGCGGGCGGAGGCGCGGACACGATTCCGCGGGCTTTCTCGCGGCTCGCGCCTACGCAGGTGCTCGATACCTGTCTGCGGTGTCACTCCCAAACCCTGTCGCGAGCCAACATCCGACGTTCGCAGCACACCCAGGAAGAGGTGGTATGCACCAACTGCCACTCTATTCACAAGTCCACCACACCCAAGTTTCTGCTGGCGAAAAAGCAGTCCGAGCTGTGTTACACCTGCCACGCCAACGTGCGGGCGCAGTTCTCGATGCCTTTCAAGCATCGCGTGAACGAAGGGTTCATGCAGTGCACGGACTGCCACAACCCGCATGGTTCGAACGAGCCGACGTGGCGGATGGCGGATCGTCCGCACAATACCGAACAGGCGCAGGCCAACGAAGAACCCTGCCTCAAATGCCATATCGACAAACGCGGTCCCTTTGTCTTCGAACATCCCTCCGTGCGCGTCGACGGCTGCGAAACCTGTCACAACCCGCATGGTTCGGTAAATGCGAAGCTTCTGAAACGTCCGGTGATCTTCACGATGTGCCTGGAATGCCACACAGGCGTGGGTAAGTTTGGACCGCTGGGCGGAATCCCGCAACCCTCATCCACGCACAACCTGGCCGATCCGCGTTATCAGAACTGCACCAGTTGCCACGTCCGCATTCACGGGTCCAACGCCGACATCTATTTCATGCGATGAGAACGCTCTTAAAGCATGGCGTTTGGCTGATCGCGGCGGTTGCCTGCGCGCAGCCACCGGTCGCGCCCACCGACGAACCGACGGAGAGCAATCGCGGAGACAACGTTTCCAACTACAACATCCTCCAATCCTTCGAGCTGGGCTATCGCTGGAACACGGATGGCGGCGACGATGGCATGTATCGCAGCACCGTCAATTACACCAACGGCATCCGGCTACTGTCGAGCTCCCTGAACATCCAGTCGCGCGAAGGCCACGGAGGCTTGTTCGACCAACTCCAGCTCAACACACAGGGCCTGGGCAACGATCCGTATGAATCCGCCATTCTGCGAATCGAGAAGAACCGCCTGTATCGCTACGATTTCACCTGGCGGTCCGACGCATATTACAACCCGGGCTTGACCGTCTCCTTCGGCGAGCATTTCATGGACACGGTGCGCCATCTTCAGGACCAGGATTTGACTCTGTTCCCGCAAAGCAACATCCGGTTCTTCCTGGGATATTCGCGCGACACGCAAACCGGTCCGGCACTCTCCACGATTCAATTATTCGACGGCCGCGGCGACGAGTTTCCGCTTTTCACCAACGTGAACCGGCAGCAGAATGAATACCGGCTCGGCGGCGAGGTCAAGGTGCTGGGCTTTCGCCTGAACGTGCTCCACGGTTGGGAAGACTTCAAGGATGACACGCAACAGCACGTCAACACGCCCGAAGCTGGAAACAACCCCAACGACTTCACCCAACTCAACACGTTTCAGAGCGTCGCGCCGTATCACGGCACGAGCCCGTATTGGCGCGTAGGATTGTTTCGCGAGGGGAAGAAATATTGGGCCCTGAACGGGCGATTTTCCTACGTCGCGGGCGTGCGCGGGTTTGTTCTCAACGAGTCCGCGGCGGGGATCAACGAGATCGGAGCGAACCTGTTTCACCAGGTGGTGACCTTCGGCAGCGCCGACCGGCCAACCGCGACGGGGAATCTGACTTTCAGCCTCTTCCCGACTTCCTATATCACGTTCACCGACCAGACATCGGTCTATAACATTCGAATGCTAGGGAACTCGTACTTCGAGCAGTACACCAATGGCTCGGCCGTGCTTCCCGTCTTCAATTTCAACTACCTTGGGATTCTTACATTCGCCAACACAAGCGATGTGCAGATCCGGGTGCGACGCTGGTTCACGGTGCACGGCGGGTTCACCTACGACGACCGCCGGATCCATTCGTTCGAGGCGAGCCAGCAGAATAACCCTCCGGCGACGCCCGTGGGAGTCACGCAGACCAATCTTCTGCACGCGGGCACGCTGGGGTTCCGAATCAAGCCGATGAAGCCGCTGACCATCACTTTGGACGGCGATTTAGGACGAACGGATCATCCCATCTTTCCGATTAGCGACAACAACTACCAGGCCTTGCGCGCGCGCGTCGAATATAAGCTCAAGAAATTCCGCGCCACCGCGTTCGCGCGGTCGGACTACAACACGAATTCCGCTTCGCTCGATGTGTATGCCTCGAAGTCGAGGCAGTATGGAGCCGATGCGACCTGGACGGGCACAGACTGGTTTTCGATCGATGCGGGCTATAGCCGCATGCATTTGAACACGCTTGGCGGGATTAATTATTTCGTGTCGGGAGTTGGCGAGGTAACCGGCGATCAATCCTATTACGTGAGCAACATTCATACGGGGTCACTGATGTCGCGCTTCACGGTGCGCAAGCGCGTGGATGTTTCGGTGGGCTATAGCCACGTGCAGGATGTCGGCGACGGACGCGCGACACCCGCGGGTTCGGGCCTGTACACGTCGCAGCCTGCCTTCCTGGCTGCCCAGACCTTCCCTTTGCGCTTCGTTTCGCCGCAGGCTCGGCTATCAGTGCGGCTTACGGCGAAGATTCGGTGGAACACAGGATATCAGTATTACGGCTACCGCGAAGAGTTCGCCGCGAATCAGAATTACCGCGCGCACACGGGCTATTCGTCGGTGTCGTGGTCGTTCTAGTGGATGGCCTACGCCGGCTGGACAGCCGACGTGGCAAGTTGTCAACTTGCTCCGCGTGCAACGGTTAACGGCTGGCGAACTTGTCGAAGGGCACCGCATCTTCGACGTGAATCCGGAAGCTGACTACGTCGGCTGGTCCTCGAGCCTGGTTGTAACCCGGGTTTGCCACGTGCTGATAGTCGGCGGCGACGGAAATACCGCGCCAGAGGTGCGCGGTGTAATAGGTCTCGAAGATCTTCTCCAAGCCGTAGTTCAACCCTCCGTCACCGAGAATAAATCCGCTCCCTCCTAAAGCCAGATACTGCCTGTGACCTGAGGAAAGGCCGTTGGCGACGAAGGCCGCGCCGATTTTGTCATCGCGACGGTGCCAGGGCTTGCCGCGCAGGTCCGCGCCGACCTCGGCGGTCCTGTCGATCTCGGTGTAGGCGAACGATTCGTTGGCGCCGTCGTTCCAGCCCAGGCGTCCGAATGCGTGCACCAGCGGCGTCACTTCCTGTTCGGCATTCAAACCGAAGCCATACTTGACTCGTCCTTGCTGGCGGTAAAGCGTAACATCCGGAGTCGCGTCGTGGCCCGACAAAAATCCGTCAATGGCTTCTTGATACGAGCCCATGTTCGCGTGGTTCACGAATCCCAGCACCCGCACGATTCCCTCATGCTTCGGAATGAACGCGTGATGATATTCCGCCTCAAAGTTCTCGCCCCGCGCGCGAGCGATGTTCCAATCCAAGTCAATCCCATTCGCGATCGTGGGCATGAGCATCTCGCCAAATCGCGCCGCCCAGTTTCGCGCGTAGTATTCCATCACCAGGCCGTACGTGTAGCCGCGCGTGTCGGCGGCGTAATCGAACGCGCCGTTGTTCACGATGGCCCAATTCATGAATTGGAGATGGCTATCGCTCCCGACCGAGTTGAGGTCAAAGAAATCGGCCGTGCTGAGCTTTCCGAGCCGCAACTCCAACCGCCGCACCGGAACGGTCGAAGCAAGGGATAGCGGATTGCGTGTGGCTTCGGCGGTCTCCGCGCTGAGAGGGATGGTGTAATGCAGCATCACTCGCGACACATAGGGCGCTTCGCCTAAGGTTGGATTGCGCACCACATCCACGTTGGTGAACCCGGCGATTCCCAGCGCGTTGCTGAGCCCCGCTCCTCCGGCGCTCTCCACGTCAAACAGAAATTCAAGCCGCCTCGTGATTTGAACGCCGGTATAAAGCGTTTCGACCCGCGAAGTCGCATGTTCCTTCGCCGCTTGAAAGCTGTTCGGTCCGGAATAGGCGGCATCGAAAGTTGGATGCTGCTGACGAATGAAGTTCCCCTGCGCTGAAATCCAGAACCTATCCCAAAAGGAATCAGTCTGCGCCCACGCAGGGCAGGCTGCCAAAATGAGACAGGAGAGAAGGAGGCGCAAGTCCCTATGGTTGGGCACAACGCTGCAAGTGTCAATGAATCAGCGCAATATTCACGGTTTTGTAACCTGGATGTAATCGTTCGCCGGAAATTCGATGTCACGATGTAGATTGCAGATTTTGCCCCGACTTCTTACGTTGGCTTGCGCCATCGCTGGCTATACATTTGCCTGGCAGGCAAGCGGACAACTTGCAGCAATCAAGAAACTCTATGTAGAACCCTTTCCCTCGAAAGCGGGTTCCGAAACGTTACGCGAGGACGTGATCGCACAGCTCCGAAAGCTGAATTCGATCTCGGTCATATCAGACAGGGGATCCGCCGATGCGGTCCTGAGTGGAGAAGGCGAAATCTGGATCAAGGGCTACCAGAGCCTTAATCCCCGTTCGGGCCGATCGACTTCCAACGGAACGCCGGTCTACGCGGGTTTCCTGTCTGTCGAGCTGAAGAATGCCAAAGGCGACACTCTCTGGTCCTATCTGTTCACGCCGAACTCGCCCTCCGAGGACATCTCGAAGGACCTTTCGAAACGAATTGCAAAGTATTTGTCGGAAGCGCTGGAACACGGCGTCGAGAGCGAGAAGAGCGCACCGGCTCCGGGCGTCACGAGTCTGAAAGGGGCGGGCGCGACGTTTCCCTTCCCTATCTACGCCAAGTGGTTCGCGAATTACACACGCGACAATCCCAATGTGAAGATCGCGTATGACTCGATAGGATCCGAAGCCGGTATCCGCCGGTTGCTCGACGGTGGCGCGGATTTCGGCGCGTCCGACAGTCCTGAGATCCTTAGCGAACTCGCGCCCGGCGACCAGGACAAGTATCTGCTTTTTCCGTCGGTGGTCGGAGCCGTAGTCCCGATCGTGAATCTGCCGGGCGTTCCCAGTGATATTGCCTTCACGCCGGAAGCGCTCGCGGGCATTTACCTCGGAAAAATCAAGAAATGGAACGATCCGGCGCTGAGGCAAGCCAATCGAAACGTCCGACTTCCGGACCTCGACATTGTGGTGGTTCACCGATCCGACGGAAGCGGGACCAGCTATGCGTGGACCGACTATCTTTCCAAAACCAGCGTGGAGTGGAAGAGTCAGGCTGGCTCGGGTCTGACGCCGAAGTGGCCGGTCGGCCGCGCGGCTGCCGGCAATGACGGCGTCGCAAAACTTGTGAAAGAACTGGGAGGCTCGATCGGATACGTGGAATTCATCTACGCGCTTCAGAATCACTTGAGCTTCGGCAAGGTGCGCAACAAGCAGGGTGAGTTTATCGCCGCCAGCCTCGAAAGTATTCCCGCGGCAGCCACTTCCATGGAGCCCGAGAGCGATTTCAAAGTTTCTATCGTCGACGCGCCAGGAAAAGGCGCATATCCCATTGCGACGTTTACGTGGCTGGTTGTGCCTGGTCACATCGCGGACGACGCCAAACGAAACGCCCTGGTGGGATTCCTGAAGTGGATGCTCGGTCCTGGACAAAAGCAAGCGGCGGCGCTGGGATATCTCGCATTGCCACAAGGCGTCGTGAGCCGGGAAGAAGCTGCTCTCGCCAGGATTCACTGACACGCACCCATGTCGTTCAACTTTTGGCGAAAGTCTTCTCAGACCGACATGGCGAGGCCGTCGTTAGGCTTGGCCGATCTGGCCGTCGGCCTTGGCGTCCTGACGCTGCTCTATGTGGTGGCGAAAGTCGGAGCCCAGTCTCTGGTTCAGTTCAATCCACCGGACGTCATTCCCACCGTCGATCTGGATCCGCGCAATCTGCCCGACTACGCGGCGCGGTCGACGCTTCGCATGTTTATCGCGCTGGGCTTTTCGACGATCTTTACATTTATCTATGGCTACGCCGCCGCGCGGAGCAAGCGAGCCGAGCGCGTCCTGGTGCCGCTGCTGGATATTCTGCAATCCATCCCCGTGCTGGGATTTCTGTCGGTCACGGTAACGGCCTTCATTGCGCTGTTTCGAGGCAGCCTGCTCGGTCTCGAAGCAGCGTCCGTCTTCGCGATCTTCACCGGCCAGGCATGGAACATGACATTTTCGTTCTATCACTCGCTGCGTTCGCTTCCGCGGGAGTTAGAGGAAATGGCCGAACTGTACCGCCTATCCAAGTGGGAACGTTTTACGCGCCTGGAATTGCCCGCGTCGGTCATCGGGCTGGTGTGGAACGGCATGATGAGCTTCGGAGGCGGTTGGTTCTTTCTCGCCGCAAGCGAAGCCATCAGCGTCCTGAATCGCCAATACACACTTCCGGGGATTGGCTCCTATGTGGCAGCCGCAGTAACGGCGCGAGATCTTAGAGCGTTGGGTTGGGCGATCGCGACGATGATCGTGCTAATCCTGCTGATCGATCAAGCATTCTGGCGTCCTTTGGTGACCGTAGCGGAGCGCTACAAGCTGGAACTAAGCGCGGGCGAAGAACGCCGGTTCTGGCTGGTAGATCTGTGGCGTGCGTCTTCCCTGCCCCGAATCACCTGGGATGTTTTCGCGCCCCTGGTGGGCAAATTGGATCGATGGTTTTCACACGCAACGGCTGTTCCGGCAACCACGGAGGGTCGAGGATCATCCAGAGCGGGCGATCTCGCCTACAATACGATTCTCGTGCTGGTTTCCGCCAGCTTGCTGATCGCAGCGGTCCGGTTCGTGCTATCGGGAGTTGGAATCGGCGAGGTCGGGCATGCGGCGCTACTCGGGCTGGCAACCGGAGCGAGAGTCATGGTGCTGCTGGTGTTCAGCACGGTGGTGTGGACGCCCATCGGCGTCGCGATCGGCTTTAGTCCGAGGCTATCCAGAATTTCTCAGCCTATCGTGCAAATCCTGGCGTCCTTCCCGGCGAACTTCCTCTTCCCGTTTGCGACATTGGGATTTATCAGGCTCGGACTGACGCTCAATTGGGGCAGCATGCTACTGATGGCGCTAGGCGCGCAGTGGTATCTGCTGTTCAACGTAATCGGCGGCGCGCAGGCAATTCCGAACGACTTGCGCGAGATGGCGGCTAGCATCGGCCTCCGGAGAATGCGCGAATGGAAGACCCTCATTGGCCCCGGCATTTTCGGATCGTGGGTGACGGGCGCGATCACCGCATCCGGAGGCGCCTGGAATGCGAGCATCGTTTCCGAACTGGTGTCCTGGGGCAACACCACGCTGAGAGCTTATGGGCTCGGCGCTTACATCTCCGAGGCTACGGGAAAAGGCGATTGGCCTCGGATTGTCTTAGGAGTCGGGCTAATGAGTTTGTTTGTCGTGGGCGTGAACCGCCTGGTGTGGAAACCGCTGTTTGACCTGGCTGAAAGCAAATATCGTCTGGGATGATCTCAAATGGAAAACCTCCTGTTTGCCGATAGAGTTGCGAAGACGTTTCCTCTGCCCGCGGGAGGCGAGCAAACCGTCCTTGAAGAAGTTACTCTGAGCATCGCTCCGGGTGAAGTGGTCGCGCTGCTGGGACGCAGCGGATCCGGCAAGAGCACGTTGCTACGTATCCTCGCCGGGCTGATTCAGCCGAGCCACGGAAGAGTTCTGGCAAAAGGCTCGCCGCTCAAGGGGCCGAACGCGGACGTCGCGATGGTGTTTCAGAGCTTCGCACTGCTGCCGTGGCTCACGGTGCAGGAAAACGCGGAACTGGGTCTCTTCGCTCGGGGCGTCCCGAAAGAGACTTGCGTAAAGGAGGCCGAACTCGCGCTCGGGATGGTCGGCCTGGAAGGTT
>Ga0070734_10005987_pt1 | contig 10448 bp, 9 predicted proteins | sample Coa_R1_8_FD_66444 | JGI IMG/M metagenome (GOLD analysis project Ga0070734, IMG submission 66444) | Surface soil microbial communities from Centralia Pennsylvania, which are recovering from an underground coalmine fire - Coalmine... | ecosystem: Environmental > Terrestrial > Soil > Unclassified ... | reverse complement strand
GATGTTGTCCGGCTGCTGCGCGAATGCCGCTGCGGGCGCAACAATTAACCCGAGCCATAACGCCAATATCGTCCATCTTTTCATTGCAGGCTCTCTCTTCCTCGTCTGGATGGCGCCGTGCTGAAGCTATTCCAATTCCGGTCTCGCAGAAAGAGGACGCGGCGACGGGCCGGCGCTGTGCGTCCGTGAAGCCAGTGGGAGCGCCCGAGATGTGCAGCGCGACCAAAGCGAACGGGCGATCACAAGGGTCGCCCTACAGAGGCCTTGGTCGTGCTGTAGAGGCGACCCTTGTGGTCGCCCCCTTTGTGCTCGCCCCGTTTGGGCGTGACGTGCGAATGCGGATTGATCGAAGCCATTGCCGCAAGGCATGATGGTTGCTGCTTTCAGCGCAAGTTCATTAACGCAAGGGATGGTACCATGAGCGCTACGCGTCGGGACTTCTTGCGGCAGGTCGGCAGCATCGGGGGATATCGGGCGACCTATCTCACCATGCAGGCCTTGGGACTGTTGAGCACTGCAGCCGTTGCGGAGCCCTTAACACTGCAGAAAGGCGAGAACCACGGGACCAAGGTCGCCATTCTGGGAGCCGGGGTGGCGGGGCTGTCGGTCGCCTACGAGCTTGGCAAGGCCGGTTATGATTGCATCGTCCTGGAGGCGCGCGACCGCGTCGGAGGCCGCAACTGGAGCATAAGGCGCGGTACCCGTCTCGAGATGAATGACGGCACCCGCCAGATCTGTGAATTCGACGCCGAGATGTATTGGAACGCCGGTCCGGCCCGCATGCCGAGCGCTCATCAGGCGGTCCTCAGCTATTGCAAGGAACTCGGCGTCGCCCTCGAAATCGAGATCAACACCAGCCGCGGGGCAAGGCTCTACAATCCGGCCGCGAACGGCGGCAAGGCGATCGAGATGCGCCAGGCCCACAACGATGCGCGTGGAAAATCTCCGAGTTGCTCGGCAAAGCGATCAATCGCGGAGCGCTCGACGAGGATGGCGATCACGTGGTCGAAGGTGCCCTACAGCCTTGGCATCGCGGCACGTTACAAGATCGCCCGTGACCCGAACTATGCAACGCTGAGCGAGGCGGATGGCCCGTTCTATTTTGCGGGCGAACATTTGAGCCATGTCGGGGCCTGGCAAGAGGGGGCGATGCTCTCCGCGAGGCGCGCCATCAACATGCTGGACAAGCACCGGCGGGCCCAGCACGCCTGATCGTCGTTCGGGTATCGGCCGGATGAACGCCCGAAACGCTATGCCGCGTTGCCAGCGCGGCGCGAATCGGCATGTTCCCGCTCATGATGAGGTCGGTGCCGAGCAGGACACGATGATGGATCGCCGGGACGCCGGGCGCGTTCATTGGTAAGGACGCTCGGCATCGCAAAGATGGTCAGGCGGCCGTGACGCCTCTGGAGATGCCGGCACAGCGCTGCGGGGGCGATCGATCATCACAGGGAGGGGCGTGGTGAGCATGAAAACGATCCTGGTTCCGACAGAGTCCAATGAGGCAATGCGCGCCGCGCTCGTGACCGCGCTAATGCTTGCGCGCCGATTCGATAGCTACGTTGAAGGCTTCGCGCTGCGCTATCGCGTCAATGAATTCATCGCGGTCGACATGGCGGGAGCAATACCGCTGGAGACGTTGCGCGAGGAGAGCCTCGACGAGGCGCGCCGTGCCCGCGCGCTGTTCGAATCCTTCATGAAGGAAAACGCCGTGCCGCGCGGCGGTGCCCCCTTGGCAGCGTTGTCCTATGGCTGGCTCGACAATGCTCCTGAAGGCGAGGAGTTCGTCGGCAGCTACGGCCGGGTGTTCGACGTGATCGTCATGAGCCGGTCGGAGGCCAATTCGATCGGCTTGCACGATAAGGCGATCGAATACGGCCTGTTCGAAAGCGGCCGCCCGATATTGATCGCGCCGCCGATGCCGCCTGACCAGATCGGAACTAACGCGATGGTAGCTTGGAATTGCAGCACCGAACAGGCGCGCGCGACCGCGTTCGCCATGCCGCTGCTGCTTAAGGCCGATCGCGTAACGGTGCTCCACGTCGAAGGCGGGACGGCGGTGCCGGGACCAACCGCCGCGCAGGCGACGCGGTATCTGCAACGCAACGGCGTCAAAGCTCTGCAGATGACGGTCGGACTCGAAGGCGGCACGACCGGGGAAGCCATACTGGCTGCGGCGCAATCGCTCGGCTGCGACCTCCTCATCAAAGGCGCCTACACACAGAGCCGGCTGCGCCAGATGATATTCGGCGGCGCAACGCGCCACATCCTGGCCCACGCGACTCTACCGGTGCTAATGGCAAATTAGCGCGCGCGAAGCCCTTCGGACCTGGGGCGGGGGGCGACCACAAGGTCGCCTAGCGGACTTCATTGGAGAACGCGCCCTGAGCTTGTCCTGGGCCGGTGGCAACGTGTGATTCGACGCAAAGCTGACGCATTTCTGTCCTAATGCAACGGCGACTCGGAAGTGCCATGCGTTGCGGCATCCGGTTAGCGCATCAACCCACGGGAGCGTTGCACGCTTATGGTGCGACATTTGCTTTTCCTGGCCTGCATTGTGCCGGCGATAAGTCTTTATCAAGTAGACGGTGCCTCTGCCGCCAGGAATACCAGAGGCGCCCCCGTCGCACCAAAGTCCGGCGCCATGAGAGGCGCAGCCCCCTTGGGCCTACGTGCTGTCGGCGGGCCGCATGCGTTCTCGACGCCGCACGGTCATGTGGCGGATCACCCGGCCGGGGCGACACCGGGCGAACAACACCTGCATACTGGAGAGCATGGTCCGGCCGGTTTGAGACAAGGACGCCCCCCTCAGCACGGTCCGGCGGCTTTGGGTCAAGGCCGCGGGCTTCCGCACAATCCAATTTCGGCCGGCCTACCTGCCGTCAATCGAATCGCGCGCAACGGGTTGCCATATCGGCCGTTCCCGGGCGAGTTCGGCTTCACCGGGGTGCCGCCGCGCGGCGAAACCCGCTTCCTGTCCAATGAAATGATCGTCCATGTGGGGTCCGATGTGTCGCCGCAGACGTTGGAAGCGGCCGCGCGGCGACTTGGCCTGACGGCGATCGGCTCTCAGGATATCTCGCTGTCTGGCGGCAGGCTCGTTCGCTTCCGGCTGGCCGGCGGCCAAGCGGTTGCCGACGCGGTGCGGACGCTCGAGGCGGAGAAAATCGGCATTGCGCAGCCGAACTACGTGTTTCGTTTACAGCAGGACGCCCACGCGCTAGCACTGCCGATCAAAGGCGATCCGGCCCAGTACGTGGTCGACAAACTGCATCTTCACGATGCCCACGGCGTTGCACTCGGAACGAATGTGGCAGTTGCCGTGATCGATTCCCTCATCGATGCCGCACATCCGGATCTTGCCGGCTCGATTGCCGGGCAGTTCGATGCCGTCACGACGGCCGACAAGCCCGACGAGCACGGCACCGGCATGACGGGTGCGATCGCGGCCCATCGCCGGCTGCTGGGCATCGCGCCGCGCGCGCGCATCCTCGCCATCCACGCCTTCAGCCCGGATGCGCAGCATCCCCAGCAGGCGACCACACAGAATATCATTGCCGGCATCGACTGGGCGATCGCCAGGGGCGCCCGCGTCATCAACATGAGCTTCGCGGGCCCTTACGATCCGCTGCTTCAACTGGCACTCAAGAAAGCGCACGATAAGGGCGTGGTGCTCGTTGCCGCCGCCGGCAACATGGGGCCGCAATCGCCTCCGCTCTATCCGGCCGCGGATGAAAACGTGATCGCCGTGACGGCCGTCGACGAAAACGACAAGCTGATGCCGCAGGCTAATCAGGGCCCCCACATCGCGCTCGCAGCACCAGGCGTCAACGTGCTCGAAGCAGCGCCGCGCGGCACCTACAATTTCACGACCGGGACCTCGGTCGCCGCCGCCCATGTCAGCGGTGTCGCGGCCCTCATCCTGGAGCGCAATCCGAACATCGACGTCGCCACCCTGGAGGAGGCGCTGTTCTCGACCGCGAAGGATCTCGGCGCACCCGGACGCGACAGCCTATTCGGCTATGGTCTTGTGGATCCGTACCGCGCGCTCAATGCCTTGGAAGCCAAGGCGGTCGCGGGCCACGCCCCGCTGGCGACGACAGCATCCGCGAGCACGAATTCCGGTACGGTCACGGCCACGCCTGCGAAACCGCCACCTGGCGCGGCGGCGCTCGTCGCCGGCGCGCCGGCCGCGCCGATCGGACCGGCAACGCCCGCCGGATCGCCGGCCCAGAGGCCCGCCGCAGCGGGCAAGCTGACCGTCAGCGGCATCGGCCCGTCTGTTTCTGTCACGGCCGCGGCCGAATCCGACGAATCGCCGGCTACCATCGAGAAGAGGCGCCAGACCTGCCGCCAGAATGCTGCCGCGAGGGGCGTGCAGGAAACCGAGCTTTCGGATTATGTCGCGGTGTGCGTGAGCGAAGCCCGGCTCACCTGCTTGAAGCAGGCCATCGCCCAAAAGGTCCGCGGTCCCGAGCGCCGCGATTTCCTCAACCGCTGCCTGGGCTCTTAAGCATCAGCCCCGCTTCATCCATTCCGCGATCGCCTCGTAGTGTTCGCGGAAATAATGGCGGAACCAGACGGTGTAGAGTTCGGGCCGATCCGTCAGATCATCGGAGAGCGCCGCGAACGGCATCCACTTCCATTCCGATACTTCGGCCGGGTCCGGCGCAACCGGTCCCTCATAGGTGCCGCCGAAGGCGTGGACGACCTCGTCCTCGATGTAGCCGTTCGAGACTGCGGCCCGATAGCGGGCCTTGAACAACGGCCTGACCTCGCACTGAACGCCCATTTCCTCTGCGAGCCGCCGTTGCGCCGCATCGGCCGGCAGTTCATCCGGCCGCGGGTGGCTGCAGCACGCGTTCGTCCACAGGCCGCCGGAATGATATTTCTCTGCGCTGCGCCGGTGCAGCAGCATGTTGCCGGCGCTGTCGCGCACCAGCACCGAAAGTGCCCGGTGCTTGAGCCCGCGCCGGTGCACCTCGATCTTCGGTGCCACCCCTTGCGGGACATCGTCTGCGTCGACCAGAAGGACGTCGTCGCGGTCGTTCGATCCGATGGAAAATCCGTCCAATTTGCTAGCCCCGCCACCCAACCGGCCGCCATTTAAGCACGCCGTCGCGGCCGTTCAACAGCCGAGACACCGCGGATTGCCGGTGAGGCGTGAGTTGGGTAAGTTCGCCTTTTCGGGCGATTTCGAATCGACACAGAGGCATTTCAATGGAACTGAAACCGAGATCGCTCGTCCAGGAACGGTTCGGAGCCTTTGCGGCAACCTATGCGACGAGCCGTCCCCATGCCAAGGGCAACAGCCTGCTGCGGCTGGTCGAACTGGTTGCGCCGCAGCCCAACTGGATCGCGCTCGACATCGCGACCGGCGCCGGACACGTCGCGCTGACGCTTGCTCCCCGTCTGGCCCATGTGGTGGCCTCCGACGTGACACTGCAAATGCTCGGCGTGGCGCGCGGGCTCGCGCGCGAACGCAACGTTCGCAACGTCTCCGTCGCGCAGATGCGCGCCGAAGCACTGCCGTTCGCCGATGCGACCTTCGACGTTGTCACCTGCCGCATCGCGCCGCACCACTTTGACAACGTCCGCCAATTCGTGACCGAATCCGCGCGCGTGCTGCGACCCGGCGGCATCTTCGGCCTCGTCGAGAACATCTCGCCGGACACCGCCATGATGGAGGGTGACGTTGCGGCGCTTGCGGCTGCGGCCGACGAATACAACGCTTTTGAAAAGCTCCGGGACCCGAGCCATGTGCGCTGCCTGACCCTGACGGAATGGCGCGATCTGGTGACGCAAGCCGGCCTCAAGGAACGCCACATGGAGCTGCTCGACAAGCCGATGGTGTTTGGCCCCTGGGCCGACCAGCAGAACGTGGAGGACGGCGCCAAGCGCGAATTGAAGTCGATGTTGCTGGACGGCTCCGCGGCCTTTCGCGCTTTCGCGCGCCCACAGGAAAACGGCGGCGATCTGGATTTCGTGCTCACCGAGGCGGTGATCATCGCGGTGAAATAGGAAGCCTCTGGCCATCCTTCGAGACGCCCGCTTCGCGGGCTCCTCAGGGTGAGGTGCACGTTGTTTTGATTCCCTTACGGCAAAGACGGGACCTCATCCTGAGGAGCCGTGCGCAGCACGGCGTCTCGAAGGATGGCAACGTTCACGCGGCAATCATCTCTTATCCGCCCCGACCGCATCCGCCACGGAAGCAAACCCGTCCCGGCGCAACAGAGCCGCAAGCTCGCTCTTGATCCGGTTGACCAGTGCGGGCCCGTGGAACACCAGCGCCGAATAGAGCTGGACCAGGGAGGCCCCGGCGCGGATCTTTGCATAGGCATCGGCGCCGCTCGCGATGCCGCCGCATCCGACGATTGGAATCCTGCCTTCCGTGCACCGGTACATCGCGGCAAGACACGCGGTCGATGGCGCGAACAGCGGCTTGCCGGACAACCCGCCGGGCGCGTTGCGATCGGGGCTCTTCAACGTCGCCGGCCGCGCCACCGTGGTGTTGCCGATGATCAGGCCATCGACCCCGGTCGCGAGCGCCACCTGCGCAATGTCGCGAATCTCGGCCTCATCAAGATCAGGGCCGACCTTCACGAGAAGCGGCGGGCGCAAACCGGCGGTCTGATTACGTCGAAAATCCTGCACGCGCGCGAGCAATTCCTCGATCTGCGCCCGCGCCTGCAGCGCCCGCAGCCCGGGCGTGTTGGGCGAAGAAATGTTGACGACGAGATAATCTGCGAGCGCCCCGACCGCTTCGATCCCGGCGACATAATCCGCCGCGCCGTCGGTGGTGTCGCGGTTTTTGCCGACATTGGCGCCAACGATGCCGGGGCGGCCGCGGCGTTTGGCCAGATTTGCCACGAACGGCGCGATGCCGCGGCTGTTGAAGCCGAAGCGATTGATCACCGCCTCGTCCTCCGCCAGCCGATAGAGCCGCTGGCCGGAATTGCCGGGCTGGGGGCGCGGCGTCACGGTGCCGGCTTCCACAAAGCCGAAACCGAGCGCCAGCGCGGCGTCGCAGACTTCTGCGTCCTTGTCGAACCCAGCCGCAAGGCCGACCGGGTTCGGAAACGTGAGGTCCCAGACCTTGGTGGCGAGGATCGGATCGTCGGGCTGGCGCGGCATCGTGCGGGCAAAGCCGAGCCTGAGCGCCACGATACTAACGCGGTGGGCGCGTTCCGGGTCGAGGAAGAACAGCGCCGGGCGCGCCAGCTTGAAGAGACGATCGGACATTTCACGACTTGCCCAGTTCCGGTGACACGATCTGTTCCACTCCGGCCGCGATCGCGAGCAGCCGGCGGTCGGCGCCGTGCTCGCCGACCAGCATCAACCCGACCGGCGCGTCGCCGCCGCGATGGCATGGTATCGAGATCGCGCAGCGATCAAGCACATTGGCGACCGTGGTGTTGCGCAGCACCAGCAGGTTGACGGCGCGGAATCGCTCCTCGGTTTCAAGCGACGCGAGCGGCGGCGCCACGATCGGAACGCTCGGCATGATCAGCGCATCGTATTGTGCGGAGATCGACGCGACCCGGCGAATGAGGTCGGCGCGGGCGTGGATCAGGTCGATATAGTCCGTGGCGTCCTGATCCTTGCCGCGCAGGATGCGGGCCAGCACCCGCGGATCGTAAAGCGCGGCCTTGGTGGCAATCAGCCGCCGATGCCACGCATAGGCCTCCGCCGCCGCAAAGCCGCCCTGGCGATTGAGGATCGCAATGTCGTTCAGCTCGGCAAGCGGCAGGCCGATGATCTTCGCGCCCGCCCGTGCGAGCCGCGACAGCGCCTCCGCATAGGCGTCGGCGACCGCCGGCTCCATGTCGTCCAGCACCATGGTTTGCGGGGCCGCCAACCGCAGTCCATCGATCCGGTGTGGCACCAGATCGTCGGGTTCTTCGCCGGCCATTACGGCATCGAGCGCCGCGCAACAGGCGACCGTCGGCGCCAGCGGTCCCACCGAGTCGAGTGTGAACGACAGCGGCAGCACGCCATCTGTGGGGATGCGCCTGGCGGTGGGCTTGTAGCCGACGATGCCGCAAAGCGCAGCCGGGATCCGGCAGGAGCCGCCGGTGTCGGTGCCGAGCGCTCCGAGCGCCATGCCGTCCGCGACCGATACGGCGGCGCCCGACGAGGACCCGCCCGGCATCCGGCCAGTCGCGCGGTCGTAGGGGTTGCGCGGGGTGTCGTAATGCGGATTGAGTCCCACCCCCGAGAACGCAAACTCCGTCATGTTGGTGCGGCCGACCGGGATGAAGCCGGCGGCCCGGAGACGGGCGACGACGGCCGCATCGCGAGTCGCCGCCGGGGCGTCGCGCAACGCCACCGAGCCGGCGGTGGTCACATCGCCCGCCATGTCGAACAGGTCCTTGACGGACACCGGGATGCCGGCAAACCGCGATGGCGCCGCCCCGTGTCGGCGCAAAGCATCGATATAGTCGGCGGCTGCGCGCGCCTGCTCGGCGTGCACCTTCAGGAACACCCGTCGCCCCTCCCCGGCTTTGTCCAGGATGCGAGCGAGGCATGCCTCAACCAGCGACCGGCTCGACATCCCGGCCGCCAAGTCGCGCGCCGATTGAGCAAGCGTTCCCATGCGAAAGGAATCTCCACCGCGAAGATGGTTGGCCATTTTCAGGAGACCAATACCGAGAGCGGTACCGGGATGGAATGCCGCCAGCGGGGTTTTCTGTCGAAAAATGAGCCACAAATGGTGTTGCCGGAATTCGCCTCTTCGACGCGGCGCGCTACGGCGCGGAACGCGAGTCCGGCTTGACTCAAACCATCTTGTGCCCTCCCTCCGCCCCTATAAAGTTCGAGCACATAGTCCAAAGACTGGAGTTTCCGTGGCCCGCCAGACCCTATCCCTCACTCTGCACGACGGCGGCGCCGCCATGGCGCGCGAAGTCCGCATCGACGATGCGATCGTGGCCGGCTGGACCGGACGCGATGCTGCGGCAGTGGAGAAGCACATCAAGGAACTCGAAGCCCTGGGCGTGAAGCGCCCGGCCACAACGCCGATCTTCTATCGCGTCTCGGCGCTGCGGCTCACGACTGCGACCGAGATCGAAGTCGTCGGGGGGCACTCCGGCGGCGAGGTCGAGTTCGTGCTCCTCCAGCACGACGGGCGGATGTGGGTCGGCGTCGGCTCGGATCACACCGATCGCGAGGTAGAAACCTACGGGGTCACGGTATCGAAGCAGATGTGCGATAAGCCGGTGGCACCGGTGTTCTGGGCATTCGATAACCTCGCGCCGCACTGGGACCAACTCATGCTGCGGGCCCACGTCATCGAGAACGGCGAGCGCAAACTGTACCAGGAGGGATCGGTCGCCGCGATGCTGGCACCGCTCGACCTCATCGGTCGCTACCTTTCGCCCGCCTCGCAGGAGAGCAAAGGACAGGGCCGGCTACCCGAGGACACGCTCATGTTCTGCGGCACGCTGGCGGCGCGGGGCGGCGTGCGGCCGACCGGGCGGTTCGAGTTCGAGATCGCGGACCCGGTTTTTGGGCGCTCGATCGCACATGCGTATTCGGTCCGCATCCTGCCCGTGCTGGGCTGACCAGATCGCTAGGGGAGAGCCGCTATGCCGATGAACAAGCCACATCTCGAATTCCATCCGGTCGACATGACCGAGGGCTGGCACACACCGGCCGGCTATCCGGACGGCATCAAGCAGAAGATTCTGGCGAGCGACCTCGATGAGACCCGCAAGATGGGGAGCCGGTCTCGCCTTCTAAAGTTCGATCCGGGCGTCTATACCACCGCCCCATTTGTTCATGACCACTGGGAGGAAGTGTACCTGATGTCGGGCGATCTCATCGTTGGAAATGACGCCCAGGGAAACGGCGGCGAGCCGTTCCACGCACCCACCTATGCGTGCCGGCCGCCGGGCGTCTATCATGGCCCGTTCAAATCCGAGACCGGATGCCTGCTGTTCGAGATGCACTATTACGACGAGAGCAAGTCGCCATGAACGCACCCGAGATCACGACGCCGGCCCTGCGTCCCTACCTTCCCGCAACGTCGGGCTTTGCGAGCGGCCAAGACTCGCCGCGCGCGTTCCTGGAGCGCAGCATTTCCGCGCTGGAGGCCTGGGAGCCGAAGATTGGTGCGTTCGTCTGCCTCAATCTTGAGGCAGCGCGCAAGGCAGCCGACGAGTCGACGAAGCGCTGGCGCGCCGGCAAGCCGCTGTCCGCGATCGACGGCATGCCGATCGGAGTGAAGGACATCATCGAGACCATCGACATGCCGACCCAGAACGGCTCGCCGCTGTTTGAGGGCTTCCGCAGCGAGCGCGATTCGGCAAGCGTGGCGGCGCTGCGCGAGGCGGGCGCCGTCATCGTCGGCAAGACGGTGACGACCGAGTTCGCCGCCACCGAACCGCGCGGCACCCGCAATCCGTGGGACGCGACCCGCACGCCGGGCGGCTCAAGCAGCGGTTCAG
>Ga0070734_10005986_pt1 | contig 10448 bp, 12 predicted proteins | sample Coa_R1_8_FD_66444 | JGI IMG/M metagenome (GOLD analysis project Ga0070734, IMG submission 66444) | Surface soil microbial communities from Centralia Pennsylvania, which are recovering from an underground coalmine fire - Coalmine... | ecosystem: Environmental > Terrestrial > Soil > Unclassified ... | reverse complement strand
GCGCGGCCTTCTCCGGAGAGCACGACGGCGCGGACGCCCTTTTCGGTCTTCATCCGCTCGCCGGCGGCGACGAGCGCCTCGAACATGGCGTTGTCGAGGGCGTTCATCTTGTCGGCGCGCACGAGCTTCACGTCGGCGACGCCGCCCTCGATCGTGATCCGCACCCGCTCGTCCATCACTCGTCCTCCAGAAGGTCGAATTGGTCCTTCGTCATGCCGCAGTCGGGGCACATCCAGTCGTCTGGGATGTCCTCGAAGCGGGTGCCCGGCGCCAGCCCTTCGAAGGGCAGCCCAAGCGCTTCGTCATAGATGAAGCCGCAGTTGCCGCACTGGTATTTGCGGAACGGCTGATCGTTCATCCGTCCATGCCGCTGGGGCGCCCGTCGACGATCTGGTCGAGGTACTCCGAGAGACCATAGCCGACCTGGCCGTCGCAGCGGTACTCGGTGAAGCCCTCCGTGATCCGGGTTTGCAGACCCTTGCCGTCCGGGGTGGTGCGCCGGTTCCGCAACGGGATCAGTGAGATCACCTTGCCGTCGACATCATAGGATTTGCCGCCGCCAGTCCTGACCCTGGCCCTGAGCGCAGTCTGGTAGCCATTCTCGTCCCAGTCGGTGTCCATGACGCATTCGGTGATCGGGTCGTGGATCCCGTCGCGGAAGACCACGCCGCCCTGGCGCGGCTTGCCGTCCTCGCCCGCGATCACCGACAACATCATCCCGAAGTCGCGGCCGAAGTTCATCGGGCACCAGCGGTACCAGTTGATCGCCGACCAGTGCCTGGGTCCCCAGGACTTGTCGCGCAGCCCGAACCCATCGATCGGGTAGGTCTCGTCGCCGACCGTAAAGCTGCCCCTGGCGGCTACGTGCTGTTCGTAGTGAGCGCGCGCGAAGGACTTCTCCGGATCGAGCTCACGCGCCTTTCCGTCGGCGCGGACGGTCTCGCCCCCCATCATCGGGCTCACGCCTTCGTAATCGAGGTCGACCTTGCACGGCAGGTGCGGGTTGTTGCGGAAAGCCGTTGACGGATCGGCCATTTCGAACGGCCGCTCAAGCAGGCAAAGCTTGCCGTCGAACGTCAGCTTGATGCGCTTGAACGGCTCGAGAACCTCGATCTTGAGGCCGCCGGCGTTCATCTCCGAGTTGTCCTTGACCTCCGCCCGCCTGAACATGAACGCGACCCGCCCGTTCGGGAGGTAGAGGCAGACGCTCATCTCGGCGTAGTGCTCGTTCGGCCGGTTGCCCAGGCGGAACCAGCCGCCGACCTTCGTCTTCGGGTCGAAGACGTTGAAGTACATGCTTTCGTTGTAGTTCGCCGCCGCCTCGGGCGTGTGGGTGTACTCATCCTCGGGCAGGAGCCGGGTGATGAACTTGGGCGCGTCGTCGGCCATGGGTTGGCTCCTCTGGATCGGGTCAGGCGGTCGCTGGCTGGGCGGCGCGGGCGCGCGTGACCGCGGTCCAGATCGCGTCAACGAACGTTGGGTAGAGCGCCGGCGGCAGATCGTGGCCCATGCCTGGCACGACGATCAGCTCGGCGCCCTTGATGTTGGCGGCGGTGTCGCGGCCAGCCGCCACCGGAACCAGCGGATCGTCGGCGCCGTGCAGCACGACGGTCGGGACCGAGATCGTGGCGAGCTTCGGCCGGCGGTCGCCGCCGGCCTGCACCGCCGCCATCTGATGGGCGACGCCGCGCGGGTTGAAGGCGCGCTCGGCTTCGGCGCGGGCGCGAGCGGCCAGCGCGCCCTCGGGCCACGGAAAGCCCGGGCTGCCGATCGTCTCGGCGCGCTTGACGCTCTCGGAAATGAAGTCGGCATCGCCAGGGTCCATGGGCCGGGCCATCAGCGCCGCCATCGCCGCGGGCGTGCCCGTCGGCAGGCCCGGATTTCCGCTGGATGACATGATCGAGGTGAGGGAGAGCGTCCGCTGCGGGTGGTTCGCCGCAAACACCTGGGCGATCATCCCGCCCATCGAGACGCCGGCGATGTGCGCTTGCGGCTTGCCGACCGCGTCCAGCACCGCCGCAGCGTCGTTGGCCATGTCGTCCGTGGTGTAGTGCTGGCCGCTTTCGAGCCAGGTCGACAAACCGACGTCGCGGTTGTCGAAGCGGATGACGAAGAGACCTTTCTCCACCAGCAGGCCGCAGAATGCCTCCGGCCAGCGGGTCATCTGTGACCCCAGCCCGTTGATCAACAAGATCGCGTCATTCCGCGGGTCGCCGAACGTCTCGTACTCGAGTTCGACTGCTCCGTTCTTCGCGCGCGGCATCTGTCCGCATCCTCCTGGTCTGAGGCCAATCATGGGCGCCCAGCCAGGGCGCTTGCAAGCCTGCCGCGAGGGCAGGGCTTAGACCACCGCTGCGGCGGTCGCGGCCTGGTCCGGATGCGTCACGTAGAAGTCGAGGTCGGCGAGAAGGCGGCTCCAGGCGGCGTCGATCTCACCGCTCCAGCCGTCGCCCAGCAGCGCCTTCAGCGAGCGGGCGACGACGCCGAAGAACAGCCGGAACACCTCGGGCGGCACGTCATAGCCCGCGTGCGTGACCACCTCGCATTGAAGGAGGTGGTGCGCGTATCGGCGGGGGCCGATGAAGTCGAGGATCGCCTCGATGGCGCGCGAGAGCATCTCGCCCTTCACCAGCCCCTTGGAATCGCGAAGGAAGAGCGCCTCCATCTCAGGATGCTCGGCGAACAGGCGGCGGTAGACGAGCGGGGTGATGTCCTCGCAGCGCTCGGCGGCCAGCTCGAGGCTGGCTTCGACCGCCAGGCGATCGGCCTCGGAGGTCACGCCGCGGCGAGCCCGGCCCAGAGCGGGCCGGCCATGTTGAAGGCGCGCGTATCACCCAGCGTCGTCATGCCCATCTTGTTCATGACGTAGGCGATGGTCGTTCGGGCATCGAGGTCGATCAGGATCAGCGAGCCGCCATAGCCGCCCCAGAAGATGGTGTTCTTGTTGGGCACGGGGATGAGATCGCCCGGCAGGCCGAAGCCCATGCCGAAGGTGATCGGTGCATTGAGGATCAGGTCATTGCCGGAGATCTGCGGCTCGAGCGCCTTCCTGACGCCGGCTTCGGACATGAAGCGCTTGCCCTTCACCAAGCCGCCGTTCGCCAGGATCGTGTGTGGGATTGCCACCGAACGGGCGTTGCCGGTTCCGCCGGCGGCCGGAATCTCGGCGCAGCGCCAGGCGCGCGTGCGTGTGGCCATGACGTCGATGTCGGGATTGCCGGTCATCTTCTTCATGAGGCCGGTGACCTCGCCGTCGCCGAACCTCGAGCCGGGCGGCGGCGGGATGAGGTCGGCCACGCGAGCGTCCTCGCTGGCCGGCAGGCCGATATGGAAGTCCGCGCCGAGCGGCTCGGCGATCTCCTCGCGGAACACGGTCCCGACCGTCTTTCCGGTGACGCGGCGGATCACCTCGCCGACCAGGTAGCCCTGGGTCATGGCGTGGTAGCCGGATTGTGTGCCGGGCTCCCACCACGGCGCCTGGGCGGCGAGCAGCGATGTCGCTTTCTCCCAGTCGTACATGTCTTCCATCGTGACCTTCTCCTCCCAGCCGGCGAGGCCGGAGGAGTGGCTCATCAGGTGGCTGACCTTGATGTCGGCTTTGCCGTTCTGGGCGAACTCGGGCCAGTAGTGGGCGACGCGCTGGCCGAAGTCGAGCTCGCCGCGGTCGGCGACGAGGAGGGCGGTCAGCGCCGTCATCGTCTTAGTCGTCGAGTAGACGTTGACGATGGTGTCTTTCTCCCAGGGCCGCGTCTTGGCTTCGTCCGCCCACCCGCCCCAAAGGTCGACGATCAACTGCCCGTCCTTGGTGGCGGCGAACGAAGCGCCGATGTCGAGCCCGGACTCCAGGTTATTCTCGAACGCCTCGCGCACGGCGGGGAACTTCTCGCCTACGAAGCCTGCCACCGACCCATCCGCCATCTGAAGCGCTCCCGCTTGACTGAGCCGATACCCTAGCCACCCGACGCGGCGGAAACCAAGCGGCGGCTAGAACCGCGACGATGTCAGCGTGACGTCGGCGAATGCCCAGGCCCGCTTCTGGTCGGCCATGACCTTCGCCGCCTCGTCGTGCTCGCCCTGCGCCTGCAGCGCCTGCGCAAGCCCAAACAGCGCCCAGCCGTCGACGCGGTAGGTCTTCAGGCTCTCGCGATAGATCGCCTCCGCCTCGGCCGGACGGTGCGCGTCGAGGAGCGCCGCGCCCAGCAGGTGGCTCACCGGCTGATGCCAGTAAGGCGGCTCGGTGTAGTTGAGGCTGTGCTCGATCACCGCGGCGGCCTTGAAGAGCGTGACCGCCTTGTCGATGTCGCCCGACTTGCGCGCGATTTCCGCGTCGAGCAGCGCCTGCGACAGGTCGACCATCTGCCGGGCCGGAATGCCAAAGGCATCGAACTTCGAGTAGTCGGCCGAAACTAGCTGGCTCAGCTTGTCGCGATCGGCGTGGGCGGCGGCCAGATCGCCTTTGTTGGCGTGCGCGTAGCCGCGCGCATAGAGCCAGATCGCCGTATCGAGGTGGAGGTTGGCCGGCGGAGGCGGCTCCGCCAGCACCTCGTCCCATTTGCCGAAGCGGAGCAGCGTCGCAACCGGGGTGAACCCGTAGAGCTCGACGGGCGCCATGGTCTCGCCGAGGTTGGCGACGTCGACCGCCTTCACCAGCCGTCGCGCGGCGCCGATCGCGGCGGCGTAGCGGCCTTGCATCTCAGACGAGGTCCACAGGAAGTGGATGTTGTGGCCGTAGTAGCCGACCGGATAGAAGCCCTGCGCCTTGCAAGCGGCGATGTAGGCCTCGTCCACGGTGGCCGCGAGCTCGTTGACCTTGACCGCATCCTCATAGCGGCCGACCCGGTAGTAGATGTGCGAGGGCATGTGCACGACGTGCCCGGCGCCCGGCATCAGCGTTTCCAGCCGGTCGGCGGCCGCCTCGGCCCGCTCCGGCGTCGTCGTGGCCTCCACCGCGTGGATATAAAGATGCAGCGCGCCGGGATGGTCGGGGGCGCGCTTGATGATGCCTTCAAGGACCGAGACGATCTCGGTTGCATGTCCCTTGGGCGTGACGCCGTCGGCTTGCCAGTAGTCCCAGGGCTGGGTGTCCATCATGGCCTCGGCGTAGAAGACGCCGGCGTCGAGGTCGTCGGGGTGCGCGGCCCACAGCTTGCCCATGGCCTGCGCGAAGGCTTCGTCCAGCGCGTGACGATCGGCCTTCGGATCGGCGCTGTAGCGAACGGCAAGCGCCTCGATCCAATCGCGCTCTTCCGGCGAGGCTTTTGGCTCCAGCGCGCGGGCGTGGCCGAGCGCCTGCCAGGCGGGCGTCACCGCATCGTCCTGCATGGGCAGATTGATGTTCGGCCCAAGCGCGAACGCCATGCCCCACCAGCACATCGCACAGTCTGGATCGAGCCTGGCCGCTTCGCGGAACGAGCGGATCGCCTCGGCGTGGTTGAAGCCGTACAGCAGGTTCACGCCCTGGTCGAAGTAGAGCTGGGTCTGCGGGTTATGGCTGGAAATCGGGTGGTGGTGGTCGCCAAGGCCCTTGAACAGCGGCGCACCCGGCTTGTCCGCATCGCCGCCGTATACCGACGGCATCGGCGCCATCGGCACGCCCATGCTCATAGGGCCCATCGCCATGCCGGCGTCCATGGTGCGGTTGTCGGCCGCCCACGCTGCAGAGACCCCGACCATTCCCGCGGCGATCGCCGCGGCTGCAAGCACTACGACACGCATGATGGCCCCCGATTGGCGACACCGCCGCCAGAGTGGCCCGACGCCGGAATGTGTCAAGGCTGACACAGCGACGCCGTGGAGGAGGGGCGACGAAGCGTCAGGCGACGCGAGCGAGGAAGCGCTCGATCGCCGGGTTCACCAGCTCGGGATGGGTAAGGTTTGCCGCGTGCCCGGCGCCCGGAATGACGACCAACTCGGCCGCGGGGATCTCCCGCGCCAAGACCTCCGCCCCCTCCAGGGGGATCGCGGCGTCGGCGTCGCCGTGGATGATCAGCGTCGGGACCTTGATCTCGCTAAGGCGCGCGGTGATGTCGTCGCGCTCGGCGATGGCGTTGAAGCAGCCGCGCACGTTGTGCGGGGCCATCGTTTTCCACTTGGCCTTCCAGGCCCCAGCGCCGGCCCAGCCGTCGCCCAGGATGACGCGCTCGACGAAGTCGGCGGTCGAGTCCGATAGGCCGCCCGCGACCCACCCGTCGATCAGCTGCTCGTAGCCAGCCATCGCCGCCGGGTTCTCCTGGCCGGCCTGCGTATCGATCAGGACAAGCGCCTTGACCGCCTGCGGATGAGTGAGCGCCGCGCGCAGGGACAGAAAACCGCCCTGCGACATGCCGGCGAGCACCGCCTGCTCGATCCCCAGATACTTGAGCAGCGCGACGTTGTCGTCCGCCGAGTCGTAGTAGCTGAACGGCTTCAACGCTGGTCCGGCGGTTCCGGCGTGCCCACGCTCGTCCCAGGTGATGACGCGGTAGCGGTCTTTGAGCGCCTCGACCTGCGGCGCGAACATCTCGTGGTCCATGAAGAGGCCGTGGCTGAAGATGACCGGAGGGCCATCGCCGCCCGTGTCCTCGTAGTAGAGCCTCTGACCGTTGACGGCTGCTATCGGCACGAGCGTTCTCCCCCAGGGTCCGCCGGACGTATGCGCCGGCGGCGTGGCAAGTGCGGCGCCTGCGGCGCGCGGCGTCAAGCTTCACCGCCGAGCTTGGGCCGTACGAGCCCCTCAGTTCACGGAACGGCGCCCGCCGGAACCATCGCCGCTGCGCGCGGTTCCGATGGTGGGGCCGGGGCCTGAGGCGCCCGATGATCGTAGTCGAAGTCGCAGCCCTGCTGCTCCTGACCGTCGCGATGGCCGTGTCGCTGGCGCATGCGCTCGAGTTCCCGGGCCGACGGCGGTTGGATCGCGCGACCTACGTGGCGGTGCAGACCGCCGGCTATCCTGGAGCAGCGGTCTCCAGCCTCGCCGAGGCGGCGGCCGTGTTCGCGGTGCTGGCGCTGCTGGTCTCGACCCCGATCGGTTCTCCCGCCTTCTGGTGGGTCAGCGCCTCGATGGCCGGTCTGTTTGGCATGAACGTCTCCTATTGGCTGATGGCGCGCCCGGCCAACAAGGTCTGGCTGAATCCGCAGGCGCTGAACCGGGCGACCGCCGCGGAGCGCGAAGCGGGCGGACCGTGGGGCCGCGCCCCGGCCGGCTTCGACTTTCGGCGGCTGCGCGACCGCTGGGAGTGGTCGCACGTGGTCCGCGCCGGCCTTGCGCTGCTCAGCCTCGCTTCATTGACCGCCGCGGTCGCGCTCGGCCCCACGCACTGAGGGTCAGATCGAAAGCGCGCGGTCGGTGGCGCGCACCAGGCCATCGATGATGCCTGGCTCGGTCGAGGCGTGGCCGGCGTCCCAAACAACCTCGAACTCGGCTTTCGTCCAGGCCTCCTTCAACCGCCAGGCGGACTCCATCGGCGTCACTACGTCGAAGCGGCCCTGCACGATCCAGCCCGGAATCTGGCGGATCTTGCCGACGTTCTTGAGGATCCAGCCGTCCTCGGGGAAGAATCCGCGGTTGACGAAGTAGTGGCACTCGATGCGCGCGAAGGCGACGGCGAAATCAACCTCGTTGAACTTGGCCGGCCGCGCCTCCGGTCCGCGCAGCGAAATCGTGTCGCCCTCCCACTGGCTCCACGCCGCGGCGGCGCGAGCCTGCACCTTCGGGTCGGCGTGTGTCAGGCGGCGGTGGTAGGCGGCCAGCAGGTTGCCCCGCTCGCGCTCCGGGATCGGCTCGACGAAGCGGGCCCATGCGTCCGGGAACATCATCGAGGCGCCGTCCTGGTAGAACCAGTGGGTCTCGCGCTCGGTCAGCAGGAAGACGCCGCGCAGGATCAGCGACTCGACCCGCTGCGGGTGGGTGATCGCGTAGGCGAGCGCCAGCGTCGAGCCCCAGGAGCCGCCGAAGACAGTCCACTTCGCGACGCCCATGTGCTCCCTGAGACGCTCGATGTCCTCGATCAGCGCCCAGGTGTCGTTGTCTTCCAGCAGCGCGTTCGGCCGCGACTTGCCGCAGCCGCGCTGGTCGAACAGCATGACGCGCCAGCGCGCGGGATCGAAGAAGCGGCGCATCGTCGGATTGATCGCGCCGCCGGGTCCGCCGTGCAGCACGACCGCCGGCTTGCCTCCGGCGCGACCGCATTCCTCGTAATACACCTCGTGCGCGCCGCCGGTTTCGAGCCAGCCGAACGTCGCCGGTTCTATCTCGGGATAAAGGCCGCGCCGGGGGCCGGCGGACAGGGCGGGGGCAGGAGGAGCGGAGGAACGTTCCATTCGGTTCCTTCTACTGCGGAAACCGCCGGTCCAGCCAGTCGAGCATCGCCGCATTCACGGCTTGCGGCTGCTCCTGCTGCGTCCAGTGGCCGGAGTCCTTGACGAGGGTCTTCTCGAAGTCGGCGACGTACGCCTCCATGCCATCGGCGGCCGATGGGGGAAGAACCGCGTCCTTCTCGGCCATGATCATCAGCGAGGGGACTGTGACCTTGTCCGGAATTGCCGCCGAGCGCTCCCAATTGCGGGTGAAGTTCCGGTACCAGTTGATGCCGCCGGTGAAGCCGGTCCGCTCGAACGTGTCGACGAAGACGCCGAGTTCGTCGTCGGTCAGGAACTTCGGGCGCGGGTCGAATTCGGCGTTGTAGGCCTTGAGGATGTTGATCAGCGCAAAGGCCGACGGCTCGCCGGGCTTGCGTTCGGTGGCCAGCCCCGCGGATGTCGGCGCCTCCCCCGGCATGGGACGGCGGAGGAAGAAGTTCATCGCCTTCTCAACGTCGCCGGCCAGGACCGCGTCAGCCTCGCCCGGCTTTTGGAAGTGCACGATGTACATCTCCTCGCCCATCCGCTCGCGCATGATGGCGATCGGGTCGACCGGCGCGCGCGGCATGAACGGCGTGTTGAGGCCGATCACGCCTGCCGTGCGGTCCGGGTGGCGGAGCGGCATCTGCCAGACCACGATGCCGCCCCAGTCATGACCGGCGACGACGGCCTTCTCGACGCTGAGATGGTCGAGCAGGCCTGTGATGTCGGCGGTCAGGTTCTCGATGTCGTAGGCCTCGACTGGCGCGGGGCGGTCGGTCAGCCCATAGCCGCGCTGGTCCGGTGCGATCACCCAGCGACCCGCGTCGGCGAGCGCCTTCAGCTGATGCCGCCAGGAGAACGCGAGCTCGGGAAATCCGTGGCACAGCACGACCGGGACGCCGGTCTTCGGTCCCGCTTCGTAGTAGGCCATGCGGATGCCGTTGGTCTGCGCGTACTGCACCGGCGGCATCATGGCGGCGAGCGCGTCGGACATGGCGGTGTTCCTGGAGCCTTTGGGGGAGCGCCGTTCAATAGCGGCTTCGCGCTCGGCGAAACAAGATGCGAAGCTTCGGCTCAGGCCCTGCGCGCGCCGGCCAACGCCGCGACCGCCAAGGCGACCCAGCCCGCCAGCATCGCCGCGCCGCCGACAGGGGTGACGAGCCCAAAGGCTTGGTTGCCGCTGAGCGCCATCAAGGCAAGAGACCAGGCAAAGGCAATCCCGCCGGCCAAGAGCAGCCACCCGGCGATCTCGCCAAAGCGCGCGCCGGCGCGCATCAGCGCGAAGGCGGCGTAGACGGCAAGGGCGTGGACCAGCCCGTATTCGGCGGCGGTCCTCAGCCAGTCCTTCGCGACCGCATTCGCCTCGCCATGCTCGCCAAATGCGCCTGCCGCGACGGCCAGCAGGCCGCTGAGCGCGGCAAGACCGAGCATCAGTCGGGTGCGGAGCGGCATCCGCCCTCAGGGCCGGGCGTCGATGATCGCGGCGTCGAGCAGCAAATACGCGCGGCCTTGGTCCGATCCGAGCAGGCCGGCGATCGCAGCGTCGCCGCCGTCGCGGCCGGCGGCTTCATTCAGGAGGCCGGCGTAGCGGCGCACGTAGCGCTCCGCGTTGCCCTGGAAGGCCTTGTCGGTCATCACCCGCCGCGAAAGACGCCGCACGGCGGCCGGCGCCAGCCGTCGCACCAGGTCGCGCGCCGGGGCCGCGTCGCCCGAGCGGCGGACAGCTAGGATCTCGTCCATCTGGGCGCGCGGAACGAGCGCTCCCGCGTCGATGCCCATCGCCTCGATCTCGTCGAGGATGGTGCGGCTCAGCGCCTCGTCGTCCGCCTCGTCGGGCTTGTCCATCGACGACAGCAGTTCCTTCCACGTCCAGCTGTCGCCGATCGTTTCCGGTTGCTCGCGTCCCCCCGCGGCCTGGAAGACCTGCTTGAACTCGGCGTCGGTCGCCGTCGGCGTGAGCTTGAGCCGCGGCCGCGTGAGCGCATCCATCGGCGCGCGACTGGGCGGTGGGGCCGCGCTGACGGCAGTCTGAGGAGCCGCCGCGGCCGCCGCAGGCGGAGGCCGCTCCGCGGGGGTTCGTTCGGCTGCAGGCGGGCTGGGCGGCGCCTCCAAGGCCGGCGCCGCGCGGG
>Ga0070734_10005985_pt1 | contig 10449 bp, 7 predicted proteins | sample Coa_R1_8_FD_66444 | JGI IMG/M metagenome (GOLD analysis project Ga0070734, IMG submission 66444) | Surface soil microbial communities from Centralia Pennsylvania, which are recovering from an underground coalmine fire - Coalmine... | ecosystem: Environmental > Terrestrial > Soil > Unclassified ... | reverse complement strand
AGCCCGTGGTCGGCTATGGCCCATTCGTGATGAATACGCGTCGCGAGATCCTGCAGGCGATTGAGGATTTCAATGCCGGGCGATTCGGGCAGATCCCGCCCCGCGAGTTGCCGCAGAGCGAGCGAGACCACAGCCACGTGACGGCGTGACGGTCTGCGGGCGGCGCTGAGCCGTCTGCCGGGCGCCCGCTCGCCCGGCTGGCCCCGGCCCGATTTGCCGCGCCGGCCGCTGACCGCTATCGTCCCTGCCGCCATGGACCTACCCGCAGCCGCAGCCCCATCGCGCTCGCGAGTCTTCTCCACACTGTTCCTGATCGAGATGTGGGAGCGATTCGGCTACTACGGCATGCAGGTGCTGCTGGTCGTCTTCATGGTGCAGTACCTGCACTTTGCCGAAGCGCGCGCCAACCTGACCTGGGGCGCCATGGCCGCGATGGTCTACGCAGCGCCCATCCTCGGCGGCTGGATCGGAGACCGGGTCCTCGGGTCGCGGCGCACGGCGTTGCTCGGAGCCATCGTGCTGGCACTGGGCTACCTGCTGCTGTCGGTCCCCTGGGACCACTTCGCCGGTGCCGGCTGGGCTTCGGCCCTGCTGTTCTTTTCGATGGGCGTGATCGCCACGGGGAATGGTCTTTTCAAACCCAATCCGCAATACCTGGTCTCGCGCCTTTACGAGGGTGATAACTCGAGACTCGACGGCGCTTTCACCCTTTATTACATGGCGGTCAACGTCGGCGCGTTCATCTCGCAGTCCCTGACACCCTGGATCCGCGTGCGCTACGGCTGGCACGTGGCATTTCTCACCTGTGCGCTCGGGCTGGTTCTCGGCATTGCGCAATTCCTGCTGCGGCGACGGGTGTTGGGACAGCTCGGTTCGGCGCCGGATTTCCAGCCGCTGCGCATCCCGCGCCTGCTTGCGGTCATCGCAGGCAGTCTCGCGCTGGCAATACTCGTGGCGCTGATCATTCAAAGCCTCACCGTGGCGCGCGCCATCGTCTGGGCCTCGGGTGCCGCGGTGCTGGTGCTGTTTGGTCTGTTGGCGGCGCGCGGCGGTCGCAGCGAGCGCGCCGGTCTCACGGCGACCCTGCTGCTGACGCTGCAGGGCATGCTGTTCTTCGTCTTCTATCAGCAGTCCTCCACCTCTCTGACCCTCTTCGCCCTGCACAACGTGCAGCCTGACTTCTTCGGTTATCGCGTGCCTCCCGAGCAGTTCCAGGTTCTCAACCCTTTCTGGATCGCGGTGATCTCGCCATTGCTGGCGCTGTTGTACGGCGCCCTTGGCCGGCGCGGCCGCGATCCATCCATCGCCGGCAAATTCGTCTGGGGGTTTGTGCTGCTGGCGCTGGGGTTCTTCGTCTATGCATTCAGCGCGCGCTTTGCGCGGGCCGGTGTGGTTTCGCCCTGGTGGATGATCTGGGGCTACCTGCTCACATCGGCGGGAGAGCTGCTGATCTCGGGCCTGGGCGTGGCCATGGTGTCCCGGTTCATCGAGCCATCGCGCCGCGGCCTCATGATCGGGGCCTGGTTCCTGGCCTCAGGCATCGCCCAGTACATCGGCAGCCTGGTCGCCAACTACGCCTCGGTGTCCTCGAGCGTGACCAGTGCGACCCAGACGCTGCCTCTGTATGCGCATCTGTTCATGCTGCTGGGCTGGGTGGGCACGGGCGGCACTGTCGTCGCGCTGGTGATGCTGCCGCTGATGCATCGGCTCGAAGCCGGTCATCGAGCCGGCGACGGGGCACCGGATGCCCCGCACGCGAACGCCGCTGCGCCGGGTGGTTAACAAGGGCACGAGGACGAACCGATGGCATTGAAGCGCGCACGTTGGGCCGAGGGCACCGTCGTAGTGCTCGAGCACGTCTCGCAGGTACTGCGCGACAACCCGCTCGGCGATCCGTTCGTGCGCAAGCTGGCACTCTGGCTGCCCGCGCAGTATGACCAGGGTCGATCACACGGGCGCGGCAGACGCTTTCCGGTGCTGGTGGACATGGTGGGATTCACCGGCTCGGGCATGTCGCATGTCGCCTGGAAAAGCTTCAGCGAGAACGTTCCCGAGCGTGCCGCGCGGCTGATTCACGAGCGGCGCATGGCTCCGGCGATTCTCGTGTTCCCCGACTGCTTCACGGCGCTGGGGGGCAACCAGTACGTGAACTCCACCGCGATTGGGCGCTACGCCAACTATCTGATCGACGAAATCGTGCCCCACGTCGACCGCCAGTTTCGCACGCTGGCCAGCCGGGAACACCGCGGTTGCTTCGGCAAGTCTTCGGGCGGCTATGGCGCCGTCATCCATGGCATGCGCTATCCGCACATCTGGGGCGCCATCGCGGACCACTCCGGGGATGCGTACTTCGACTTCGTTTACTGGTGCGACTGGCCCAATACGCTCAACGAGCTCGCCAAGCACCGTTCGCGCCGCCAGCGGCCTGGCCCCTATGATGTGCGGCGCATGGAGCGCGGCGCCTCGCGGGGCCTGGATGATGGACGTGTGCGGCGCTTTCTTGAGGCCGTATGGAAAAAGCCCAAGCTCTCATCGGGGGAAGTGCATGCCCTGATGAATCTGTGCATGGCGGCCACCTATGATCCGGATCCGCGCGCGCCGAACGGCTTTCGGCTGCCGGTGAACCTCGAAACCGGAGAGCGACTGGACGAGCGTTGGCGCGCATGGACGCGGCAGGATCCTGTCAACCTCGTGGCGCGTCATCGCGCTGCGCTGCGCAGCCTGCGCGGGATCTACATCGACTGCGGCTGGCGCGATCAGTATCACATCCAGTACGGCTCACGCCTGCTGTCCAAGCGTCTGGCGGCGGCGCGCATTGCGCACACCTATCAGGAATTCGATGACGACCACACCGACATCGATTACCGCATGGAGGTCTCGCTGCCATTTCTCACGCGCGCCCTGCGCTGAGGGCCGGCCATGGCTGCAGCCGCTGATGTCGATTTCATGCAGCTCGCCCTCGAACAGGCCGCGCGGGCCCTGGCGGCCGGTGAGGTGCCGGTGGGGGCGGTCCTGGTCGACGCTGATCAAGTCCTCGCAGCTGCCCACAACCGTCCGATCAGCGCCTGCGATCCGAGTGCGCATGCCGAGATCGAAGTGCTGCGCACGGCGGGCCGGGCGCTGCAGAGCTACCGGCTCACGGGTACCACGCTCTACGTGACGCTCGAGCCGTGCCTGATGTGCGCGGCGGCGCTGGTGCAGGCACGCGTGCGGCGTGTCGTATTCGGGGCCTTCGATCCTCAGGCCGGCGCTGCGGGAAGCCGGCTGGATGCTTTCCGCCTGGGGTGGCTCAACCACCGCGTGGACGTGTTCGGCGGGGTGCTCGCGGATCGCTGTGGAGAATTGCTGCGCAGTTTCTTTGCGGCGCGCCGCGCGGGTCACACAGCGGATGAGTCGGCGGAGCACCTCGCGAATCACTCCGCGGAGCACTCCGCGGATCACTCGTAACGCGGCGCTACCCCGGTGAGTGCCGCACGCAGCTCGCTTGCCGGCTCATGCAGCGCGAGCGGGGAGGTGTCCAGCCATTCGAGCACCGACAGGTACTGGCGAACCTGATCGACGAAATGGGCTGGCTCGCTGCCGCGGGCGTAACCCCGGCGAGCCTGTGCGTACCACTGCTGCTCTGCCAAGAGCGGCAACTGCTCCCGCACATCCTGCCAGGAATCAGGATTCTTACCGAGCTTCTGGGTGAGCACGCGGGCATCTTCGAGGTGGCCATAGCCTACGTTGTAGGCTGCCAGCGCCAGCCAGGTTCGATCGGGCTCGGGCACGTGAGGCGGAATGGTGCGCATCACCTGCGCCAGATAGCGCGCACCGCCGAGCACGTTCTCGCGCAGGTTGTCGCGGTCGGTGACGCCGATGCGGCTCGCGGCCTGCTGCGTGAGCATCATGATGCCGCGCGCGCCCTCGTCAGAAACCGCCTGCATCTGCCACTTGGATTCCTGATACCCGACCGCCGCAATCAGGCGCCAATCGAGACCCGTCATCAGCGCGGCCTGCTGGAACAGCGCCTGCAGGCCAGGCAGGCGCTGCACGATGTCCTGGCGGAAGCGCGCTGCCTCCAGATAATCGAATTGCAGCGAGTCGCTGCCGGTGCGCTGGGCGATCGAGGCCAGCAGGCCGCTGGTCTGCGCCGACGTCAGGAAGGCATTGGCGGCGCCGGCAAGCTCCGGGGCATCCGAGCGCACGACCCATTGCAGTGGCCGCGCGAGCGGCAGCGTCAGGGCCACGCTGAGGTCGGGGTACACATGCCGCGCAAAGTCGAACTCGCGCGCATCGATCACGGCATAGTCCGCCGCGCCGCTCTCGAGCAGGTCGAGCGGATCGGCCTCAGCGGCGGACAGCTCACGCCAGGCCAGTTTCGGGAGGCCCGTATCGCGTACGGTACGCAGCCAGCGCGCCTGGGGGCTGTCGCTGCGAGCGACGATGCGCGCGCCACACAGGTCGGCCATGCTCCGGAGCGCGGCCTCATCGCGGGCGCGCACCACGAGCTGTGCGGATTCGCCGTAGGGCATCGTGGGTCGGCCCGCGGCGCTCCAGCGCTCATCGGCACTGATCTGCGCGGCCGCCAGATCGGCGCGGCCCTGCAGGAGCGCGGCACGCATCGCGGCGGCGTCGAGCACCGCATGGATCTCGAGCCTTACGCCCAGCTGCTGCGCGAAGGCACTCGCCAGGCGGTACTCGAAGCCCTGCGGGCCATGAGCGCCCAGATAATAGCTGGAGGGGGAATTGAGGGTGACCACGCGCAGCGTGCCACGGGCGCGGATCTGCGCCAGCGCACTGGCGCTGCTGCTCGGCGGGGCGCTGCAGCCGCTGAGCCACAGTGCGGCCAGCAGCGCCATGCCGGCGCCGGTGGAGTAGCGGCGTCGTGCGCGCACGCCGGGGTATGCGCTTCGCTTCGCGATGTAGGGAGCAGTCGCTGCGGTCATCGTGGGGTAGAATAGCAGTGTTCCCACGGAGAGGTACCGAAGCGGTCATAACGGCGCCGACTCGAAATCGGATGGTCGGTTAATCCCGGCACGTGGGTTCGAATCCCACCCTCTCCGCCACCTCACCGCATCCGCTGCCGTCAATAATTGTTCACGCGTCAGCGAGCGCTGACAGGGCCCCGTGCGAAAGCCCGCTGGTGCACACACGCGCGCCCAGCAAACGTCAGCGGCCTGCAGCATGGGATGGCGGCAGCGGCGCCAGTCGGCGACAGCGTGAAATGGCGCGCCACGGCGAACTACGCTCTAATATCTTCCAGCTGCGAGGAGTACGGAGCGCGTGAAATCCGAGGGCATTCGCTTGCTGGCCGAAGCGAGTCTACTGGCGGCTGAGCAGCAGCTGAGAGCCCGCCCCGTCGGGCCGACTGCGGGGCTCATCGAGGCCCTGGCGCACGGAGTGAGCACGATGCTCGCGGCCGCCTCCGTGGACGCAGCACTCCCCGGTGTGCTCACCCACATCGCGAGCGTCGTGCCGCTGCAGCGAGTCACCATCATCGCCGGCGCAGCAGCAGACGCTTCCGAACGGGGGCTGCTGTTTCATTGGCTGGCGCCACTGCTCGACGGCGGCCCCATCGACCGTGGGCCCGCACCACGCTGGCAGCAGTCTCTGGCACTGTCCGATCAGCTGCCCGACTGGCTGCAGCCGCTCACCTCGGGCAGCCACGTCCTCGCGAGCCGTGCCGAGGCGGGCGAATCCGTTCGCAGCCTGCTGGCTGAGAGCCATGCCACGGCGCTGCTGGCCGTGCCGATCATGCTCGACGCACGGCATTGGGGCCAGATTCTGTTCGAGGATGGCGAGAGCGTGGGCGGCTGGCACAGCGAGGAGCTGCGCGTGCTCTCGGTGCTCGCTGAGGTGATCGGCGCGGCACTGACGCGCGAGCGTTTTCTTGCCCAGGTGCGCGAGCGTGAAGGCCTGCTGCGCGCGATCAACCAAGGCGCGGCGCTCATCATGACTGCATCGGATCTGCAGCCGGCGATCGCGCGCGCACTGGGCATCGCGGCTGAAGCCATCGGGGTGGACCGGGCGCTGGTGACCGAGGAGGTCGAGGACGGCGAGGCCGGCTCGCGGCGTCGACAATTGCGGTGCGTCTGGCGCGCGAGCGGAGCGGCATTGCTGCTGCCGCAGCTCGTGCAGTTGCTCTCAGCGCCCTATGACCCCGAGGTAGCCGCCTGGCTCGCGCCGCTGGCGGGCGGAGAAGCGGTACAGGCGCGCCTTTCGGTCGCCAGGGGCGGCGTGCGCGAGCTGCTGCAGCGCTTCGAGAGCTGTGCGCTGCTGATGGTGCCGGTGATGGTGGACGGCAGGCATTGGGGGCACATCAGCCTCAGCTGCGGCCGGCACGAGCGCAGCTTTCGTGGCGACGAGGTCGACGTGCTCAAGACGCTGGCCGAGATGATCGGGACGGCGATCGCGCGCGAGCGGCAGGTCGAGGCGCTTGCCACGGCCGACACCATCATCCAGCACAGCCCAACCATTCTCTACCGGCTGCGCGGGGAACCCGAGCTGCCGATGATCTATATCTCGCAGAACGTCAGCGTGCTCGGTCACGACGCCTGCGATCTGCTGTCGAGCCCCACGCGGTTTTTGAGCTATATCCACGCGGATGACCGCGCCCGTGTCCACGAGACCATGAGCGCGCTGCTGTGCGGTCAGCAGGCACCCTCGCTGCTGGAGTACCGCCTGCTGGCGCGCGACGGCTCACAGCGCTGGGTGGAAAATCGACTGCGGCCCGTGCCCGCAGGCGATGGCAGACTCGAGATCGAAGGCATCCTGAGCGACATCACCGAGCGTCGCGCCAGTGAGGAGAAGATCGCACTGCTGGCCCGCACGGATGCCCTGACAGGCCTGGCCAATCGCATCACCTTCAACGATCGGCTGCGTCAGGCATTCGCGGCCTCCCAGCGCGGTGCGCACGCATTCGCGGTGCTCTACCTGGACCTGGACCGGTTCAAGGAGATCAATGACACGCTCGGCCACCACGTTGGTGATGAGCTGCTGCAGCAGTTTGGCTCGCGGCTGCGCCAGGCCACGCGCGAGATCGATGTGGTGGCGCGCCTGGGCGGGGATGAGTTTGCGATCGTGCAGAGTGAAATCGTCGATTCAGCTTCGGCCGGTACGCTTGCCGAGAAGGTCATCGATATCATGGCGGCGCCATTCGACATCGACGGGGGCCAGCTGCACGTGGGCGTGAGCATCGGCATCGCGCTCTATTCGCCCGAGGCGCGCAGCCCCGACGAGCTGCTAGCGCATGCCGATCAGGCCCTGTATCGGGCCAAGCATGCAGGTCGCGGGCGCTATCGCTTTCACTCCGACCAGATCGATCACGAGACGCGTGCGCAGCTGGAGCTGGCTGACGGGCTGCGCGGTGCGCTCGAGCGCAACGAGCTCGAGATCCGTTACCAGCCGCAAGTCGAGCTCGCCTCCGGACGCATCATGGGCATGGAGGCGCTGCTGCGCTGGAACCATCCAGCACGCGGTGTGCTGCTTCCCGAGGACTTTCTGCCGATTGCCGAGAAGTACGGCATCATGCAACAGCTCGGCCGCTGGGTGCTGAGCGAGGCCTGTCGCCAGATGTCACTGTGGCGCGCTCAGGGCATGCCCGTGCCGGTGGTGGCGATCAATGTGGCGCTGGCTCAGATACGAATGGGCCGCGAATTCGTGCGCGATGTCGTCGATGCGCTGTATCGCTGGGCACTGAAGCCCTCCGACATCGAGCTGGATGTCACCGAGCTGGTGCTCGCGCGCTCCACACTGACCCAGAGCGGAGCGCTGGAAGAACTGCGTCAGATCGGAGTGGGAATCGCCATCGATGACTTCGGAGCGCATTACTCTTCGCTCGATTATCTGCGCACCTACCGTGTCAATCGGCTGAAGATTGCGCGTGGCATGGTGGCCGCCGCCGACGCTGAGCCGGGTGGCGGCGCCATGATTCGCGCCATCCTAAGCCTGGCGCGCGAGCTGGACATCCAAGTCGTGGCCGAAGGAGTGGAAACCGAATCGCAGTGCCGGCTGCTCGTCGGCGCCAGCGCGCACGCGCAGGGGCAGGGTTTCTACTTCAGTCACGCGGTGCCCGCGGCAGAGACCATGACGATGCTGCGCAGCGGCGTGGTGGTGCCTGCTGCGGCGCCTGCCGCTGCGGATCTTGCGCAGGGCTGAGCGATGCCGCGCGTTCGCCCGGGTGTGCGGGTGTGCGGGTGTGCGGGTGCGCGGGTGCGCTCAGGGCTTGCCGTGATCGTGCGTGCCGTGTGCAAATTCCGCGGCGAAGGCGCGCGCGAGCGCTTCTGAGAACAGCTGGGGCATGCTGCCCGCGCCACTGTCGGTGATGCTGCGGAAGCGGGCCGTGACGCCAGTGGAAGGATGCTCGAGCTGCGCATCACTGGCTGTGGGCTGGTGGGAGAGGACGCGCGGATCGAGCCGCGCGATGAAATCGGCGAGCGCGGCGGGCAGGGCGCGCATGAGCGCGAGGTCATAGGCGCGTGCGTTCGCGGAGAGCTCGCGCATCCACTGCACGGCATCCAGCTCGCGCCGCTGGTGCCCGAGCAGCAGACGCAGCAGCAATTCTTCGACAGGCAATCCGGTCAATCCGATGTGCTGGGTATCCTCGCGTCCCACGGACAAATGGGCCTGCTCGCGCAACTCACGCTGCGCGAGCGCCAGGCCCTTCATGCCCGTCAGCGCCTCGCGCAGCAGCAGCCCCGCGAGCTTCAGCATCTGTGCCTGCAGCTCGAAGGGCACGCGCTTCGGGTCCACCCCGGCGCCGCGGAAGAATGCCTCGGCGGCCGAGGACGGCTCGCCGTTGGGTGTCGCGGCGGGCGTCAGCGCACGCTGGGCCCCGGTGGCCTCGCTGTGTCGCGCCCGCCTGGCGGCGACGGCGCCGGCCAAAGACGCCTCGCCTGGGGCGATGGTCTGTCCATAGGCATCCACGACGTGGCGCTCGCGCAGCCGCGACTCGAGATTGGCCCCGGTCTGCAGCAATCCCTCCACGTCGAGCTCGATGCCGATGTCCGAGTCGGCCACCGCCGTGGCGTGTCCCCGGCCGCCGACTGGAAAGATCGAGCTGGCCTCGGGACCCTCGCCGGCCTCGACATCGATGCGTACCTGGATCTCGTACTGGCCGACCCGCAGGCTGTCGCCATCGCGCAGCGGGTAGATATTGCGCGGACTGATGGGTGCGGAGGCGGCATTGACAAAGGTGCCGTTGGTGCTGGTGTCGGACAGGTAGTAGGTGCCGTTGCGGTACTGCACTCGGGCGTGATGCGCGGATACATAACATTGCGCATCGGGCAGCACCCAGTCGTTATCGTGAGCGCGACCAATGCTGCCCCCGCCCACGCCAAGCACAATGCTGGCATTGCGTCCAAGGGTCCTGCGCTGCTCGCTGATGACGGTCAACCTGAGTGCCACGTCTGCAATCCGATGGCCGGAGGACTCGCCGGGGCGCCTGTCCGGTCCATGACATATAATGGGCGTGCAGCGATAGACCTGCCCGGATTGTCTCGCCGATATCGAAAACGATGGCATCGAACCATATCTTCAAGATTATCTTTGTGAACCAGAGCAAGGTTTACGAGGTATACGCTCGCAAAGTCAGCCATGGTTCGCTGTTTGGATTCGTCGAGATCGAGGAGCTGGTGTTCGGAGAGCGATCCTCGGTGGTCGTCGATCCGACCGAGGAGCGGGTCAAGAGCGAGTTCGCCGGCGTGAAGCGTACCTATCTGCCGCTGCAGGCCATTATCCGCATCGACGAGGTGCGCCAGCACGGCGTCAGCAAGATCACGGCCCTGGAGGGAGGTAATGTCACGCCTTTCCCCCTGCCGTTGTTGCCACCTGCAGGCGCAGACCCGGGGTCAAAGAAATCCTGATGCTGACGCTGCCGGGCTCGCGGGCGCTATCCGACTTTCGTCTGGTACGCCTGCTCGAGCGCCTGCGCGCCCTCTCACCGACGGTGCGCTCTGTGCAGGCAGGCTTTCTCTACTTCCTCGACTGCGCGGTGCCACTGGATGCCGCGGCTTCGCAGCGTCTGCTCGCGCTGCTCGATGACGGCGGCGAGCGCTCACCCCCACCGTCCGGCGACGCCACCGGCTGCGCGCTATCGCTCTGGGTCGTGCCGCGGCCCGGCACCATCTCACCCTGGTCGAGCAAGGCGACGGACATTCTGCACGTCTGCGGTCTTTCAGCGGTCAAGCGCGTGGAGCGCGGCATCGGCTACCGCCTGCAGCTCGGCGATGCCGCGGCGCTCGAGCGCTGGCGGGAGCTCGGCGCGGCGCTGCACGATCGCATGACCGAAAGCGTGCTGCGCGATCCACAGCAGGCCGCGCTGCTGTTTGAGGCCCAGGCCCCGGCCGCGCTGCGGCGCGTGTCGCTCGCGGGCGGACGAGCGGCGCTCGAGCAGGCCAATCGAAGCATGGGACTCGCGCTGACGGGCGAGGAGATCGATTATCTGCTGTCGATCTTCCGCTCCCTCGG
>Ga0070734_10005984_pt1 | contig 10450 bp, 7 predicted proteins | sample Coa_R1_8_FD_66444 | JGI IMG/M metagenome (GOLD analysis project Ga0070734, IMG submission 66444) | Surface soil microbial communities from Centralia Pennsylvania, which are recovering from an underground coalmine fire - Coalmine... | ecosystem: Environmental > Terrestrial > Soil > Unclassified ... | reverse complement strand
TGGCCGTGCCCGTCTCCCTGGTAGAGGGCGACATGATCGGTGCCTACCAAAAGAATATCCAAGTTGCCATCGTTGATGTAATCCAGGAAGGCGCACCCGTTGCCGATGGTCTGGAGGATGTTGAGGGGGCGGAAGCCAGGAATGGTCCACGTATAGCGCAAACCGGCCGCCTTCGCGACGTCGCGGAAAAGCGGTGTCACGGTCGGACTGGCGACAGCTGCAGCGCCCATCGGCTTTGCGTGACAGCCCGCGCAAAGCAGGGCGGCGCACACCGCCAGAACCAGGGCCGGCAGGGAAAAGATAGTTCGCATGAAGACTATTTACCCGGCCGGCCGGAATGCCCTTTCTGCCGTGGGATGCGAGGAACAGGTATGCGGCCGGTGTAGATAGCGTCCAGGAGCGCATACGCCTCTGGATCGTATGCTTTCAGTCCCTCCGGTCCGTTGGCAGGCTTCGGTCCTTCCATGTGGAGATCGCCATGAGTTCCGAAATACCACATGCTCAGCTCGGCGAAGAACTCGGACTCGTTCGAGGCCGCATAGGCGCCTTTCCATAATCCCTTGTCCAGCGAGCGATGATACTGCTCCCGAATCTTAAGGCGAACCTCCTGGGAAAGCCCGTGGTCCTGGATATTGTGGGCGAATTCATGGACGCAGATATCACGTCCGGCATAGCGGTCTCCCGGCAGATCGAGCAGGTTCTCCTCCCCGCAGGAAGTCAGCAGGCCGCCGAGGCCCCTCGTCCGCTGATCTACCGTCAGCTTGCCGTCGAACGGTTTGCCCTTGAGATGCCGAAACTCCGGCAAGTCGGAAGTCACCTGATCTTTACCGATGATATGCAGCTCAGCGCCCGCGACCTTGAGGTTATAGCGTACGTTGGGCAGGTTTCTGAGCATGCACCGCAAGCGGTCGCGAGCGGCAAAGAATGCCTCGTCTGCGACGACCGCCGAAGCCTTGATCGGAATCCCATCATAATCCAGACGCCTGGCATAGAAGCCCTGCTCAGGTGGCTCGATGGTCTGGACCCTATCGGCTCTGGATCTCCCACGCGATGTGGCCGGATCGGTCCGCGTCAAACTCGTGGGACCAGAGCCAGAAGGAGGGAACTGAAATGGCGTCTTCACGAGAGCCTGTGCGCAAAAGAGAGCGAAAAACATCATTGCTTAAGCACCATGCAGCCGAAGACGCCGCCGGACGATCGGCCCGGCTCGCCCTGGAAGCGGACGGTGATCGCCTGCTTGCCCTGGAGCAGCTCTGGCGGGATCGGATAGACCACGTCGAAAAATTTGCCCGGATGCCGGTTATCCAGCCGCTGGGTCGCCAGCTTCACCCCGTCCACGAACACGTAGAACTCCCGCCCATCATCGCCGCCCCAGTAGCTGCAGACCAGCTCCTGCGGCACGCCGGGAAGCACTTTGAGCGTGTAAGAGAACCAGCCGCCGTTGCGGGCATCCCGCCAATGCCGGTCTCCGAAATCGCCGGCGTAGGTAGCCTCGCCGGCAAAGGCATGCTCCCGCTCACTCTGCCGGTCGCCCGGATGCACGTCATCCACCTTGCGAGCTGCGATCTCTTCCTGCCGCGTGACCTCCGCCTCGTAAGCCCGCTCCTTCTCCTGAAACTGATCGGGCGTCAGCACATCCCAATAGACGGTATAGCTGCGGTCGGCCGTCTCATAGAAGGGTATCAGGGAGACTTCGGCGCCTTCCGTTCGGCCGACGGCATGGAACAGGCGCGCGGAGCCGGTGAAGTCGAGCGGCTGGCCGGGCGCCGGCTTCAAACCCTCCAGGAGCCGGCCGGCCGTGGAGACGATGTCAGGGACCGGCGCCTTCTCCGCGACCTCTCCACACAGAACGATCGGGCCTTCCAGAATGGCGAGCCGGCGCGGGTCGTCGCGAAACGCCTCGGTGTGGAGGGCCATCGGCAGGAAGACCTCCACGGTATCGCCGGTCTTCCACTCGCGCGTGACGATCGCATAGCCGCCCGGCGCGCTGTCCACAGGGGCTTCTTTGCCATTGACGAAGAGGCGGAATCCAGCGCCCGCCCAGCACGGATGCCGAACACGCAGGGCCAGCCGGACCGGCTGCGCGCAAGTAAAGACCAGGCGCGTGCGGGCCTCCTCCGGGAAGCGCGTCTCCTGCCGGAGCGTGATTCCCTTCGCCTTCCAGGTCAGTTCCGAAGCGATGAACAGATTGACGAATAGGGCCGCGCCGCCGTCATGGAAGTAGATACTGTCGCCGTATTGCGCATGGTTTTCCACCCCCGTGCCGGTGCAGCACCAGAACGAGTCGGTGGGCGTGCTGTAGACCTTATGAGAGCCGGGGCGTAGGGACACATAGTAGCACATCATCCCGGTTTCCGGGTTCTGGGAGGCCAGAATATGGTTGTAGAGCGCGCGCTCGTAATAGTCCATATATTCCGCTTGCGGGTCCCACATAAACAGATGCCGGGTCAGCTTGAGCATATTGTAGGTGTTGCAGGTCTCCGTGGTGTGGGCGCTGAGATAGTGGGAGAGATGCTCTTTGGGAGAGAACCGCTCGCCGTCGCTATGGCCTCCGATCACATAGGAGCGCTCCTGCGTGACCACCTTCCAGAAGAAGGTCGCCAGCGTGCGCAGCCGCACGTCGCCGGTCAACTCGTACTGCCGGGCAGCGCCGATGACTTTCGAGATCTGCGTGTTGGCGTGCAGTCCGGTAAGCCGGTCTTCGCAGCGCGCCAGTGGATCGAGGACGGCGCGATGGTTGAAGCGCAGCGAAATCGCCAGGTCTTCTTTGTATCCGGTGACCGCGTAGAGATCGGCGAGGACCTCGTTCATGCCGCCATGCTCGGTATCGAGCATGGCTTGCATCTGCGCGTCGCTGAGCCGGTCCGTGCGCCGCTTGGCCCATGCAGCCATCTTTTGCGCGACCGCAAGCGCCTGCTTATCGTGGCAATACAGATACATGTCGAGGAGGCCGGCGAGGATCTTGTGGAGCGTGTACCAGGGTGCCCAGACGCGCTGGCGCGCTTCGACCCGGTCCAGGAACGTCTCCGAAAAGGCACTGAGATAGCCGCCGCCGAGCGCCTCCTGGCAACGGGCCAGCCCGGAAACCACGGCCTCGGCGTTGTGGCGCAACGCCGCATCACCCGTGCTGGCGACCATCTTGGCGCAGGCGGAGAGATAGTGCCCGACGAAATGCCCACGCAGCTCACAGTCCGGCGCTTCCCAGCCTCCTAACGGCTCGGCAGAAGAGGGCAGCCCGGCATTGACGTAGAAGTTATGCAGCAGCCGTTGCGGATCGAGGCTGCGCAGATAGCGGCGGTCCAGCTCCTGAGCATGCCGGAACGGCCCGTCGAGAAGACGAACATCGCTCAGGCGAAACGCCTGCGCTTTGAGAGGAATCATAGGCTTGATCGTTTCCATTCTTCCGGCAGAGACTGCCGGGCCGAGCAGGATGCAGAACGCTGCGAAGAACACCATGGTTCCCTTCTGAGAAGCCCTCTTTACTTTAACGCGCGGACGTGTTAAGATACGCGCGTACCGTCAGAGCCTGCCTGGCAACCTGCCGGCGGGTGTGCCGGGCATTGAAATATCCGTCTGGAGGGCCTTCGGCCAACCGTCCTGCGGACGGAAATACTTCTGCACTCAGCCCGTCCATACGATTCTCTTCAGGAGCCGAGATCCTGCCATGGACCCGGACTGCTTACGCATCGCCACCGCCATCACGCTGGAGGCGCAGAACGGCGGCTGCTTCGTTTCCCGCCGGCAGGGAATCCACCCGGACCGCCGGATCCGCTCATACGAGCTGATCTTCGTGCGCAGCGGCGTACTGACGATTCAGGAAGAAGAGCGCGCCTTCGAGGTGGAGGCCGGGCAGTCCCTCATTCTCTGGCCGGAGCGCCGGCATCGGGGAACGGCGCCGTTTCCGCCCGATCTGTCCTTCTACTGGATCCACTTCACCTTGCGCGCGGGACCAGGCGCTTCGGGCGCGCAGGGCTTGAGCATCCCTCAGCACGCCACCGTCAGCCGGCCCGATCATATCACGGAGCTGTTCCGCCGTTTCCTCGACGATCAGGAGACGGGGGCGTTAGACGCGACTTCGGCGAGCCTACTGGTGCTGCTGATGCTCTGTGAAGTCGCGCGCTCGCGGCCACCCGGCACGATTTCGGAAAGCGCCTCGACGCGCCTGGCCGGGCGCGCGGACGCCTATATCCGCACCCATTTCCACGAGCCGATCCGCCCGGCCGGTCTGGCGGAGTTGCTGGGATGTAACGCAAACTATCTGAGCCGCATCTTCCACCAGACTTACGGGCACACACTGACCGAGGCCATCCATGGCCGCCGGCTGCACCTCGCGCGCCAGATGCTGCTGGACGAAGACCGAAACATTGAAGAGATCGCCCGCGTCTGCGGGTTTCAGGATGCCGGCTACTTCCGGCGCCTGTTCAAGCGCCAGGAGGGCCTCACGCCTCTGGCGTTCCGGCGTCTCTATTCCCGCCTGCACACCAACACGCACTAAGGCCCATCCCATCCCCTGGCTCACCACGAGCCTCCTCCGCGTGGTACGGCGCTTCGACAGTGCATGTCCACGCAACGTATCGCCTACGCTTCGGCAGCCCTGCCTCCCTACTCGCTCGAACGATAAAGCCTGTTCTCGCCAGGGAGAGGGAACTGTTTTGGAAGCAGCTTCCCTCATCTTAAAGTGCCTCTTGCCCACGAGCCGAGGCGCCAGAGAGCGAGATGGTCCCCCTCCCTGTGAGCGCATGATACGCCGGGTAAAGCTACCAGACGTTGTTAATGGTAACACGGCATTGCGCGCCCTGACAAGAGGAGAAATTTGCACAAAAACGGGACGATTTACACTTTATTCTTCCCTGCGCGAAGGAATTATTGCGCGCAGACGGGACAATTAGGGAGAATAGCAGCCTGCGAAGCAGCCAGGCATTCAAACCGGCGCATCCTCGGAAACCTGGAGCCGGCTTCCTGCGTAAAGTGGAGATAATGCGGTCCCTTCCGCGCCCTCGTATCGGTTCAGGAATGTCCCTATGCAGAGCCATCTCCATATCTTTGTCCGCGGACGGGTGCAGGGCGTCTCTTTTCGCGCCTACACGCAGCAGCGGGCGCAGGCGCTCGGGCTGCGGGGCTATGTCCGCAACCTGGCGGATGGCGATGTGGAGATCGTGGCCGAGGGAGAACGCGAAGCCCTGGAGCAACTGCTGGCCTGGGCGCGGCGCGGACCGTCCGGCGCCGTGGTCACGGATGTCCAGGCGGACTTTTCTCCAGCCGAGGGCGCCTTTGCGGATTTTTCCATCCGGTACTGACTAGAAAGGAGAAGAGAAGCCTTGGCAGAGACAATTCGTACACGGGAACCGCTGGCTTGCAACCTGAACGCAATACCAGCAGACCGGCTCGAACGGTATCGAGCGCTCAGCCGGCGGATATGGCCGGCCATCCAGGAGACCGTCGAGCTTCCGGACGGGTATGCGCTGCGCCTGCCGGACGAAAGCAATCTGTGCCTGGAGGTTGCGGAGTTCATGTCGCTGGAACGGCTCTGCTGCCCGTTTTTCCGCCTGGCGCTGGAGTTGGAGCCGCATGGCGGCCCGATGTGGCTGCGCGTGACCGGAGGCGAGGCGGTCAAGACGTTCCTTCGGGAGGCGCTGCAGGCTGCCGCGCGCTCCTGACGCTGTTTCTCTTTACCCGCTATGACGACCGCCTCCGAAAATGCTGCCGCTCCCTCCGTGGTGGCGCCGCTGCCTTCTGCGATCCTCCGCCTGGCGCGGTTCCTATGGCGGATCGCGCGCCTCTTCCTGCCAGGAACTCCACGTAAACTGACCGGCATGGGCAAGTTCGCCGGAATCCTTCCTAGTTCAGAAGAGTTTATACGCCAGAAGCAAGAAGAGATCGAACTTGAGGAGAGGATGTTTCACAGGTGAACTATGCGCTCGATGCCTCAACGCGGAGCGATCACTCAATTACCTTGTCCATTTCGGCCCAGTTCTGGCCGGCTTTGGCGTCCACGCGCAGGCGCACGGTGAGTTCAGGATAGGCCGTCTCCATAAGGCGCACGAGCTGAGGCGTGACCACCGGCAGCATCGCCTCCTCGACCTCGAACAGCAGCTCGTCATGCACCTGCAAGAGCAGCGTGCAGCCGCCGGGGCATTCGCCGTTCAGATAGTCGAAAACGGAGAGCATTGCCAGCTTCATGATGTCGGCGGCGGTGCCCTGGATCGGCATGTTGACGGCGGCGCGCTCGGCGAACTGGCGCTCCGTGTGGCTGCCGCTGTCTATCTCCGGCAGGTAGCGGCGCCGGCCCATCAGGGTGGTGACGTACTTCTGCCGGTGCGCCAGCGCGATGGTCTCGTCCACATATTGCTGCACGCCGGGCAGCCGCGCGAAGTAGTCCTTGATCCAGGCGTTGGCCGTCGAGGTGTCCACACCCAGGGTGGAGGCCAGGCTGAAGCCGCTCTGGCCATAGATGACCGCGAAGTTGATGGTCTTGGCCTGGCGGCGCATGTCGGCAGTCACCTGGTCCAGTGGCACGCTGAAGACCGTCGCCGCCGTCGCCGCGTGGATGTCCTCGTCGTTGGCGAACGCCTGCACAAGCGCCGGGTCCTGCGTGATATGCGCCAGCAGCCGCAGCTCGATCTGCGAGTAGTCGCAGGAGAGCAGGACCTTTCCTGGTGGCACGATGAAGGTCCGGCGGATCTCCCGCCCGATCTCCGAGCGCACCGGGATATTCTGCAGGTTGGGATCGGACGAGCTGAGCCGGCCTGTGCTCGCGCGCGTCTGGTTGAGCGAGGTGTGGATGCGGCCTGTCTCCGGATTGATGAGCCGGGGCAGCGCGTCGGCGTAGGTGGACTTGAGCTTGGCGACCTCGCGGTAATCGAGGATCTTGCGCGCGATCTCGTACTGGGGCGCCAACTGCTCCAGCAGGTCCGCGCCGGTAGAGTATCCGGTCTTGGTCTTTTTGCCAGTGGGGAGCTGCATCTTCTCGAAAAGAATATGCTGCAACTGCTTGGTCGAGCCGACGTCGAACTTCTCCCCCGCCAGCGCGTATATCTCCTGCGCCAGCGCCTCGATCTCGGAGGCCATGCGCGCCGCCAGCCGGTCGAGATAGGCGCGGTCCACCAGGACTCCCGCCTCTTCCATCGCGGCCAGCGCCGGGATGAGCGGCATCTCCACCTCGTCCATGATCCGGGTCATGCCGGCCTCGGCCAGTTTCTCTCGCAGGGGCTGAACCAGCTCCAGGATCACCGCCGCCTCGCGTGCCAGGTTCTCCTGCGGCGCGAACGCGTCCTCCGCCTCCAGCCGCACGCCCAGATGCTTCTCCACGATATCCATGAGGGGATAAGAAGAGCGCCCGGCGTTCAAGAGATAGGCGGCCACCAGCACGTCGAAGGTGAATGGTTTTGGGCGCAGGCCCCGGCGCTCCAGCACGATCTCGGCCAGCTTGGCGTTGTAGCCGACGCGCGTGATGGCCGGGTCTTCGATCAGCGGGCGCAGGTTCTCCAGCCGCGCCGCATACTCTGGTTCGGCCTCCGCTTGGCGCTCCTCGGCGTCGAACAACCCGCCCAACCCGGCGGCTTCGCGTCTCTCTTCCCGCACGGACACATAGTAGCCGATCTCCGGCGAAGGCGCGAAGGCCAGGCCGCGCACCCGGGCGCGCATGGGGACCGCCTCGTCCGTATCCACCCGCAAGCCGACCGTGCCGCTTCGGTGGCAGGAGGCGATGGCATCGGCCAGCTCCTCCGGCGAGCGCAGCCAGATCGTCTGGGTGGCGAACACCGCCTCCGGGCTCAGGCTTTCGCGGAACGCCACCGGCGCGAAATCTCCCTGAGGCTTCGGGATGCGGGGGAGCAGGGTCTTGAATTCTAGCGAGATGAACAGCTCGCGCATCCGCTGCCAGTCCTCGTCCGTGGGCGCGTAGGGCCGGATCTGCAAGTCCAGCGGCGTCTCGCACTCGATGGTCGCCAGCCGCCGGGAGAGCCGCGCCTGCTCCAGGTGGTTCTCCAGGGCCGCGCGGGCTTTAGCCGGGGTGACCTCCTCGACGTGAGCCAGGATGTTCTCCAGGCTGCCGAACTGCTGCAGCAGGGCCGTGGCCGTCTTCTCCCCGATGCCGGGCACGCCGGGGATGTTATCGGAGGTATCGCCGACCAACCCCTTCCAGTCCGGGATTTTATCCGGCGTGACGCCATATCGTTCCTGCACGGCCGCCGCGTCATACTCCTTGAGGTCGCTGACGCCGCGCTGGGTGATGAGCACCGTGATGCCGTCGCCGACCAACTGCAACTGGTCCGAATCGCCGGTAAGGATGCTGACGGCATAACCCTCCCGCGCGCCCTTGCAGGCTAGAGTTCCGATCAGGTCGTCGGCCTCATAACCGGCCACTTCCGCCGTCTGGATGCCGAAGGCTTCGACCAGCGCACGCGCGCCCGGCATCTGGGCGATGAGCTGCGAGTCCACCTCCGGCCGGTGCGCTTTATAGGCCTCGAACTCCTGGTGGCGCAGCGTGCGCTCCGGGGCGTCCCAGCAGACAACGATGGCGTCCGGCCGCTCGGTATTGAGCAGGGAGAAGAGCATGTTGGTGAAGCCGTAAAGGGCGCCGGTGGGCCGGTTGTCGGATGTGGTGAGGGGCCGGCCCGCGAAGAAGGCGCGAAACAACAGGCTATAGGCATCCACCAGCACCAGCTTGGGGCGATGTTCAATTGTCGCGTTCTCTTCCGCCATGCGGCTTTCCACTCCTTCTCACCAGTCTACATTCGTCTACTCTATTATACCAGAAAATCTCCCCACCCGCTTCGCCTCTCCGCTCAACCTCTGTGCTAACTGCCAGCCTGCGAAGAGAATTTCACCACCCGCTGCGCTAGAGCACACAGAGACCACAGAGGAAAAGCACACAGAGAAAAACATGAAGAGAAGACAGAGGCCGGTGCGATTAGAGACACCGGCGCCTCTGCTCCCGATCTAGGGAGCACAGAGAGAAAAACTGTCCTCGACCCTACGTCTGTCCTATCTGCCACCAGCAAAGAATGTAGAGGGCAGGCTTTTCTCTGTGATCTCGCAGGTGATCGGTAAGAGGCTGTAGCATAGGGATCGGTAGAACCCTCTCTTTTCTCCTGGTTATTCTCGCATTGTCTTTTTCCTCTGTGGTCTCTGTGTGCTCTAGCGCAGCGGGTGGTGAAATTCTCTGGAAAGCTGGCGGGACGTACATGCTATCGGATAGTGAAGTGGTCGAGGGCGCTGCCGTCGGCGCGGAGGGCGGTCACGGTAATCGTGTCACCATCCACGTCGCAGACGACGATGTGGTTCACGCTCTCCCATTTATCGCCCTCGATGGCGCCTTTGTTCGGGTCGCACGGATAGAGCGGCGCGCCGCCGCCGCCCGATACGATGTAAGTGATCCCATCACGGCGGGTGCGATAGTAGATATGGTCATGCCCGCAGAAGACAGCGCGGACTCCATATTTGATAAAGAGCGGGCACAGGGTCTGGCGGATGTCCAGGTTGCTGCCGTGTGCGCCGATGGAATACGGAGGCTCGTGGAAGAAGACGAAGATGTGGGTGGCCTTTTTCTGCGCGGCGGCCAGGTCCCGCTCGAGCCAGCGGACCTGCGGGCTGTCCGGCCCATAGGGCGAGAAGTTGTCGAGGCTGACGAAGTGGCAGGCATCCTTGTCGAAGGAGTAGTAGAGCTTGTTGCCGGAGGTGAAGGGCGCGGTGACGTGCCGCTCGTAGCCAGGTCCACCCACGTCGTGGTTGCCGCGGGCCGGGTAGACGGGCACTTTTCGGCGCATTGGGGCGGTGATCTCGTCGTAAATCTTCCAAAGGTTCTCTTCGCTGCCGCGATGGACGAGATCGCCCGTCTGAAGCACCAGGTCAGGCTTTTGCGCCAGGATCAGGGCAACCAGTTTGCGGTGGACGTCATGTCCGTCGCGCGTGTCACCGTAGACGACGAACCGGAAAGCGGTTTTGCCGTGTTCGGGCGGATCGGCCCCGCGACCCGGCAGCGCGACGAGGCAGAGCGCGCAGATAAGAAGGAGAAGACGCGCCGCTCGAATGGCGGCGGAGGAGGAAAGGAAAGGCTTCCTGGCGAGCATCCGGTGTTCTCCCTTGCATTCGCGTTTGAGGTAAAGGAAGTGTACCCGTTTTTTGTTATGCAGGTTTTAAGAGGCAGAGCGCTGGATTAGTTCTCCCAGGACTGACCTGGAGTGTTGACAGACGGGCGATTATTTTCTAAAATAGCAGGTGCGGAACTGATTCGGGGGAAGGAAACGAAGATGTGGATCTACACAAACGTCGGCAGGGGACGGCATGTCCTGCATCTGGAGAACGGAGTGCGTATCAGCCTGCGGGAAGCCGCTACCAGCCCGGTCTTCTATATTACCGCCTACTATTCGGACAAGTATTTTGTGGACCTGGCCGGTCCGTTTGAGATGAGCGTTGCGCAGAGCTGCCTGGACCTGATCGCCGCGAAACT
>Ga0070734_10005981_pt1 | contig 10455 bp, 9 predicted proteins | sample Coa_R1_8_FD_66444 | JGI IMG/M metagenome (GOLD analysis project Ga0070734, IMG submission 66444) | Surface soil microbial communities from Centralia Pennsylvania, which are recovering from an underground coalmine fire - Coalmine... | ecosystem: Environmental > Terrestrial > Soil > Unclassified ... | reverse complement strand
GGTGCAATGGAATTCCTGACCAAACCTTTCCGCGACCAGGACCTGCTGGACGCGATCGGGCAGGCTCTCGAATGTGACCACACGAGACGCAAGCAACAGAGCGACTTCGCCGATTTGCAAGCGCGCTATGAGAAGCTGACTCCGAAAGAACGCGAAGTCATGAAGCTGGTGGTCGCGGGTATGCTTAACAAGCAAGTAGCTTTTGAACTCGGGATCATCGAAGGTACTGTAAAGGCGCATCGTGGCAACGTGATGCGAAAGATGCGCGCGAACTCTCTTGCCGACCTGGTCAGAATGGCGGAAAAAGTGAGGCTGGGAAAAATGGCTTGCGCACATGGCTTTGCTGCCGCACAGCGCTCGGGAACGCATTGAACACAGGGATCAATCGAACGTGATTCGAACAGCCCGACCCCCGGCGCTACACCAGGGGTCTACTAGCGGCCCAAGCGTCGGAGCTTTCGGCGTTGCCAAAAACCTGTTGTCGCTCGCGGCGTTCGGCGGCGCGCTCTACAGCCTCGATCAGACGAGCGTTGTGAAGTGCGTGTTCAAAGCCAGGTGTGTTGTAGGTACACGCATATATATCGTGGGCAAGATGAGCATAGGCCTCTCCCACATTGATCGCCGCGCCCATGAATCCACCAGAGACCGCGGGCTCGTCGGGTATCAAGAATGGGACGTTCGACGTTAACCTGAGGTCTCCAGCCTGGAAACCGAACGGGTGATCACTTGTGAGGCTAAGCCATCCCTCTGACCCCCTGATTTCGAAGATAAAGCCAACATCCTCCGTCGCTACACCACCGGCGATGTCGGCCGTGAATACGGTGCCAGAACGCGTCTTTCCCAGGACGTCTACGTGATCGGCGGTGTCACGCAAACTCTCCTCGCCAGTGTCCGTTAGCTTGACAAACGGCCACCGAGTCTCCATTCGCGCCTCAACCTCGATAATCGATCCGAGGACTGCTTCCACGACATCGAGGGTATGCCCCGCCGTGATCGTCAGCAGGTTGGCGCCAGAACATTTCTTATTGAAATAGTCATGCGAAGAAGGCATTTCCGGCCCGAAGCCGCTTGTGGTGGAGACGATTCTCGCGTTGTGGGGCACTCCAATCTTTCCAGAAGAAACCAACTCGACTGCACGGCGCACGGCCGGATTCAAGCGGCCCTGCAATCCGATCGCAGTATGAAGTGATCCTACCGCGCTCGCCATCTCTTCAGCCTCAGCGACACTGCGTCCGAGAGGGGCCTCGCAGTAGACGGCTTTGCCGGCAGCAAGTGCTGCCAGAACGAGTTCGCGGTGTGCGGGCACCTTCACGGAAATCGTTATGACATCAATCAGGTCATCGCTGATCATGGCGAACGGGTCGGAATACCAGTGATTAGCTCCGAACGCTTCGGCCGCTTGCCGGGCACTCTGCTTGTTGGTCGTCGCCACAGCCGCCAGTTTCAGGCCGGGAAGTCCGTTGATGGCTGGAACGTGCGATACCTTCGCCCAGCTTCCATTGGCGCTTGCGCCGACGATTCCGACACTAATTACTTTGTGAGTCATGGCTGTCTCCTCGTAATTCTAAGAACGACGATGTCCAATCTGATAATGTTCCAAACCGATTGCAGGTATTCTCGTCGTCATCAATTTGTCCGCTCAAAAGGCGTGACTACCGCGCCTGCTCTGCGACGCTGATCGGCTAGTTGTGCAGCGGGCCGATAGTCGTCTGTCCATTCAGGCGCGTCAGTCACGCAACCTTACTTTGCTGATGCAAAGGCATTTCTTCGCGAAACCTGGATTGTTTTCGCATCCGCACAACAGCGCCGCCCTCCTCGAAGGAGACCTCGTCCATCAGCGTCTTCATGAGATAGATCCCACGACCGTGCATAGCCAGACGATGTGATGGGGTCGTCGGATCCGCTACTGTGCTTGTGTCAAAACCTTGTCCCTCATCCTCGACCGTGATGAGGGTTTCTTTATCTGCGTAGCACCGGCAAGTTACGTAGACCCGTTTATTCGGATCCTCGCCGTTCCCGTGGATCACAGCATTCGCCAGGGCTTCCCTCAGAGCGAGCTCAATGTCTGTTTCGCTCCCATCCGGGCCTCTAAGGTTCAAAATGAACTGCATGAGTTGATCCACAAATGGCGAGATAGCCGTAACTTTACTTGGGAACGACTGCCGCAACTCGACAAAGGGAACCGAATGAGGGTTTCGTGGAACAAGCGAGCGAGATTGTCTGTGAGCCATAGTTGCAATTTCCGGTTGAAATTTCCGTGCCATTGTTCATTGAAAAGGCAAGACTCATACCAAATGCCTGTTTCAGTTAAGTGATTGAGTCCTATAGGTTGCATCCGCGATCCGTGCGTGACGGCGGTGATGAATATGTCGAAAATGTTGAGAATGGCGATAGGCGCCACTTGTGAAGACACCTATGAAAGAAGGCTGAGCCACGCTGGGGGTTCCGGAGCAGGAACATTATCGAAGCTGATTCTGCATTGCCTCAAGTTCTGCACGGCAGATATTGCTGAACTCGCACAAAGGGTCTTTTCCGATGGCTGCCCTGGGGTGTAACGCGCCGGGAGTACGCAGGGGCTCCGAATACATTCGAAGAATCTGCTGAACAACCTGTTCCGCGCTCGCGAGCACACGCTTTGGCGAACTCAAGCGTATACGGCTCAGAAGCGCATAGGTCGGGCTGAGTTTGTTTGGGTCATAAGAGCTATGTTGGACGGCATCAGCCATGGCATGCGCGCTTTCGCTGATAAAGTCTGAATACAACTGCTCGCGGTGAGAAAGTCTCTTCGCCAGAATGTCTCGTCGGTCCTGGTGCCTTTGGGTGATCCAGGTGCTCACACTTGACGCCAGACCGCCGGTGAGCGAACCAAAGATGGCCGCCAGTGCGGAAATGCTCGCCGGGTCCAAAGATCGACCAATAAAGTTCATTTTAGAGCTATTCCAGAATGCAGGCGCTCACGTGTAAAGCCATATAAGGAGCGGGAGGCCTAGAATCAAAATCAGCAAACCGACACTGATTGCGAGCACCGAGCGGTCATTCAGTTGAATCGTGCTTGTGAGCCTCGGCTCAAGATAGCGGATGGCATCCTTTATCTCTTTGTCCGTTACGTTTTCAATGTGTGAGTTCGATTTGTATTTCTGCGCCATAAAAGCACCTCAATGCATTGCAACGTCGCCGCCTGCTCCAGGCTCGTTCTCGGCTAGTAAGAACGACAATAGGAACATCAGTCCGGAAGTCACGGCCAAAAGCCAGTAGACATCGACGTAAGAAAGGGCTGCAGCCTGTACGATCACAAGACGGTACATTCGGGCGAGCGCCTGCTCTTGGGCCGAATGCATGCTTAGGCCGACATGTGTAAGCCTGGTCGTCAACTCCGCCACCGCTGCATTGAATCGAGATGACCGCGTGAATTCGGCCAGGACGGACTGATGGTATTGACTTCGGCGCGCAATCAACGTAGTCACAGCCGAGGTCCCTACGCTCTGGCCGATATTGCGCGTGAAATTGATCAATCCGGCAGCAGCATCGCTTTTTGCCTTTGGCATACCGACATAGGCAGCCATCGTCAGGGGCACGAACAAGAATCCTACCGGCAGGTACTGCCAAACACGCATCCACGAGGCAGATTGAAAGCTGATGAGTAGATCGATGTGTTTGCACGAGTAATACATCGCCATAGCAAGAGTGATCCAGCCGAAAGCCAGAATGTACCGTGCTTGAACGTGCCCGGCGATGCGCCCGACCAAAGGTAGAAGGAAGACCAAACAGATCGCCGCCATGGAGAGGACCATGCCGGCCTTCTGCGCCGTGTACCCCATTAGGGTTTGCAGGAACTGGGGTAGAAGGACAGTGGAACTGAACAAAACGATACCCAGCACAAACATCATCACGTTGCAGCTGGCAAAATTGAACATCTTGAAGAGACGGACGTCTACAATGGGTTCCTTGTGACGCCATTCCCAGATGATCAGAGAGACCAAACCGACGGCGGCAACAACGATCAGTGTGGTGATGAACCGCGATCCGAACCAGTCGTCCTCTTGGCCCTTGTCCAGCGCCACCTGGAGAGCGCCTACGCCAACGGCGAGCAGGCCAAACCCAACGTAGTCGAACCTCGGCATAGCGCCCTTCAGGCGGGACAGGTTGGGAGGGTCCTGAACAAGCTGCGAAACCAACAGCAGGGCAAGGATTCCAACTGGGACGTTGATGTAGAAAATCCAGCGCCAGGAATAGTTGTCCGTAATCCAGCCGCCCAGCGTCGGACCGATAGCTGGGGCACAGACAATGGTGATTCCATACAGTGCAAACGCCAATCCGCGTTTCTCTGGCGGGAAAGTATCGGCGAGGATTGCCTGGGTCATCGGCTGTAGTCCGCCACCAAATGCGCCTTGCAGCACCCGAAAAAGGAGCAGCATGCCGAGGCTCGGGGCGATACCACAGCAAAATGAGCTGAGTGTGAAAAAGGCAATGCACGCGAGGAAGAAGCGTTTGCGTCCCAGCCAGCCAACCAGGAAGCCGCTGATCGGAAGCACGACGGCGTTTGATACCAGATAGCTGGTCAACACCCAGGTGCTCTCGTCATTGCTCGCGCCGAGGTTGCCCGCAATATGGGGGAGGGCGACGTTGGCAATGCTCGTGTCGAGCACCTCCATGAATGCAGCCATCGAAACTACTACGCCGATGATCCACGGATTGACCTTCGGCTTCTCGGCCGCCTGGTCAAACGGGATTGCATTTGCGGTGCTCACCGGACCCTCACCTTCGGTTCGACGGACAGTCCCGGCTTCAGCAGGCCCTCCGCATTGAAGTCTTGTCCCTCAGGACGGTCGAAATCGAGGCGAACCGCCACGCGCTGGACAACCTTCACATAGTTACCGGTTGCATTTTCAGGAGGAAGCAGACTGAAAACCGAACCCGTGCCTCCACCCGTGTTGGTTACATGAGCTTTCCACGCGCGGCCGTAGGCATCCACATGGATCTCGACCAGCTGCCCGGGCCGCATGTGCGCAAGCTGCGTTTCTTTGAAGTTAGCGGTCACCCAAACATCGTCGAGGGGCACCACGTCGACGAGTTCCTGGCCGATGCTCACGTTCTGGCCGACTTCGACGCTTCTCTTGCCGACGATGCCGTTGACGGGGGAGCGAATAATCGTGTAGCCGAGGTTGAGCTGTGCCTGCTCCAACTGCGCCTTGCGTTGCAGCACCTGCGCGTCGGCCGCCTGCGCCTTGGCATTGACCAGCGAGACCTGCTGGGGAGCCGTTCGCGCGTTGCGCAGGTCGGCTCTGGCTTGCAGCAGCTTTCCTTGCGATTGTTGGAGTGCCTGTTGTGCGGCCGCTAACCCGGCAGCAGCTGACTTAACCATTGCTCGATTCGACTGCGCCGCCGCCACCGCGGAGTCGTATAGCTGGCGGGAAATGTCTTCTTTCTTCACGAGCTGTTCGTATCGAAGCAGGTCGGCGTCGGTCTTGGCAGCATTGGCTTGCGCCTGCTGCAGCGCCGCTTCGTCAGCTTGCAGGTTCTGCTCTGCCGCAAGCACACCGGCTTCTGCGTTTTTCACCGCGCTTATCGAAGAATCGAGACCGCTGTAGGCGCTGGCGAACGTGATGGGCACGTTGAAGTGCGAACTTGCGGCACTAGCCTCGGTGTCCGCCAGATTGGCCATCGCCTGGTCGGCGGCGATCTTGTAATCTTTGGCATCGATGACGACCAGGACATCGCCGGCATGGACGACCTCGCCCTCGACGACGTTCACCTGTTGAACTTGCCCGCTAATCTTTGCGCTCAGGGGCATGATGTGGCCGTCCACCTGCGCATCGTCGGTGTCTTCGTACAGCAAAGCGTTGTGAATGAAGTAGCCCGCGCCGACCAGCACTAGCAGAGCAGCCGCTATGATGAGCAGCTTCTTACGTCGAGGTCTGGATGACTTGCTCGAGCTAATCTCCGCGTTCTGAGTGTCGGCTTCAGAATCCAGCACTGTGGCCGGCTGCTCTTCATCGACGGCAATGGCGTGACTTTCGTTCTTGTTTGACATCACTTACCCCCGAGATACTGGCTGTAGCTGGTGCGTGCAACGCCAAGTGCCCGAGCCAAGGACAGCTTGGAGAAATTGTCGTTATAAAGGCTGGTTATGTATTGGTCGTTAGCATTGGCGACAGCTTGCTCGGCCTGCACCACCTCCACGCTGTCAGTCACGCCGGAGGTGAAGCGATCTTTCGACCGGGCGAGGCTCTCATTGGCTAAAGCGACATTCCGAGTCGCTACATCGACCTGCTCTTTCGCCGCGTTGAGGGTGAGAAACGCGCTGCGAACGTCGTAGTCGATCTGTCCCCGAAGATTTTCTGTTTCGGCTTTGCGCTGCCGCAGCGAGGCTTCCGCTTGCGTGATATCGCCTTTGATCCGGCCACCAGTGAAGATGGGAACGCTGACCCCCGCCTGGAATGCGAAAACTCCATGCGAATGGCCGAGCGTCTCGCCGACGTCACCGTAAGTGCCGTTCATGGCGACTACGGGATATCGTTCGCCCTTCGCGGCCGCAAGCGTCTGCGTCGCGGCTTTCTGCGTGTCCAGCGCTGCTCGGAAGTCGCTGCGCGATCTGTAGGCACGGCTCAGCGCCTCTTCGAGGCTAGGCGGATTGATATCGGCATACGGAAGCTGATCCGCCAGTTCAAATTGCTGCCCGAGCGGCAGGCCGATGGCGCGTCCGAGAGTCAGTTTAGCGACGGCAAAGTTGTTGCGTGCGACGCTGAGGTTGTACTCCTCATAGTGCAGTTGGACCTCCGTGCGCGTGACATCGATCCGCGGAGCAGTCCCTGCCTGGAATTGATCTACTGCCTGGTCATACAGCGCCTTCGCATTCTGTACCTGCGCTTCCTGCGCCACGATGTGTGAGCTGGCCTCGATGACCTCCAGGTAGGCGTTGCCAACCGTCAACGTAACCGCATCAAGAATGTCTTGATAGCTCAACTTTGCCGCTTGTTCGGCGGTGCGCGCCGACCGGAAGCGCTGGATGGATTCATAGCTGAACAGCGTCTGGCTCGCACTTGCCTGCACAGAGCTGTACGCGTACGGGCCAATGATTGTTGGAATAAGCGGCGTCTTGATCCCGAGGGTTGCGAGGCTTGCCTGCTCAACGTTCTCAGAAACTCCGGCGCTCACTTGCGGCAGGAGCTGGCTAAGCGCAATCAACCGCTGTCCTCGCGCAATACGGGTGTTCTCCCCGCTCTCGATCGATCCCAGGTTGTACTTCAGCGCGCGATCGATGGCATCGCGCAGAGTTAAATGCAAAACTTCATCAGTGGCCGATCCGCTCGGCACGCTTCCAGCAAGTCCAATACCCGCAGAGCTCTGACCTGGAGCATAGCTCACCATGGCACTTGCGCTGCCGCTGTATTGAGCTGACGCGGGTGCTGCGTCACAGAATAAGAGTGTGAAAATCGCGAGCATCCCCGCGTGCAATCGAAACTGCCGCGCACGCCTCAACAAGAACCAGACGACGAGTAACCCGAGGAGGATCAATAATGGCGCTGAAGCATAACCGACCGCCACTTCGACGCGATTACCGATGAAGTACCCGATCGCGATGTAGCTACCCGCCCAAACGAACGAGGCGATGCTGTCAAAGATCAAGAACTGTTCTAATGCAATCCGAGTTTGTCCGGCCACCAGAGAGGCGAGATTCGAGCAGGAGATAAACTTTGCTGGTAACAACGCCCCGGCCGCATGCTCGTTGATAATGCGAAGTGCACGACTTGTCCAACCAGTGCTCCGTGGGCGGACGTAATTCGATATTGACCAGCCCGAGTGTCCAACGTGATACCAGAATCCATCCGCCATCAGGCAAGCAGCGAATGCCGCCGCCAGAACAGAAACCACGTTTACACGACCGGAACCTGCAAGAGACCCAATGACAAGTAACAGTGGCGCGGTTGGAATCGGGATACCAGCTTGTCCAGCCAGAATCCAGGTGAAGAGAATGAGGGCCCCATGTGTCAGTACGTATTGCGCAACGTGAGTCATCAGTTCTTCTCCAGAGAGTCTTGGCGAGTCTGCGGAACAACCACGTGGAGTGAGTTAATGAGTTCTTCGAGTGCGCGGATTCGAGCATCTCGAATTTCCGAAACCGAGCACTCGAGAAGGAGGGCACACTCGTGGTCCGAGTAGTGCTCGAGGACCGAAATTATGAAGACAAATCTTTGAAAGTCTTCGAGCGCCAAAATGGCCTCGAGTTCGAAATGCCCACCTGAACTGCTCGATAGTTGGCCCCTGTACGAGAAAACAGTTGCAGGCAAAGATGAATGGGAGTGGCTCGGGCGCGGCTTCAAGTCACGAATTGCGCTTTCGACAACGATGCGCTTCGCTCCGGAGCGGGCCCATTCGCCAAAGGCGGGGCGTTCCTTAGCCCAATCTTCAATGCCGGCTACAAAGCATCGCTCCGCTCTTTGGGGGTCGCGAGTGAGCAGTAGCGAAAGCTGGTACAGCCCATTCAGATCTTCATTAGAAATCCTGCAAAAGTCCTCGCGACTCCCGTATAAACTTGCCGTATCTTGGGAAACTTGCATGTGCGTCCATTTAGTCATCTTCTCGTCTCCCGAAGTTCCCTGCGTGCGCGGCGGGTTAGTTGTTTCAATATGTGCTTGGCAAACACCCCGCTAGAGCAAAATGTCACATCTTCGTTTATCAGCTCGACGATTACGTTCTCGCCCTCCTGGCTGATCGTCGTTAGGTGTTTCATCTCGACAACCAGCTCTCGGCCGTTAAGATCTGCTCTGGCCTTTTCGCACGCACTCCTCAGCTCGGCTGCCCAAGGCGCGATGAGCTTGCCCTCCACAATCAGCCGACGCCGGGCATGACCATCAACGAGCGATATCTTCAGCATTGCTTTCTCACCTTTTCTGATAAGGCAAGACGGACACCAAACTGTCGGAGGCTGTAAGTCGCTGAATTGTTAGGAGACGACTACCAGGAGTCGAAGCGAACGAAGATGAAGAAGTCTAAAAGGACGAAAGTGTCTAGACTGCGGGCAACGATCTTTGATTAGTAGGATAGGCAGGAAAACAGGCAAGCTGCGGATCAGGCATACTGCTTCGCATAGATGCCGTATTTTTTCATTCGAGAAACGAATGTCGTACGGTGCACTCCCAGCTGTGCTGCGGCACCATCAGCACCACCAACGCGCCCCTTGCAGGCAGTTAGCGCTCGTATGATCTCGTCGCGCTGCTTTCTTTCATATTCATCAGCAATGCTGTTTCTGTCGCTTTGCGTAGGTGTTCTGTCTCCAACGAATTGCTCAGCACGCGGTAACTCTACGATATTCCTTTTGCGAAGTTCTTCGAGCGGCGCCTCCAGCGACTTGCCGCGTGTCAAAATCACCGCCCGCTCTATGAAATTCTCCAGCTCGCGAATATTGCCAGGCCATTCCCACGCCATGAGCCCCTTCATGACGATCGGAGAAATAGCTTCAATCTCCTTCTGCATGTGTTTTGCAAACTTCTGAACGAAATAACTCACCAGTTGCGGAATGTCTTCCTTGCGTTCCCGGAGAGGCGGTACGCGGATCGGAAACACGTTCAGGCGATAGTACAAGTCACTTCGGAAGTCGCGGGCCGCAATCATCTTTTCGAGATCGCGATTGGTTGCTGCTATCAACCGAACATTCACCTTTCGTGTATGGGTACTGCCCAGCCGTTCAAATTCACGCTCCTGCAAGGCCCGCAGCAGCTTCGGCTGAATCTCAAGCGGAATGTCTCCTACCTCGTCTAGAAATAAAGTGCCTTGATCCGCCAGTTCCAATCGCCCGAGCTTTTGAGTAATCGCGCCGGTGAAAGCTCCCTTTTCATGTCCAAACAGTTCACTCTCCAGCAGACCGGTGGGAATCGCAGCACAATTCAGCTTCACAAACGTGCGGTTCTTGCGTCTACTGCGATCGTGAATTGCGCGTGCGATCAACTCCTTTCCAGTCCCGGTTTCGCCCAATAACAGAACCGTGGAGTCGTTTGGAGCGACGGTTTCAACGAGTTGCAGAACGTGCTTTAAGGCCGGGCTGTTCCCGACGATGTTTTCAAAGTTCATCTCACTGCGGATTTCTTCTTCAAGATAGAGCTTCTCCTGGGCGAGTTTGTCTTTTAGCTCGGAGATTTCGTGGTATGCCAGAGCGTTTTCAATGGCGATCGCTATCGGCCCTGACGCCCGCGTGAGGAAATCGACATCTTCCAGCGAAAACGGAGTTTCTGTTGTGCGTAGAATTGAAAGAATTCCGAGTGCTCGGCCCCGATTGGTAAGTGGAATGTTGCAAAACGCCTTTATTCCCTCGGCATTCGCAACTTCATATGGCTCAAACGCAAGCTCGCTACTTTCCAGCCGCTCGATGATTACCGGCTTCAACGTGTCCATCGCTCTTCGGGCAGTGGCGCTTGGGGATACGAGCAACTCTTCCTTGATCACTCCCTTGCCGTCCGG
>Ga0070734_10005980_pt1 | contig 10455 bp, 12 predicted proteins | sample Coa_R1_8_FD_66444 | JGI IMG/M metagenome (GOLD analysis project Ga0070734, IMG submission 66444) | Surface soil microbial communities from Centralia Pennsylvania, which are recovering from an underground coalmine fire - Coalmine... | ecosystem: Environmental > Terrestrial > Soil > Unclassified ... | reverse complement strand
GGAGCGGCCGATCACCTCGCGCATGGCGCTCTCGGCCACGGCTTTCACGGTGCCTTCCGGATTTTGCATATTGAAGCGGAAATCGGAGGCGCCCTCGGTTCCGGCCGCAACCACCCAGAACACGGTGAAATCCACGTCCACGATGTTCTCGTCGCCGGTGAGCATCAGGCTCTCTTCCGGCACATCGCGGGTCTGGGTGCCGCGGCGGGTATCCTCAACGAGGCGCACGCCGATTGGGATCGCAGTCACCCGCGTGACCTTGGGTATTTCAACCGACTCAATTGGATAGGGGAGATGATAGCTGAGGCCTGGATCAGCTTTGCGATTGAACTTGCCAAAGCGCATGATCAGACCAAGCTCGTCGGGGGCAACCTGGAAAATTCCGGATGCGAGCCACAGGGCTATTGCTGCCAGACTGATCAGCAGGATGCCGCCGCCACCAAGACTGCCGCCGGGCAGCACGTTGCGCAGCTTATCCTGGCCGCGACGCAGCAGGTCTTCCAGGTCAGGCGGCGACGAGCCCGACGGCGGGGAACCCGACCCCCACGGCCCTTTTGGACCCGAGCCCCAGGGGCCGCCGCCTTGATTACTCCACGGCATCAACTGACCTCCAAATGGGTCGGCTCAAGACCGCCTTGACCGACCGGGAAATTTTCATATCCGGAGCCGGGTTATAGGTGACGCTACCGTCCCTTTCAACGCGCGCCGGGGCGCATTGGTACGCTGTGCAAGCACGTTTGCCTGGCCGCTGTTGTCTGCGTCACGGCTGTTATCGCCAAAATGACGGGGGCGCGACGGCGAAGCGACCGCCACCATTAGCGTTAGTCACGGCGTCTTTCGTAAGTCAATGTGGTGAAAGGTGCTTCGTCATCGGGCCCGGCCGCGTATTCCTGCCGCGCGGTCTCCCGCCAGCGCGCCGGATCGATTTTCGGAAACATCGTGTCTCCTTCCGGCCGGATGTGCACGCGGGTAATTTCCAGACGCGCGGCCCTGTCGATTGTTCCCGCATATATGTCGGCTCCGCCGCCAATCACAATGGCCGCGGCGCCCCGCCGCAGCGCATCGCCCTCCGCTACCTCCATTGCGCTTTCCAAGCTGGGCGCCACCACGATACCGGCAGCAGTGAATTCTCGATCCCCAGTTACCACGATGTTGGTACGGCCTTTCAGTGGTTTACCAAAGGAGAGGTAAGTTCTGCGCCCCATCACGACCGGATGCCCAAGCGTGAGTGCGCGAAACCGCTTGAGATCGGTCCTGAGGCGCCAAGGCAGCGCGCCGGCGCGCCCGATGATGCCATTCTCTGCGACGGCTGCAACGAGCACCAAAGGAATGCGTGTGCCGTTTCCCGCTGCCGCCATCACACCGCGACCTTCGCTTTGATGTGCGGATACGGGTCGTAGCCTTCGAGGGTGAAGTCCTCGAAGCGGAATGAGAATATGTCCGTGACCGACGGATTGATGCGCATCGCGGGCAACCGCCGCGGCACCCGGGTCAGCTGCAGACGGGCTTGGTCGAGGTGGTTGAGGTACAGATGCGCGTCACCGAGCGTGTGGATGAACTCCCCAGCGACCAGATCGGTGACTTGCGCCACCATAGTGGTCAGAAGCGCGTAGGACGCGATGTTGAATGGCACGCCAAGAAATATGTCGGCGGAGCGCTGATAGAGCAGACACGAGAGCCGGCCGTTGGCCACATAGAATTGAAACAGGCAGTGGCACGGCGGCAGCGCCATTCTGTCAACATCAGCGGGATTCCAGGCCGTGACGACGAGGCGGCGCGAGTCAGGATTGCGGCGGATTGCGTCGATCACGTTGGCGATCTGGTCGATGGTTCCGCCGTCCCGGGCCGGCCAGGACCGCCATTGTCGGCCGTAGACCGGGCCAAGTTCGCCGCGCTCGTCGGCCCATTCGTCCCAGATCGAGACGCCGTGGTCGTTGAGGTACTTGACGTTGGTATCGCCGGCCAGGAACCAGAGCAACTCGTGGATGATCGATTTGAGGTGCAGTTTCTTTGTGGTGAGCAGCGGGAATCCAGCCGCGAGATCGAAGCGCATCTGATGGCCAAATACCGAAAGCGTGCCGGTCCCGGTCCGGTCGCGTTTTTCAACGCCCTCGGCGAGAACCCGCTTCATCAGGTCGAGATACTGGTACATGGCGCGACAGGCCTGGACGGCGATTCGGCTCGATCACGAATGTAACGCGCCGACTGCCGTGCAAAGGCAAGAGAAATCCGGAACAAGCCTGCCGCGATCTTTCTGGTCGGTCACGCCAACGCTTGTCGCGGGGCCTCCATGCCTTTCTTGCCGGAGGCAAGTGAGCAAGACGTGGATGCCGGGCAAGCCCGGCCATCCACCTTGGGATCATGTCTCTGGGGTCAAGAAAAATCCGGCGGGACATGTGCCCGCCGGATCGTGTCCCCTTTTTTCGATTGTCAGCGCGTCACTCTTCGACGAAGACCTCGTCGCGCTTCCGGGCGATCGTCGGCAGCACTGCAATTGCCACAAGTACCACCGCGATGCCGATCAGGGTGCCGGAAATCGGGCGGGTGACGAAGGTGGTCGGATCGCCGCGGGCGATCAACATGGCCCGACGGAGGTTCTCCTCCATCAAGGGTCCGAGCACGAAGCCGAGCAGCATCGGGGCCGGTTCGAAGTCATGCTTGGATAACCAATACCCCACCAGTCCGAACACCGCCGTGATGATGCAGTCGAACGGCGCATTGTTGATCGAATAGACGCCGATTGAGCAGAAGACCAGGATCGCCGGGAACAAGAAGCGGTAAGGCACCTGCAGCAGCTTCACCCACAGGCCTACCAGGGGAAGGTTGATCACCACCAGCATCAAGTTGCCCAACCACATCGAGGTGATCATGCCCCAGAAGAGATCGGGCTGTTTCGTCATCACCTGCGGTCCCGGCACGATGCCGTGAATCGTCATCGCGCCCACCATCAGCGCCATGACGGCATTCGGCGGAATGCCGAGCGTCAGCAGCGGAATGAACGAAGTCTGCGCGGCGGCATTGTTGGCGCTTTCCGGAGAAGCCACGCCCTCGATGGCGCCGCGGCCGAAGCGCGAGGGGTCCTTCGCCATCTTCTTTTCGAACGTATAAGCTGCAAACGACGCGATCACCGCGCCGCCGCCCGGAAGAATACCGAGGACTGAGCCGAGCACAGTACCGCGCCCGATGGCGCTCGCCGACGCCTTGAGATCAGGCCATGTCGGCATCAAGCCCGTCAGCTTGGTCTTGAGGATCTCGCGCGATTCGCCCTGCTCCAGGTTCCGCATGATCTCGGCAAACCCGAACACGCCCATGGCCACGACGACGAAGCCGATGCCATCCGACAATTCGGGGATGTCAAAGGCCATGCGCGATTGCCCCGTCTCGATGTCCGAGCCAACCATGGAGAGCAAGAGGCCCAGCAACACCATGGCGAGTGCCTTCAGGATCGATCCTCTCGCCAGCACGACCGCAAAGCACAGGCCAAGCACCATTAGCGAAAAATATTCCGCCGGACCGAACAACAGCGCGACCGAAGTGAGCGGCGCGCCCAGCGCCGCCACCAGAACGGTGGATACGCAACCGGCGAAGAACGAGCCGATCGCCGCGATGGCGAGTGCCGGACCGGCGCGCCCCTGCTTCGCCATTTGGTGCCCGTCGAGTGCGGTCATCACTGACGACGATTCGCCCGGAATGTTGATCAGGATGGACGTCGTTGAGCCCCCATACTGAGCGCCGTAGTAGATACCGGCCAACATGATCAGCGCGCCCACGGGCGGCAGGCCAAAGGTGATCGGCAGCAGCATCGCAATGGTGGCAAGGGGACCGACGCCGGGCAGAACACCGATGAGAGTGCCGACCAGCGCACCGATCAAGCACATAAAAAGGTTCATCGGCGACAACGCGACGCCAAAGCCGAGGGCGAGATTATGAAGAAGGTCTAGCATGGCTGTCACTTGGGCTGTTGATGCGGGCCGCAGCCGGCATGCGTTTCACCGAATTCGTTTCAACGAATGGACGAGAGGCCTTTGAGGATGGCAGCCAAATCCCAGCTGTTGGGCCACAACTGCATCGGCAGGTTGAGCGTAATCGGAAACAGCAGCACGCAGAACGCCGTCAGCGCCGCGGCCCAGATGAGCGTTTCAAACAGCCGCGCTTCCGGGGTCGCGCCGGCCGCCGCGAGGATGCTGAGGAAAGTTGCAATGACGAGGCCGAGCGGTCGCACCAGCCACGCAAACAGCACCACGGAAAGAGTAACGAAGAAGGGCCCCCGCCAGTAGAAGCGATCGATGCCCGGTCCCTTGGTGAGGACGCCGGTAGCGGCAACCGTTATGCCGAGCACACCGAGGACAACGGCGAATATGCGTGGTGCGGTGCCGGGCCCGAAGGCGAAACCACGCATGCCGGGCAAATCGCGCGATGCCCATAGCGCGAATAATGCGACAGCGACCATTACGAGGCCACCGTAGAACTCTCGCGGCGCCCGAACGAACGATCCGCGGTTCTGCGGCTCAGGTACGCCGCCGACATTCTCCGACATCAACACTCCTCCCTGCGCGCGTGCGCGCCAGCTTATGACCTTATCTATCCCTACCACAAAGCGGGGCGGCGCCGAAAGCATTACGTTGGGCTAAACGAAGCCGCCAAGGCCCAAAAGTGCGGCGCCGCCAAACGCCACGAGCGGGGAAATCCGGGTCCAATACACGAGTGCGAACGTCGCTGCCGTGATGGCAAAGCTGGTCCAGCCGTGATCGGCCGCCCTCGCGATGATGAGCGCGCCTGCAGCGATAAGTCCAATCGTCACCGGCACCAGACCGGCTTGAATCGCGATGCGCCAACGCGCCGCGCGGAAGCGTTCGACGACCTGCGAGACCGCGTAGGCAAGAACACAGCTCGGGCCACACATCGCCGCGGTCGCGACGACGGCGCCCGGCACCCCCGCGATAAAATGTCCCAGCAAGGCGACGAACATGATGTTCGGTCCCGGCGCCGCTTGCGCCAGGGCGAACAGTTCGCCGAACTGGCGATCCGTGAGCCATTGCCCGATCTCCACCGTCTGACGGTGCATTTCCGGCACCGCCGAGCCACCGCCGCCGATCGCGAAGAACGAGAGAATGGCGAACTGCAGAAACAACGCAGTCAGTGCAGCGGAATCATTTGACATCGAGGCGGCGCCACGCAAATCCGATGCTCACCGGCACGATCACCAGCAGCACCAGGGGAAGACTTAGACGCAAAAGCCCGATCGCCACGAATGTCACGAGCGCCACGGCGTGCTCGGGGCCAAGGCGAAATCGAACAAGCGGCTCGGCCAGCTTGATTGCGGTCGCAATGATCATCCCGGCCGCCGCCGCGGCAAGGCCTGATAGCACGCCGTGAAGTTCAGGCGCGGCTCCGAAGCGTCGGTAAAACGTGCCCGCCACAATCATCAGCACGACCGATGGCCCGAGCAGTCCGAGCACGCAGGCGAGCGCGCCCGGAATGCCACGTACCCGGGCACCGAATACCGCACAAAGATTGACGATGTTCGGCCCGGGCAGGAACTGACACAGCGCCAGGAGATCGTTGAACTCCGCCGCCGTCATCCAACGCTTGTTTTCGACCAGCATTCGGCGCGCCCACGCCAGCACGCCGCCGAAGCCCGAAACCGAGAGGCTCGCAAAGGTGAGAAAGAGATCCGCGATCGAGGGCTGCGGCGCTGCGGAAGCGGGACCGGCCGTGGAGAGATCAGGCCCGGCCGAAGCCGGAGACGGGGCGGAAGCTGGTTCGGGCATGGAAGACCGTTAGCGCCGGAGATCGTCAATGGCCAGACCGCAATGCTCAATCATGTCCGCAAAATTATGTCTGCGAGGTACCGCCGTCGCGAAACTCCGGACGCGCGGCGGGGCACAGGCTCGCAAATCGCCCTGCCCGCTCTTTCTCCCGGGCCCGTTAGCCCTTATATTCGAGGTGCCGGCTTGCCGGCTATGGCGATAAATGGCCGCCGCAATAAACCATTCGGACCCGGGGGCAGTACCCGGCGCCTCCACCATTCAGGGATCCGTGGTCAGGTATCAGTGATCAGAACCAGGGCATTCTGATTGCTGACTTCTGATCCCTGGTACGGGGGCGAAATAGGATCGACGAGGGCGTAAAGGGCGTGCTTTTGCTCGGTATGGTTCCGCCGTTATCGGGCCACTGCAATAGTTGCCAACGACAACTATGCTCCGGTTGCTCAGGCCGCGTAAGCGGTTTGAAAGACCGATCTAAAGTCCTGGCGTCTTAGCAGCGCCAGGCGGGGTTCGGGGGCACCTGGCAACAGAAGCCCCCACTTACATACCGGAGCCGGCCGTGCGGCCGTGCTCCGAATCGTGTAACCTGAGGGTGCGTTAGCAAGTGCGGTATCTCCAGCGGATTTAACGCCGCCCTCGCCGGCACCGGCTTACCGGCGACGTTTCAAGAGCCTACAATGTCGGTCGACTACATTCGTTACGATCTCCTAACCCAGGACGCGCTGCGCGGCGTCATTCGCACCGTGCTCACCGATGTGGCCGTCAAAGGCCTCCCGGGCGAGCACCATTTTTTCATTACCTTCGATACCCGCACGGATGGCGTGCGCATGTCGGCGCGCCTGCGGGCCAGCTATCCGGACGAGATGACCATTGTGCTCCAACATCAGTTCTGGGATCTCGCGGTTGGGGAAGATGACTTCGATGTCGGCCTCGCCTTTAACGGTATCCCGGAACGCCTCCACATTCCGTTCAAGGCCGTGAAAGCGTTTATGGACCCGTCGGTTCAGTTTGGATTGCAGTTCACGGTTGACGCTGAGGCAACCAGAGAGACCAGCGCAGACCTGACGCGGGGGGCGCCCGCTGCCGCGACGAAGCCGTCCGGCGAAAGGCCGTTGCTGGCGAAGCAAGCACCGACCGGAAAATTGCCCAGGCCGCCGTCTAAAAAGGAGTCCACGGCGCAGGCCACCGCAGCGAAGACCCCTCCTCCGGCATCCGGCAGCGAAGAGTCGACCGCGGATGTCGTCCGGCTCGATCGCTTTCGCAAGAAGTAGCAGCTGTGGGGGCGGGCCCCCACTGCTCCGCGTTTTGACTCTCAGTGGCGAATCCGTGCGAGCGGTGCGCTCCGCTATTTTAGGTAAGAACGCACCACATCTATCAATTCTTCGGCCGCGTGAGCGCGTTGCGGATCGGGCTCGCTAGCCGGGTCAATAAGATGCATGCGGACGTGGTCCTCCATCACCTCCGCCATCAAACCGTTAATGGCGCCGCGGGCACCGGCGATGAGTTGCAGCACGTCCGCACAACCGATCTCCTGATCGAGCGCCCGCTCGACGGCCTCAATCTGCCCACGAATCCGTCGCACACGATTGAGCAGTTTGGTTTTTTCACGAATAGTGTGGGTCACTTGAAGCTCCGGGGGTCGCTCTTTTGTTACCACCGAACAGCCGCAGCGGGCTAGCAGAAATGACACAAGCAAGAGAGGGTTGTCTGGATTGTGGCAATTTTAGTTGACCTGCCTTGCATCACTCAAGCGTCTCTTTGCCCCACCTCGTCGATTGGTGTATTTTTCGACTGCAAGCTGCATCCGCTTCGGCGACTCTTCCCCGCCGCCGGGCGCGCCCTGATTGAGAAGGCATGACCCGTGAGAGCGATTTTCGCCGCCTTCGTCGTGGGAGTTGGGCTTGCCATGAGCGGCACCGCCGCCCTCGGACATCATTCGATCGCAATGTTCGATCGCGAACACCCAATTCGGCTAACCGGCGTCGTTCGCGAATTCAAGTTCGCCAACCCGCATGCATTCATTGTCCTGGAGGTCACCGGCAAGGACGCCCATCCCGAGATTTGGAATCTCGAGGGTGATAGCACCAACAGTCTAAAATGGGATGGTTGGTCAAACGAGACGCTCAAGCCCGGGGACGAACTGCAACTGACCGTCGATCCATTGCGCAACGGTGCTCCGGGCGGCGCTTGGCACGCGCGCCAAACGACACACAAAGACGGAACGCCGATCGTCGCGATGAAAAAGTAATTGGCTGCCGGTCAGCTCGCATCGCACTAGGATTTTGCGGCTTTTTTTCGAGGCGTTTACCGCATTCCCGGCCAACATTTGAACCGACATCGATCGTAAAGTCCCCCATACTATACTTCAGCAACACTTCTCCTTGCCAATAAAGCCGTAGATGTGCATCTTTGTAGCATGAGATCCGACCGCGGATCGCACGCGACTAAACTTTAGAAAAATTCCACGAAAAACCGACCTCGACGAGCTTCGTCGTTTTAAACGCGAGTGCAATTGTGGATAGCGTGACCGACCAGACACTGCTGGCAACCTTGTCCGTCGACAGGTCGAAATCCGACCACAAACCGAGCAAGCGCGGGCGAGGGCTCCTGCTCATTTTTGCAGGTGTGTTTCTCGGCGCCGCCGCAGATCGGTTGATCCTTGCCCCGACGCGAAGCTCGGATGTCGCGCCACGGCAGGAAGCTCGCGCAGCGGTACAGAGCACGTTCTCTCGTGTCGGCGACCGCATTGTCGTGCCCGAAAGTTCTCCGCTGCGGACCCTGCTCGCTGTCGCGCCGCCGACGATGAAAGAGGTTGCGCGCAGCTTGGTGTTGCCCGCCATTGTCGAGGCGGATCCATCGCGGACCGTCAAAGTAATGCCGCCCGTCACCGGCCGCGTCATCGATCTCAAGGTCCAGCTTGGCGGACGCGTCGTCCAGGGCCAGGAGCTTGCGGTGATCGATTCGGGCGATCTTGCCCAGGCGTTTTCGGACATCGAGAAGGCGCGCTCCACCGTCACGCTCACCAAGAAGGCGCTCGACCGGCAGCTGAGTCTGGAGAAAGCGGGCGGGGCGGCCATCAAGGATCGCGAGCAGGCGCAGAGCGACTATGCCCAGGCTGTCTCGGAACTCGAGCGAGCCGAGGCGCGATTGCGCGCGATCGGCATACCGGCCGATCAGAAAGAGCAGTCCCGGCTGCTATCCATAAAAGCGCCGGTGTCCGGAAGCGTGATCGACCTGCAGGCCGCTCCCGGCGCATTCCTCAATGACCCGACCGCCGCGATGATGACGATCGCTAACCTCGACACGATCTGGGTCACGGCAAACGTGCCCGAGAAAGACATCGCATTCGTCTTTCCCGGGCAGACCGTGAATGTCACGTTCCGCTCGTATCCGGACGACGTCTTCAGCGGCAAGGTCCTGTTTGTCAGCGACGTGGTGGAATCCGACACGCGGCGCAACAAGGTGCGCATCGCGTTCGATAATCCGGACAAAATCCTCAAACCCAATATGTTCGCCAACGCCACCTTCATGGCGCCTCCGGTGTCGCAACTGATCGTGCCGACGTCGGCCCTCCTGATGAGCAACGACACGACGAGCGTCTTTGTTGAAGTCTCGGATTGGGCGTTCGAACGCCGCAACATCGAAATCGCTTACCAGGAGGGCACCACCGTCGCCGTCAAGAGCGGAATTCGGCCGGGCGAACGCGTGGTCGTGAAGGGTGGAGTGCGGCTCAATGATTGACCCGTTCGTCGCGCTTTGCCGGCGCGTCGCTGCACGAGCCGATTTTGACCGGCGCATCGGAGCGCTTCCGACCCGTGCTGATGATCGCGACAGTTGCGACCATCGGCATGATGCCGGCTGTGTTTGCTACTGGCGTCAGTGGCGATGTTCAACGCGGCGTTGCAACGGTGGCTGTAGGGAGCCTTGTCCTTGCAACGCCGCTGACATTGTGCAGTCGTCCCGCCCGTCTATTTCTCGCCTGAGCGGGCCGCAGAGCGGTGGTCGGCGCGGCGGCAAGAGGCGAGTGTGCAGACGTCCCCGGAACGAGAAGTCATCGTTGCACGCTGTTGCGGTACATCATCGCAGGCACTCTGGCGGCAGAACACTGTCGCCGATATACGGCATCTCGCCGTGGTCGGATCGGATAGTACCTCTGAGTATATCATCGAATACAACGAGATATCCCCAGCGATCATCGGCACGACTCACGACCCGCGCGGAATTCGTGTTGCCTCCTTATTCACAGTAGATAACCCGACATTGTGGGAAATCAAAATGATTCGGCGCTCGTATTGACGGAGCGCTCGAAGCGGGAGGGGCAGAGATGGCGCTGGGTTACGCGCGGTGTGAGGCAGCTCTCGATAACTCGCTTCCGCGCGAATTTCGGCAGCATCACCCGACCTATCTGTCGCCCCGCGCATTGAATGCTTACATGCGCCACGTCGCTGCCGCCACGGTGGCAGCACTTGTCTGCGGATGCGCGGTGGGCCCCGACTTTACGCCTCCGGCGCCACCTGATGTAGCGGGTTATCTCGCCGGCCGCGCGCCGACGCGCACCGTCTCGTCAGACGTCCACGGCGGAGAGGCGCAGCGCTATTTGCCTGGACGCGATATTCCAGGAGATTGGTGGCGTCTGTTCGGTTCGCGGGGGCTGCGGACGCTGACCGAGCGAGCGCTGAAAAACAAT
>Ga0070734_10005978_pt1 | contig 10457 bp, 7 predicted proteins | sample Coa_R1_8_FD_66444 | JGI IMG/M metagenome (GOLD analysis project Ga0070734, IMG submission 66444) | Surface soil microbial communities from Centralia Pennsylvania, which are recovering from an underground coalmine fire - Coalmine... | ecosystem: Environmental > Terrestrial > Soil > Unclassified ... | reverse complement strand
CGGAAAGTGCTGGCCGATATCGCCAAGGGCCGCCGCTCCGAGCAGTGCATCGACGACGGCATGCATGGCGGCGTCACCATCGGAGTGTCCCGCTAATCCTGATGCGTAGGGGATGGTGATGCCGCCCAGGATGAGCGGGAGACCGGGTGTAAGGGCGTGTACATCGTAGCCGGAACCAACGCGGAAGGTCATAACGTCTCACCTCCTTGCAGCAGCGCCTCGGCGACAAGGAGGTCCTCGCGTGTGGTGATCTTGAGATTGGTGTAGGAGCCGGGAAAGACGGCTACAGGAAGGCCCAGGCGTTCGAGCAGGGCAGCGTCGTCGGTCGCATCTTCTGCCTGCGCTTCTGGAGAGGTGTGCGCGGCGTAGATGAGCGGGAATGAGAAGACCTGCGGCGTCTGCACGGCTTGCAGGGTGGAACGTTCGATGGTGGAGTGAACCAGGACCTGCTCGACGGTCTTGATGGTATCTTTGACGGGAACGGCGGCGACGGCGGCCTGATGTTCTTGAGCGGCTCGCAGACCAGCCTCCAGCAGCGAGGAAGTGACCAGCGGGCGCGCGCCGTCGTGGATTATGACCCACTGCGTTTCCGGCGCGAGATTTGCCAGGGCTGCCAGGCCGTTGCGCACAGAATCCTGACGACGCGCGCCTCCTGCTACAACTGCGGCGACCCTGCGCCAGCCCTCTTCCCGGCAGAGCGCGGCTGCCTCCTCGACACGTTCAGGGTTAACGACCAGCACGATCGTGTCGAGGAGGGGTGACGATTCGAAGACATCAAGGGTGCGCGCCAGCACAATGCGACCGGCCAGGGGCAACCAGAGCTTATCACGGCCTTCCATGCGGCGGCTCGACCCGGCAGCAGCGATGAGCGCGGCGGCTTTAGCGTTGTTCGGCATCTTACTTCTGTTTGGTCGAAGAAGGCGACAAGGAAGGCGGGGGCGACCCACCGCTCTGCTTGGGATGGGCGAAGATCATGCGCCCGGCCACGGTTTGCAGGACGCGCGTCACGGTCACTTCGACGTTCATGCCCATATACTGCCGACCGCCCTCGACGACGATCATCGTACCATCATCCAGGTAGCCGACACCCTGACCCAGCTCTTTGCCTTCCTGCATGATTTTGATGTAGATGTCCTCGCCGGGCAGCAGGACGGGCTTGACGGCGTTTGCCAGCTCGTTGATGTTGAGCACCTTGACGCCTTGCAGTTCGGCGACGCGGTTGAGGTTGAAGTCGTTGGTGATGATGGGACAGTGCAGGTTGCGCGCCATCTTGACGAGCTTGCCATCGACTTCTGGCACGTCATCGATGTCGTTGTCGGTAATCTCGATGGGGACGGTTGTATCCTTTTGCAGGCGGTTGAGCATCTCAAGGCCGCGCCTGCCGCGCGTGCGGCGCATGGTATCGGCGGAGTCCGCGATGTGCTGAAGCTCGTTCAGGACAAAGCGCGGGACAACGAGCGTGCCGAAAACGAAGCCCGTTTGACTGATGTCGGCGATGCGCCCGTCGATGATGGCGCTGGTATCGAGTAAGATCTGAAGCGTGGGCTCCAGGTTGCCGTTGGAAGCAGCCTTGTCGCGCTCTTTGTTGCGCTCCTTCTCGCGTTCTTCCTCCCGGTCGCGTTCGCGGTTACGGCGCGAGAACCAGTTGGTCTGGAAGAGGTGTGCGATGTCGTTTTTGCGCTGAACGCCCAGGGCGACACCGAGAAAGCCGAAGACGATCGCGCCCACAACGGGGAGAATGCGCCCGAAGTTGGTGGGCAGGTTGGCGAGCGGGATATAGAGCAAGACCGAGATGATGAGACCGACGATGAGGCCCAGGACAGCCGCGATGAGGTCGCTGGCCGTTGTTTCGCGCATCCAGCGATACGGAACGACGGTGATGAATGGTGTGATGAAGAAGGCGACGACCACGGCTGCGGCTGCTATGCCGATAAACCACCAGAGATTGATGGCGATTTCATGATCGAAGAAGTACAGTAAGATGGCGACGGCAAGCGTCACGAGGGACCCGGCTATACGAGCGATGGATTTGACTGACATCCCTTCATCCTCCAAAAAATGGCGCAGACGATAATACTAAGGTCAAGTCTGGGCTGCGCATGGTAGAGACTGAAGGGTCGGTCGTTGATGATAAGGATGAATGATAATTCCAGATGGATGTCGCCTGACCCTTGATATCCTCGTAGATATCAACAACGTGCTACCAGCAAACGCGCCCAAATGTTGCTAGACAACTGCTGTAGGTACGTTGAAGTATACACCTTTCCCCTACAGGAATCAAGAGGAATCTGTGCCTTTTGCGCCTACTATCACCTGTTGCTTGCTCAAATGATATATTGCTCGTATGAGCACGACGAAAGCGCGACGGAAATGACATGTTCCTATGACTAGTGTAACGCAACTTCCAGGGCTACTGCAAGTGTGCTGGCAGGGAAAATCTTGAAATCGGCGGGGAGTCCCGCGCCTTCCATCTCGGTGACGATCTTCGCGCCGCCGCCCGCTTTGGGGATGATGCAGCGTTTGAAGCCGAGCTTGGCGGCCTCGCGAATGCGCATACCCAGGCGATTGACGGCGCGCAGCTCGCCGGATAGACCGACCTCGCCGATGAGTGCCATTTCGGGGGCAATGTTTTTCTCACGATAGCTCGACGCGATGGCAGCCGCCACGCCCAGGTCGATAGCGGGTTCTTCGAGCGTGAAGCCGCCCACGACGTTGGCGTAGACATCGTGGCTGTTGACGGCCAGCCCGACCCGCTTGGTCAGCACGGCCAGCAGCATGAGCAGGCGGCTGTATTCGATGCCGTTGGTGGTGCAGCGCGGGTTGCCGAAGTTGCTGGGGATAACGAGCGCCTGTACTTCGACCAGGATAGGCCGCGTGCCCTCCATGCTGACGACGACGGCGGAGCCGGTGGCGTTGGCGGCGCGGTCGGAGAGGAAGATGGCGGAGGGATTGGGGACCTCGATCATGCCCTCGCCCAGCATCTCGAAGACGCCCACTTCGTGCGTCGCGCCGAAACGGTTCTTGACGCCGCGCAGCAGGCGGTAGGTGTGGTAGCGCTCGCCCTCCAGGTAGAGCACGGCGTCGGCGATGTGCTCCAGGGCTTTCGGCCCGGCCACAGTGCCCTCTTTGGTGACGTGCCCGATGATAAAGATGGGCGTGCCGGTGTTCTTGGCGAGGTGCATCAGTTGCAGCGTGCATTCGCGCACCTGGCTGATGCTGCCGGGCGCGGAGGTGACGTGCCCGGCCATGGTGGTTTGAATCGAATCGACGATCACGAGGGCTGGTTTCAGGCGATGCACGGCCTCGGTGATGGTTTCCATCTCGATGGAGGCGAGCAGGTAGAGGCGCTCGCCCGCGATGCCCAGGCGTTCGGCGCGCATCTTGACCTGCTGCACCGACTCCTCGCCAGAGACGTAGAGCACCGGCCCGGTGCTGACAGCGATGTGCCCCGCGATTTGCAGCAGCAGGGTCGATTTGCCGATGCCCGGCTCGCCGCCGACGAGGGTCAGCGAACCCGCGACGAGTCCGCCGCCGAGCACGCGATCCATCTCGGCGTACCCCACTGAAATGCGCTCCTGGGCGAGCGGCTGAATAGTTGGCAGGACGATGGGCGTGACCGCGCCCTGCGCCAGCGCCGCCGAGCCGGAGAGCGCCGACTGCCGGCGCTGCTGGGCTGGTGTCTGCGGCGCTTCGGTCACTTCTTCGAGGGTGTTCCACGCGCCGCAGTCGGGGCATTTCCCGACCCACTTGCTCTGCTCTCCACCGCACTGCTGGCAGACATACTTTACGCGAAGTTTTGGCATAGCTGGATCGTCCTTATCATATTGTAGTATAAAGTTAGGATTCGTGCGTGTCGGCGCATCCTGGCATCCGCGAGGGATGCCACTACATTTGAACATATGTTACAACATGTTCGCGATTTAGTAAAGTATGAATGAAAGAGGATATTTTGACGCATGGAAGTCACTCTTCCTGGTGCAGTGCAACCGCTTATTGATGCTTACCTTCATGCCCTCGAACCTTTGGATGACCACTTTTACAGAGTCTATATCTATGGTTCTATCGCTCTGGGAGCTTTTGAGGAAAAGCAAAGCGACATCGATATTGTGGCTATAACGCTGGGAGAGTGGTCGCCACTCGAACTCAAGCAGCTCGCTGAGCTTCATGCAAGGCTCATTAAGGAGCACCCATTGGGCAGGCGTCTCGCAGTCTTCTATGTCCCTGTCGGTTATCTTGGGTGTATGCATCCGAGACGGAATGGAGAGAAGATACACTTCCCAGTGGCGCATGATGGTAAATTTTCGCCTTCCTCACGTGGCGAATTAAATGCTGTTATGTGGTGGATCATCAAAAATTCGGGAATACGCCTATTGAGGAAGGCGAAATCATCTCGAAATCGGAAGCGTTACTGCGCTGGCGAGACCGACTTCCCGGACGCTGGGTACGGCTACTGGATGAAGCGTGGCGCATTCGCCATCAACTTCGCCAGCCACCATTGTATCGCTTCCACGTGAATCGTATGAGAGAGACGTTGGCGTTTATTCGGTATGTGCGCGAACGAGGCGGGGAAAATTGAAGAGTCTCTATTGCTGAATAACTATGAACCCTATATAATAACAAGCATGAGGTGATCTCGGCTAATCAAGTAGTTCACCGGGAAATGAAGGACGAGAGGAATTCTTTATGGCATATCAGATGACCGTCACTTTGAGCGATCAGGAGTACCAGGTTCTTACAGCAGAAGCCAGTAGAAGAGGAGAGCAACCCGAGGCGCTTTTGCGTGACCTGATCCGGCATCTCCCATCAACTCCTACAGGACAATATGCTATGACCGGTCGAGAGCTTGCCGAGAAGCTGTACCGTGAAGGAAAGCTCGCAAGCCTCGCTACGCTGCGCCCTTTAACGCAAGAAGAGCAGGAAGAGCGCGAACGCCTGGCTCGCTTGTTTGCCGGTGGTAAGCCCGCATCGGAAATGGTGATCGAAGATCGAGGCCCATATTAATGGCTACCTACTTTCTAGATACATCAGCCATCATAAAACGCTACATCTTAGAGCCAGGACAGTCATGGATTCTCTCCCTTTGCAATCCAGCAAAAGGTCATGACCTTTACGCCTCGCAGGCTACACTTGTAGAAGTTGTCGCTACCATCTGCCGGAGAGCTCGTGAGCAAAGCATAAGTATTGCTGAGCGCGATAGACTTATAGCTGTATTTCGACAGGACCTTCGTGAGAGCTACAATGTCTGGCCTGTGACTACCGATCTCTATGAAGCAGCGGGTGATCTTTGCCGATTGTATCGCTTGCGTGCTTACGATGCGGTACAACTCGCTTGCGCGCTGGCTCTACGCCAGTACACTTTAACCAATCAAACACTTCTCCCTATCTTTGTCTGTGCTGACCATGGTTTGCTTGATATCGCTGGTGCTGAGGGGCTCCATATCGAGAATCACAACAATTTTTAATATTCAGAACAAAACAGTAGTCCACTTTAGTTTGGCTGGGTCCTACATAAAAACAATCCCCACCGACCGGTCGGTGGGGATTGTTTTTATGTGCTACTATTTATCCCTGGGCTGCATCGCTGCCGCCGTCGCCGCCGGCCGATAACGCGGCTTCGGGTGGCTCCGGTTCTGGCAGGCTGGGCGGTGGCAACTGCTCGATGCGGTTGCGCACCTGGAGCACCAGGTCGTCGTCTACCACAACGGCCTCGACGAGGTCGCCGGGGTGGAACTTGCCTTCCAGCAAGCCCTCCGCCAGGGGGTCTTCGACCATGCGCTGGATGGTGCGGCGCAGCGGACGCGCGCCATACTGTGGGTCGAAGCCTTTGTCGATCAGGAAGTCCTTCGTTGCCTGGGGAACGACCAGCTCGATCTGTTGCTCTGTGAGCTGCAAGCGCACGCGCTTGAGCAGCAGTTCGACAATCGAGTACATCTCTTCGATGCGCAGCGAATGGAAGACGATCACCTCGTCGATACGGTTGAGGAACTCCGGCTTGAAGGTGTTGCGCAGCTCGCCGAGCACCTTGCCCTTCATCGACTCATAATCCGACTGGTTGGCTTTGGCCTTGTCCTTCGACTGTTTGAAGCCAATCGAGGCTTCCTTGTTCAGGAGGCTCGCGCCAACGTTGGAGGTCATGATGACGATGGTGTTGCGGAAATCGACCGTGCGGCCCTTGGCATCGGTCAACTTGCCGTCCTCCAGAATCTGGAGCAGCATGTTGAAGACATCGGGGTGCGCCTTCTCGATTTCGTCGAGCAAGATGACGCTGTACGACTTGCGGCGTACCGCCTCGGTCAGCTGGCCGCCCTCTTCGTAGCCGACGTATCCGGGAGGAGCGCCGACGAGACGGGCTGCCGCGTGGCGTTCCATGAACTCCGACATGTCGATCTTGATGAGCGCCTCTTCGCTGCCGAACATGAATTCGGCCAGCGCCTTCGCCAGTTCGGTCTTACCGACGCCCGTCGGTCCCATGAAGATGAACGATCCAATGGGGCGTTTGGGGTCTTTCAGACCGGCGCGCGCTCGTCGCACAGCGCGGGCAATCTTTTCAATGGCCTCGTTTTGCGCGATGACACGCGAGTGAAGGGCATCTTCCATCTGAAGGAGACGCTGCGACTCTTCCTGCGCGATACGCATGACGGGGATGCCTGTCCACATCGAGACGATCTGGGCAATCTCTTCCTCGCCAACGGTCGGCTTCTCGCTGCCGCGCTCGCGATGCCAGCCGGACTCCAGCTTGGAGATGCGGTCGCGCAGCTTGACCTCGCGGTCGCGCAGTTCAGCCGCCAGTTCGTACTCCTGCTGCTGGATGGCCTGCTCTTTTTCGCGCAGCACCGACTCCAGACCCTTCATGGCCTCTTTGAGGTTGAGGGGCGCGAGCGAATTTTGCATGCGCACGCGGCTGGACGCTTCGTCGATCAGGTCGATGGCCTTATCGGGCATGAAGCGGTCGGTGATGTAGCGGCTGGCCATCTCGGTCGCGGCCTTGAGGGCATCGTCGGAGATGGTCAGGCGGTGATGTTCCTCGTAGCGCGGGCGAATGCCTTTGAGGATTTCGAGCGTCTCCTCGATGGAAGGCTCGCGCACGATCACTTCCTGGAAGCGGCGCTGCAGGGCAGCATCGCGCTCGATGTACTTGCGATACTCGTCCAGGGTGGTCGCGCCGATGCATTGCAGTTCGCCGCGAGCGAGGGCGGGCTTCAGGATATTGGCGGCATCCACTGCGCCTTCAGCTGCGCCCGCGCCGACCAGGGTATGCACCTCGTCGATGAAGATGATGCAGTCCCGGCTGTTGCGGATCTCTTCAATGATCTTTTTGAGCCGCTCCTCGAACTCACCGCGATATTTCGTGCCCGCGACGAGCGAGCCGACATCGAGCGTCAGCAGGCGTTTGCCGGCCAGGGTTTCGGGGACTTCGCCGGCGATGAGTCGCTGGGCCAGTCCTTCGACGATGGCGGTTTTACCGACGCCCGGTTCGCCGATCAGGGCGGGGTTGTTCTTGTTACGACGTGAAAGTATCTGGATGACACGCTCGATCTCCTGATGACGCCCGATGACGGGATCGAGCGTACCGGCGCGCGCGGCGGCGGTGAGATCGATGCCCATCTGGTCGATGGTAGGCGTTTTGGAGTGCTTGGCGTCGCGCTCGTGCGGAGCGCTCGACTGGCTGAGCACCTGAATGGTCTGCGTGCGCACCTTTTCCAGGTTGACGCCCAGGCTTTCCAGCACACCGGCGGCGATGCCCTCGCCTTCGCGTACCAGACCCAGGAGCAGGTGTTCTGTCCCGATATAATGATGATTCAGGCGGCGAGCTTCATCGACGGCCAGCTCTATCACCTTTTTGGCGCGCGGAGTCAGGCCGATTTCGCCCAGCACGATGCGATCTCCACGTCCAATGATAAATTCAACGGCGCTGCGAACCTTATTCAGTTCGACGCCCAGGTTGCTCAAGACTTTGGCGGCGACCCCCTCTCCCTCACGCACCAGCCCAAGCAGCAAATGTTCAGTGCCGATGTAGTTGTGTTGGAAGCGCTGCGCTTCCTCCTGTGCCAGACTGAGAACCTTCCTGGCTCGTTCGGTAAATTTGTCAAACCTATCTCGATCGTTCACCTGTAAATCACCCCCCTTTCAGTGGCAGAGAGTGGAACCGCGCCCTCTGGAATGCTCAGGTAAACAGCATATTTCATCTTACAACACCCATCTCCTAGCGTCAAGGAAAAATCAACTTCCTCTCCGGTGATCGAAATTGTCAGTACTGTGACAGAACCCAGGCACTTGAAACAATCGACCTCCTGGCCATGCTCTCACTAAGAGATACGCGGCCAGGAGGTCTTCCGATCAACTGTTCAAGTACCATGTGATTCGCGAGAATGGTTTACTCCTGGGAACCTTCCGACTCCTCTTTTGAACGCTGGCGAGCCGCTGCGCGGAACGCTTCAGCCATCGCAGTCATTTCTCCGGCTTCCTCACTGGCTCCGATATTGCCGAGCAGTGGGTTGTCGCCGTTACGCTCGCGGCGCTCCGTTTTCCCTTCGCGCCGTGCATTCCCCTCCGTCTGAGACGAAGGCTCTGTGCGAGGTGAAGCCTGTTCCAGTGACATCATATCACCGGAAGGGGTCGAAGTGCCAGATGGTCCACCATCCGAAGGAGTATCCCCTTCGGTGGCTCCCTGGTCAAGTTCGTCGGCCTGCCGCAGGCTGAGGCCCAGGCGGCGGCGATCAGGCTCGATGCGCAGGATACGCAACTGCAATTCCTGCCCCTCGTGGAGGTTGGCCCGCGCATCCATACCGGGTGCAAGCTCGGATGAATGAATCAGTCCCTCGATGCCGTCTTCGATGCGCGCGAACGCGCCGAAAGGAGCTATCTTGGTGATCGTGCCGGTGACCACCTGGCCGGGTGTGTAACGGCTGGCGATGGTCGTCCACGGATCGACCTCCGCCCGCTTGATGGAAAGCGCGATCTTCTTCTTTTCTTTATCGACACTCAGCACCTGGACTTCAACTTCCTGGCCGACCTTGAGCACCTCGCTGGGGTGGTTGACGCGGCTCCAGGCGAGCTGGCTGATGTGAACCAGTCCGTCAGCGCCGCCCAGGTCAACGAACGCGCCGAAGTTGGCGAGATTGCTGACCACGCCTCGGCGCACCTCGCCGGGCTTGAGTTCGTCGAGCAGCTCCTCGCGGCGGCGCTGCCTCCACTCCTGGGCGGCGAGCCGCTCGGAGAGGATCAGGCGGTTGCGCGCCCGGTTGATCTCGATGATTTTGAGCTGAAGCTCTTTGTCCTTCATGCTGGCGAGCTTGGCTGCCGTCTCCTGGTTATCGCCTCCCTGCGCGACCTCTTCGCGCTTGAGGTTCAAGATCTGAGAGATGGGGACGAAGCCGCGAATGCCGGAGACATCAACGATCAGGCCACCCTTGTTGTAATCGATGACCCTGGCCTTGAGCAGCTCGTTGTTGCGATACTGCTCTTCCGCCACGCGCCACTGGCGTTCGGCGTTGGCGCGTTTGAGGGAAAGCGTCGCGTGTCCATCGGATGTTTCTGGCTGAATGATGTAGACGAGCACCTTGTCGTTGAGGTGCAGGTTTTCAAAGGACCAATCGCCACTCGCCGGTAGCTCTTTCGTGGACAGGACGCCCTCGGATTTCAGACCAATATCGACCAGGATTTCATCCGGGTCAATACGCACGATTACGCCATCGACTACATCGCCGCGCTTGATATTGATGGGAGTGGTATGGGCCGCGAGCAACGCTTCCATTTCGTTGAAATCGTTGTTCTCTTCGGAGTTGTTTTCGTAATTTTCTTGTGGGTCGTTTCCTTCGTACATTGTCTGAACCCGTCCGCTTTTAAGATTTGCCGCTGGCATTGTCGAAAGGTCGCCGTGCTTCTGTGCCTGCATGGGTAAGATACCCCCTTCGATCCCGGTTATTTCCCAATCCGCTCATGCGCACAATTCCGGTCGGATGTGTGTTTGCTATCTCGCTATCGCTCGTTCTTCTCCCTATACCTGTTTTGTAAGGTGAGAGTAGGTCACACACCTGGAACCTGGGGATGCGTCATTGGGCCTGGGTTTATCGGAGGGGCTGCTAAGGCTGAGATCACTTGCGCGTTTTCGGCAATCTCCTGAAGAGATGACCAGCTTCGTGTACACACGGTGTCTTAAAAAACGGTCCTACGAAAACGACTTGCACACAGAAAGCCGTAATTACGGACAAAACAAGAGCCTGAGCACAGTATACCCCCACTCGATGCTCTTATTATACCAAAAGGCTTCCGTGAATGCAAGACACTACACAACCTATTTAGCAGATTGCTCCGATGTCTAAAGTATCTGCTCTATTGTACCACAGGGATGCAAGTAGTTTCATTTGAGGTCAAACCACGTTTTTATGCTACAATGAATGTATGGATGTTTGGAAGAGCCAGGATGTCGTCCAGGTCTTGCGCGAGCGCCTGGCCCC
>Ga0070734_10005977_pt1 | contig 10461 bp, 7 predicted proteins | sample Coa_R1_8_FD_66444 | JGI IMG/M metagenome (GOLD analysis project Ga0070734, IMG submission 66444) | Surface soil microbial communities from Centralia Pennsylvania, which are recovering from an underground coalmine fire - Coalmine... | ecosystem: Environmental > Terrestrial > Soil > Unclassified ... | reverse complement strand
ATCGGCCATCTTGTAGGCGTCGAACTGGTTGGGCATGGAGATACAGCGCAAATCGTAGCTGGCGATGGCGCTATGCAGATAGGCCAGGATCGTCAGGTCGGCGGGCTGGTAGAGCGTCGTGCCGAAGGTCGTGGTCATCAGCTTGTAGGCGTCCACGTTGGGGCCGAAGAGCCAGGCATTGCCGGTCTCGGCACGGATGCGGGCGGCAGCGATCATATAGAGCAGGGACAGGACGATGAGCGTGATCGCGACCGTGCTTCGCATTCCTGCCGCCATACACCAGGCGACCAGCAACACCAGGCAGAGACCGAGCCCGATAAACGCCATTCGGTACGACATCGGTTCGTCTGCATCCGAGCGGTCGTGGCGTCTCCGAAACGCTGTATTCCAGACCTCTTTGAGATACCCTCGCGAGAGCCATAACCCCACCAGCGTCAACCCCAGAAACGCCCCCGCGCCCTGGTTGCCGATGTAGGGAAACGCGCTCTGCCCGCCCGCAGCATCTGCGCTGATGCCCGCCCCCGCCCCAAATACCGCCTCCAGCTTGGTCAGCACCCAGAAGAACCAGCAGGAGAAGGTCATCTCCACGGAGAGCAGGTACGCGATGCCGATGACGAAGGGATAGAAGGAGATCGGCGTCTCCCCGATGGCGCTCCAGGGCGCGGCGGGGAAGAGGGTCTTGAGATCGAACGTATCGCTATTGCGGGTCGGAAAGTAGGGAATATTCGGGATATTCAGGTGCAGCGTGTTGATGACATCTATCGCAAAGGGGATCAGGAACCCGATCCAGAGCAGGCGATTACTGAAAAACGATTCGCTCTCGCGTATCATCGCGACCGGCACGGCGACGGTCGGGAAGGCCAGGCGTTCACGATCCGTCCACTGCTTGCGCAGGATGGTGACGATACAGAGGGTGGCGAGCGAGAAGAGGAACAGAAAGACGACCCAGGAGAGCAACTGCGCCCGCCATGCGGCCCACGGGACGGCAGCGTTGCCCTCATAGAAGCCTTTCAGGGCGTCGTTGTCCTTCAGGGCGATCCAATCGGGGATGTACTGGTGGAACAGCTTGGCCCAGCCATTGCTGTCGTCGGCGTACTTGAAGGCCGCCGTAATGGTCGGCACGATGAAGTGGATGCCACCGGAGGAGGAGATGACCGTTGAGACCGTCATCATGACATAGATGACGAGGAGTTCGGCCTGGGAGAAGGCGTAACGCCGCAGGAAACGAGTAAGAAAGATATTCACCACCACGATGAGCAATAAGAGGTGAAACGCCCCGATGGGGATGCTGGTATTGGCAAGCGCGGTATGTCCGCGCCCTCCCAGCACCAATTCGGCCCAATGAATCCAGAGGTCTGTCAGTGCGGTGAAGATCAGCCCCAGCACGACGGCGCGCAGCGTCAGGCCGGACGCGCGTTTGCGCTCTACCTGAGCGGGCTGCGCCTCCTCGGATGTGACTATCGGGCTCTGTGCGCGCTGTGCCAAGCGTCTCTCTCCTTCATCGGTGTCCCAAGGTCCCTATTACACCATTGCCCGGCATATTCCCTTCCATACATGAACTCGGAAGGAAAGCCGACTTGCCCTGTCGAACACGCAGTGCAGGACAATCTGGTTCGGGGAGGAGCCTGGTGAAAAATGTATTGAGCGCGGAGCAGATCGCGTTTTACCGTGAACACGGCTTTCTGGTGATAGAGAATTTTCTGGATGCGGAGGAACTCGCCCACTGGCAGCGCACAACGCAGGAGGCGGTGGATGAGCGCCTCGCGACCAAATCCGGCTGGAACAACCAGCACGACCCGGACGCCTACTACGCCCAGGTCTTCACCCAGTGCCTCAAGCTTGCGGACACCCATGCGGGGATGCGTGAGATTATGTTCGACGCGCGCCTCGGAGAGATGGCAGCAACGCTGGCGGGAGTAGACGGCATTCGGATCTGGCACGATCAGGCACTGTTCAAGCCGCCGTTCGGCAACCCGACCGCCTGGCATCTGGACGATCCCTACTGGTCCTTCTCCTCGCGGCAGGCCATCTCCCTCTGGGTGGCGCTGGACGAGGCGACGCTCGGCAACGGCTGCATGTGGTACATCCCTGGCAGCCATAAGACGGCGACCTATGAGAACGTGGGCATCGGGCAGAACCTGGCGGATCTGTTCAAAGTCTATCCGGCATGGCGCGACATCGCGCCGGTCGCGTGCCCCTGCCCTGCCGGCTCCGCTGTGTTCCACAACGGCCTCACTGCGCACGGCGCCGGTGCAAACATGACCAACAAGCCCCGGCGCGCCATGACCTGCGCCTACATGCCCGATGGATCCACCTTCAACGGAACCAAGAACGTGCTCCCGAACGACTACTTCAACTCGCTCAAGGTTGGAGATGTACTGAACGATCCGGTCATCAACCCGCTCGTATGGAAAAAAGCCGAGCACGTATGACAGGCCTAACGTCCCATTGACACTCCTGGGCCTTCCAACTTCCCTGGAGAGAGCGTGGTCGCCTCCTTGGCCCCCGCCGCCTGGAGCATCTGCACCACCTGGATCTGGGCAGCATTCTTTGATTGCTTCGCCAATGAGAGCGCTGTATCGCCACTGGTTCTGCGTACATTGACATCCGCACCCCGTCGGAGCAAGGTCTTTACCACGTCTACCTGGCTCTCCTGAGCAGCGATCATGAGCGGCGTTGAGCCGGTAGTGGTTTTTATATTAATGTCTAATCCCCGATCCAGGTACAGTGTAACCAGATCGCTTCTACCTGCTCCCGCTGCAACATAGAGTGCGTTACCTCCTCGATTACGCTTCGCCTGAATGTCCGCGCCATGTTCAAGGAGCATCTTCACTGTATCCAGTCGACATTTGCGGCTGGCAAGAATCAGCGGAGTATTTCCATTTTTGTCTTTGACATTCACATCCGCTCCCTGCCGGATCAACATCTGGGCCGATTCATCCAACCCCAACATACAGAGTGCACAAAGAGGAGTTTGCCCATTATCGTCGATAGCATGGATGTCTGCTCCATTCTGGATAAGCAGTTTGGCGCATTCCGCGTCCGCATAGCGTAAAGCCGTCCCACCAGAACCATCTTTCCGATTGGGGTTTGCACCATGTTCGAGCAGCACGCGAACATTCTTGGGACACAGATTGCCGGTCGCCGCCATCAAAGGAGTGATCCCATCTCTATCCTGAAAGTCCACATTTGCCCCATGTTCCAGGAGTGCCTTCACCAATGTGGGATCTTGCGGATAAATTGTGAGGTTTCCCATGAAGCCACCGGTTTTCGGGCCTTGCATCGTGACCGCTACGAGCAGGGCGGACGGATAGCGCACCGGCTCCATTTTTTCGCGGGGATGAATCACCCCGTCAATATACTTCCCAATGGAGTCCATCAGAGACGGCTTCTCTTCGTCATCATCCGGGTTGTTATCCGTTGCGTTGGGGTCGGCTCCGGCGTCGAGCAGCTTCAAGGCCAGCGGGGTATTGTTGGCCTTGATGGCAGCGATAAGCTCGTGTTTGAGATTCTCCAGCCGGATCGCGCGATACGTGAACAAACATATCGAGAGAACCAGCAGTGTCAGGGCGAGGAAGCAACCCATACGACCTGACCTGCGTTTCCGGGGAGATGCTGAGGATGTTTCGGAAGGAGTAGTATCCATTCACTTTGACCAGATTCAGCGCGCATTGAAGTCCGCTCCCCGCTGGAGCAGGATCTTTACCACGTCTCTATGGTTGAGTGAAGCAGCGGCGGCGAGGACCTTAGAGCCGTAAGGTGTTTTCAATTCGCCTTCCATCCCCCGATCCAGATAAAGTGTTACCAGATCGCTTCTGCCGGCTGCGGCTGCAATAAGGAGCGCATCCGTTCCCGTGCTATCCTTCACGTGGACGTCCGCACCATGGTCCAACAACATCTTGATGGTACCCATGCTGCATTCGCGGCTGGCATACATCAAGGGCGTCTTTCCGCTCGCATCCCTGACATTCACATCCACTCCCGACCGGATTAATGTTTGAGCCATTTCCCCTCCTCCCAACTCTTCCCCCAACATACAGTTCCAACAGAGAGGAGTGTACCCATCACGGTCGAGAGCATTGGGGTCTGCACCATGCTGGATAAGCAGTTTGGCGATCTCCTCGTCCGTAATGCGTATAGCGGTCCCTCCGGAAATATCCTTATGGTTCGGATCTGCGCCATTTTCGAGCAGAATGCGTACAGTCTTCGGACATATTTGGCTGGCAGCCCGAATCAAGGGTGTATTACCAAATTTGTCCTGACAATCTATCGCTGCCCCGTGCTCCAGAAGCGCCTGCACCAGCGTGGTATCTTCTGGTATACCATTCGATGTGGGGTCTTGCATGTTCACCGCGACGAGCAGTGCGGACGGATTGCGGTCGGCCATCTTCTGCCTACCGGTAGGAAACACTCGCTTAATTAAGCTCTGAAGGGTGCCCATCCAAGAAGGTTTTTGTTCGTCGTCCGGGTTGTCATCCGTAGCGTTGGGGTCGGCTCCCTCATCGAGAAGTTTCAAGGCCAGCGGGGTATCGTTGGCCTTGATGGCGGCGATTAGTTCGTGCTTGAGGTTCTCACTCCGGATAGCCCGGTACGTGAAAAAGCCAGCACAGACGAGCAGCAGCGCCATGACGAGCAAGCAACCCTTGCACCCAGTACTGCGTTTCTGGGGAGAAACCGACGGTGTTTCGGCAGGAGAGGTATCCATGTTTATAGTGGGTAGCCGTCTTTTTCCAGAACGTGAGCGGCCAGATCCCGCCGGAGCAGCATCGGGTTGCCCTCCCAGCGATCCAGACGGTCCAGCAGGGCGGCGATGCCGGTGAACGGCTCATCGCGCCAGTCCACCACATCATCCAGAGCGGGCATGGCGTCCAGGGCATAGCGCGCCCCCCGCAGCGCTTCTTCGGCATAATCCCTCGTGATGATCTGCCCGGCCAGGAGGGCTATATCGGCGCGCGCTCCGCCCAGCCGACGCAGTTTCGTGCAGCGGAGCCAGACACTCTCCTGTGCGTAGGCGGCGCAGATCACATCCGCAATCGCCGCCCCCACCTCCTGCGCGTCGCCGAACGCCTCGCCCAGCTTCTCTGTCGCCTGGAAGAGCAGGAACAGCCCCAACTGCTTGGTATCGTTCGCCGCTGCCCCCATCGCATCCAGGGGATCTTCGTACATCGGCGGCTCCGGCACCTCCGAGCGGGAGAGCGCCTCCGTCGCGCGCAGTCCGGCTTCTCGTATGGCCAGGCGGCCCTGCTTGTCTCTCCTCAGTAAGGTGTTGACAATCGCCAGGCGCACGATCTCGTTCGCGCCCTCCCCGATGCGCAGCAGACGCTGGTCCCGCCAGGCGCGCGCGACCGGGAACTCCTCCGTGTAGCCGTAGCCTCCGTGGAGCTGAATGGCTTCGTCGGCCATCCAACTGTAGGTCTCGGAGCCGATCACCTTGACGATATTGCACTCGATGGCGAACTCCTCCGCCGCGCGGTGGTAGTGCGTGGAGGCATCCTCCGCATCCGGAACGATGGGCGCGAACACGCTGTCGAGATCGTCCGCCAGCCGATAGATCATGCTCTCCAGCCCAAAGGTGCGGGCCGCCATCTCCGCCAGCTTGTGTTTCGTCAGGCCGAAATCCGCCAGCAGTTTGCCGAACATCTTCCGCTGTTGGGCATAGCCCGCGCAGACCGACAGCAGGTACTTCATCCCTCCCACTGCGCCCGCTTCCAGTTTGAACCTGCCCAGGTTCAGCGCACAGAGCGCCGCATAGTGCCCCTTCCCCACTTCGAGCGCGTTCTCCAGCGGAACGGGGACGTTGTCGAGGATCACTCGACGGGTGGAGGTGCCGTGCATCCCCAGCTTATGCTCCTCCTTGCCGAAGGAGACGCCCGGATAGTCCCGCTCCACCAGGAAGGCCGTGTACTTTTCGCCGTCCACTTTTGCAAACACTGTGAACAGCTGAGCAAATGCGGTATTGGTGATCCACATCTTGACACCATTGAGCAGGTAGTGACTGCCGTCCTGAGAGAGCGTGGCGCGTGTCTGCATCCCGAGGGCGTCGGAGCCGGAGTTCGCCTCGCTCAACGCGAACGAACCGATCCACTCGCCGGAGGCAAGCTTAGGCAGGTAGCGGGACTTCTGATCGTGATTGCCGAAGTAGAGCAGTGGAAACGTGCCGATGACCGTGTGGGCTTCATGGGTGAGGGCGAACGACTGCTGCGGGTTGATCTTCTCGGCGATCAGCGCGCCTGTGGTCTGTTTGAGGCCCAATCCTCCGTACACTTCCGGCACATCGGCCCCTAGCAGACCCAGTTCCCCGGCCTGCTGCATCAGGCGGTGCATCAGGGCATGATCTCCCTGCTCCAGCCGTTCGACCGCCGGCATCACGGCGTTCCGCAGAAAGTCTTCCGCCGTCTTGCCGATCAGAATATCTTCGGGTGTAAACTCTTCGGGGATGAAGATACGACGCGGGTCGGTATCCCCCGTCAAGAATACCCCGCCGATACGATTGGATGCGATGCTCTCCGCAGGTTTCACGCTGACGCTACCTTTCACTCTCTGCCTCCTCATTGAAGCGCTGGCGAGGACCCTCTCGCCGATAGATTTTCCTCTCCATTATAGCACGGAGCGTCTCCTGATTGGAGAGTGAATTGACACAACCCCTCATCCCCCGCCCCCTTCTCCCGCAAGGGGAGAAGGGGAGATTCTGTATTGGCCCCTCGCCCCAGCGAGGGACGAGCGGTAGCGGGGTGTTCTCTGCCGCGCCGCGAAGCGGATGAAGCGGTAGAGCGGGCCGGGGTTGGGGTGAGGGAGAGCAGGAAATGCCGTGCCCTACCGCGAATCCATGGCTAATCCAAACACACCGCGAGGAAGCCACGACATGGAGACGCTAGATACCCATTTAGACCCGGACGCGCCCGGTTTCAAAGAGAATGCATCGCTCTATGCCTCCCTCCTGGCGGAGCTCCGTGAACGCATCGCCCTGGTGAAACAGGGCGGCGGTGCGGAGGCGCTGGCGAAGCATAGAGCCAGGGGCAAACTGCCTGCGCGGGAGCGCATCGAGGGGTTGATCGATCCGGGGGGGCCGTTTTTGGAGTTCAGCACCCTGGCCGCCTGGGAGATGTACGACGGCGACGCACCAGGGGCAGGCATCGTAACGGGCATCGGCCCGGTGCATGGGCAACCCTGCGTGATCGTCGCCAACGACGCCACCGTAAAGGGAGGGACCTATTTCCCGCTCACCGTAAAGAAGCACCTCCGAGCGCAGGAGATCGCCCAACAGAATCACCTCCCCTGCATCTATCTGGTGGATTCCGGCGGGGCGTTTCTGCCTCTCCAGTCGGAAGTCTTTCCGGATCGGGACCACTTCGGGCGCATCTTCTACAATCAGGCGCGGATGTCGGCGGACCGGATCCCTCAAATCGCAGCTGTCATGGGAAGCTGCACGGCGGGGGGCGCGTATGTCCCGGCGATGTCGGACCAGGCGATCATCGTCAAAGGCAATGGCACGATCTTTCTGGGCGGGCCACCGCTGGTGAAGGCGGCCACGGGCGAGGTGGTAACGGCGGAGGAGTTGGGCGGAGCCGACACGCACACCCGCCTGAGCGGGGTCGCCGACTACTTCGCGGAGGATGACCCAGACGCCCTCCGGCTGGTGCGGGAGATCGTTTCGCACCTCAATCGCTCCTCTCACGCGCCTCCGGATCTGCGTGCTCCGGAAGTGCCGCTCTACGATGCGAAAGAGATCTATGGCCTCCTGCCTCGCGACCTGCGCCAGCCGTTCGAGGTCCGTGAAGTGATCGCGCGCCTTGTCGACGGCAGCCGCTTCCATGAGTTCAAACCCCTCTATGGCCCCACGCTCGTCTGCGGCTTCGCTCACTGGCTCGGCTATCCCGTCGGGATCATCGCCAACAACGGCGTCCTCTTCTCCGAGAGCGCCTTGAAGGGGACGCACTTCATCGAATTGTGCAGCCAGCGCGCCCTGCCGCTGGTCTTTCTACAGAACATCACTGGCTTTATGGTGGGGTTGAAGTACGAGCAGGAGGGCATCGCCAAGCACGGCGCCAAGCTGGTGATGGCGGTTTCGAATGCGGAGGTTCCGAAGTTCACCGTGATGATCGGCGGATCCTTCGGGGCGGGCAACTACGGCATGTGTGGGCGCGCTTTCAGTCCACGCCAGCTCTGGATGTGGCCCAACGCCCGCATCTCTGTGATGGGAGGCGAGCAGGCGGCCAACGTCCTCCTCACCGTCAAGCTGGACCAACTCGCTGCCCGCAACCAGACGCTGACGCCGGAGGAGCAGGTGGAGTTCAAACGCCCCACCCTGGAGACTTATGAGCGTGAAGGCAGCCCCTACTACAGTACGGCCCGCCTCTGGGACGACGGGATCCTCGACCCTGCCGACACCCGCATGGCTATCGGCCTGGGCATAGCCGCCGCCTATAATGCGCCCATTCCCGCCACCAAGTTCGGCGTCTTCCGCATGTGAGCCATGAAAAGTCCTGAGGCTTAGCTACCGGTCGTACTTGCGGACAAAGATCTCGATGGAGAGTTTACGGAAGTCATGAAGCGCCGATGCGAGTTGATCACGCGACCAATCCCACCAGGCGATTCGGAGCAGGGCTTCTTGGATGGACGGCTCGAAGCGGTAACGGAGAACGCGGGCCGGGACCCCGACCGCAACGGCGAAGGCGGGGATATCGCGGCTGACAATCGCCCCTGCGCCGATGGCGGCTCCGGTCCCGATGCTCACACCCGGCAGTACTGTGACGCCGTGCCCGATCCAGACATCGTTACCAAGCACAACCCGATGGCGGCGGCGCCATGCAAAGAATTCCGCATCGTCCTCGTCTCCGAGTCCATAGGAGACGCTACGGTAGCTAAAGTGGTGAAGCGCGGCGCGCTCCAGGGGATGATTGCCGGGATTGAGGCGGGTATGGGCGGCAATCGAGCAGAACTTCCCGATCTCGCTATACACGATGCTGCTGTCGTTCACCACATACGAGTAGTCACCCAGGGTCGATTCAAAGATCGTGGTTCGCGGCCCGACGGACGTCCAGCCTCCCAGTTGGGAATCGCGGACTATCGCCGTCGGGTCAACGTAGGGAGTATCGGACAGTTTCGATGCGCTCATGTTCGCGTCGCCTTTCGGTTAGGATGGTAGCGTATACCCGTGAGAGGGAGATTATCTAGCCATAGAATACCTCCTCACTCCCTTAATATGTAAGGTTTGCCTGCAGGACTTTCGCGGCTCCTGCAACAATTAGATACATGCTGATCCTGATTCGCACCCTTGGCTTTGCGCACGTGATCGGCAAGGTGGAGTCAGCGCACTTACGCGAACCTGCTTTTTTCGATGGCATCTTTGAGGAAGTCTGAAGTGACAGCAGAAATACTTCCCTCATGTCGTGACAATCTCCCGCTTTCTGAGGTATAGTCCATATCAGGCGAACAGAATTGGATGCAATTTTGAACCCTTTCGCCCTCAGGAGGAGACAGCTTCATGATGACTGTATTCGACTACCAGGCACGTATTATCGAACGGACGGCAGCGTCGCTGGCCTACTGGCTGCAGATGACTGCCCCGGACCGAGTGAATTGGAAACCGACGGTTGAGGGCAGCGCCCCTACCCGCTCGGCGATAGAACAGATCCAGGAGTGCATCCGCGTCAATCGGACCTTCGCCGCCAAATTAAGCGGTCACGAGCCGGATCATGGCAATGCACCCGCCGAACTCACCAGTGAGGAGGCGCAGCAGCAGCTTATCTCCAGCGCCAAGGAGTTAGCTGCTGTAGTGCGCGGCCTGGATGAAGATTCCCTCAGCCGGGACTACACGCTCTCCTGGGGAACGCTGCCTGGTCTCATCCTCATCGAACTTGCCGTCGCGAATATGTCGTATCATGGTGGGCAGATCAACCTCATTCAGTTGCTCTATGGAGACGAGAAGTTCCATGTGAACCCGGACTTCTTCAATATGTGACACGATGTCTGCACTGAACCTGACAACCGTTCTGCATGCGTTGGGGGAGCAGTTGGCATCTGCCTTCCCCCGCCAGGTCACTGCGGAGGGCCGCCCGGACACGGGCGGCTTCATCCGCGCCGACTGGGGGATAGACTGCCCCTCCTTCACGACAAGCCTGGTTGTGAAGGCGCTCTGCCTCCACTTTGCCCGCCTCGCCCGCCCGGAAGCTGCCCCGGATGCGCCCCCCTCCTCTGTCTTGCTGGAACGCGCGGACCTTGGGCTGGACTACCTGATCCGTTATCAGCGTCCCAGTGGCCTCACCGACCTGCGTGACTGCAACTACGACTCCGCGCCCGACGCCGGGTTCACTCTGCAGGCGCTCTGCCCGATTATCGAATTGGGACGTCCATTAGTGAGCAATACCCCGGATTGGGCGGCGCTGCTCGCGAGGTTGGAGGCGTTCGCCCACCGTATGGCGCTGGGGATGCTGGCCGGCGGGTTCCACACGCCGAACCACC
>Ga0070734_10005976_pt1 | contig 10463 bp, 10 predicted proteins | sample Coa_R1_8_FD_66444 | JGI IMG/M metagenome (GOLD analysis project Ga0070734, IMG submission 66444) | Surface soil microbial communities from Centralia Pennsylvania, which are recovering from an underground coalmine fire - Coalmine... | ecosystem: Environmental > Terrestrial > Soil > Unclassified ... | reverse complement strand
TTGTAACCGCGATCGAAATACTCTGCAACGCCGAAGAGTTCGTAGGGAAAGATTTCGTACAGAATCCGCTCGCGCTCGCGGCCCCCGCCGTTGGCGCGCGCGACGATGCCTTCGGTCACCACGCCGATGAACGGCCAATCGACGTTCTCTGCAACGAGAGTCTGCCCGCGCCGTCCGGTCTGCCATACCGTGGCCGCTGCGAGCTCTTCGCGTACGCCGACGTCGAGCGTGGCAAACGCCGGGCAACGCCCCAAATGCTGCGCCGATGACGTGCGCTCGCTGGCCTCGCCGGGACGATGCGTCAGGCGCAGCTGCCAAACTCGGCTTGCGACTCGCCGCGTCTCGACGACGAAGCGGTCCGGCCGGTCCTGCGTAACTCGTGACGAGAGTGCTCGCGGCTCTTGCTCGGTAATGAGGGTAAGGGAACCTCCGGATGGAAGTCGTTCGAGGGCTTTGCGGACGAGATCCGGCCGCTCCCACGCGGGAAGACCCCGCAGATCGATTTCGGCAGGTTGCACCACGTCGGTCACGTTCTCGCCGGGCCGAGCGCTCTACTCCCTTAGAAAGGTCAATCGAGAGGAGTCAGCATGGTAAAGTCTCTGGTTTCGCGGTTCGTCAGCAGTACTGCGCTCGTATGCCTGGCAGCGGCAGCGCTGACGAGCACGGCTTCGGCCCAGACGACGACGACCGATATGCATTTCACGACAGCGATAACCCAGGTCTACGGATCGCAGTATCCGATCACGGGTAGGCTGGACATACAGATCTTCCCGGCCGGGAATTTGCGCGGGTATTACCACACGTCATACTACAAGCTCTACATCCCCGTGGTAGGCGGACGGGACGGCAATTACGTCTGGTTCGACATCGGTCCGTCGACCGTCGATCTCGGCCTCGGCGCCGGCCCCGACGGCAAGTTGCACGTCGTCGGAACGCTGGGCACCGACGGCTCTTTCCGCGGCCAGGTCTATCCGGAAACCGCGGCGGTCCTCTCGGGTCCTTCGATGCAAAACTCGTTCCCCAACCCGACCGCGACGTCCAACCAGCAGTACATCTTCGCGGCGACTCCGACCAACGAGCCGACGCCGACGATGAGCGGGCCGCCCTAGGGAGCCGATAAACGCGCCACGCTCTTGACGGCCTTCCAGACGCGCTGCGGCGCCGGCGGAAGGCCGTCCATGTGTTTGAGGAAGAGCGTCACCTGCCAGACTTGCTCCTCGCGCAGCGTCTTGCCGAACGACGGCATTCCGGTGAAGCGAATACCGTGATCGATCTTCCAAAAGATCACGCCCTCGGGGTCATCTTCCACGCCGTTGCGGGCGAGCTGCGGCGGACGCTGATAGAGCCCTCGCGCAATGGCTGACGGCTCGGCGTCTGAGGCGCCGTGGCAGACGGCGCAGTCGGCCGCGTAGAGGCGAATCCCCGCGATCAGATTCGTGTCGTCGCTCGCTATGGGCGGCGCCGTCGCCGGCGCGTCGCGCGCGAGCGTCGCACGCAGCGAGGTGCGCGCAGCCCAGCGTTCCAGCTTCGACGGCTTCCCATCCGCGTTGGCAGGCATCATCCCGGCCTCGATTCCGATATAGAGCACGAGTCCCAGCACGACGAGCGCCACGATCGCCCCCATCACGACTCCACGCATCATGAGCGACGCCCTTTCGACGCTAATCCGCTCTTAACCGGCGGGCGCCGGACTCTCCACTGGCTGTCAGCCGCATTCGCTACCGTGGAGAGGCCATGTCAACAATTACGATTCCCAACTCGAAGGGTCTCGGCGGGATCGGCGCCGTCGTCGCTCGGCTGCCGCGTCTGCTCTGGTTCGGCACCGGTCTGCTCGGAGCGGCTCTGCTGGCTTGGGCGCTGCTGCACGCACGCACGCGCGAACAACTGGTTACGGCGCCGGTCGTCGCGCAGACGCTCGTACAGTCGGTCACCGCTTCGGGCACGGTCAACCCGCAGAACCTCGTTTCCGTCGGCACGCAAGTCTCCGGGACGATCGCGTCGATCTACGTCGATTACAACAGCAGAGTGAAGCGCGGCCAGGTACTGGCGCGCCTAGATCCGAGCACGCTCGCGGCGCAGCTGCAACAGGCGCGCGCGGCGCTCGCCCAGGCACAGGCGCAGGTCGCGCAGTCGGCCGACGCCGCGAACGGCGCGGCCTCCGGCGTGAGCGTCGCCGGCGCGACGGACGCGGCCGACGCGGCCGCCGTCGCTTCGGCGAAGGCCAACATCGGCAAGACCCAAGCGGCTCTCGCGCTCGCGCAGAAGACACAGGCGCGCGACTCCGCGCTGCTCGCGCAGGGATACATCGCGCAGAGCACCGTCGACACCGATCGCTCGACCACGGCGCAGGACGCAGCCGACGTCGCCGCCGCTCAGGCCGCCGTCGCGCAGGCGCAGGCGCAAGATCTCGCGGGCGCCGCCGCCGTGAGCCAGCAGTCGTCGGCCGCCGGCGGCCAGGTCGCCGCCACGCAGGCGGCAGAGGCCAACGTGGCCGCCGCGCAGGCCGTCGTGCAGCAAGACGAGCTCAACCTGCAGCATTCCGTGATCACGTCGCCGGTCGACGGTACGGTAGTGGCGCGCGACGTTTCCGTCGGTCAAACCGTCGCGGCGTCACTGCAGACGCCCACGCTGTTCTCCATCGCGGCCAACCTAGCGAAGATGGAGGTCGACATCAACGTCGGGGAGCCGGACATCGGCAGCGTCAAGCCCGGCGACGCCGTGACGTTCTCCGTGCTCGCTCATCCGAACACGATGTTTCGGGGCACGGTCGCGCAGGTTCGCATCAACCCGCAGACGTTGAACAACGTCGTGACGTACGACGTCGTGGTCTACGCCGCGAACGTCGGCGGACAGCTTCTGCCCGGCATGACGGCCAACGCGACCATCGACGTCGCGAGCGTTTCGAACGCTTTGACCGTGCCGCTCGCCGCGCTGCACGCGCCGGCCGCGGCCGGCGCGACGCCGTGGGGAACGACGAGCGGGCCGGATGCCGGCGGCGCGATCGCCGCGGGCTCCGCGGCACGGCTCATGGTCGATCGCGGCGGCAAGGCCGTGCCCGTGCCGGTGCGAGTGACGCTCACGAGCGGGAGTCTCGCCGCCGTCGAACCGATCGGCGCCGGAGCGCTGGCGGCCGGAGATCTCGTAGTGATGGGAACGCGTCAGCGCAAGACCGGCGCGCCTCCGGTCAGCGGGTCTCCTATGGGCGGAGCGTCCGTGGGCGGCGCGATGCGGGGCATCCACTGATGGCGCGCGTCGTTGAGGTGTCCGGCCTGCGCAAGACCTACGCGTTGGGCGAGGAGCGGGTGCACGCGCTGCGCGGCGTCGATCTCGCGCTCGATGCCGGCGAGTTCGTCGCCGTCATGGGGCCGTCGGGATCGGGAAAATCGACTTTCATGCACGTCGTCGGGCTCCTCGACACCCCGACCGCGGGCACGTACCGCTTCGAAGGCGCCGACGTCTCATCGCTGAGCGCGCAGGAGCGGGCGGACATCCGCGGACGGCGCCTGGGCTTCGTCTTTCAGGCGTACAATTTGCTTCCGCGCACGAGCGCGGTGGAGAACGTCGAGCTGCCGATGATTTACGCCGGCGTGCCCGAGACCGAGCGCCGCAGCGTCGCGCTCGCCAAGCTCGAGATCATCGGCATTGCGCAGCTCGCAAGCCATCATCCCAATCAAATGTCCGGCGGACAGCAGCAGCGCGTGGCGATCGCGCGCGCGCTCGTCAACGATCCCGGGCTGATCCTCGCGGACGAGCCGACCGGCGCCCTCGATACTCAGACCTCGAAGGACATCATGCGGCTGTTCGCGCGGCTCAACGAGGAGCAGGGAATGACGATCATGGTCGTGACGCACGAACCCGACGTCGCGGCGTACGCGCGCCGCATCGTCACTTTCCGCGACGGCCTGATCACGAGCGACACCCGTAACGAGAGGCGCGCGGCATGACGCTGGGGGCCACGCTCGCGCTGGCGCTTGCAGCGCTCGTCCGCAACAAGGCGCGCTCGCTGCTCACGATGCTCGGCATCGTCATCGGCGTGGCGGCGGTGATCGTCACGGTGGCGATCGGCGTGGGCGCCCGCACGTCGGTCCAGCAGAGCATCAACAGCTTGGGCTCGAACCTGATCGTCGTGCAGCCGGGGAGCGTCACGCAGACCGGCGCGCGCAGCGGATTCGGCGGCGCATCGACACTGACGCCCGACGACGGGCTCGCGATCGCAAAGCTTCCCGGCGTCGCCGCCGTCTCGCCGATGGTCTCCGTGCGCGCGCAGGTCGTCGCCGGCGATAACAACTGGCAGACGACGATCGGCGGCGTCGCGCCGACCTACACGTTCATCCGTTCGTGGCCGCTTGCCGGCGGACGCTTCATCAACGAGAACGACGTCGCGTCGGCCGCCAAGGTCGCGGTGTTGGGACAGACCGTCGTAGCGCAGCTCTTCCCGAACGGAGACTCGCCGCTGGGTCAAACCGTGATCGTCAAGGGCGCGCCGTACACCGTGATCGGAACGCTGAGCGCGCTCGGACAGAGCGGCCTCGGCCAAGACCAGGACGACACGGTCCTGATTCCCTATACCTCGGCGATGGAGCGGCTCACCGGCCTGACCACCGTCAACGCGCTGATGGTGTCGGCAACGCAACAGCAGCAGATCGACCCGGTGCAGCAGGGCGTAACGCAGCTGCTCGAGCAGCGCCATCGCATCGTGCCGCCGCAGACCGACGATTTTCAGGTGCGCAACCTTCAGTCGATCGCGCAGGCGGCCTCGCAGACAGGAACCGTTATGGAGCTGCTGCTGGCCGGCGTCGCGGCCGTTTCCCTCATCGTCGGCGGGATCGGAATCATGAACATCATGCTCGTATCGGTGACGGAGCGGACTCGCGAGATCGGCTTGCGCATGTCGGTCGGCGCGCGCGCGGCGACGATCTTGCGCCAATTTCTGGCCGAAGCGATCGTGCTCGCCACGATCGGCGGCGTGATCGGCGTCGTCGCCGGCGGCATCGGTACGCTCGCGATCGGCCTGGCGACGCACTGGCCGATGGCGATCCCGCCGGAGTGGATCCTCGCCTCGGTCGCCTTCTCGGCGATGGTCGGCATCTTCTTCGGCTACTATCCGGCTCGGCAGGCAGCGGCGCTCAACCCCATCGAGGCGCTGCGATTCGAGTGAGCCCGCGCATTGCCGTGATCGACGACGAGCCCAACATCCGCGATCTGCTCTCGCTCGCGCTGGAGCATCGCGGATTCGCCGTGCGCTGCGCGGCGGACGGCGCGTCCGGGCTCGCGCTGGTCCGCGAGTGGTCGCCCGACCTGATCGTGCTCGACGTCATGATGCCCAGGGTGAGCGGCATCGAGCTGCTCCCGGCGCTGCGGCGCGTCACCGACGCACCGATCGTGATGCTAAGCGCACGCGGCGAGGTCGAGAATCGCGTCGAGGGCCTCGTCGCGGGCGCTGACGACTATTTGAGCAAGCCCTTCGAGATCTCGGAGCTGCTCGCGCACGTCGATGCGAAGTTGCGCCGGCCGCATCTCGAGGCGCGCTCGACGCTCGAGTATGAAGGGTTGACGGTGAATCTCGACGAGCACGTGGTCGAACGCGACGGACGGCGGCTCGACCTGTCGCCCCTCGAATACGATCTGCTCGTGACGCTCATGCGCCGGCCGCGGCGCGTCTTCACTCGCGAGGAGCTGCTCGACGCGGTTTGGGGCGACGCCGACGTCGGCACAGGAGCCGTCGAGCGATATGTTTCCTACTTGCGCGGCAAGGTCGACGAAGGCTTCGATCGCCCCCTGATTCAAACCGTCCGCGGCGCCGGCTACACGCTGCGTGCCTAAAGTTTCGTTTTCGCCGTTTGCGGCGCGCCTGACGCGGGGCTACGTGCTCCTCGCGGTCGCGCTCATTGCGCTCGTCGTGACCACGACGAGCGTGCTCGCGTTTCTGCTCTACGTCGGAGCGCTCAACGAAGCGATCGGGACGTACGCCCAGCGCGCGATGCAACGCGCCGCGGCATACGAGCGCGCCGGCGAGCCGCTGAGCGTCTACGCGCCGAAGCTCGTAAACGAGATCGGTGGGGCGCGCGTTCGCGTCTCGGTCTACGACGGCGCGCATCGTCTACTTGCGCAGAGCGCGCCCCGCGACGCCTTCGCGGCGGACCGCCTCGCGCGCGCCGCTGCGGCGTTCTTGGGTCTGCATCCCGGCGTGGTGAGCGTTACGGGAGGAACTATCGTCGTCGCCCCGGATCTCGCAGGGTTCGCGCGGCTGCTCGAGCGCTACCTAACTTTCGTACTTCCGATCGGCGCGTTGGCGGTACTCGCCGCGTGGTGGATCGGCCGTACGATCACGCGACGCGCGATCGTTCCGCTGCAAGAGGTATCGGCCGCGCTTCGGCGCATCGCAGCCGGCAACTTCGCGCCCGAACCGCTGTTGTCGCGTGACGGCGACCTGCGCGAGCTCACCGCGGCGTACAACGAGGTCGCACACCGCCTGACGACGGCGACCGCGGAGCGGGATCGCAACGAGGCACAGATGCGCCAGTTCATCGCCGATGCCGGCCACGAGCTGCGAACGCCGCTGACGATCGTGATGGGCTACCTCGACGTTCTCGACCAAGGCGTCGTGACGGACCCCGACGGCATCGCGCGCGTGTATAAAACGATGCTCGCGGAGAGCCGGCGCATGCGCGCGTCGATCGACAAGCTGATTCTGTTGGCGCGTCTCGAACGTCCGGCCCCGCCACGCCCGGAACGGATCGACGCCGGGGTGGTGGCGCGTCGGGCAACCGACGCGCTCGCGCCGCTGGCCGGCCCCGACCGCATCACGCTGCACGTGGCGGATGCTCTCGCGTTCATCGACGCCGATGAAAGCGAGCTCTACGAAGCCGTCAAGAACGTCGTTGAGAATGCGGTGCGTTACGCCCCCGGGTCGGACGTCTCGGTGAGCGTGGCCTCGGACGGGGCGCGCGTCACGATTGAGGTCTCGGATCGTGGGCCGGGAATGACGCCGCAGGACGTCGAGTACGCGTTCGACCGCTTCTATCGCGGGACGTCGCGCGCGAACGGCGACGGATCCGGGCTCGGTCTCGCGATCGCCAAGCGCGCGGTCGAACGCGCCGGCGGCGCGATCGCGCTCGAGAGCCGGCCCGGCCAAGGCACGCGCGTCGCGATGTCGTTCCCGAGCCCGGCGCAACCAATCCCGAACGCCTCCGGGTAGTGACCGGCATGAGCGTCAAGGTGTACGGTATCAATCACATCGCCATCGAGGTCGGCGATGTCGCCAAGGCCGTCGCGTTCTATCAGGACGTCTTCAACCTGGAGAAGCTCGACGAAGGGGAAGGCGACGCATTCTTCAAGGTGGGCGAGCATCAGTTCCTCGCCATGTTCGAAAGCGGTGAGGGCCGCCCCAACCGCACGCGACACTTCGGCTTGATCGTGCGCGACGAGGCGCAGCTCAATGAAGTGCGCGAGAAGGTCACCGGCAAGTACGGCATCAAGCTGATCCCGCCGTTCCGCTGCGATTTCATCGACCCGTTCGGCAATCGCGTTCAGGTCGTGGACCTGCACGACGAGTCGCTGGTATGGCTGCTGCCGTATCAAGAGGTGCAGCAGACCGGCATCGTCTTCAGGTAGCGACGTGTTCCGGGCGGAAGCCGATCCCGACGAGTCGCCCCGGTATTCGCGGCAGGAACGGTAACCAGCGCAGCAGCGCGGGGAGGCGATGCAGCATCGGCGCGCGTCCGCTCGCGAGCACGTTCCCGATGATCTTGCTCTGGATGAACAGCTGCAGCGCCTGCGTGAGTCGCGCGGCGCCCTCGCGGCGGCGCTGCACGGCGCGAAGGTCGCGCACGGTGACGTCGCCGCAAAGGAGTTTGGCGGCGAGCATGTTCGCAGCCGCGACCGCGTCTTGAATCGCGAGATTGATGCCGACGCCTCCGATGGGCGACATCGCGTGGGCGGCGTCCCCGATGCAGAGGAACCCCGGACGATACCACTCGCGTAAGCGGTTCACGCGCACGGTCAGCAGCTTGACGTCGTCCCAGCTCGAGAGCTCGCGCACGCGATCGCCGAGAAATGGGACGATCGCGCTCACGTTGCGGCGAAACGTCTCCAAGCCGGCGGCGTGAAGTTCCTCCAGCGTTCCCTTCGGAATGACGTAGGCGCACTGCCAGTAGGCGCCCCGGTCGATGAGCGCCATGATGCGGCCGTCGCGAATGTAGCCGAACGTCTCGTGCGGGTCGTCGGGGCGTTTGGTTAGGCGTAGCCAGAGCACGTCCATCGGCGCACCGAGCTCGACGGGATCGAGCCCCGCGCGCCGGCGCAATACCGATTCGCGGCCGTCGGCCGCTATCGTGAGACGGGCACGAATCTCAACGGCGCCGTCCGGAGACTGCGCGCGCACGCCGGCGACGCGGCCGTCTTGCCACACGAGCTCCTCGGCGCGCATGCGCATGCGCAAATCGAACGAGGGATAACGCCGCGCCTGCTCCGCCAAGAAATCGAGGAAGTCCCATTGCGGCATGAAGGCCACGAACTTGCATCGCGTGGGCAGATGCGTGAAGTCGGCCACCTTGACGAGCGTGTCGCCGAGATTGCCGGCTAGCGTCGTCACCTCTTGGTGCGGCCGCTGCAGGAACGATTCGAGGAGTCCGAGCTCGGCCATGACCTCGAGCGTCGATGGATGAATCGTGTCGCCGCGAAAATCGCGCAGAAAGTCGCCGTGTTTCTCGAGCAGCACGGTCGAGACCCCGGCCCGTGCCATCAACAGGCCGGCCATCATTCCGGCCGGCCCTCCTCCAACGATGCAGCAGCCCGCCTCGATTCGATTCATCGAAGGTTGTGAGCGAAGAAACGATAACGCGCAAACTCGGCTTCACGCTGGTCGACACGCGCCTGCGTGGCAGCGGCGATCTCGTCGATGAAGTTCTCGAGCGAGCGTCTAGCGAGATTCGGCGCGAGCGCCTTGTCGAGGAACGATCCGAAAATCTGCATCGGCAGATCGTAACCGCCCTGCAGCACGAGCTTGGATTCGCCCAGACCTCCGGGCTCGACGGCGAAGGTGCCGCTGAATGTGGGAAACGCGGCGGAGAGATTCATCGAGCTGAAGGTGATGTCGAACACGCGTGCGTTGTCGTCGCGCTTGCGCGTCTGCAGACGGATCGGCACGGCGACATACCCGACGTCGGGAAGACGCAGCTCACCGAAGCCGATGTGCAGCGCGAAACCACGCCACGGACCCTCCTGGTCCGCAATGGCTTTCAACAATTCGCCAAGAGCCTCGGCCGCTGGATCCGCCGGAACCCGCAGAGTGCGCTCGAGCCGTACGTCCGGCACGCCGTCCTCCTTTCGGAGGCAACCGTTATGCGTCGGTGATGCGTCGCCTTTTGCCGACGCGCTCCTCGCCGTCCACGATTCGCCGCCGGCGCAGCGGGAGGAAGGTACGCCTAGCGACAATATTAGGCGCACCTAATAATGCACCAAATCGCTGTCCGGCGCTGGCCTGCCCTGCTCGTTTTTGCGTTGCTCGCCGGAGCGGCGCCGGCGGTCGCTCTGGCGGATGCCGATCAGGCGGCGGCATCGGCGAACTCGACCTCACTCGGCCTGCAGCCGCTCAGCGCACCGCTGCCGCAGGCGACGCCTGCCCCCGGGGAGTCGTCGGTCTTCCAACGCCCCGACGGCGCGTATCAGGCGATCCCCTCGCGACGGGCTCGCACCCAGACCTTTCACATCGTCGAGCGCGCCGCACCGTGGACGCTGCGGCCCGGCTTGACCGTGATGGCCAACACGTATAACGGCGTCGTTCCTGGACCGGCGCTCGTCGTGCGGCAGGGCGATACGGTCGTGCTCGATTACACCAACGACGGCACGACGCCGGATTCGATTCACATGCACGGCGTGCACGACATCCCCGTGACCATGGACGGCGTCGGCGGCATCTCGCAACCGCTCGTGCCGCGTGGCGGGCACTTCGTCTATCGCTTCGTCGCCGACGAGCCCGGGACGTTCATCTACCATACCCACGACAATGAAGCCATGCTTGACTCGGGACTCTACGGTGCGATCATCGTCGAGCCCGCGGCGCCGCGCCCCATCGAGCGCGGCCTCGCACACGACTTTCTCGAGGTGATCTCGTCATGGCAGATCCAGAGCGGCGCGGAAAACCACTTCACCCTCAACGGCAAGGAGTATCCCGCGACGCGCGCGCTAGACGTGCGCCGCGGCGAGCGGTTTCGCATTCGATGGATCAACATCTCGGGCGAAGAGTTCCATACGATGCACACGCACGGTCACTACCAGCAGATCGTCGCGCGCGACGCTTCGCCAGTCGACTACCGCGACGTGGAGGACACCGTGCTTGTGGCACCGGGCCAGCGCGTCGACGTCGTCGTCGATGCGAACGCGACGCCGGGAACGTGGCTAATTCACTGTCACGTCATGGACCACATCGAGGATGCGAGCGGCATGCCGGCGGGGCTCATCAC
>Ga0070734_10005975_pt1 | contig 10465 bp, 7 predicted proteins | sample Coa_R1_8_FD_66444 | JGI IMG/M metagenome (GOLD analysis project Ga0070734, IMG submission 66444) | Surface soil microbial communities from Centralia Pennsylvania, which are recovering from an underground coalmine fire - Coalmine... | ecosystem: Environmental > Terrestrial > Soil > Unclassified ... | reverse complement strand
AGCAGCAGCCGGGCCGAGGGGTTCCGGTACACCCAGGACGCCACCTCGCCGAGCCGGGCCCTGGGATCGGCGACGACGAACACGGGCACACCGCACTCCCGCGCGGCATCCCGGCCCACCGGGTCGGTCAGCACGGCGACCGCCCCCGCCGACACCGCGTCCTGGCAGAACTCGGCACCGTGGTGCTTACCGCCGGGCAGCGCGGCGTACAGGTCGCCGGGACGGACCCGGCGCGAGTCATGGGTCACACCGCGGACCAGCAGCGGGCCGCTGGGCCCGGTGAAGGGGTCCGGGCCGGGCCCGGCCATGACGACCCCGAGCAGCGCGGCGAGGCCGGACAAGGGCCGTCCTTGCGCGCTGAGGGGACGCAGATCCGCAGGCACGCGCAGAGGCTACCGCTGTTCACCTAGCGGTGAGCGGCACGTCCGGGCGCTTGCCGTGATCCGGTGGGATCTTCAGTGACGCCAGTGCGAATTTCATCACCTGGTAGAAGGCCGGGCCGGCCACGTAGTTGCCGTAGTAATCGGCCCCCTTCGGGTTCTGGATGTTCACCGCCACCACGAGCTTGGGATTGCTGGCCGGCGCCATGCCGATGTAGCTCGACCCGTACTGGCACAGGCACTGCGCCTTGGGATCCCAGACCTGTGCCGTGCCGGTCTTGGATGCGACCGAGTACCCAGGAATCTCGCCCCAGGGCTGGTAGGCGATGGTGGCGTCGAGGTACGGGACCTGCTGCAGGATGCCGATGAGCTCGGCCGCGGTCGAGGGCTGGAGTACCCGCAGGCGATGCGGCGCCGGTGCCGGCGTATACCGCCCGCCCGGGCCGGTGGTGCCGGCCACGATGCTCGGCGACACCCGGACCCCGTGGTTGGCGATGGTCGCGTACACGCCGGCCATCTGCACGGCCGTGGCCGCGACGCCCTGGCCGAATGCCAGCGTGTACCGCTCATCCCCCCACCACTTCGACGGCGGCGGGAGCTGGCCCTGGCTCGTGTTGGGCAGCGGCAGGCCGGTGGGCACCCCGACGCCGAACTTCCGGTAGTAGTCGTACTGCACTTGCGGTCTGACGTGCTGGGCGACCTGCACCATGCCGACGTTGCTCGAGTGGGCGACGATTCCGGCCAGGGTGAGCCGCTCGGTCGGGTGCGATTCCGCGTCGTGGAAGCTGAACCCGTTGACCGTGATCTGCTCGGGCACGTTGTAGGCCGTGCGCGGGGTTTCGCCGTGCTCGAGTGCCGCGGCCGCGGTGATCACCTTGGCGGTGCTGCCCGGCGGGAAGATGCCGGAGGCCGGCAGGTCAATCGTGTCGGCCAGGCTGGTCACGTGGCTGGGCTGGAATGTCGGGTACTGGGCCATGGCAAGGATGCGCCCCGTCGAGGGCTGCTCGACCACGATCGTGCAGGAGTCCGCGTGCGTCACCCGCACCCGCTCCGCGCAGGCCTGCTGCGCCTCCCATTGCAGGGTGGACAGGATGGTCAGGCGCACGTCGCCGCCGGGCACCACCGGCCGGATCTTCTGCGAGGCGAACGGGATCGGCTGCCCGGTGATCCCGGTTTCCACCTGCTCCTGCCCGTCGCGGCCGGCCAGCAGCGAGTTGAAGGACTGCTCGATGCCCGCCTGCCCGACCAGGTCGAGGTTGGTGTTGGTGGTGGTGAATCCGACCACGCCCGCCGCCAGGTCCGCGCCGGGGTAGGAGCGCACGTAAGTGGGCTGCAGGGTGATGCCCGCCAGGTCGCGCGCGGTCAGCATGGCCTGGATGCGGTTGCCGGTCAGGGCGGGCACGCCCTGCGCGACCACGACGAAATTCGTGGAGGAGGGGTGATAGAGCTTGGCCAGGATGGCGGCCTGCGTCATGTGCAGCGGGCCCGCGAGGAGCGCGGCCATCTTCTGCCTGGCCGTCATGGTGGCCTGCGCGGTCCCCCCGGCGATCTGCGGCGGATCCGCGATCACCTTGTCCTCCTGCACGGTCATCGCGAGTATCGTGCCGTCCGCCGTGGTAATGGAGCCCCGCTCGGCCGGGACCTGGATGACCTGCAGCTTGTACATGGCGGCCTGCTTGCTGTACGCGGCCCCCTCAAGGCCCTGCAGCTGAACGAGCCTGCCCGCTATCAGGGAGAGCGCGAAACCCACGCACAGCAGGCTGGCGTGGAGCCGCCGGGCCGGGCTGGCCCGGCGCAGCCGCTGCCGCTGCCGCTGCAGGGCGACGCGCCGCGCCGGTCCCCGGCCCCCTGGTCCATTCCCTGCTGGCCGCCGCCCACCGGGACGGCTCGCACCGCCGCCCGGGTCGGCGCGCCGGCTCCCGCCGGCCTCAGCGGGATCGGGCCCGCCTGCCTCGCGGGCACGCGGCCCGGGGCGCCGCTGGCCGGATGCCCTGGGCGGCCGGCCGGGCCCACGCGGGCGGTTCCGGCCGGCCTTGCCGCCGCCGGGTGCGGTCACGGGGTGTACCCGGGAACGGTGGGTATCCCGGGCACGTGGTTGGGCTCGCTTTCCAGCCGCCCCTTCTTGAGGTTCAGGAAGTGCAGCCGCGGCTGGACCTGCATGCCCAGGGTGGCGGCGCGCTGTGCCAGTGAGGCAGGTGACTCCTGGCTCGCGACCTGGGCCTGGAGCGCCTGTTCCCGCTGGGCGAGGGTGACGTTGCCCTGCTGGAGCGCGGTGATCTGGAAGGCACCGGTAGCCAGGATCGTGTTGATCATCAACAGGCTCAGCAGGCCCCCGCCGAGCAGGCCCACCACGAGGAACACGAACCGGGTGCGCGTCTGCGGCGCGTGCCGCTGGCCGGGCATCGGCGGGCGGGCGGTGCGGGCGGTACCTGACGGCGATCCCTGGCGGCCGCGGCGCGGAACCGGCGGCGCCGTGGCGGGCCGGGCGCCTCCCGGGCGCGTGCCCGGGCGCGCCTGCGGCGGCCGTGCCACGGCCCGGCGCCCCTCGGCGGGCGCCGCCGCGCGCCGTGCCCCGGCGGCCGGCGCCCGGCGTGGAGCGTGCCGCGGCGGGACAGCTGTGGCCTGCCGCCTTTCCGTCACTTCCGTGCGCCCGTTCACCGCGTTCCCCCTACTCTCATCGGTCGTTGCCCCCCGTCCCCCGCTCACGCGGCTTCCTTGATCCGCACCGCTGCCCGCAGCCGGGCAGAGGCAGCACGTGGATTGGCTGCCACCTCGGCAGCGGAGGGCCGCTCGGCCCCCCTGGTGAGCAGCCGGAGTTGCGGGCGGGCCGCCGCGAGCGTCACTGGCAGGCCCCGCGGCGTGGTGTCCGCCGCACGCTCCGCCAGGGCACGCTTGACCAGCCGGTCCTCCAGCGAGTGGTAGGCAAGCACGACGATGCGGCCACCGAGTGCCAGGGCGTCGACCGCCGCGGGCAGGGCCCGCTCCAGCGTGTCAAGCTCCCCGTTCACCTCGATACGCAGCGCCTGGAAGGTGCGCTTGGCGGGGTTGCCGCCGGTGCGGCGGGCGGGCGCGGGAATCGAGGCGCGGATGATGTCGGTGAGCTCCGTCGTGGAACTGAGCGGTGACCGGGACCGCGCGCGCACCACGGCGTCGGCGATCTGGCGGGCGAACCTCTCCTCGCCGTAGTCACGCAGCACCTGGCGCAGCCGGGCGGCCGGGTAGGTGTTCAGTACCTCGGCGGCGGTCAGTGACTGGCTCTGGTCCATCCGCATGTCCAGCGGGGCGTCATAGGAGTACGCGAACCCCCGCGCCGGCTCGTCGAGTTGCGGCGAAGACACCCCCAGGTCGAACAGGAAACCGTCCGCGGTGCGGCGGCCGTGGCTGCTCAGTACGGCGGCCACCTGGTCATAGACCGCCCGCGTGACGGTGACCCGGTCCCCGTATCTGGCCAGCAGGCGCCCAGACTCCTCGACCGCGGCCGCGTCGGTGTCCAGCCCGATCAGCATCAGCCCCGGGTGGGCGTCAAGGAGTGCCTGCGCATGCCCGGCCCGGCCCAGGGTGGCATCCACCAGGACCGCACCGGCCCGGTTCAGGGCCGGCCCGAGGAGCGCGAGCACACGGTCAAGGAGGACGGGCCGGTGGCCGCCTCCCGGTGTGCTCATGCCAAGCCCCTCTCCGGTCCTCCGCACGCCCGCCGCTGCGGCGGCCATGCCCCTTCCGGCCGCCGCAGCGGACGGAAGGGCGATCCGGCCTGCCGCCTGGCGGGCGGCACGGCCCCTGCATGCGTGCCCGGCCAGGTCTCCATCCGCGCGGGCCGACGGCCCTCTGCCGCCTGGCGCCGGGGAAGTGACGTCAGCCGGCAGGCCGCCTGCCGCGGGTGGAGACCTCGCCGTGCACGGCTATCGCCGCCATCGGCGCCAGTCACAAGACGCCGGGCAGCACCTCCTGCGATGCAGTCGAGAAGGCGTCCTCCTGGCTGGACAGGTACGCCGTCCACGCTGCGTTGTCCCAGATCTCGAGCCTCGTGTTGGCACCGATCACGACGCATTCCCGCTGCAGCCCCGCGTAGTCGCGCAGCCCCTGCGGGATCGTCACCCTGCCTTGCTTGTCAGGAACCTCGTCGGAGGCGCTGGCAAAGAACACGCGGCTGTAGTCGCGCACCGCCTTGGCGGTGACCGGAGCGGTGCTCAGGGCCTCGGTGATCCGGCCGAACTCCGCAACGGGGAACACATAGAGGCAGCGCTCCTGCCCCTTGGTGATCACGACCCCGGCCGCCAATTCCTCGCGGTATTTGGCCGGGAGGAACATCCGTCCCTTTTCGTCCAGGCGTGGTGAGTGAGTGCCGAGGAACATCAGCCCTCACCTCCACTCCCCGCACCCGCACTCAGGGGCCCGTCTGAGTGTCTGCTCCACCCCTGCGCTCCACTGTACTCCACAATCCCCCACGGTCAATGCCGTTTGCTCCCCCCAGCGCCCCACCAGCTCCCCACCAGCCCCACCGCGAGGCCACCCGAGAAGCCCGGGCGGAGCGGGTTACGCCAAGCCGGTGCCAAGCACACGCCAAGCGCAGCCGGGCCAACTAAGGCAGGCCGGACGCACACGGGGCATGGCGCCGCCTGAACCTGACCGCCGCATCGCGCGTATTCCCTGCAGGACGTACTGTCTGTAAGCACGGCCAGTCGGGCACCACGGGGCGGCAGCCATCGGCCCGGCGCTCAGGATGAGCAGCTGAGGAGAGGGACAAGTGGTTCTTGATACCGGGCAAGGCAGCAGCCGCACCCTCGACGAGTTGGTCCGGGTCGCGCACCGCGTAGGCGAGGCCGTGGAGTCCGTCATCGAGGGCAAGTCCGATGCCGTCCGCCTCGCCCTGACCGTCCTGCTCGCCGAGGGACACGTACTGATCGAGGACGTGCCGGGCGTAGGCAAGACGATGCTGGCCAAAGCGCTGGCGCGGTCCACCGGCTGTTCGGTGCGCCGCATCCAGTTCACTCCGGACCTGCTGCCCAGCGACATCACCGGGGTGAGCGCCTACAACCAGGAGCGGCGCGAGTTCGAGTTCAAGCCGGGACCGGTCTTCGCGAACATCGTGGTGGGTGATGAGATCAACCGGGCCTCGCCGAAGACCCAGTCCGCGCTGCTTGAGTGCATGGAAGAGCGGCAGGTAACGGTGGACGCGGAGACCTACCCGCTGACCCCGCCGTTCATGGTGATCGCCACCCAGAACCCGATCGAGATGGAAGGCACCTACCCGCTGCCGGAAGCACAGCGGGACCGGTTCACGGCCAGGATCTCGATGGGCTACCCGAGCGCCGAATCCGAGCTCGCGATGCTCGACGCGCACGGTTCGTCCTCACCGCTGGACAGGCTGGAGCCGGTGGCCCAGGCCGAGGACCTCTGGGAACTGATCGCCGCGGTGCGCACCGTCCATGTGGCCGAGCCACTGAAGCAGTACGTCATCAGGCTGGTCGGGGCGACCCGCGCCTCACCCGAGCTGCGGCTGGGCGCCTCACCGCGGGCCACGCTGCACCTGCTGCGGGCGGGCCGCGCCAGGGCCGCGCTGGACGGCCGCGACTTCGTCATCCCCGACGACGTGCAGGCGCTGGCCCTGCCGGTGCTGGCGCACCGGCTGCTGCCGAGCGCCGAGGCGGTGGTCACACAGCAATCGCCGGAACGGGTTCTCGCGGCGATTGTGGACCACCTGCCGCTGCCCCAGTTGCGCTGACCACGGCCAGCCTGGCTGTTGGGAAAGAGGGACCTCCACTTGGCATCTACGCGAACCCATCCGTAGGTTGAAAAGAGCAGGCTCGAGGAAGGGCGCCGCATGCGGTCGATGCTGGCCGGATTCACCACCCGCGGCAGGGCTTTTGTGGCCGCAGGAGCAGCCGCGGGCGTGCTCGGACTCGGGCTCGGGCAGCGCACCCTGCTCAGCATCGGCGGTGTCCTGATCATCCTGCCGGTACTGTCCGTCCTCGCCGCGAGCCGGACCAGATACCGGATCAGCTGGGCCAGGGCGATCACGCCCGCCCGCGTGCCAGCCGGCCATACCGCCTCGGTGTCCATCCAGCTCGACAACGTGTCCCGGCTGCCCACCGGGCTGCTGCTTGCCGAGGACACCGTGCCCTACTCGATCGGCAGCAGGCCGCGGTTCATCCTGGACCGGATCGAGCCTGGCGGTTCACGCCGGCTGAGCTACCCCATCCAGCCCGATCACCGGGGCAAGTACGCCATCGGCCCGCTGAACGTCCGGGTGGCGGACGCCTTCGGCCTGGCAAAGGTGGGAAGCGTGGCCGCACCCGCGAGCACCCTGGTGGTCACCCCCGCGGTCACCGCGCTCCCGCATACCTCCCTCGCCGGATCCTGGCTCGGCGAGGGCGACGCCCGCGCCAGCACCGCGGCCGCGGCGGGCGAAGACGACGTGGTGCCGCGCGCCTACCGGGACGGCGACGAGCTCCGTCGGGTGCACTGGCGCTCCACCGCACGGTACGGAGAGCTGATGGTACGGCGCGAAGAACAGCGCTGGCGTAACCGCGCGATGCTGTTCCTTGACACCCGGCTCGGCGGTCACGGCGGCCGCGGCCCGGCCTCGTCCTTCGAATACGCGGTCAGCGCCGCCGCGTCCATCGGGGTGCACCTCGCACGGGAGGAGATGGACACCGAGTTCGTCACCGACGCCGGCCCGGTGACCGCGCCAGGCTCGTTCGAGGACGTGCTTCTCGACACCCTCGCCGTCATCCGGCCCTCGCGGAACTCGTCGCTAGGTCCCGGGCTCGCGCACCTGCCCGCGGACACCAGCGGACTGTTCATCGTGGTCGCCGGGCACCTGAGCGCCGGTGAGGCACGGCAGCTCGCCACCGCCCGCCGGGCGTCCGGGCCGGCCATGGCCCTGCTGCTCGCCGTCTCCACCTGGGCCGCCGAGCGGCCGGGTGCCGCGGCGACCGGGGAAACCGACGAGGCGTCGAGGATTCTGACCGCGGCCGGCTGGCGGGTGGCCACGGTGACCGCCGACACGCCGCTCAATGTGGCGTGGGACATGCTCAACCGCTCCCACATGGCCCGCGGCGGCCCCGGTGTGGCCAGCGCGTCCGGCCGGGGCGCAGGGCCGGGCCTGGACGGCGGCACCCAGGGCGGAAACGCAGCGCCGGGCACCGCGCCCCCGCCCGCAGAAGCAGGAGCGAGCCGATGAACACCCGCCTGACCGTGGCCGCGGCGGTCGCGACCGTGCTGGCATCGATCGCGCTGTACCCGCTGCTGGCCGGCGGCACCTGGTTCTGGGGCGGCATCGGGGCGGCCATCGTAGTGGCGGCGGTCGGTGCCGCAACCCGGCGCCGGGCGATTCCCGCGGTCCTCTGCTTCCTCGCCGCGCTCGGCGCGGTTCTCCTCTATCTCAACGCGGTGTTCGCCGGCCGCCAGTCCTGGGCAGGCCTGGTACCCACCGGCGCCTCCATGCACCACCTGCAGGTGCTGCTCCACCAGGCCATGCACGACACGCACAAGTACGCGCCGCCGGTGCCGCCCCGGCCAGGCATCACCCTGCTCACCGTCGCCGGGATCGGCCTGGTCGCCGTCCTGACCGATGTGCTCGCGGTGCGCCTGCACCGGCCGGCCATCGCCGGGCTGCCGCTCCTTGTCCTCTTCTGCGTACCGCTGACCACCGATGCCCGGCCGGGTGCGGTGGGCGGGACGCTGGTGTTCTGCGCGGGCATGGTGGGCTACCTGGGCCTGCTGTCAGCCGACGGCAGGCACCGGCTGCGGCTGTGGGGGCGGCTCATCCATCCCTGGCAGGACGATGCGGACAGCCAGGGACCCGACGTCAGGCCACTGGCCGCCGCGGGGCGCCGGATCGGCTCGGCCGCCGTCGTGCTTGCGCTTGCCCTGCCGCTGCTCATCCCCGGGCTGAAGGCGCACCGGCTGTTCCCCGGGGATGGAAGCGGGAAGGGCAGCGGCGGCAGCCACGGCAAGATCTCCTTCCCCAAGCCCCTGGACCTGCTGAACACCGACCTGCGGGAGCAGCACCCGGTGCCGGTGCTGACCTACCACACCACCGACGGCACGCCGCCCTACCTGCAGGTGTACGTGCTGGGCAACCTCACAACGAACGCGTGGACCATGGCGCAAGAGCCCGCCACGATCGGCCTCACCGGCAAGGGCCGCATGCCCGCGGTGCCGGGCATGGCCAGCACCACGCCGGGGCCGTTCGTGCGCGAGTGGGTCAACCTGGGCACCAACCTGGCGAACCGCGGCAACGTCAGCTACCTGCCACTGCCCTACGCGGCACGCCAGGTCAAGGTCAGCGGCGGCTCCAACTGGCGGATCGACCCGGACACGCTGTCGGTGCTCTCGCCCAGCGCCAAGCTGGCCGGCCTGCACTATCAGGTGCTCGCCAAGGACGTGAACCCGCTGCCCGAGGCTTTGCGCAACATACCCAGCGTTGCGGCCTCATCCAGCGGCTTCCTCAACGTCCCGCCGCAGTACCGGACGACGAAGATCATGAATCTGGTGAAGCGGATCACCAAGCACAGGAGCACCCCCTACGGCAAGGCGGTGGCGATCCAGGCCTGGTTCACCGCTCCCGGTCACTTCACCTACTCGCTGAAGGTGCCGCAGACGCAGAGCGCCGCCGCGCTGATCGACTTCCTCACCAAGACCAAGACCGGGTACTGCCAGCAGTTCGCGTTCGCCATGGCCGTGCTGGCGCGCCTGGCGGGCATTCCGTCCCGCGTCGTCGTGGGCTACACCCAGGGCACCTTCATCGGGAACGACAACTGGCAGGTGAAGACGACCGACGCGCATGCCTGGCCGGAACTCTACTTCCCCGGGGCCGGCTGGATGCGGTTCGAGCCGACCCCGCCGAACGCAGCCGGGCTGCCCGGGCAGGCGACGGCCAACCCGCCGCCCTATTCGACGCCGCTCAGCGACCAGCCGAACATCAACCCGCAGACCGGCCAGCGGATCAACACCAACCCCAACCAGGGGTCGGCCCAGGGAGAAAAGGCCCAGTCGGGCCTGAACAAGCTGAAGAAGACCGCCCCCACCGGCGCGGGCAGCGGCGCTACGGCCGGGCACCACGGCACCCCGCCCATCCTGCCCGTGGTCATCGCACTGCTCGCGCTGATTCTCATTGCGCCCGCGACGACCCGGGTGGCTGGCCGCCGATGGCGGTGGTGGCGGGCCAAGGACGACCTGGCCAGGGCCCACGTGGCCTGGCGCGAGCTGCGCAACGACCTGACCGACTACCGGATCCCCTACCGGGCCAGCGAGACCCCCCGTGTGCTCACCCGCCGCGTCGCCGCGTCGCTGGGCCTGGCCGGTGCCGAGCGCGACGCGCTGGAGCGTATCGCCCTGGCCGAGGAGCGGGCGAGCTACGCAATCAGTCCGGCCGATTCGGCCCGGCTCCAGGCGGACGAGGCCCTGGTGCGGCGCGCCATCGGGCGCTCGGGTGCGACGTCGGCGCGCTGGCTGGCGGTCATCGCGCCGCCCTCGGCGCTGATTCCGGTCCGGGCGGGCGCCCAGCACCTGCTTGACGTGTTCGGCTGGATGGAACTGGTGACGACCAGGGTGCGCCGCCGCTCCTCCCCGCACGCCGACGCGCCCGTCCTGCGCACCGACAAGCCCGCTCGAGCTCCCGCCTAAACTCTGATCCCCTTGCGCCCGCCCAATCTCCCCTGGGGCGCGGTCGGGGTGGGACTACGCGCGCTCCGCTCCGCTGGCGCTCCGCTCTTATACGCGCGCTGCGCCCCACCCCACCCACGCCTGGGTCTGCCGCACAGGTATCCGCGTTTCTCCCGCTGGGGTCTTCGGGTTGCCCGGCCGAGTGAGGCCTCAGCCCATCAAGGCGGACGGGGGAGGGGTGCCAGGCAGCGTATAAGAGCGAAGCGAAGCGCCTGGTGCCCTGCCCCGGCCGCCAAGCACGGGTGCGTACTCACCAACATGAAGCCTCGGCCACGGGATTCCGGGGTCATCCCGAGCTAACACCCACAGGCGCCTCGGCAAAGGCGCCCGTAACGGACTACCTGCCGCCCTCCTGGCGGCGGCGCCAGCGCTCCTCGAGCCGCTCCATGAAGCTGAGCCCGGACTTCTCCCGCGTG
>Ga0070734_10005971_pt1 | contig 10473 bp, 10 predicted proteins | sample Coa_R1_8_FD_66444 | JGI IMG/M metagenome (GOLD analysis project Ga0070734, IMG submission 66444) | Surface soil microbial communities from Centralia Pennsylvania, which are recovering from an underground coalmine fire - Coalmine... | ecosystem: Environmental > Terrestrial > Soil > Unclassified ... | reverse complement strand
GCCTAAAGGAGCGCGGCAATGATATCTTGGTCATCGCCAATTTCTTTCTTCATAAGTACGCGAAAATATACGGCAAAAGTATCATAGGGATCGAGGAAGCAGCCCAAAACGCGCTGCTTAACTGTGAGTGGCCGGGAAATGTGCGTGAGTTAGAAAGCTCTATTCGACGTGCCATTGTCATGTGCGATCATAACCGCATAACTGCAGTCGATCTTGGCCTTAGCGAAAAATCTTTTGCCAAAATTATGCCATTGGCCGATGCTTTAGAGAGATACCGCACACGTTACATTAGCGAATCTCTTGAACGAAACGCTGGTAATCGCACCAAAACTGCCACAGAGCTTGGCGTCGATCCACGAACGATTTTTCGGCATTTGGAGAGCAAGAAGAAAGATGCGGGGGCAGAATAACAAGATAGCGTGGCTATGCGTAATTTGGCTTAGCGCCTGTGTCGAACATACCAAGCTTATGGACGAGGCTGCCCTGGGAAACAGCTTTCGTTTTCCGCCCATCATTAACACGAAATACCTAAGCCCGCATCCATCTCGTCTATTAGAGCCCATTAGCGTTGGTAAGAAATGCAACGGAGTGATCTTTCGCGTTCCGCCGGTGGATGATCGAAACCGAAATGATCGTCTTTATTACCTATGGTTTTTGGACAACAAGCTAGCCGGACCACGATCGATTATTGAGCCCCATGCACGAAATTCCGCTGTCATCACCTTTAAAATCGATCAACAGTTTTTGCTGTCTCACTATGAATCAAAGATTCCTGACGACTTTTACAGGCATTCACACATTATCGATTTCTACGTTTCCGATACGGATTACATTATTCCTGAAACTCGACTCCTCGATGAGGCCAAAGAAAGCCATGAAGACTACGCCTATTGGATCGTTTCGTTTAGTAATGATCCGTGCTAGAAAAAGCCTGCTCGCGTTAAGTGCACTATGGTGCGCATGCCTCATGTCCTGCCAGAGTCATGACAATCACCTACAGATAAGCGTTGAGTCCGATATCAACTATGGCTGCCAAAAAGACTGCGAATTATCCTCAGCCAATAAACTCTTTGATCTTCCGGTGCATCTAGAAGTCGAGCCCGTCGGACAAATGCCTCAGGTCTTTTACCACGTAAAGCCAAAAAGCCTCGTATCGAACCCCATCGTTCTTCGACAAATTATCCATATCAATGGCAGCGCGGCCTCCGCCACAGTCCATTTGGCCACCACTAATTGTCAGGGACTCGAGGCAAGTAGCGCATTTACCGACATCGTAGCCACGCCTATTGTCAATAGGAATGGGCTGTTAAGCCCGCCCATCCAAACTATAAAATCGCATCTCACTAGCGCAGGCTACCAATTAGAACTGGAGAAAGGACTTGCCTATATCTTGATCTTAAATCCCTCGGGAGCCTGCGGCCGTCCACCCATCATCATCAATACCGGCATTCTGGCCATGGATAAACAGTTAGACTTTCCGACGAGCAACGCTGTGATTAAGGGCCAAGGCCGCGTAGTATCCAATCAGCCATTTCTCTTTGCCAATGCCGATAAGGCCCTCATGCGTGTGTCGCTAACGCAAGGCCCGAGATTGATCTCTTCGATAGCCGAGGTGGACAAACACGGGGATTTTTCATTAGAAGTGGCAAGCCCTCTCTACAGCGACTTGCACGACCAACCCATCGCTTTGATCATCGAACCGATTGACTTCGACAGCCCATTACCGCGCATAAAACAAAAGATTTCCTACCCTACCCTTAAGAAGGACTTTGATTTAGGAGCCATCAATCTTGGCGATTTAGAGACTCCCTTTCCAGCCACCATAGAAATAGTAGGGGCCGATAAGTCCAATATCGGCAATGCTTTTCTTTACCTGAGCGCGAAAATCGGTGCGGGACTTACACAAATACGAAAAGACACCGACTTCTCTGGCACCATAACTTTTAATGAGCTTTATGACGGCCATTATGACATTGCCATTGTCCCTCCCTTTGATAGCGAATTTGGCATGCGCCTGATCAAAGATGTCGAGTTCGACGAAAATCTTAACTCAAAGATCCTCATCGAACTCAATCGAAGAAAAAAACTTAACGCAACCATTGTTAGCTCGGCTAAAAGTACGCTAAGCGGGGCTCAGATTGAACTTTTGCGCATTGGCGAGCTTGGCAATTTAGCTTCCGAAGACATCTATGAAGATAGGCTTTTTAAGCTTACGGCCGTCACCAATGAGGACGGTCGCGTATGCCATCGAAAGTTTGGCTTTAGCACGTCCGATAAAAACGATTGCGACGGTTTATTATTGGACGATGGGCGCTATCTGGCCCACGTAATCCCACCAGCGGGTACGGAAATGGCGCATAAATGGATCACCTTCGATTTTCCCAAAGAGGACCATCTCGAAATCGTGCTCGATCAACCGCAAGTTCTCATGGGCCAAATTGTCGGATCTGTGGGGCAAGCCCCAATAAAAAATGCCTTTATTACGGTTTATTTGGCCGATTCTGAAACGCACAATCAGGCCAAGATCATAGGCAACGCCATTACAGACGACCATGGTTTTTTTAGGGCTTTTGTGGCCTCACCCTGAAGGTCTGATGGGCACCCCACCTTTGGCGCCACAACCGCTTGAAACATTGCCATTTAACTACAATGGGTTATTAAGGACTTGTCAGATGGTTCTTAGAAACTATACTTAATAGGCAGTATGAAAAACTCCGACGGAGGCCCCGGTGACAGGATCAAAACCACAACCTGACACAACCACTCCTAACAATTTGCCAAGCGAGCTCCCCATATTACCGTTGCGTAATAGCGTGTTTTTTCCGGGCGCCGTAATGCCGCTTACTATTGGCCGAACCAAAACCATTCGACTAATAGAAGAAGCCACCAAAGAAAAAAGTCTCTTGGGTATCATTACGCAGCGGGCTCCAGAGATCGATGATCCAAGCCTAGACGATATGTATCAAGTAGGTACCGCAGCTCGCATCGTTAAGCTCGCCCGGGCAGGCAAAGACGGGTTTAATATCGTCGTTGAGGGTATCTGCCGTTTTAAGGTAGAAGAGTTCACCCAAACCGACCCATTTTTTACCGCCAAAATTTCGCCGCTTATTGACGAAGGTGCAAGCGATGTCGAAGTAGAGGCTTTGTCGCTTAACTTAAGAAATACCGCCCGCGAAGTCATTGATTTATTGCCTGAAATTCCGGTCATGGCCAAGCAATTGCTTGACTCGATTACCGCGCCAGGCCACTTGGCCGACCTCATTACGGCCAACATCGATGCCACCATCGAGGAAAAGCAAGACGTTTTGGAGGCGGTGAGCCTTAAGCGAAGATTGGTTAAGGTTCTTGAGCTGCTAAACCGGCAGTTTGAAGTGTTGAAACTTTCCAACAAGATTAATACCCAAGTTAAAGGGGAGATGAGTAAGACTCAGCGGGAATATTATCTTCGTCAGCAACTAAAGGCCATTCGTGAAGAGTTGGGCGATAAAGATGATGAAGAAAACGGTTTGGAAGAGCTTAAAAAGCGCCTAAAAGACGCAAGCCTGCCCGAAGATGCGGAAAAGGCGGCCAAGCGCGAACTTAAGCGCATGACCAACATGCAACCAAGCCAAGCGGAATACACGGTGGCCCGCACCTATTTGGACTGGTTGGCCGATTTGCCATGGGCAAAATCAAGCAAGGACAATCTCAATCTCGATCACGCCAAAAAAATTCTTGACGGCGATCACTATGGATTAGAGCGCATCAAAAAGCGAATTATAGAATATCTGGCTGTTCGCAAGTTGAAAGACGAGATGAAAGGCCCCATTCTATGCTTTTTGGGCCCACCGGGGGTTGGTAAAACATCACTTGGACGGTCGATAGCCTCTGCATTGGGAAGAAAGTTCCATCGGATGTCATTGGGCGGCGTGCGCGATGAGGCAGAAATTCGCGGCCATCGCCGTACATATATCGGTGCTTTGCCGGGCCGCATCGTACAGGGCATGAAGAAATCGGGCACCAATAATCCCGTATTCTTGCTCGATGAAATCGATAAACTGGGCCATGATTTTCGCGGCGATCCGTCATCGGCCTTGCTTGAGGTATTGGACCCTGAGCAAAATTATACCTTTAGCGATCATTATCTCGACGTGCCGTTTGATTTATCGAAAGTGCTGTTTATCGCCACGGCCAATGAGACTGATACCATACCCGCTGCCTTAAAGGACCGCATGGAGGTTATTGAGCTTCCTGGCTACACCTATGAGGAAAAGCTCAATATCGCCAAGCAGCACCTTATCCCGAAACAAATCGTTGCCCACGGGATTGGGCCTGATCATATCGAAATCCCCGACGAAACCATATTGGCGCTCGCGCATGGCTACACTAGAGAAGCAGGCGTTCGTAACCTTGAGCGAGAAATTGCCTCGGTTTGTCGTTACGTTGCGGTGTTGGTTGCTAACTGGGATCACGAGCAACAGGAAAAGGCGTTCAAGAAAATTGTCGTCGACAAAGCCCTGCTGGAAAAGATCTTGGGTCCTGAACGCTTCTACAATGAAAGCGTGGAAAGAACCTCCATACCAGGCATTGCTACCGGCCTTGCATGGACAGCAGCAGGCGGCGACCTATTGTTTATTGAGGCCACTCGCATGGGCGGCAAGGGCTCGCTCATTCTCACGGGCAAACTAGGCGAGGTGATGAAGGAGTCGGCACAGGCGGCCCTTTCATGGGTAAGAAGTCGCGCAGCAGATCTTGCGTTAGCGCCCTCACTCGATGCCCATTTTTTGGAGAAAACCGACATCCATATCCACTTTCCGGCTGGCGCCATTCCGAAGGATGGCCCTTCAGCTGGGGTCACCATTATCACAGCCTTGGTATCACTTCTTACCGGGCGCCGGGCTAAACCCAATGTGGCCATGACGGGTGAGGTCACCCTGCGTGGCTTGGTTTTACCGGTTGGCGGCATCAAGGAAAAAGTGTTGGCGGCCCACCGTGCGGGCATTAAGCAAGTGATTCTCCCCGCCCGCAATCAAAAGGATTTGGAGGATATCCCCAAGAACGTAAGAGCCGAGATCAAATTTGTTTTTGCCAAAAACGTTGATGAGGTCTTGGATGCGGCTCTGGCACCCGACAAAGCCAAAAAGAAAGACCTGCCCAAGCTAGCTACCCAAGAAGGCGGGGCGCAGGCGTAACTGTCACCCCGCAGCGTAGTTCGCGGAGTCCAGCGAACCGCCATTTCAATGGATCCCGCGGACTTCGCCGCGGGATGACAAAAGCGGGGCTTTACAGCCCTTCTGCTTTTAGGCGGTGCGCGTGATCGATGAACATGTTGGCCGCCCAGCTGTACTGGCCATAATCGACAGAAGAAACAACTCCTAAGATCGGCGTCAGGTGGTGCCCTTCCTCATAAGCACCCAACCACTTGCCAAATTTCATGGAGCAGACAGCCACCAGGCCGTCATTCTCCTCGCCCGCGTCAAAGACCTTACGCGTTATTCTCATAAAATGGCCGAATAGATCAAAGCGATGGACATGGTGGCCAAAACTTCCCCACGAATAAAGACGGATGCCATTATGCTCGATACTTCCATCCTGACAGTAGGCTCTGCCAATCCCGATGGTATTTCTTTCGTTAAATCGCTTCATAGCTTTGGTCGTTAAACTATCGAGTGCACACGCGGCATCCTGCTCATGGATTTCGCCGGAAATGATACCTATGAGATGACCGAGGGCATTACCTATCGCTGTGGTAAAATTACCCCATAATGGCAGCCTGGTTGCTACCTTACTCAGATAGTCAGCAAGCTTTGAGCCCCAATGGGGCGTTCCGATGGTGGTCACCGAGGCTACTACCTGAGGATAATTCTCTAACACATAGCGAGCATCGAGACCGCCCAGGCTGTGGCCGATCAGATTATATTTTTCGTGGCCAAAGCGCCTAAGCTGTCGATAGAGTTGCTCGCCTCGTTCTTCATAGCTGTGAACTTGGCTTACCTTTGCGACATAAACCGTGGCACCTCGGGCGGATAGCAATTCTGGCAAGTCGCCCCAGTAGCTCGCCAAGCTCCCCAGCCGGTCGGAGAAACCATAGAGTCCGTGAATCAATACGATGGGATAATTGGTTTGGGCAAGCTGGTAGAAGTTGCTCGCGCAGCACATTGAGCAGGCAAACATGAAGAGCAAAAATTCGTTAATTCTTTTCAAAATTGCGGCCCTCACTTTTCATTCTCGTCATCCCGCGGCGAAGTCCGCGGGATCCAGCGGACTGCCAATACCTGGACCCCGCGGACTCCGCCGCGGGGTGACTGCCATTTCCTTAGACGGCGGCAGCTCATTATATGTCGATGATAGAAAATTTGGCGAAAATTTGTTGCATGTCGGCGATTAATGCACCTTAAATCTTCTTGGAATAAAGCGCTTTTCTCGTTTGGTTTCAAGCAAGAGCGTCTCTAGGATGACCGCTATCTCCTTGGGGCGAAACGGCTTTTTGAGGATGGCCGAGTCGTTGTCAAAGGGCACTGCATGAGAGCCTGCGCTAAACAAAATGACGGGCACGTTAATACCCATTTTTCTAAGTTCGCGCATGGTGCTTTGACCATCCATTTTTGGCATATCTAGGTCAAGCAAAATTACATCGGGATGATTCATACACGCGAGATCGATACACTCAAACGCACTGGTGGCCTGATCCGTATGAAACCCAACCAATGAAAGGTAGTCGTGTAATGCGCTGCCAATATGGGAGTCTTGATCACAGATGAGAACCCTAGGTTTGAACTTCTCGTTCGTATACCTTCCTACCTTCCACATGGGTGCCCCTCCAGTCTGACTTGGAACGGCCGGGTTTAACGTTGGGCGCGCTAATTTTCAGGTCCTTTTTAGCTTGTTGCGCACAAAACTTAAAAAAACGTTAACAAGCCTTGCAATTTTTGTTCAGCGGCGAGATCTCTTACGCCCGGTCATACCTTGTGGCTAGCGGTCACACTCCACAAAACTATAGGCAAATGCATGCTTCTCATCTGCCGGATAAAGCTTGCGATTAGTTTCACGAAAGCCATCACACTGCGGAAAATAGGTATCGCCAACAATATTCGCATGGACAAGGGTAAGGTAGATCTTTTGGCATTCAGGTAAGAAGAGCATAAAGATCTCCGCACCACCTATGACGACTAATTCGCTGATCCCAGAAGCTAAGATGTCCTGCTTAGAACAAAAGGTGCTTACATCAGGATGCTTCCATCCCTCATCCCTGGTCATTATTAGATTGTGCCGATCGGAAAGAGGCTTTTTGATCGAGTCGAAAGTTCTTCTGCCCATAAGAACGTGTTTACCCAACGTAAGCGCCCTAAAGTGCTTTAGATCGTTGGGCAGGTGCCATGGCAGGCCACCTCGTCTCCCAATCACACGGTTTTCACTCATTGCTACTACAAAACTAATTTTCATTAGACGGCTACCCGGGCTTTAATATGGGGATGGGCTTGATAATTATCAATGGTTATATCTGAATAACTAAAGTCATCAAGATTTTTTGCGGATTGATTAAGGCGCAATATTGGCAATAAAAAAGGCTGTCTTTCTAGCTGAAGCTTAGCTTGTTCAATATGGTTTAAATAAAGATGGGCATCGCCAATAGTATGAATAAACTCACCAGGTTTAAGGTTGGTCACATGGGCGATCATACAGGTCAACAAAGCGTAGGAGGCAATATTAAATGGAATGCCCAAAAATACGTCGCCCGAACGTTGATAAAGTTGGCAGGACAAGGTGCCATTGGCCACGTAAAATTGCACAAGACAATGACAGGGAGGTAGAGCCATTTGGCTCACCTGTGGCACGTTCCAGGCACTAACGATGAGGCGTCGTGAATCGGGATTGGCCTTGATTTCGCTAACGACATTCGCTATTTGGTCGATGGAGCCAGCTTCATGGGGCCAAGCACGCCATTGTGCACCGTAAATCGGGCCCAGATCGCCGTTTTCATCCGCCCATTCATCCCAGATAGTTATGTTGTTTTCGCGCAAATACCTAATGTTGGTCTCGCCTTTTAAGAACCAAATTAGCTCATGCACGATCGACGGCACATGAAGTTTTTTCGTGGTCAACAGCGGAAAGCTTTCCAGATCAAAGCGCATTTGATAGCCGAACACACTGATGATGCCGGTGCTAGTCCTATCATTCTTTTTGATGCCACGATCCAAGACATGTCGCATTAAATCTAGGTATTGCCGCATGATGGCCTTTCGCTAAGTCGTTCGCTTCGTTTGGTGAGCATCACGATCATTATTAGCGCTAAGACAGAAACGCCGATGGAAATAAACTGACTCGTAGACAAGACGTTTTCGATAACAAAGCCACGAGCGCTATCGCCTCTAAAGGTTTCGGTGATTGAGCGCATGATGGAATAGAGAATTAAATAGGCAAACGCTATCTGGCCATGGGCTCGCTTGAGCGGGATCAAAAACATCAAGACAAAGAAAATAAAAATGTTGCCCAGCGACTCGATTATTTGGACCGGAAAGAGTGGAACCGTAGTTCCTAGCCGTTGCATAATGTCGAGCACCTGCCCTTGCGCCTGATTATAAAGCGACCCATAGGCAATGGAGCCTTCAGGATAGGCGATGGCAAATGGGGTATCCGCTATAACTTTGCCCGCTTGATCTAGATGGTAAGTAGCATAGCCATAACAACAGCCGCCGGCCACACAGCCAATGCGCCCCACCGCATGCCCTAGTGCAAGACCTGGGGCACAATAGTCGGCCAGTTCGCCCAATGGGAGTTTTCGCTTTTTACAAAAGATGACCAAGGCAACTACACCACCAACTGCACCACCCCAAAATACGAAGCCACCCTTCCACAAGGCAAGAACGGTGGGAATGGAAATACCGACGCCGGGAATCGGGGTAAATGGACTCTCGACAAAATAGTAATGAGCTTCGACAATAATAAAGAGAATCCGGGCGCCAATGAGAGCGCCCACCAGAGCCCAAAAACCAAAGTCGAGAATATCGTTTTGATATTTGCCCTGCAGTTTAGCCTGCCGATAGGCCACATACATGCCGATTAGTAACCCAGCAACGTAGAGTGCTCCATAAGTGTGCACGGGCAAATTAAGAAACGGAATGCGAAAAAGTTCTGGCAACACAAGCAATCTCCCTAGGGTGGTCTCCCACCTTGAAAGATAGCGCTATTTTGCCTACGAAAAAACCGTTGCCCCCCATAAAATACGCGGGAAAATGAAATTATGGATACTCCGCCCTTAAGGGTCGCCCTGGTGCCCGGCGCACTTACCGGTGTGGGGCCACAATTGCTGCTTAAAGCTCTGGTCAGCTACCAGCATAATGATTCAATCAAATTTCTTTGGTGCGGCAGCGCTCAAACCATACACTTAGGCGCCCAACACGCTGATATAACACTAGATTTTTTATCTGATAGTTGTGCAAAGATTAACCGCGATCTTAGTATAGAGTTTTTCGATGACGTCCCCGTGCGCTCGTCCGTAGAACAACAGGCCGAGTTTCTAAAAAAGGCGACGTCGTTGGCCAAGAGTCAAGCAATAGATGCTCTGGTCACCGGCCCCATCGATAAAGCATGTCTGAAATATCTTGATGACGGCACCTATCACGGCCAGACTGAATACTTTGCTCGACATCTGGCCAAAGACCAGCACAAGCCCTTCATGGCTTTTATGGGTGGGCCCTTTCTTATGAGCCTGCTGACCACTCACTTACCACTAAGAAGAGTGGCCGATGCTCTTTCTATTGACGCTGTAGTCCATCACGTTGAAACGGTCGCCCACTTGGCTGGTCAAGCTCTTGCTAAGAGCGTCGCTGACTTAAAAATTGCGGTACTTGGCTTAAATCCCCATGCTGGTGAGAGTGGCTTAATCGGTCACGAAGAAAACGAGATCATAATTCCTGCCATCAAGACCTTACGCGACAGAGGCATTAATACGGCGGGTCCTCTGGCCGCCGATGGTTTCTTTGCCTATTTTCATCGCATGCCAAAAGCCGACACTTTTGACGTGGTGGTAGCGATGTATCACGATCAGGGTCTGATTCCCTATAAGCTTTTGGCACAAGGTCAAGCCGTTAATGTCACCCTAGGGCTAACCATTCCTCGCACAAGTCCCGCTCATGGTACCGCCAATGAGCTTGTGGGCAAGCAGCTCGCGTGTCACCAATCAACCGCCAAAGCGATTGACCTAGCCATTGCGCTTGCGAGTCATTCCCGCTCGATTTGACGTTCAACTTTGCTGAGTACTACCCGATCGAAGGTTGATCTAAAGACATCCCGCAATAGTGGCACGCATTGATAGATTTTAGGAATATATAATTGCTGCTTTCTCGCCTTCCATGCCGCGACAATTTCGGCAGCACAATCTTTGGCCGACGTGGCCGACCGGCCGTGATTCTTCTTCACAAGAATGGCATCTTTGCCTTCGCCAGTTAGTGCCTGGTGCCTGAGCTCGGTGCCGGAAATCCACGACGGCAACGC
>Ga0070734_10005970_pt1 | contig 10473 bp, 7 predicted proteins | sample Coa_R1_8_FD_66444 | JGI IMG/M metagenome (GOLD analysis project Ga0070734, IMG submission 66444) | Surface soil microbial communities from Centralia Pennsylvania, which are recovering from an underground coalmine fire - Coalmine... | ecosystem: Environmental > Terrestrial > Soil > Unclassified ... | reverse complement strand
GTTGTCGACCTCGCTAAAGAACGAGAGGGTGAGGGGGCCAGACGCATAGAACATGGCGAGGTGGAGCCCACTCAGCGTTCCCGAGGTTGCCGCCACGAACTCCATCGCATACCCTTCAGCGGTGCCGAAGTTGTACGACTTATTGAGCGTGTCGACGTGCGTCGTGTCGTAACCGAAGTTCGTGTCGAAGTTGTTGAACGTCAGCGAGTCGGCATACGCGGCGCTCGAAGCAGCCGCCAACGCGAGCAGGATGGTGCGTTTTAAAAGCATGGGCCCCCGAAGAATCTATTGTAAACCACCTTGTATCCTTGCTGGGCATTCGGAAGCGGATAACGGTAGAAATACCTGGGTCTAAGGCCCCGGAATAGGGGGCGGGGCGGCGTATCCCATCGGCGGCCCGTCCCCTGGTAAAATTGGCCAGATGCGCGTTGCCGAATGGGCTCGGCGTCTACTTGACCACGCCGCCCTCTCGGAGTTTGACGGCGTGTTTTCGCGTGCCCGGACCGAACCGATTCGCGCGGAACTTCAGTCGGTCGCCTACGAGGCCCGCCCGGTTCTCCTCGCCGCCGCGTACTCGAAGTGGCGCGACTCCGAGGCGCCCAACAAGCTCCTGATCGTCACCGCGACGTATGAGCGGGCCCTCGCCTGGCAGGCCAAGCTCACCCTGTGCGGCGTCCCGCCCGGCGACATCACGCTTCTGCCGAGCGGCACTTCCGCGCTGTTCGAAGATGCCGCTCCGGAGCATATTGCCCTCTCCGACCGGCTCGGGGCACTGAGATCCCTCGCCGACAACCGCGCCGGGATCGTGATCACCAGCCCGCAGGCGGCGCTTGAGCGCACGCTGCCTAAGGACGTGATCCACGACGCCTTCGTCGAGGTCGCCCAAGGCGACGTGCTCGACGTCGAGGCGTTCCTTCTGCGGCTCGTGAACCTCGGCTACGAGCCCCAGGAACCGGTGCGGCAACCGGGAGGCTTCAGCCGGCGCGGGGGGATCATCGACGTCTACGCGGCCGGGCGGGATATGCCGGTTCGGATCGAGCTCTTCGGTGACGAGGTTGAGAGCGTGCGCCTCTTCGATCCGAACACCCAGCGCTCGGTTGGCAACGTCGCCCGGCTCGCACTCGCCCCATCCCGCGAAACGTTGTACACGGGAACGGCCGACTTCAGCGAGATGGTTCGCCACGCGCTCGAGCTCGAGTCGGCGTCGATGAGCGAGGAAGCCGCGGCACGGCTAGAGGAGACGGTCGCCGGGGATGCCGACGCCTTGGAGCAGCGCGTCTACTTCGACCGCCTGGACCTTTACCGCCCGCTGCTCCATCCCGAGTCGGGGTGCGCGATCGACCTCCTCGAGGAGACCGACCTCGTCGTCCTCGACGAGCCCCTCGAGCTCGCAGGGTTGGCGGCGAGAACGGAGGAGGAGCTGGATCAGGCCCTTCAGGCGCGCCACGCGCGCGGCGAAATCCTGCACGCCTACGTCAGCGACTTCGTGCTCCCGCCCGAGCACCTCGGCGAGCACCCGAACCTCATTTCGCTCTCCGCGATGAACGCGATGCCCGAGTGGCTCAACCTGCCGGCAAAGCTCGACGTCGGTGCAACCTCCTTGGAAAGCTATCGGGGTCGGGCCGAGGCTTTGACGAGCACGCTCAAGCAGTACCTTGCCGAGGAAGTCGACGTCGCCCTTGGCACCGACCAGCCCAGCCGCGCCACCGCGGTGCTCGCGGGAATCGAAATCGGGGTGGCGGAAGAGCGGCAGTCCCACGCGGTCACCCTCGTCCACGGAAACCTTGGCGGCGGGTTCGTCCTTCCCGCGGCCAAGGTCGCGCTCCTTACAGACGCGGAACTCTTCGGCGTCGCGCGGCTCAAGCTCCCCCAGCGCCGGTTCATGGAGGGCGCGCCGATCGCCACGGTGCTGGACCTCAAGCCGGGCGACTACGTCGTTCACATCCACTTCGGTATCGGCGTCTTCCGCGGGCTCGTCAAGCGCATCGAGCAGGGGGTCGAGAAGGAGTTCCTTTTCGTCGAGTATCAGGCGCCGGACAAGCTCTTCGTCCCTGCCGACCAGCTCGACCGGATTCAGAAGTATTTGAACCCGGGCGACGAACATCCCAAGCTGAACAAGCTCACCGGAGGTGAGTGGCAGCGCACCTTGGGAAAAGCCAAGGAGGACGCCAGGGAGTTCGCCCGCGACCTGGTAAGCCTCTACGCGAAGAGGAAGGCAGTCCAGAGACGTCCGTTTGGCAAGGACAGCCCTTGGCAGGGGGAGATGGAGTCGACGTTTCAGTACGTGGAGACGCCGAGCCAACTCCGCGCGATTAAGGAGGTCAAGCACGACCTCGAGATGGGCTATCCGATGGACCGGCTCGTCTGCGGCGACGTCGGCTTCGGCAAGACCGAGGTCGCCATCCGAGCCGCGTTCAAGGTGGCCGAGGCCGGGCGGCAGGTCGCCGTCCTCTGCCCCACCACCATCCTAAGCGAACAGCACGCGCGAAACTTCGAGGAGCGGCTCGCCCCGTTCGGCACGAACATCGCGCTGGTCAACCGGTTCGTGTCGGTGGCGGAGCGGCACGAAGTCCAGAAGCGGCTCAAGGCGGGCAAGGTCGACATCATCATCGGCACCCACGCCCTGCTCGGCGCCGGCGTCGAGTTCAAGGACCTCGCGCTCGTCGTCATCGACGAGGAGCAGAAGTTCGGGGTGAAGCAGAAGGAGATGCTCAAGAAGCTGCGCACCGAGGTGGACGTGCTGACGCTCTCGGCAACCCCGATTCCGCGCACGCTCAGCATGGCGCTCATGGACATCCGTCAGATGTCGCTGATCAACGACCCGCCGCCGGGGCGGCTGCCCATCCGCTCGTTCGTGCGGCCGTACGGCAACGAGGTCGTGCGGGAGGCGGTCCTGCGCGAGCTGGCTCGCGGTGGGCAGGTGTTCTACGTCTACAACCGCGTGGAGTCGATCTCCCACGTGGCGGAGCGGCTCCGAAAGCTGGTGCCGACGGCGCGGATCGGGGTCGGTCACGGGCAGATGACCGAGCACGAGCTCGAGCCGATCATGGTCGGCTTCATCAAAGGCGAGATCGACGTGCTGCTCTCCACGACGATCATCGAGAACGGAATCGACATCGCCAACGCCAACACGCTGATCGTCGAAAAGGCGGACCGGCTGGGGCTTGCCCAGCTCTATCAGCTCCGCGGCCGGGTCGGCCGCTCGGACCGGCAGGCGTACGCCTACTTCCTTTATACGGACTCGAAGGAGCTGAGCGGCGGCGGTCTCCAACGGCTTCAGGCGCTGCAGGAGTTCTCGACTCTGGGTTCGGGCTACTCCCTCGCCTTTCGCGATCTTCAGATTCGCGGCGCCGGTGAATTGCTCGGCGCGAAGCAGCACGGGGCGATCGTCGCGGTGGGGTACGAGCTCTATACACAGCTCATCAACGAGGCGGTGGCGGCGCTCAAGAACTCGGTGGACGCGCCGGCAGGCACGGAGGGCGAAACCGTCGCCGACCCGCTCGCGGCGATGGAGCCCCTGCCGACGTTCGACTTGCCGGCGGTGGCCCTCATCCCGGAGACGTACATCAAGGACCAATCTCAGCGCCTCTACTTCTACCAGCGCATGATGACGTGCCGGGAGCTGCCGGCCTTGGGCGAGGTACAGGCCGAGGTGGAGGACCGGTACGGGCCTCTTCCGGTAGAGGTACGCGCCGCGTTCAGCGTGATGGCGCAGCGGGTTCGGGCTCAGGCGTTGGGCGTCGACAAGATCGACGGGAAGGCCGGGCGGCTCTCGATGACCTTCAAGTCGCGGGCCGAAATCTCGCCAAGGGTGTTCTCGCTGGTCGGGCGAATCAACCGGGACGCGTACCTCACGCGCGAGAGCTTCATCTGGCCCTTCTCGGGCGACCCGATCACGGCGGCGGAGCGCATGTTCGACGCCTTCGAGTCGGCGCTGGCTCAGATGGAAGCGGACCGCGCGGCGTTGGCATAGCCGACGGGATCTTGCCGGGCGAGCAGCGCCGCCGGAACCGGCTCGCCTGGAGATTGGGTTGAACTCCTTGTGAGGGAGAAGCTCGGGACCCCCATCGGGTGCGTGGTGGTCGGAGGGACCGTCCTTGTAGCCGCCTGCGTCAACTTCCTGATGTTCATGAATGGCCTGGACATCTGGGGGGAATTGGATCTCATTCTGGTGGTCGGCGCGTGCCTCCTCTTCGCACGGGTTGGGGTCGGGGTCGCGATTGGGATAAGGCCGGTAAGCCCGGTTGCCTGGGCTTTCACCGGAGCCGCCGCAGCGGCCGCCGGCGGCATCGGTGCCGCTCTGCTTGCTTCATGCTCCGGCGCGAGCCTGTTGGAAAAGGAGGAGGCTGTGACCGCGTTTGGACCGTGGTTACTCGTGGGGTGCTGGCTAGGCGGCCTCCTCGGCGGCGTCTGCGGGCCGCGTTTGATGGATCCCGCGTCGGGAAGGTGGAGAAGAATGGTTCTACTGCTCGGCCTGACCGGGTGCTTCGTGTGGCCGACCGTAACCGCGATCTGCTTCTCGACGCCGCCGACCGACGCCAAGCTCCTGGAGGCCTACCGAGCAAACAAGCATGACTTCGAAAGATTGAGCGGCATGGGCGCGTTCTTCGGGCAGGGGATCCTCGGGCCACCCCTCGGCGAGACGCCGGACGTGGACCGGCTCGCCGACGAGCTTCACGCGAAGCCCACCTACCCGGACGAGGGGACGGTCCTCGTGATGTGGCGCTGGAGGAACTCTGCCAAGGGCTTCGCTTACCACGCAGGTCTGCCCTCGATGTGCGTTCGCACGCTCGACGGAAAGCTTACGAAGGACAACCGCGCCGACGATGGTCGGTGGTATCGAGCTGTGGGCGACGGCTGGTACCTCTACAGCGAGTGATGACTTAACAAAAAAAAACGGTAGACAAACGTATCCCGCCCCGTGCTACCCTCTTCCGAAGCGCCAAACTCGGCGCCGATTGGAGAGATACACCTAACATGACAGTTCAAGACTTCATAGCCTCGGGAACCGAGAAAGGCACCGCCGACCTGCTTGCCGCCTACGAGCGCACGACCCCCGAAAAGCGCGGGTGGCAACCGGAGGGCGGACGCAGCGCCCGGAACGTGCTTGCCGAATGCGCGATCATGACCGACGGCCTCGCCGACATCGTTCAGACCGGGAAGATGCCCGAGTTCGACATGGACAAGTTTCACGCCGATTTGGCGGCCCTCGACACCGACGAGAAGGCGATCTCCGCCCTGAAGGCGGGCACCGACAAGCTCGTCAAGGTCATCAAGGCGCTGCCGGACGACAAGCTTTCGGTGCTGATCGAGAGCCCGTGGGGAACCTACACGACCGCCGCGTGGGCGCACCACGTCACCACCCACAATGCCTACCACGAAGGGCAGATCAACTACATCCAGACCCTCTACGGTGACAAGGGGTACTAATTCCGTCTAAGCTGTCTGCCGATGGCCGACCCGTCAGACGGATCGCTTTGCCCCTCGTGCGGCGAGTTCATTCCCGCCGCAGCGCCGCGCTGTAGCCGGTGTGGGTTCGAGACCCGGCCGGCGCCCGCGCCGGTCGGCCCGCTTCCGCCGGGAAACCCGTACGGTCCCACCAGCGGCGGAGCCGTCTTCATCCGCCATCCGGACGCGGACAAGCCGATTTGGCAGGACGCCGCGTTCCGGGTCATGGCTTACGTCGTGCTTATCGACGGGATCCTCGAACTCGTCTCCGGCATCATCACGCTCATCGTAGCGAAGGGGAGTGACAACGGCGGCCCGCTCGTCGGGCACGGGGCCCTGGTTACGCTTGTGGGGGTTGGGCTTTTGGCCGAGTGGCCCTGGGCAAGCCTCGCGATCAAGATCTGCTGCTGGGTGAACCTCGTCGTCGCGGTGGGCATGCTTCTCGTCGGAGGCGTGGTCGCACGCGCCTTCCCGTTGCTCGGCGTCCTTGTGATTCTGCTGACGCTTGCGTTCGGGGCTGCCTACGGATTCATGCTCTACCTGGTCAACACCGTCGGACTCGACTAAGCCCATGTCCCGAACCGAGATCCCCACCGTCACCTGCCCGAACTGCAAGCAGAGCCTGCCCGCTTGGTCCCAGACCTGCCAGTTTTGCGGCTCGCCGCTCAAGGGCGTCGTGCGACCGATGGGCGCCCCCATCGTCGACACGTGGACCGACCGGCCGACCTGGCAAGAAGTCTGCTACATCGTCGTGTCGGTCGCGTTCATCTTGAACGGCGGCTACGAGCTGCTTCAGGGGTTCAAAGTGCTCCCGAACCCGCTCGGCGAGCTGTCGTTCGCCGGGTACCTCGCCTACCTCCAGATCATGGGGTTCGCCTCCGCGATCCTAGGAGTCGGCATGCTGTTTCAGCAGCTTTGGGCTCAGTTTCTCGTCAAGTGGTACTCGGTGCTCGTTCTGGTCTTCGAGCTGTGGTCCCTGATGACTTCGCTGATGGGAGCTTCGATCGCAAGCAGGGTCGTAGGCAGTGGCGTGGTGACCCTTCGGATTCTCGAGCACGTGGCCTACGCGGCGTTCTATGGCTTCACGATCTACATCATCAAGGTTGTGGGAGACGTCGATCCCTGATCCCCGTTAGTGCATCTCCTTGTCTCCGTGCGCCAGCGCGATCTGGTTGATCTGGCCTAGGTGGTAGACCAAATTCCAGTAGTGCATCCCGAGCAGGTCGGCGTAGGTCATCATCAACCCCCCGCCGAAGGGCAGCTTCAACTCGGCGTCCAGCTTCTCCGTCGGCGCGGCGGCAATCGCTTTGCATAGCTCGGTCGTGGACTTGCGGGCGGCCTCGACGCAACCCGCGATCGTCTCGAGGCCCGCCGACTCCGGCATCTGCCGATGGCCGGGGTCCTGGTCCGGGTGTTTGGCGAACTCGCTCGAGCTCTTGCCCAGAACCAACGGCAACAGCCAGGCAGCCGACTGGGCGATCTCGCGCATCTGGTCGAGTGCGGACCGCGCCTCGCCGCCCGCGGTCCATGTTGCAGCGCCGGCCGGCAGTGCGAGCGCAGCGCGGCAGATGTCGTCGACCGCGCGCTGGGTCATCTTGACCATCTGGTCTTGGTAGGTCACGTTGGGGTGAGTTTAGACGGTCGCCCTTCCAACGCCCCACAATGGACTCCGTGGGCAGCCACTTTGACACCATCGTCGCGCCGATCACCGCGCCCGGGCGCGCGGCGGTGGCGGCGGTGCGTGTTTCGGGCCCGGAGGCGTACCGGATCGCCCGTGCGGTCTTTCTTTCCCTGCCCGCCGAACCGGAGCCCCGCAAGGCGCTTTACGGACGGTACGCGTTCGGCGACGACGGCCTGGCGCTTCCGTTCGAGGAAGGCGCCTCCTATACGGGCGAACCCGCCGTCGAGCTATTCCTTCACGGCTCGCCCGCCGCGGTGCGGCTGCTGGTCGACGGATGCCGAGCGGCGGGGGCGCGGGACGCCGAGCCAGGCGAGTTCACCCTCCGAGCGTTTGCCAACGGCCGGTTGGACCTAAGCCAGGCGGAAGCGGTCGCCGAAGTCGTGGGCGCGCAGACCGGCGCCCATGTGAAGGCGGCGGGTGCGCAGCTTGCCGGCGCGCTGACCCGGGCGCTGACGCCGGCATTGACCCGATTGGACGAGGTCATCGTTCGCCTCGAGGCGGGTCTCGACTTCAGCGAAGAGATCGGGCCCCACGACCCGCTCGAACTGGCGGCAAGCCTGGAATCCGCCCTCGCGGAGGTCGCCGAAGTACGGAAGTGGGAGCGGCCGGCGGCGCTGCTTCGGGACGGGCTGCGGGTGGCGATCTTGGGGCGCCCGAACGCGGGCAAGTCGAGCCTGTTCAACGCGATCGCCGGAAGCGACCGCGCGATCGTGACCGACATTCCCGGCACGACGCGCGACGTACTGGAGGCGACGATCGACGTGCGCGGGGTTCCCGTGACCCTCTTCGACACCGCCGGCCTGCGGGAAGACCCGGACGAGGTCGAGGCGATCGGGATCGCGCGGGCTCGGTCGGCGGTGAAGCGGGCTCACCTGGTGCTTTATGTATTCGACTGCCGCGCCGGTCTGACGGCGGAAGACTCGGCGCTCCTGGCGGTGATTCAAGACCCGGTCGTCGTGGCGGCGAAGGCGGACCTGCCGCACCAGCCGACGCAGCACCTCGAGACTTCGTCCGTGACCGGACTGGGAATGTCCCAGCTCTTGCAGCGGTTCGTAGGGTTGAGCGAATGCCTGGAACTGCCGTTCTTGCTGAACGCACGGCATGCCGGGTGCCTGTCCGAGGCCGCGAAAGGACTCGAGGACGGGATCGCCGCGCTCCGCCTCGACGCGACGCCGGACCTGGTGCTCCCGGCCCTGTATCAGGCTTCGGGCGCATTGCGGCAGATTCTCGGCCTCGGTGTCGCGCCGGACGTGATCGAACAGATATTCGCTAGGTTCTGTATAGGTAAGTAAGGGAGCACGGCTCGCTGAGCCGTGGCACGTTCCGGGAACCCTCCTTGTTTCCATAGCGTATACTGTGAGAAGCAAATAATTTGAGCCTATAACGCTCAAGATCACTATGAGATTCGATAAACTCACCGTCAAGGCCCAGGATATCTTCCAGGGCGCGCAGCAAGTCGCCGAGCAGTACCACCACAGCTCGGTGGACGTCGAGCATCTGCTCTTCGCCACCCTCGACCAAGAGGGCGGAATCGCCCGGCCGCTCCTCGAGCGCCTCGACGCCGACCCCGATCAGATTCGGCGCCAGGTCGTCGAGAACCTGGAGAGCATGGCCAAGGTCCAGGGCTCCGACGCGTACGGCACCCAACTCACCCCGCGGATGCAGCGGGTCCTGGCGGACGCGTTCAAGCAGGCCGAAAAGCTGGGCGACGAGTATGTATCGACCGAACATCTGCTGCTGGCGATGGCCGGCGACTCCGGCGCGGCGGGCGGCATTCTCAAGGCGGCGGGAATCAACCAGAAGGGGCTTCTGGCGGGCATCGAAGATCTGAGAAAGGGGCGCCGGGCGAACGATGCCAACGCGGAGGAGCGCTACCAGGCGCTCGACAAGTACGCCATCGATCTGACGGCGCGAGCGCGCCGCGGCGAGCTGGATCCGGTTATCGGCCGGGACGAGGAGATCCGCCGGGTCATTCAAGTTCTGAGCCGCCGCACCAAGAACAACCCGGTGCTGATCGGCGAACCCGGCGTCGGAAAGACTGCCATCGCCGAAGGGCTCGCGATGCGCGTCATCGAAGGCGACGTGCCGGAGGGGCTCAAGAACAAGAGCGTGATGGCGCTGGACATCGGCGCAATGGTCGCCGGCTCCAAGTTCCGGGGCGAGTTCGAGGAGCGGCTTAAGTCCGTGCTCGACGAGATCAAGGCGAGCGAGGGCGACATCATCCTCTTCATCGACGAGCTCCACACGCTGGTCGGAGCCGGCAAGGCCGAGGGCTCGCTGGACGCCGCCAACATGCTCAAGCCGATGCTGGCGCGCGGCGAGCTGCGCTGCGTGGGCGCTACCACCCTCGACGAGTATCGCCAGTACATCGAGAAGGACAAGGCGCTCGAGCGGCGCTTCCAGATGGTTCTGGTCGACGAGCCGACGGTCGAGGAGACCGTCTCGATCCTCCGCGGCCTCAAAGAGCGGTACGAAATTCACCACGGCGTGCGGATCACCGATGGCGCGTTGGTGGCGGCCGCCACCCTAAGCCATCGGTACATCACCGACCGGTTCCTGCCCGACAAGGCGATCGACCTGATCGACGAGGCGGCGAGCAAGCTCAAGATCGAGATCGACTCGGTACCGGCCGAGATCGACGAGGTCGAGCGGCAGCTCGCCCAGTACGAGATCGACCGCGAGGCGCTGCGAAAGGAGACCGATCCGGCGAGCAAGGAGCGGCTGGAGGGCACCGAGCGCAAGCTGGCCGAGCTCACCGAGAAGGCGAGCGGCCTGCGCGCGACCTGGCAGCGGGAGAAGGAGAAGATCGAGAGCGTCCGCGCGACCAAGGCGCAGATCGAGGCCCTTCGTAACACTTTGCAAACCGCGGAGCGCGAGCTCGACTGGGCAAAGGCGGCGGAAATCCAGCACGGCCAGATCCCCAAGCTGGAGCGGCAGCTCGAAGAGCAGTCCTCGGAGCTGGCGCATATCCAGGTGGAAGGCAAGATGCTCAAGGAGGAGGTCGACAGCGAGGACGTCGCCGAGGTCGTGAGCAAGTGGACCCAGATCCCCGTCAGCAAGCTCATGGAAGGCGAGATGCACAAGCTCCTCAGCATGGAGGAGCTCCTTCGCCTCCGCGTGGTCGGGCAGGACGAGGTCCTTACGACGGTCGCGGATGCGATCCGGCGGAGCCGCAGCGGCCTGAGCGACCCGAACCGGCCGATCGGCTCGTTCCTCTTCCTTGGACCAACCGGCGTGGGTAAGACGGAAACGGCCAAGGCGCTGGCAGAGTTCCTGTTCGACGACGAGCGCAACATCGTGCGCATCGACATGAGCGAGTACTCCGAGCGTCACGCGGTGGCGCG
>Ga0070734_10005967_pt1 | contig 10479 bp, 8 predicted proteins | sample Coa_R1_8_FD_66444 | JGI IMG/M metagenome (GOLD analysis project Ga0070734, IMG submission 66444) | Surface soil microbial communities from Centralia Pennsylvania, which are recovering from an underground coalmine fire - Coalmine... | ecosystem: Environmental > Terrestrial > Soil > Unclassified ... | reverse complement strand
TTTCATGGCGGCGGATTTCATGGCGGCGGATTTCATGGCGGCGGATTTCATGGCGGCGGCCGAGGGGGTTATGGCGGCTGGCGCGGCGGGTATGGCTGGCGCGGTGGCTATTACGGCCGCTACGGCGGATGGTGCTGCGGCGGAGGATGGGGCTTCGGGCTGGGTTGGTACGTGCCGTTTTTGCCGTGGGACTACGACACCTATTGGTCGAATGGCATGCCCTATTACTATGCGGACGGTGACTACTACCTCTGGGACAGCGACGTCGGACAGTACCAGGCCGTTGATCCTCCGACGGTTCTCACCCAGGTGCCGCCATCAGGCTCGTCTGCGGCTGCCAATCCGTTGGTGTCTTCTGAGCTGTTCGCCTATCCAAAGGCCGGTCAGTCAGAAGCTCAACAGAAGCAGGACAAGGACGATTGTCGCCGGTGGGCGGCGGCTCAGACCGGATTCGATCCAACACGGGCCGCTAGCCAGAGCGGAAAAAGCGCGGGAACTAGTCAACAAAGTTTCATGCGAGCGCAAGCGGCTTGCCTCGAGGGGCGCAGCTACAGCGTGAGGTAGAAGTAGCTGGCATCACGGGATGAATCTCCCGACCCACCCAGCTCAGGTAGCCGCCTTGGCCGTTGCGGGCCCATTGCTGCTGCTGCTCGGGTCTTCGACGGCTTCCCCGCCCGGTGGCTTTGCTCAGTTGATTCGAGAGGCCACACCCAGCGTTGTGACCGTGCTCATCGAACGCAAGCCGGAGGGTGCCGCCCAACGCGCCGTCGAGCGGGCCGCTGCCGCGCGCGAGACCTTGCTGTCCGGCTCACCGAAGATCATCCCGCCCGACGACCGGGGAATTGGGCTCGGCTCGGGGTTCATTATAAGCGCCGACGGTCTGATCGTGACCAACCGTCACGTCATCGCAGACGGCGGCCAGTTGCGGGTCAGGCTCGCAAGCGGTCGCGAATACTCCGCACAGATCGTGGGAAGTGACACGCGGACGGATATCGCACTCCTTAAAGTCGATGCCTATCACTTACCGCCTCTTCACCTGGGATCGTCGACAGCCGTCGCCGTTGGCGATCCTGTCGTCGCCATTGGCAATCCCTTCGGTCTCGGGCAGTCGGCAACGGCCGGGATAATCTCTGCGCGAGGTCGAGCGATTCCAGGCGACCCGTACATTGATTTTCTGCAGACAGACGCGGCCATCAACCACGGCAACTCCGGAGGACCTTTGCTTTCGGCGAAGGGCGAGGTCATCGGCGTCACTTCAACGATTCTTTCGCCCAGCGGCGGGTCGGTGGGACTCGGATTCGCCATCCCTGCGGAGGCGGTCGCAGCCGTGGTCCGCGACCTACGCACGCACGGCCGCGTCGATCGAGGTTACCTCGGTATTTCAGCGCAGCCGTTGACGCCTGAGCTGGCTAGAGCGTTGGGATTGACTGCTGCCAGGGGCGCACTCGTCACGGCAGTCGAGCCGGACGGCCCCGCCACCCAGACACTCTTCATCGGAGACGTGCTGGAGAGGATCGGTTCAACGCCAGTAGCTTCACCCGATGTGGGCCGCCTCACGGCGCGTCTCCGCCCCGGTACCATGGTAGAAGTAGCGATCGTGCGAGATGGCGAGCCACGAACGGTTTTTCTCAGCGTCGGTCGACTCCCGGATCCGCCGGCTGACTCGCCAAGCGTGCAGGGCGACACATGGGTGCCAACCTTGGGCCTGGGGGTCGCGACAGTGTCGGATGAGATCCGTCGTGCAATACGCGCAGACGACGAATCCGGCGGTCTTATCGTCACCCAACTGCGACCGGCGGGCGCAGGCGCGCTGGCGGGCTTGCAGATCGGCGACCTGATCACTCATCTCGGCTCGAAGCGGCTTTATGACGCCACACAACTCGCGGACGCCGGCCGACCCTCAACGAGGCTGCCGCTGCTCATGCGCGTTGTGCGCGACGGCGTTCCGCAATTCGTCGCCATAACAGGTACTGCCCGTTGACGCTGCACAGCGCCGCCCGCTTCCCGGGAGCGGTGTGTCAAGTCGGCTCGTCTATGGCAATGCCGGATCGTTCATGCAACGAACCTGCACGCGCCACATTAGCTGCCAACCGTCGCTGGTTGCGCATAAGACCAGAATGTCACGGCCTGAGAGCGGTCGTCGCTCGTGATCAACCGTCCAATCAAGCTGCCAACGATGGGTGATAACTCCGACTGGGCCTGAGGAGTGGCCCTTTAAGTCAGTTGCGTTGTATTCGTGAACGCACACTCCGAACATCATCGCGCGCAGGTGTGCTAGGACCGCGCCCCGTCCGACGATAGCAGTCCTGAAGCTCGGTGACATCAGGGCGATGTCTGGGGCGAGGTACCGTTCCAAAGTTGTCCAGTCACGGCCGAGCCACGCGGCGTCATAAGCCTGTACCCAAACAGCCGCTGCAAGATCATCGAGGACACCCGGTCCCCCGGCTCGAGCATGCGGCTTTAAGGTGCACGGAGTCGCGCGCCGGAAGAGATCCCCGGCGCCATCTTCCGATCTTTCCCCACAAACGAACATGGCTCACTACTCCTTTCCGCCGCCTTGTCGGACGGACGTCACGCCAACGAATCCAGCAGCTCGGCAACAGACATCGGCCCTCGGGTCGCGCTCGTCCGGTAAACCGCACACAGCCTGCCGCCGCATTGGCCAACACGTCGAAGCGCGTGCACGCTCGGCATGCCCCAAACGAGCGCGACCCCAAAGTCGACGTCGGTCCGAATTCCCATACAGCTCCATGATGACATCATGGTCACTATAAGCGACCAACCAGCTCTCAAATTGTTCCGGTATCCGCCACGTCCCATAGCGCCTGCGCTCGCGGGAGCCAAGCACGGCGTTAAGCGTGAAACGTTCAGTCACAGAACGAAACGATTGATAGCGCGAGTTGCACTGCTGTTGTGCGATGAAGCAAGCCGTCACGCAGCACTCAGCTGGACGTTCCTACCGAGCGAGCGGCCCGACAATGCGAAATGGTGGAGTGAACTTGAGTGTTGAATGTGCTGTCAGTTAGGAGCGCGCGATGATGCTGCACAAGTTCGATGGGGATCTGTTTTAGTGCTGAGCGCGGTCACGTAACGGGTACGGCGCGCGAGGCGTGTACTCAGCATGTCTTGTGGTCAAAGGAGTATCGTCATGGATCATCTCAAGTGCCTGCCTCTATTGGGCGTCACAACGATCGCGGCTTCATTAGCCGCGTGCGCGACGATTCCCAGTGGCCGCACTGGCGTCGAATGGTCACCGATGAACGGCACCATGAATCGAACGTTGAACGACGGCTTTCACTTTGTCTCGCCTTTCGCCAAGGTCTATCAAGTGGACCTGCGGGAGCAGCAGCGCGACGTCGATCTCAACGTTTTGGCCGACAACGGTCTCGACATCGACCTGAAGACTTCGATCCTATATCAGCCGGTCGCCGGACAGGCATCCCAGCTGATCAAGGAGATTGGACCTCAGTACTACGAAACGGTGATCGGACCGCAAGTCCGCTCGAGCGCTCGGCGGGTGGTCGGCCGCTACAGTCCCGAGGAAATCTATTCGACCAAACGCGAGCAGATCGAGCGCGAGATTCGTGAGGACGTGGATAAAAAGCTCGCGGACACCCATCTGCACGTGAATGCCATCCTGATCCGCGAGGTTCATCTGCCCCCGGTCGTGCAGGACGCGATCCAGGCGAAGCTCCGGGAAGAGCAACGGGCGCTCGAGATGCGCTTCGTGCTGGAAAGGTCCCGTCAGGAAGCGGAGAACCGACGGATAGAGGCAAAGGGTATTGCCGACTATGACGCGATCGTGAGCAGTAACCTCTCCGACAAGATTCTCGCCTGGCAGGGCATCGAAGCGACTGAGCAACTGGCCAAGTCGGCCAATGCCAAGGTCGTCGTGATCGGGTCGGGAAAGGAAGGGCTACCGCTGATTCTCAACAGTCCCTCCTCTGTCGCTCAGAACACGCCGTCGCCATGATCCGTGCCTACAGGTTCCAGGACGAAGCGCCTGCAACCGGCACATTCATTCCGGCGTTCAGAGGCGGCGCCGCCAGGGAGGGCAACGGAGCTCGCCAGGGCCAGGTACCCGAACTACAGACTGCCGAGGTAAATTTGCCGAGCGTGCCGGGCGCAATCGCATTCGGCGCCCCCGGCACCGCGCCAACATGGTGCTCGAGCGACAAGGACTACGTCACCACAGCGCTCGGCGGTTCACGAGTGTGGACAACGATCGGGCACGGAATCATCAACGAGGTATACTGGCCCTCCACGGGCCAGCCGCAGATTCGCGATTTCGGCTTCTATCTCGTCGGGGAGCACCGCTGGCTCGATCTCAAGCGAATCCGCCGCTACCGGTTAGCGACTCCTGGGCCGTACCTCCCAGCCCTGACGATCGTTCATTTTGGCGATGACTATCAACTCACGCTCGAAGTGCTACCTGATCCGCTCCGCGATGTGCTGTTGGTGCGCTTCAACCTGATCGGTCCTTACAGCCTGGTGGTCATCCTCGCGCCTCATTTAGGCAGCTCCGGGCGCGATAACACCGCGTGGGTGCATGACGACGTCGGATACGCGCGCCGTAGCAATCATTGCGTGTGTCTGGCGGCTAACATGCCCCTGCTGAAACTCAGCTGTGGTTATGTCGGGGCATCGGATGGCTGGCAGGATCTTGACCGCCATGGCACCTTGACCTATCGCTTCCAAAGTGCTGTTGACGGAACCGTGGCTCTCACAGCCGAGATGGCCGGGCATACCGGCGTGCTCGCCCTCGGCTTTGGCGGCAATGCTCATGGCGCATTGACACGTGCCCGCACGGCGCTGGCGGTCCCCTTCGACGCCTTACGTGCTGAGTTTATGCAGGAGTGGCACGACTGGGGCACCCGGCTCCAGCTGCCGCGGCCCGATGACGCGCTCGGGGACGCGGGCTTGGTATCCGCAGCTGTTCTCAAGATGCACGAGGATCGCGCCTATCCAGGCGCAGTGGTGGCGAGCCTAAGCATTCCCTGGGGAAATACCACCGATACGCTCGGCGGCTACCACCTCGTCTGGCCGCGCGATGCCACATTGACCGCCTTTGCGTTGCTTGCGGCCAATCAACGCCAGGATGGACGGCACATCTTGGCGCATCACATGGCTACCCAACGCCAACAAGGGCACTGGGCGCAGAACTACTTTCCGAGCGGTGAGCCATTCTGGAATGGCGTGCAACTCGACGCAGTGGCTTTGCCGGTGCTGCTCGCAGCCAAACTGCGCGAGTTGGGGGAGAACGAACTCGCCGGCACCCGGAAAATGGTGCGCGCGGCAATTCGCTTCATTGCACACAACGGGCCATCCAGCCCGCAAGACCGCTGGGAAGAGAATCCCGGGGTTAGTCCTTTTACAGTCGCGGTGGCAATTAGCGCACTGGTGGCAGGGCAGTATTGGCTGTCCGAAGAGGAAGGCCGTTACGCGCTCACACTCGCGGACGACTGGAACGAACGGCTCGAGGGCTGGTGTTACGTTCGGAACACGAGCTTGGCGCGAGACGCGGGCGTCGATGGCTACTACGTTCGCATCGGCAACGCAGCCGATGGTGCCGGCAGCGTCAGCGAATGGGTGCAGTTGCGCAACCGCGCGGGCGAGTGGATTTCCGCCTCGACGCTCGTCAGTCTCGACTTCTCGTACCTCGTGCGTCTTGGCCTGCGGTCGGTGCGCGACAAGCGCATTCAGGACACACTCAAGATCGTTGACAGGCTCCTCAAGGTCAATACTCCGTCCGGACCACTCTATCACCGCTACAACGGGGACGGATACGGCGAGTATCCCGATGGTCGCGCCTTCGACGGGGGTGGCGTCGGCAGGGCGTGGCCGCTGCTCGTCGGAGAGCGTGGTCACTTGGCCGTCATGGATGGTGAGGATCCGCTACCGTATCTGCAGACCATGTGGCGCTGCTCAAGCGTCGGTGGTCTGCTGCCGGAACAGGTCTGGGACACCGCGCCGATGCCCGATCTGGGCCTGGAGCCAGGTCGACCCTCCGGTAGTGCGATGCCCTTGCTCTGGGCACATGCTGAGTTTCTGAAACTCCTCGTAGCACGCGAGCGGCGGCGCCCCGTTGAACTGTTACACGCGGTCGAGGAGCGCTACGCCTTGGGTCAGCGGGACGCGCATCGCCCGCCTCAGACCTGCGGCGATTCGCAGGCCCGTGAGGCAAACGGCACATGGCACTGGCGCGATGAGGTTCCGGTGTTGGAGCTCGAAGCTGGCAGGTCGTTGGTGATAGAAGACCGCGCGCCATTTGCGCTGCAGTGCGGCTTCAACGGATGGCAGCGGGTTGACGCGCGCGTCGCTGTGGAGCAGCCCTTCGGAATGTGGGGAGTGCGGTTTTCGGCCGCCGAGTTGTCAGGACTGAAGGAAGTCAATTTCACGCGGCGTTTCGGCGAACAGTGGGAGGGTGCGGATCATCGCGTCACACTGGGACACGTTGGATTAGAGCACGCACTTCAACCCAGGGCCTAAAGAGTGCCTCTCGCACGAGGTACGGCTACGGAACCCGCACACCCCTCGACATGCGTCTGAGGGTTTGGCTGTGAGGCTCGGGCGGCTGATCGCATTTTGCCTTGACCGAGCTGCCGGGATCGCCGGCTGCATCTGATTCCATTTCTTGACGCGCGCGGCTGCTGCTACTGGTCAGGGACCGGCTCGATCATGGCGGAGGCCGGCGGCTCGACCAAGTCGACACGGAGAGAGAGAACACGCCTTCGCATCGTTTCAATCACGTCTTGGCAATGATACTTTGGGCTGGGACCCGCAGGTGCAAGTTCAAATGGGCGAAGAATCGTCCAGCCGCAAACGCGTACAGGTGGTAGGCAGAGTGATTGAGTGATTGTTGAGCATGGAATTCAGGAATCCGTCGTCGCCTGCGTTGGGCACATCCGGTGTCAGCTCGACGACCTTTAAAAGGCGGCTCTGTGAAGAAACGAAGAAACCGCCGTTGTGCCGATGGCCGGCAGGCGATGATGACATCGCTGATGCTCGGCACGCCGCGCAGGGCGCGGATAGTGGTGTCTTGGCGAGCGAACGCGACTATTAATTAATATGACATCAGGACGGGCAGACTCATGCGCGCGAGCAGGTCACGCGTAACGCCGCCCATCAGCTTTTCCCAAAGCTTGGGATGACCAAAGGCGCCCGCGACAATCAGATCGGCACCCACCCTATGCGCTTCGGCGCGCAACGTGTCAGCTATTGATTCTGCCGGAACATCGTTGAGCCAGAGCCCCTTCACCGAAGCGCCATGCCGTTTTAGGTGCTCAACCATATGTTCTGGAGGAAGTGCGCCGTACCGGTCGACGAAGTCCGCTGGATTGACCGCGAGCACGGTGACCCGCTCGGCGCGCTCGATGAGCGGTAGTGCGTCGTTGACCGCTCGGGCCGAGGGGCGGCTTGAGTTCCAGGCCACCACAATATGCCGGCCGAGCGTGTCAAACGATCCATGGGTGGGAATAAACACGACCGGTCGCCCAGTCACGAACAAGAGTTGCTCCGAAAAGGTGTAGCCAGTGGCCGTGATCGGCACGTCCTGGCTCAGAACGCACAGATCGGCGAAGCGCGCGTGCTGAGGCACGACGATCGATCCGACGCCGTCGAGGCAGCGCCACTCGACCTCTAGGCCGTGTTCGCGCTCTAATTCCTCGAGCACCGATCTCGGTCGTTCAGCTGCCGCCTCGATGGATTGGCGAATGCGCTGATTCGTCTGCTTGATCGCCTCAGACGAGCCCAATCCTAATTCTGCAATACTCAGTTCATCTAGCTGGGCTGGACTCAGTTCTCTCACGTAAATAGCAGTCAGCCGGCTCCTGTGCCGGCGCGCCAGATCTGCCGCTAGGCGCAGGCGGAGGACGGCGCGCTCCGATTGATCCACGTGGACGAGCAAGTCTTTCAATGCCATGGTGCGTACCTCATGAGCTTTGTCCGCCGGTTTTGGCACGTTGCTGCAGATCCCCGCGTGTTACCCTTGAATTTCACCAACCCCTGACTGATCTCGTGCGCGGTAAGCGCAATCGCCACCGCCTTCCAGGCCGCGGCGATGCGCTCGGTCGATGGCCCCGCGTGTTCGATCCATTCCAGATGCAGCCCGCAAGGCCTAATCCGGACACGTCAGACTCAGTCGCCTGCAATCGGTAGCGGTAACGATCGCGATAACCCTAAGTGAGGGATAGTGCAGCCGATTTGCTGAAGCGAGGACACGCGGAGTTTGATTTTCAACATCCAGGACGTCTGCAGACTAACGGGCGTTCTTGCAACGGTCCAAAATGCCGTGGCGCCAGTCACAGCCTCCCTTCCGGACTTGCAAAGCCATGTTTAGATTGAATCATAACTGGCTTGAGGCGGGTTCGCCGAAGAGCACCCTTGCAGTCACGCTGCTGCGCTCACGCGGCGGTTTCAATCGTATCGACACTGATTCGCTCACGCGACGCCTCGTCAGGGAGCATGATATCCAGAATGAGCAGGTCGACCTTATCCGCGCTCATAAGGCGATCCATTTCTCGCCATCCTGGGCGGCGGTGACGCGGAAGCCGCTCTGATGAAGAAAGTCGACTACCAGCCCGCGGATCTCGGGATCGTCCTCGACAAAAAGTACGTGGGGTGAAGCCATGAACCACCTACCTTGACCACAGCACGTCGGCGACCACGACGGATACTCTTAAGGAAGTGTGCTTCGCACATTACCCCACTCAAACGATGCCGGTTGCGAGCGAGCGTTGAAATGATCAGTTACGACCGGCCGGTGCGGGTGCGTTAGCTGGCTTACAGATCGGCGATCCGATCACTCACCTGGGAACAAAGCGACTCAATGGGGTCGCGCAATTTGCTGTCGTCGGTGAACCGTCGACCGCGGTGCCCCGGCTCGTACGCATGGTGCGCGATGGAGTTCCGCAGTTCATCGTTATTACGGGCGCTGCCTGCAGGTGACACTCGACATCGCGGACCGGCGTTGCGCCACGCGCGGTCGACAATGATCCCGGATCGAACGCGCACGAACCTGTGCGCGCCATACCAGCTGCCAACTCTCGTGTACCGCCCGTAATACGAGTATGTCGCGGCCTGAGGTTGCCCGACGCTCGTTGCCAACCGTCCGATCGAGTTGCCAACGGTAGGTAATGACTCCGGTCGCGCCTGAGGCGTGCCCTTTCAGATCCGTGGCGTTGTACTCGTGCACCACACTTCCAGTCATCATCTCGCGAATGTGAGCCAACACCGCTGCCCGGCCGGTGACCGCGTTCGTAGAGCCAGCGAGCATCATCACAACGTCGGGCGCGAAGCACTGTTCCAACGCCCTCCAGTGCTGCCGCAGCCACGCTGCGTCGTAAGCCTGCACCCAGACTGCCGCGGCAAGATCATCAAGAACCCCTGGTTCGTGCGTCTCGTGCACTTCTGCAGCTCGGGTATCCGGCCGCCGCCCGAATTCGCTGCCACAGAGTTCACAGCGCGCCTTAGAAACGACCATGGTTCACCATGCCCTTCAGCCCCTGCGTCAATGCGGTCCCCCCCACCGATGCCAACATCGGCCAGGTGATCGATTTCGGCCTAGAGGTCGCACCCGTCGGGTCAACCGCGGACATCCTGTGCCGCGCCGGGCCAGCACACCGAAACGTGCACACGCTAGGCGTGTCCCAACGAGCGCGACCCCAAAACTGCTATCGATTTCCATCCTGCTCCATGGTGCCACGAGTGCCAACATCAAACTACCAACGGGCTCTCGAACCCTCCAATGCTTTCAGAGTCTGTGTGCGGCTGCTCCTAACCACCAGAAACATGCAGTCACAAACCGAAATGATTCGCCACGCTGCGCGCCGCTGCTGCAACGCCGCGCATAAAGCCGTCGTCCGCCGCCGCTGCGACAAGCTCACGCCGATTCGCGATCGCTTCAGAAATTTAATGTTTCTTTAGTCTGCGGTTAATACTGCAGCGGTACTCTGGTATCGGCCCGTGTGCGACGACTAGGCATTCCGGCTGCCGCGCATGCGTCAAGGCCGGGCTTTTCCCCTCGTAACCCCCTGTGCCCGGCCACTCGGCGGCGCCTGCTCCAAGGGGCGCCGTCCTTCTCACGCGCCTTGTGGATGTCCTGCGATCGCGGGGCACCTTTTTGCGAATGTCAGCATCTCTGGCGCTACCCTTACATCGCCTGAGCGATCTCTTCCCGTGGGAACGCGAGTCCCATGCTCTGCCAAATGTTCGCGATGCGGTCGATCGATGGCGCCGCAAGATCTATCCACATCGGGTGACGGCGTTGCGCTTCATCAGCCACCTGAAACGACGCCGCCTGTAACCTACTCTCATGTAGGTCATGGTAGTGCTGCGCCAGCGATGTAAACGCATCGGCACCGTACGCCACAACGCGAGGGCGCCGGTGCATGACGGTCATGTCGGTCGCTAGGCGCAGGTGGTAATGCTCCCAGTAACGTAGATACACATCGAAGTAATCCATGGCGCTAAGCTGAGCTG
>Ga0070734_10005965_pt1 | contig 10483 bp, 4 predicted proteins | sample Coa_R1_8_FD_66444 | JGI IMG/M metagenome (GOLD analysis project Ga0070734, IMG submission 66444) | Surface soil microbial communities from Centralia Pennsylvania, which are recovering from an underground coalmine fire - Coalmine... | ecosystem: Environmental > Terrestrial > Soil > Unclassified ... | reverse complement strand
GCAATTGCGGATCGTGGCGGCAACGGTCCGCGGGGCGGAACTGCGCCTCGAACAAGCCGTCGTTTGGGAAGAGGAACAAAGCCCCAATATCGCAGAGGCCGAAGCCCTCGGCCGGCGTCTTCGCGAACGCCTCAAGTCAGCGGGCATCACCCCGGCGCCAGTCCTGGCCTGCGTCGGGCGGGATCGGGTTATCCTCCGGGAGGTCCGCTATCCATCCGTGGCGGCAGCGGAAGAACCCGCCATCGTCCGCTTTCAGGTCCTGAAAGAACTGACCGATTCAGCTTCCGAAGTCATCATTGACTACACGCCGTTGGACGAAGGGAGCGGCAACGAAGAGCGGCGGGCCCTGGTGCTTACCGTCCGGCGCGAATTGCTGACCGCGTATCGAGCACTGTGCCATGCCGCAGGCTTGAAACTCTTGGCCCTGACGCCCCGTCCTTTTGGCACGCTGGCCTGCCTGCGGGAGAGTGTAAGAAAATGGGAAGGGAGCGGAGCCTTCGCCGAGGCCCATCCCAACGGCTCCTCGCAAACCGCGATGGCGTTGCTCACGGCCACGGACAACTGGTCGGAGTTTTGCCTGGTGCGGGGCGACACGTTGCTGCTGGCCCGGTCCTTGCCTGCTGGTCCAACCTTGCCGGCGGAAGTCCGGCGGAACATTGCCACCTACATCACGCAGTCGCCACGCCATGCGGTCTCCGCGCTTTACCTGGCGGGGAACGGCGAGAACGCAGGCCTGGAAACGAGCCTGCACGAGACGCTCGGGATTCCGGTTCGTTCCTTCGACCCGTTTGTCGGTGCGGAAGGAACGGCCTTGCCGCGCCAAAATCGGGGCGCGTTCGCCGGCGCGGTGGGGCTCCTGCGCATCCAGGGGGAAGGCCGACCGCTGCCCATCAACTTCGCCTCTCCCAAGCAGCCAAGGGTTGCCCGCGATCCCAACAAGCAGCGGTTGGCCATCGGTGCCGGTGTCGCCGCGGCACTCTTTCTCGGAATTACCGTCTATTGCTATTCCCAGATTGCCGCGTTGGATGGCCAGCTCGATCAGCTCCAGTTCAAACAGCTTGCCTACGAACAACAGAAGCCGCAGATCGAAGAGGCGGAGGATCAGTACAAGAAACTGAGTGAATGGAGGCGCGGCAACATCCCCTGGCTCGATGAATTCTATGATCTGACCGCACGCTTCCCGGACCTGCACACGATGCAGCTTTTTGAGCTGGAAGGGAGGCTCCAGCAGTCAACCTCGAGTAAAGATACAGCCAAGGATAAGCCCATCGCACAGATGAAGCTGACCTTTGGTACCACGTCTTACACTCCACAAGCCCTGGATGATTTGCTCAATCAGATGCGCGAGGAGAAGGGGCATTACGTGCCCAGTCCCAAGAGACCGATTTCCAACGGCGTGATGAAGGACCCGGCCTTCCCCATCCGCTTCGAAGCACAGATCGAGGTGGACAATCAGCCACGGGATAAATTCAAGCTCGTCGTCCAGGGACCGTCTGCTCCGCCGCCCGGTTCGTCGCGCATCCGGCCTGTGGCGGCCACGCTGCCTGCTGGTTCCTCGGGAAGCAGTGGCCTGGTCATGAATCGCAATCGCGTGGCCATGCCGGAGAAAGGGAGCATGGTTCGGGTGGTGGCGTCGCCTCACAAGGACGAGCCACCGAGGCCAGGCGCCAACCGGGCCCTAACGCCCAAGAGTGAGCCGGTTCAGCCAGCTCCGGTGCACGGCGTGGACGCCCCGGCCGTTCAACAGATGGGGGAGGCGATGGAAGCCATCTTGGATGCGGCACGATCCCAGGAGCAGGACAAGGCCCAGGAAATGATCCAGCGGGTGCGCCGGGCCCAGGAAGGAGCCCGAGTCCGACAACCCACAGCAGCCCCGCCGGCCCCCGCTCCCTCCGCACCTGCAACCGCTCCCGCACCGAAAAAGGGGAACACGCCGTGAATCCTCGTGATCGGACGATTGCCACTGCTCTGCTCGCGGCCGTCGCATTGAGCGCCGCAGCGTTTCTGTTTTACGAGTTCTACCTCGTGCCGCGGGGTGACCGCCAGGACAGGCTCGCCAAGGCCTTGGAGCAAGACAAGCAACGAACGAGCCGCCTGCTCCAGGTGGAAGAGCACCAGAAGCAGATGGCCGAGTGGCGCAAGCTCAGTCTGCCCGGCGACATCAATCTGGACCGGATCAACTACCCCCATCTTTTGGAAGGGATGGTCCAGCGCAGTGGGATCCAAGCCCGGGATATGCAAGTTAACTTCAAGGATTCCACCGACATCGTGAAGGGGGGCATTTTTGATAAGAAGGAGCCCTTCATCACTCCGATCAGCTTCACCATCACGGGCCGGACCGACCTGGACGGGTTGCTCAAGCTGCTCAAGGAGTTTTACACCACGTCGCTGCTCCACCGGATCAAGGCGTTCTCGGTCACTCGGCCCAAGACTGGGGTAGACGGCAAGCCCGGCAACCACAAGTCGCGCGACCTCCAAGTGACGCTGGAAGTGGAAGCGCTCATGGTCAAGGGGGCCGACGTCCGGGACGATATCCTGCCCAAGTCGCCGCCCGCAATCCAGACCCTGGCTCGGCCGGTGGGCGAATACTTGGCCTTGGCGTCCAAGAAGAACATCTTTTATGGCCCTCCTCCACCGCCGCCCGCTCGGGCCGCTGATGGCAGCGATCCCTCGGCGTCGGTGCATTTTACGGGGATCTCGCGCACCGAGGACGGGGAATGCGAGGTCAATCTGTGCGACGTGAATGAGTTGACCCGGTGGCGGCTTTATCCAGAACGAAAGAGGGACCCCAAGGACGTCTTTGAAATCAAGAACCGAAGCGGTGAGCTGAAAGTCCAAGGCGAAGTGACTCGGATTCTTGGTGTGGATGACATCATTTTCCGATCCGGAGGAAGATATTACAAAATGCACATTGGCGAAAGTGTCGCCGAGGCGATGCGGAAGCCGTTGAACGAGGCGCAGGTCCAAGCCTTGCAGTCGACGCGCGCCCCAGCGGGACATCCGATCCGGGCTGCAGGAAACAACGGTCCTCAGTGAAGACTTCTCGTTCCCAAACTCGGTTTGGGAACGCCGCGTCGCGAAATCCTGTTTCGCGCTCGCTGCTCTCACCGGAAACAGAGTTTCCTGCCTTGCCGTTCCCAACCAGAGTTTGGGAACGTGGAGAACGAAGCGAATGCGTCATGGCATCGCCTTGATCCAAAACTTGAACCATTTATCCATTCGCGACAAAGATTAAGGAAGATAGGCAGGGAGTGCCGATTCTTAGGAAAATAGCGGTCGTGCCAGCACATTTTATGGCTGCGCTTCTGAGTAAATACCGCTATGATAAGAGGAAACGTTGAAATCAGGCGAGAGTGCTCCCTCGAAATACTCTCCTCTCACACAGGTTTGCGGCAGGGCCTAAACATGTCAGCACTTCCAGCCCGTATGACTCGGCGCTTCCTGTTCTTCGCTTCCCTCGTTGTGCTGGGAAGCTGGACCGTGCCCGTAGGTGCTATCGACCCCGATGATCGGGGAGACCATCCACTCGCGCAAATTTCGGCCAAAGGCGCCACGCAGGTAAAGCCGGCCGAGAAGAGAATCGAGATGCAGAAGCGCGACGAACCGTGGCCTGCGACGCTTGAATGGCTCGGTAACCAGACCGGCATGGGCGTGAATGTCCCATTCTACCCGGAAGGGAAGTTCTCTTACTTCGCGCCGGGTGGTTCCAAGTCGTACACGATTCCGGAGATCGTGGACATCCTCAACGAGCAATTGATGGGGCAACAAAAACCGTGCGTCCTCATCCGTGGTACGGGGAGATGGAACCTGATTCAGTTGCCCAGTTCCTCCAATCCGAATCTGCGACTCGATCCATCACGGTTGCCGCTCGTCACCGAAGACGAACTCAAGGATCATGGTGACACCGAGATCGTCACCATGAACTATCAGCTGGACGTCCTCGACGCCGACAAGATCGCGGCCGAGTACGCCAAGAACGTCGCCAACAATCCGTTCAAAAAACTGATGGCTCCGTACGGAGATCTTCTGAATATTCCGGGCGCCAATCAACTGGTCCTTCGCGACTCCGTGGCCAACCTGAAAAACGTGGTGAATTACCTCAAGAGTGCGGAGAAGGCGGAGAAGGAAAAAGCGGGGATGCACACGTACACGTGCAAGTGGATCCGTGCGAGCGAAGCCGAGAAAAAATTGAAGGAGCTGTTTGGCATCGCCCCGCAGCCGGCGCAAGGCGGCCCGGGCAATCCGGGAATGCAGATGCCCAACCAGCCCCATCCCGGCGGCGGAGGCGGTACCAACGAACCCAAAGTCCACGTCACTTCGGACAACGGCACCAATCGCGTCTTCGTCAGTGGTCCGCCCAACAAGCTCGAACAGGCCAAGAAAGCCCTGGCAGACATGGATGTTCCCCAGGTGGGCCAGATTCCGATACCCACCGGACCGCTCCAGTATGTCACGTACACCGCACCGGCGGGCAATGCCGAGGCGCTGGCCAAATCGCTCGAAAAACTCTACGGAAAGACGTCCGATGTCACGATTGCCGCCGTCGGCAAGGACCAGGTCATGGTCCATGCTTATCCCGCCGACCAGGCAGCAATCAAAAAGTTCATCGAGAGCTCCAAGGATGAATTGAAAACCGAGGCCATCACGCTGAATATGTTGAATCCGAAACAAGCGGTGGACAGTCTCAGCTCGTTGTTTGATAGCAGTCGTGGTGCTCCGGTTCCCACGTTTGTCGTCAATCCGAATGAAAATGCCATCGTCGTCCGGGGAACCATCGATCAAATCCGGGCCGTCAAGATGGCGCTGGAATCGTATGGCGAGAAGTTGATCGATGCCGGCCAGGCGTCGCCGACAACGTGCACCATCACGCTCGAAAAAGCCAGTGCCGCGGCCCTGGCCCAGGCCTTGGCCCGGATGATTCCGCAGATCCGCAAGTACCCGATCAAGCTTGTCATCCCCGGCAGCGACACGATGCGCATTGGCGGATCCAGTAACCCGGCGCCAGCCCCAACAAAAGGCCCCAGCGGCGCGGGCGGCGGCCAACTATTCGATCCACAGGCCCAGAAGGTCGCTGACAGCGACTTGCCCACCCTCACCTTGACGGCTTTCGGCAACAAGCTGCGGGCCGACTGCGACGATCAACAGGCGCTCGCCCTGGTGCGCGAGCTGAGCCGCTTGTTGACCCAAACGGAGCCCGGCGAAGGCGACTTCGAGGTGATCACGTTGAAGACCGCCCGGGCAACCGATGCCGCCAAGATCCTGGACGAGGCGTTCAACGGCAACAAGCCGGAGAAGAACAACGCGATGGAACGCTGGTTCTTTAACCCCTTCATGAACCAGCAAAAAAAGTCGGAAGGGACCATTCGTGTGGTGGCCGACCCTACCACGAATTCGCTCCTGGTGCGTGCGAAGCCGATCGACATGATCAACATCCGCCGGATGGTCGAGGAGTTCATCGACAACCACAAGGTGAACGAAAAGCTCATCGTCCGCAACTTCAAGATCGGCCCACTGAAGCATACCCTCGCCAAGGACATGTATTACCTGATCAAGGACATCTACAAGGAACACATCAACAATACCCTCGAGATGATGAAGAGCGGCGCCCTGAAGAATGGCTACTTCTATGGGCCGTCGCTGAACCTGAACGTCGACCAGAACGGCCAACCACGCGGTGTCGATCTCACGGTTTCCTACGATGAAAAAACCAACTCGCTGTTCTTGTCCTGCAACCAGATCGTCTATGAGGAAATCAATGGCTTGATCGAGAACATCGAGAAAGATGCGCAGAATTCGAAAACGACGATCAAGGTGATCCCGCTCAAGAACATCAATCCCGATCTGGTGCAGCGGGCCATCGATGCGATGCAGGGAAAGGCACACCCGACCGGCAAGTCAACTGGCCAAGGGACGCATCCCGGAGCCGGCTCCTCGGAGGGCCCACAGAGCCGAGCAAACGATCTCAAGGAGGATCGACAATTGGCGAGCATGCACGAGCCCGGGGGAGGGCCCCGTTTTTTCGTCCAGGGGGTCAAGGATGACCCGAAGTTTGCCGTCCTCTTCGATCCGCAACAAGCAACTGACAATGAGCCAACTTCCAATTCAATTGAGCTCGTGAAATACGAGCAGATGCCGGCCGGGCAGCCATTGCCTCAGCCGCCCGGGCAGACTCCGGCCCAACCCCCCGCGACCGGTGGACCACGCGGGCCAATCACTGCAGAGTCGCTGCCGGAACTGGGCGTGATCGTCATCAAGGGGGAGAACCCGGCCGACGTCGAGGAAATCGTCCGGCTGATTCAGTACATCGAGGCCCTGGGCGCCCGTGCCGAGATTGAGCTCGTTGTGGTGCCCCTGGAAACTGCCGACGCCACCAGTGTCTACTTCATCATGGACCAGGTTTATCGGCGTGTGGCCACGCAGGTGGCCGGGAGCTTCCTGACCCAAGTGCCGACACCGGGCGTGCCGGGACGGCCTCCGCAACCCCCGCCGCCCCAACAACAGCAACCTCAAGGAGGGGCTCCTGGGCAGCCCCAGCAGCCGGGCCAACCGCAGCAACCGCAACAACCACAGCAGCAGCCGGCTTCGATCTTTCTGTATCCGTTGCCGCGCCAGAACGCGATTTTGGTTGCGGCGCCGAAGGCTCGTGTTGAGGACATCACCAAGGAAATCAAGAAGCTGGATATTGCCTCGAGCCCCAAGGGGAGAGCGGTACCCTTCCAGCTCACGAAGGCCTCCGCCCGGGCGGTGGCGGACTTGCTCAACAACTGGTACATCGCTCGTTATCCAGGCGAGCAGGCGAATCAACATCAGATCCGCTTTACCTCGGAGCCAACCACCAATACAGTCCTTGTCCAGGCGGCTCCGACCGATCTCGACGAAATTCGCGAGCTGATCACCCGCATCGACACGACTTTTTCGAAGGCCGTCAACGAACTGCACATTGTTCCGCTGCGGAACGCGATCGCCAGTGATATTGCGGTTTTGTTGACGCAAGCGATCTCCGAAGGCGTGAACGTGACGAGTCCGACCTCGCCCACGGGCAGCCCATTCCCGACCGGCGGTACGCCGCCCACGGGTAGCCCATTCCCGACTGGCGGCAATCCCCTGGGCGGCCCAGCCGGCAGCCCCCTCGGTAGTCCTCTCACCGGCGGCAGCCCCTTCCCCGGTGGCACACCGCTGACGGGAGGCACACCTCCAATCGGGGGTAATCCAGCCACCGGAGGCACACCGCCGCTTGGGGGCCCCGCGGCAGCCCGACCGGGATCTGCCAGCAAAGGCCTGAGCCTGAAGTTCATCAGCCCGCACAAGGGTCCCAAAGAATCGGTCGAATCGGGCATCTTGGAAGACATTTTCATCACGCCGGATCCGCGCACCAACAGCCTGATCATCTCGGCGCCGTCCAAAACGATGGAGTTGATCCTGGCGCTCATCAAGGATCTTGATGTCATTCCGGAATACCGTGCTTCCATCAAGATCTTCACGCTCCACACGGCGGACGCCCGCACCATGGCTAACCTGTTGTACCAGCTCTTTTTCGGAGGCACGCCTCCTCCTCCCCAATCGGTCGCGCCATTGCCGCCAACGACTTCGACTACGGGCGGCGCGACGGGAAGTCCATTCACCGGCGGTGGACCGAGCGGTGGCGGGCCCCTGGGCGCCTTCCCGAGTCCATCCGGTCAAGGCGGCGGCCCCGGCGGAGCCGTCCCGCTCTTGGTGAGTGAGGGCGCACCGCTGATCCAGCTCCGCTTCAGCGTGGAAGATCGCACCAACAGCCTCATCGTGGCTGGCAGTCCGAACGACTTGATCCTGGTCGAGGCGATGATCGACCGATTGGAAGGTACGCCTGTCCAATCTCGCATCAACGAGGTTTACCACTTACGGAATGGCTCGGCCAATGATGTGGGGGCCGCGCTCTCCACGTTCCTGGCCAAGTCCTTGCAGGTGCTGACGCAGGGAAGTCAGCTGAGCCCGTTCCTGGAAGTCCAGCGCGATGTCGTGGTAATCCCGGAGCCGATCACCAACAAGCTCCTCATCAGCGCCACGCCCCGTTATTTCGACGAGGTCATGCGGCTCATTCACGAGCTCGATGCCGAGCCGCCCCAGGTGGTCGTTCAGGTGCTCATCGCCGAGGTGCACCTGACCGGCACTGATGAATTTGGCGTCGAGTTTGGACTTCAGGCGCCCGTACTATTCCGCCGCAGCGTCGGTGGTACGTCCATCAACACGACCATTCCGATGGGCGCGAGCGGGTTCAATTTCAATAACCCGTTGCAGCCGTTGCCCAACAGTTTCGCCGCCGACCCTGGCATTGTCGGTTTTCAGGGCCTGAACAGCCTGGGTACCGGCCGAGTATCGCCGACCAGCGGCGTCGGTGGCTTCGTCTTCTCCGCGGCGAGCGATACGTTCAACCTTCTGATCCGCGCCCTCAAAACTCAGGGCCGCATCGATATCCTGAGCCGGCCGCAGATCACAACCCTGGATAACCAGGTCGCCTATGTGAACATTGGGTTACAGGTTCCCACCATCAGTACCCAGTCGATCACCGGGACCGGCATCCTCAGTAACGCGGTAAACTACATCAACACCGGTGTGAATTTGGCCGTAACGCCTCGGATCAGTCCCGACGGGAGCGTGTTGATGCGGGTCGTGCCGGAAGTTTCGTCGGTAGGAAATTCCATTGTCGTGGCCGGCCAGTCTTACCCCCAGTTCAACATCGAACACTTCGAGACGACCGTCTCCGTTCAGGACGGCGAAACGATCGCCCTTGGCGGGTTGATCAGTAAGCAGGACTCAAAGACCGAAAACAAGATCCCCTGGCTCGGCGACCTTCCCTATGTCGGAGCGGCCTTCCGTTTCCGAACGCAGTCCAAGGACCGGCGCGAGCTGCTCGTGATTTTGACACCGCACATCATCCGCTCTCGGGTGGATGCCGATCGCATCCTCCATGAGGAGTCGCAGCGGATGGAATGGTGCCTGGGGGACATCATCAGCACTCACGGGACGTCCGGAATGGCTCCGATCTTCCCGCCACCTCCGGGTGCCCGTCTTCCTCTCCCGCCGGGCGGAGTGCCCGACCCGGGACACTGGTCCGCCCCTTCCTGCCCGCCGGCGCTGCCTGCTGACCCGGGGCTACCGCCGTCCACCGTGCAAGAAGCGCTGCCGCCGCGCACCGCTCCGGGATTGCAGAGTCCCGTGCAATCGAGCCTTGGGGTGCAATCCTCGATCCAGGCTCCGCCGGCTTATCAAGGTGCCGGTCTATCGAAACCGTAAACCCATCCGGTGAATCGCCCAAGGAGATCCAAGGATGGAACTTCCTGGAACCAGGAAAAAGGAACAAGGAAAAAGGAACAAGTCGCAGTCGTCAAAACCCTTTGCCTTCGGCCTATTGCCTTTTGCCTTTTGTTTGGCCGGCTGTGTGAGCGTGGGTTCGTTCGTCAACCCGGGCGCTGAGTCAGCGGACAACGTACCGTGCCAAGTCGTGGCCGCATGGAACCCGGCGGTCGTCAAGACTCCGGATCCGGTGCACGACGGCGATGAGACGCCGGGCCTCGTCGGCCGAATCTATCTGTTCGGCGCGGATGTGGGCTGCCCGCTACTTGGCGATGGCACGCTGTGCGTGACCCTGTATGACGACACGGCCGGTCCTGCTCCGAAGGGAACACCCCCGCTGGAAGAATGGCAATTTGACCACGTGACGCTCAAACGGCTCCAGCGCCGCGATCCGATCGGCTGGGGCTATACGGTGTTCCTCCCCTGGGGCACGTACCGACCCGAGATTAACCGCGTGCATTTGAAAGTGCGCTATACGCCGCAAAAGGGCGGTCCCCTCTTTGCCGCCAGCGCACCAATGACCCTCGGCGACTCCGAACCGTTGAAGAAAGCAACAACGAGCGTGGCCCAGAACTACAAAAGGAACGAACCGGTACGGTCGGCGGTTCCCGTGCAGACCGTTCTGCCCGTGCAAGCGATTACACCGTCGGCGGGGCAGCCGCGGCCTTAAACGATCCGAACTTCTCTGGCTCTGCCGGCATTTATGTGCTATGAATTATGGTTGGTGTCGGACTCGCACTCGCACCAAGGCTGAATCACCACTTTTTTCCATTTCGCCGTGGGCCCAAGGAAGGGAATGTACACCCGTGGGCGATGCGCGTGTGAACGCAATGGCCTTTTTTGTTTGGCGGCAGGCTCGGGCTCCTCATTTCTTGACAAGGCTGACCGCGGACCGCAGAAGTCGGGACGCCAGCCAAAGCCCCCGCTCGGCATGCGTCTCCCGTTTGACCAAGATTGAAGCGGAGGATCTGATCGATTGGCTCGAAGCCACCGGCCGGCATCAGTGGAAGCTCATTTATGTGCCGGGAGAAGGGTTCTCGGTTACATTCAACTAAGCAGGACCGCAGAATTATTTTGACACTCGGTGGCCCAGATTCGAGAAATCCCCGAAAATACCATGACGACAGCGTCTTTGGTTGTCAAATTGTTTTTG
>Ga0070734_10005964_pt1 | contig 10485 bp, 7 predicted proteins | sample Coa_R1_8_FD_66444 | JGI IMG/M metagenome (GOLD analysis project Ga0070734, IMG submission 66444) | Surface soil microbial communities from Centralia Pennsylvania, which are recovering from an underground coalmine fire - Coalmine... | ecosystem: Environmental > Terrestrial > Soil > Unclassified ... | reverse complement strand
GCGCGGCGCGAAGTCGTGATATTCGTAATTCCAAAAATCCGCCTTGCCGTTGTAGCGGCCGCTCGGAGCAAACGAGATTTCAGGCGCATTGTGCGCCGCGCCGCCGGAAGCACCTTGCTGGATATCCGTCGCCAGCCAACTGCTCAAGCTCAACGGTGTACAGCTATTCCCGTTCGCCACGCAGGGACTCACTTGCGTTCCATGCGACTCGGCGGGCGGCTGCAGCAGCGTCCAGCGCACGCCGTAGGTCAGCGTGAGATTGCGCGTGATCTTCCACGAATCCTGCGCGTAGCTTTCGTATTCATTCCAGCGGAAATCGCGCAGCAGCGGGGTGCCAAGAGAAAGCGGCGTTCCATTCTTCGTGTAGTTATAAACCGCGTTTCCTTCAGTCACCATGCCGACCATGGTCATCAGGATGTTGTCGTACTGCAGGCTATAGCTGTCGTTCACCGGCGCAAAGCCTGCGACTGCGGGATCGAAGGGCACACCCTTGTTCGCGATGCCGGAATCCACCAGCCAGCCGAGATTTATATTCGCGGAGGGGAACGAGTTCCCGTAATTCAGGCTGTAATTGTCGATGATGCGCATGTTGAAGCCGAATTGGAAAGTGTGCGATCCGCGCGTCCAGGAGTAATCGTCGGTAATGTTATTCACCGGCACATGGAAAATGCTGGACCGCGAGAACGAGATGGGCGAATCGAGCCCAGCGAGCGTGACTTGCGGCTGCGATGAGATGCCCTCGGTCTGTCCGCTCTGGCGGGTGAATCCCCAATGCAGCGTGTTTACCTGCGTGGGCGTCAGCACGGCCGTATATCCCACCACGAATCCGCGGCTGTTGTTGAGAATGCTGGTCGAAGGAGGCAAGCCCGGAAACTGTGGCGCTCCCCCTTGGTTGTCGCCTTGCAAATTGCCGCGGAAGAAAATCGCGTGCCGGCCGTTGGAAGAAATGTTGTAATCGATGCGCGCGATTTCTGTATTGAACGACGCGTGTTGATTCGCCGCGAAGCGATATCCGGACGTGTTCAATCCGTCGCCGAGCGTTGGATCGTTCGGTTGCGGATAACCCTGCAGGAGCGAAAGAATCGCTGGATCCTCGCCAATCCCGAGCGGATCCATTGCCTTGATCTGCGCAGGCGACAGAGTGGTCGTCCCGCCGTTTGCATTCGTGTAGTTCAAAAATCCCGCGCGCATGCTGGCGGTGGGGACGGTGCGCGCCTGGCTGGATGCCTCGGCGTCGCGGCGCCCTTCGTAGTTATAGAAGAAGAACAGCCGATTCTTGATCACCGGACCGCCAAGCCATCCACCGAACACATTCCGGATCAGCGGCGCGCGCTGATTGGGCTGCCCGGACGCCAGCTCGGATGCCTTCAGAAAATAATCGTTGGCGACAAAATCGGTGTTGCGATTGTATTCGTAGAGCGCTCCATGAAACGCGTTGGTGCCGCTCTTGGTGACCAGCGAAACTTGCGCGCCGGCGGAACGGCCGGCATCGGCGTTCGCATTGCTCGTCGTGACGCGGAACTCTTCCACGGAATCCTGCGTGTTGCGCAGCACGCTGGTGAACGCAAAGCCGGTGTTCTGGTCGTTGACATCCACTCCATCCAGCGTCACGTTCGATTGATCGCTGCGCACTCCATTCACGGCGCCGCTGCGGCTGTCTCCGAAGGAATCCACGCGGTTGCCCAGAAACAGCACGCCAGGCTGCAGGCTCAATAACTCCACCACGTTGCGCGCTTCAATAGGAAGCTGCTCGATCTGCTTGGTATCGAAATTGTTGCCGAGCGTCGCGTCGGTGGTATTCACCATAGGCGCGCCCGCTTCGCTCACATCCACGGTCTGCTTTGATCCGGCCACTTGCAGCCGGAAGTTCGAAGTTGCGGGGAGACTCACCTGCAATTCCACGTTTTCCACTTCCGCTTCGGTGAAGCCGTTGGCTTTCACCGTAATCTGATACGCGCCGGGGGCGAGCTGGAGAATCTCATAGAAACCTTCGTTGTTCGAGACCGCATCGCGCGAGACATTCGTATCGGTTTTGATCAAATGAACCTGCGCGCCGGGGATCGCCGCACCTGAAGGATCGGTGATGTGTCCACGGATCGACGTGGTAGCTTGGCCGAACGCCAATCCTGCGGCTAACAACAAAAAAGACAGACTGCGGATGTGGTTCCTCATAACGTTTCACCCCTTGTTAACCAACGATTGTACATCAGCCGTCCAAAAACGACGGATCGCAGAAATGTACTAGAACTTGAACCCTGTGCTCCCAGCGGAGTTGTGGGTTATCATACGCTGTGTAGTCGTGGCGCCTTCGATTTACCTCATTAATCCCCGCACCGACGTGCCGTTCTATTTCGGCATGGAGGCTCATGAGGCGTGGGGATTCGGCAAAGCCGTTCTGATGGCGGACGCAGCGATTGCGACGGTGGCCGGTATGGCGCCGCCGGATTTCCACCTCACGCTCTGCGACGAGGGAATCTCGCCCGTCGATTTTGATACACCAGCCGAATTCGTCGGCATCACCGGCAAAGTAAGCCAGGAAAACCGCATGGTCGATTTGGCGCGCGAATTCCGCAAACGCGGCAAAATCGTCATTTGCGGCGGCCCGTTTGCCAGCCTTTCTCCCGCGAAGCTGCGCAAGGAATGCGACATCCTGGTGCGCGGCGAGCTGGAGAACATTGCCGAACAATTCTTCTCGGATTTGCGTGCGGGGACATGGCAGCGCGAATACATCGGGGACAAACCCGATCTGCGCGCATCACCCATCCCGCGCTGGGATCTGTATTCCAACCATCGCGCTCTGGCCGGAACGCTACAAACATCGCGCGGCTGTCCTTTTGAATGCGAGTTCTGCGACGTGATCCAATATCTCGGCCGCAAGCAGCGCCACAAGTCGCCGGAGCAGGTTCTCCGCGAGTTGGACGTGTTGTACGCAATCGGTTATCGCTCGGTTTTCCTGGCGGACGACAACTTGACCGTTTTTCGAGCGCGCGCCAAAGAACTGCTGACCGCGATTCGCGATTGGAACGAAGCCCGCACAGCCGGCAGAATGCGGTTCTCGACGCAGGTTTCCATCGATTGCGCGCGTGACGAAGAACTGCTGCGGCTCTGTGGCGAAGCCGGTCTAGCCACGGTCTTCATCGGGATCGAATCGCCCAACGCCGACAGCCTGAAAGAAACCAAAAAGCGCCAAAACATCGGCGTGGATATGGCCGCACAGGTGGGCCGCTTCGCCGCCAATGGCATGATGGTCACAGGCGGAATGATGCTCGGCTTCGATTCCGACGGCTTGGATATTTTCGAGCGGCAATATGAATTCGGAATGTCGCTGCCCGTTCCGATGTTCACCGTAACTCCGGTCTCGGCGCCGGAGGCGACGCCGTTGCACGCGCGCCTGTCGGCTGAAAATCGCCTCACCGAATACTCGCAAATCGGCGCCGTTCTTCCCTGGACCACGAACATTATTCCAAAACAAATGACCCACGGAGATCTCGTCGCGGGAGTGCAGTGGCTCTGCAATCGGTTGTATCGCCCCGCGGCTTTCGAGCATCGGGTCGCCCGATTTATCGATTTGTTCCAACCCACGGAGCGCGGATCGCAGCAAAAGAGTCCGCCGCCGTCTCGCGAAGTGGATCGCCAGCGCATTGAAATGGCCAGACACATAACGCGGCTGGGTCCGTCGGAAGCAAGTATGGCAGCTCGGCTCGAACGAAGAGTGCAGCAGAAACCCGAAGCTCTGCCCTTGGTCTTACTGGCACTCGGTTATTACATGCAAGCACGGCATATGTTCAACGTCAGTGGGCTGTGGAATCCGAGACTGGCAGCACAGAAGCAACCACAATTCGATCGCGCGCAGGAAACGCAAGGCCTAGTACCAGTACCCTCCACACCTTTCACGATCCTCAATTATTGACTTTCCCCTTGTGAGTAGTTTGGTGCACATTGTAAACTGAATAACACCATGACAAAGAGCCGAAGTGAAGCCAGACAGAGCGGTCAATTGGAAAAGAAATTGGCTGCTTACACGATTGCCGGCGCCGCGGCCCTCGTCGCGCCGGGTGTTGCGAAGGCTGATATCACGTACGTCGCTGTAAACACAACTGTTAGCACGTCGAGTATCCCAAATAATCTGTCGTTTCACTCAGGCGACTTTACGCTCACGGCCAGCAGCTTTTTGGATCCGCCGACAACTGGAACCGTCAATGAGGTTAGCGTCGGAACGACAGGAAGCGCGCAGGTATTGCTCGATCCGGTTGCGTCCAGCAACGTCGCTGCCCTTGGATTCGGATCTGTGATTGATCCCACCGTCTCCAGCAACTGGGGTGGGGGAGGCAAATTGGTCGGTGTTGACCAGAACAATTCGTTCTTCAGCGGCGGCGACTGGCCTTCCAACGGCGATATCAGGTATCTCGGTCTTTATTTTGTAGGAGCGGGTGGACCGCAGGCCGGCTGGGCGGAAATCGCAACCACCGCTAACGGTAGCAGCGCTTCGTTCGATCTGATCGGCTACGCTTTCGACAACACTGCGAACGAGGCAATCACTGCGGGCGAAGGCGCTCCCGTACCCGAACCATCGGCTCTTCCGCTGCTCGTCCTCGGCGGAGCTGGTCTGATCGAATTACGACGCCGCCGTGCGGCGCGCAACTAAAGTCCTTCTAATCGGCTGGGACGGAGCCGGCTGGGACAAAATACATCCTCTTCTCGATTCGGGCGCGATGCCGAATCTCGCCCGCGTGATCGAAAACGGTGTGATGGGCGATCTGAACACGCTGGCCCCGCTCTGTTCTCCGTTGCTCTGGACCAGCATCGCCACCGGCGTCTATGCGGATCGGCACGGAGTTCTGGATTCCACCGAGTCCGATCCGGTCACCGCCGGAGTTCGCCCGGCCACTCGCGCATCGCTTGGGGCATTTTATGTCTGGGATCTTCTCGCGCACGAGGGCTTGCGCTGCCAGACCATGGGGTGGCCCGTCACGCATCCCGCGCAAGGCGCGGCGGCGTGCGTTTCCGATGGATTTGCACTGGGCGTTCCTGAAAGCGTGTATCCTGCGCCGCTAGCGTCCAAGCTCGCGCCGCTGCGATTTCATCCCAAGGAATGGACCGGCAATGAGCTGCACCTGTTCGTTCCGGAAATGGCGCGAATCGACCAGGATAAAGATAAACGGCTGGCGAAACTGGCGGTCATCTTATCGCAAGCGGTGAGTGTGCATGCGACGGCAACCACGCTGCTCGAAACCGAAGAATGGGATTTTTCCGCTGTGTGGTTCGGCGCGCTCGGCCAGGCCTGCGAGCTTTTTCCGGATAACACCGACGAGATTTACAAAGACGTCGTCAGCGGTGTTTATCGATTCCTCGATCTTCTACTCGGAAGGTTGCTGCAGTTGGCTGGTCCGGAAGCAGTCGTGATGCTGGTATCCGACCGGACCGCCGGTCAACTGGAATATCTTGCGATGACCGGCCGCGAACCCCGCGGACTCTTGTGCGCAAGCGGTCCAGGCATCGAAGCCGACGAACTGGCTTTTGGAACCGGGCTGCTGGACATCGCTCCAACGATTCTTGCCTTGTTTGGCTACGCGCCGGCGCCGGGAATGTCGGGACGCGCGATCACCGAGATCTGTGCGGCCAAGCCCGAGCGCATACTCGTGAATCGTCCGTTCCCTCGCCAGCCAGAAGCCCCGCCGGAACTCGATTTTCTGGAATTGGAAGAGTCCGGCTACACCGATAAAATCGCGAAAGGTTGGCGGCGTGAAGCCGAGGCGGCCAAGCTGCGCCGCGATTTTCACCTGGCCCGCGTTTTGATATCGCAGGATCGGATCGGCGAAGCCATTCCGCTGCTCGAACAACTCGCCGCAGCAAATCCCGGCATCCTCGAAATCCGCTTTCATCTCGTCCATTCGTACTTCAGGAACAAGCAGTATCGCGAGTGCCGGGAGATGTGCGAGGCGCTGCTGCTGGACGCTCCCGATCCCACGTATGAAGTGGTGGCCCGCGCGCACCTGGCGATCGCCGAAGGGAACTACGTCGAGGCATTGTTGTACCTCAATAACGGGCAGGCCGATTATGGAATGATTGCCGCTTTGGACACCGTGATTGGGGACGCTTATCTGCGCGTGGGAAAGTGGCAGGAAGCCGCTTCTGTGTTCCGTTCCGCAATCGAGAAAGATTCCCGCATCGCTCCCGCGCATCGGGGATTGGCGCACGCGCTGCTGGAACTCGGCCGCCCGGATGAAGCCGCCGAAGCTGCGCTCGATGCCATCCGGTTGCGTTACGATCAGCCGGCCGCGCACGAAATTCTGGGACGGGCGTTGCGCGCGATGGGCCGGCATCCGGAAGCCGAGGGCGCTTTCGCCAACAGCGAAATGCTGCGGGAACGCCAGCCCGTGGCATGAAGTTCGATCTCCGGCCGCCACGCGACAATGAGTGGGCGGTCTGCCGGATGCTTCTGCCGGAAACGTTCCACAACGCCGCTGCGCGCAACTATTTGATCGGCATCCGCGACGAAGCTCCGCGCATCGTGTCGGCGGCAGCGTACCGGCAAACACCGGATGCGATCACTCACCTGCGGATTCACGTCGTTCCGGCGTTTCGGCGCCAGGGAGTGGGATCGCGGATTGTTGAGCGTCTCGCGCGCGAAGGCGTGGGTTCGATGAGCGGCGTTGCGGAGATGGAAACCGCGGCAAAGACGTTCTGCGAGCGCAATGGTTTTGACCTCAAGGAATCCTTGACCACCGTGGAAGCGGAGATGGCGGAAATGAAGGAGTTCACGGGCCGGCTGCGCGCTCGCTTACAACTCCCGCCGGGAGCGCGGGTCATTCCACTTGAACAGGCGCCGGTGGATCAAGTCGCTAGTCTCCACGCGCAGCATGTCGCGCAGGAGGGCGAACTCAATCAATGGCGCGGCCTGCTGGCGCAATCGCCGGAGATGAACATTTCGCCGGTGGCAATGCTGGATGGCCAAGTAGCGGGTATCCTGTTAGGCAAAGTGGAAGGCGATACTGCGGTGGTTGAGACGAGAGTCGTGGCACCGGGGCGTTACGGCAGTTGGGTTAACGCGACGTTGCTCGCGGAAGCGCTTGCGATCGGATGGGCGCACGGCGCGCGGCGTGCGCGATTTTCATACACGGATTCAAACCACGACACGCAAAAGCTGGCCCGGCGATTAGGCGCCAAGATCACCAGCGTGGTCGCACGGTTTGTACGCGAGCCGCGCTTGTAGAATGGGTCTCATGAGTTTCCAGTGGCGTATTCTCACGCTATGCCCCGCTGTCTTGGCAGTCTCTTTGGCGGCCGATTCCACGTGCAAAATGCTGGCGGACGCAAACGCCAAAATCTACGCGATCCCGACCCATATCTATACCACCGAGATAGCGACTTACACGGGCGGCAAGCCGAAGTCCAACGAACTGATTTATCTGAACAACACCACCTACATCGAGAGCAATGGCCGCTGGAACATCAGCAAGGCAACGCCGCAACGGATGCAAGAGCTGCGCAAAACCGGGGAAGACAAGCATCCCAACGCGGTTTGCCGGGCAGTTCGCGATGAATCCGTCAATGGCGAAGCGGCGACCGTCTACAGCATGCATGACGAGCATCAAGGATCGAAAACCGATTCTCAGATCTGGATGTCAAAGTCGCGCGGCGTGCCACTTAAGCTGGAAATGGATATGGATGTGGGCGGCGCGGCAGGGAAAAGCCATCGCACCATGCGTTACGAATACACCAACGTGACGGCGCCGCCCGTTGGACGCTAGCTATTCTTTCTTCTTCAGCTCGCTGTCGTGTTCCTTAATGAAAGTGCGGATCTGATCGGACATGGTTAGCAGCTTCTCCCATTGCTCGCGATACAGCGTGACCGGAAAACGTCCCAGGCCGTAAACGGATAGCCCGCCCTTCTCGCTCACCTTCATCGACATCTGACCCCGCGTTGCAGGCTTCTTCAAAGCTTCGTTTTCGGCGCGGAGCCGTTCAATTTCAGCTTTCAGATCTTCATCGGACATGTGACTAGTGATAGCACATGTGAGGCGGCGGACCTAGGGAGAGCCGAGCGGACTGCAATTCGCCGAAAAAATTTCATGAACAGAGTGTCAGTTTCACCGGCCGATTCCGCAGGTCAATAGTAAAGACCTTCTTGGAGGAAATTATGAAGCTGTTAAAAAGACGCAAATCCGTCACGGTGCTTGGCGGGCTCGCAGTCCTGCTCCTTTCGGCCACTCTCGTGCGAGCTGAGATCGGCCGCGCCTTTCTATTCAATCTCCTTGCCTTTCCTGACCCAACGGGTATCATTGCCACTTATAACCAGAACGGCAACTTCGATCTGAACGGCCCGTTCTTCCAGAGCCTCGGTACCAACGGACGAAGTTGCGGAAGCTGCCACCAGCCTTCCGATGGCATGAGCATCTCAGCCTCGCACGTAGAACTCCGGTTCGATTTCACGCTCGGCCTGGATCCGATCTTCCGCACCGTCGATGGATCGAACTGCAATCACGACATCAACGTTTCAACGTTGCAAGGGCGGCGTGCGGCCTACAGCTTGCTGCGAACGCGAGGACTGATTCGGATTCCGCTCGCCCCACCCGCCGGCAGCGATTTTCAAATCGTGAGTGTGAGCAATCCGTACGGCTGTAGCGAGACCGATACGGTCTCCATGTATCGGCGGCCGCTGCCCACCAGCAATCTCAAGTTCCTGAGCACAATCATGTGGGACGGCCGCGAGTCGTCCGCCCAAACCGGCACTACGCCGATCAGCACCACCAATTATCCGCAGTCGCTCGTGGACAATCTCGCCCATCAGGCCGTGGACGCAACCATGATCCACGCTCAAGGAGCCGCCGGACTCACCGCGTCGCAACAACAAGCCATCGTCGCATTCGAGATGGGGCTCACCTCGGCGCAATCGTTCGATTTTCTGGCGGGGGAACTGACCGCGAACGGCGCAACGGGCGGCCCGCAAGCGTTGAGCAAGCAAGGTTTCTTTATCGGAACCAACGATCCGGTCGGTTTGGATCCTACAAATCCGGTTCCTTTTAACTTCAGCACTCAGATCTTCAATCTCTTTTCTGCGTGGGAAAACGCCAGGCTCCCGCAACGCGCTGCTATTGCTCGCGGGGAAGCTGTATTCAACACCAAGAAGTTCACCATCACCGGCGTGGGCGGATTGAACGGCACAACCTTCGCGAATGGCGTTACGGGCCCGGACAGTATCGTCTCCACCTGCGGAATTTGTCACGACAGCCCGAATGCGGGCGACCATTCTGTGTCGGCGCCGCTGAATATCGGCGTTGCGGATCCTCCCGGCGGAAACAACACGCTCGACACCAGCTATCTTCCGGTAATCACGGTTTGCCAATTGCCCAGCTTGACCACGTGTGTAAAAACCACGGACCCGGGACGGGCCATGATCAGCGGCAAATTCGCCGACGTCGGCAAATTCAAAGGTCCGGTGCTTCGCGGGTTGGCCGCGCGCGCCCCCTACTTCCACAATGGAAGCGCGCAATCGTTGCAGGATATCGTCGAATTCTACAACACGCGCTTCAACATTGGATTCACTCCGGGCGAGAAATCCGATCTGATCGCGTTCCTGAACTCACTGTAGCCGGTGGTTCGCTAGCGCCATGCGTTCACTCAATTCGCGAACTGTCAGCGCATAGCGATCGCTCAATTGCGGATGGGCGCGCAGAATTGCCTTGGCCTTGGCCAGCGATTCTGCCGCCCGCTTCCGGTCGCCTGATTCGAGGTAAGCCCACCCCAAGAGCGCAGCGGTGCGAGCCAATGTGGGGCTTGTTGGATCTGACATCTCCACTTGCCGTTGCGCCGCTCGTTGGATGAGTGGCATGGTGCCTGCACCATCCCGTTGCAACAATCTGCCTTCCGCCTCGTTGAGCAGTGCGCGCGAATAAAAGCCGCCGAAATAAACTTGTTGCCGGGAAGATTCAATCGCAGCGGAGATCCGATGCGCCAGCGCGATAGCGGATTTTCCATCGCCTCGGCGCACAGCAATTTCGGAGCGGGCCTCGAGGTTACTTAGGGAGGGTCCGCTCAGTTCGGCGGATTCGGATGGAGCACCGAAGTTATGATCGAGCAAAGCATTCGCTCCATCCAAGTCGCCCTTGGCGAGAGCCAATTTCACGCAGGGCGCAAAATAGTTGATGTCCAGCTTTTGGCCGACCTGGTTGTGAATGTGCTCGGATTCGCGCAGTAACTTGTCCGCCTCCTCATACTGTCCTAGCTCCGTCAGCACCAACGCCTGATCCTCCAGCATTTGCGCCAGGTATCCGGTTCCAGGCCGGTTCTTACGGCGATTCTCCACCGCTTCGGAAATGGATTGCAGCGCCTGCTCGGGCCGGCCGATCGCTTCCAGCGCCCGTCCGTATTGGAGCAGCACTTGCGGCGTGTAAAAGGGATCTTTGGGTCCCTTAATCTTCAAGCAAACCTCCTTGGCTTTTTCTAAATACTCCAGGCCCTCCTTGGGCCGCGCCGTCAGCACCA
>Ga0070734_10005962_pt1 | contig 10487 bp, 8 predicted proteins | sample Coa_R1_8_FD_66444 | JGI IMG/M metagenome (GOLD analysis project Ga0070734, IMG submission 66444) | Surface soil microbial communities from Centralia Pennsylvania, which are recovering from an underground coalmine fire - Coalmine... | ecosystem: Environmental > Terrestrial > Soil > Unclassified ... | reverse complement strand
TGATGCCCCACCTTGAGGACATCAGCAGCGACGGATTGGTCGCTATGGAGAATATCCTCCTCCTCACCGGCTTCGGCATCTCCTGTAAAGAGAAACGCCGTCCGTCCATACTCCAGGCGCACTACGATGCTGGCGTCGTTGGTCGTGCCGTGCGTCTCCGCCTCGGTCGGGGAGAGCACCTGCGCGGTCACGCCGTCCCCGAAGTCCAGGGTCTGCCCCCGTCGTCCCAATTTATAGCCGACGTGGTGGCTCTGCGCCTCCTCCAGGATATGCGAGATCAGGTGCGAATCGAAGGACTGCCCATTGACGAGCAGCATCCCGACCGGGATTCGGTCCAGCACCGAGGCCGCGCCACCCACATGGTCGGAATCAGGGTGCGTCAGCAGCAGAATATCCACCTTGTTGATACCCCGGCTTCGCAAAAACGGCGCGACCGTCTCCCGCCCCTGATCGTCGCTGCCGTCCATGGAGATCCGCCCGGTGTCTATCACCAACACTTTTCCTGACGGCGATTCGATGACGCAACTGTCTCCTTGACCGACATCCAGGAAGGTGACGCGCAGTTCCGGGCGGCGATGCATCCCGCTCCATACGACAATCAACAGCAACATCAGAATATAGAGCGGCAGCACCACCCGCCACAGCGTCCGGATTCTCATGTTAATACGAGTACCTTCCTCTCATCACCTAACTGTTCCAAGCGGTTCGGCCATCCATGCTCCGTAGTTCGTTGTTTGCCCCTGTCGCGTTTCCGGCTAAGCGTCCAGCAGTAGAGTATAATAGAGACAAGGAGAAAAACACAATGCAGACCGCCCTTCGGCTCACAACGATAGTTCTGCCCGGTTCGCGAATCGAAGTCACCTCTCCGGAACTGAGGGAAGGTGGCAAGGTGGAACTGATTATACTCTTCCCCGATTCCGAGCAGGCGAATACTCCTGGACTTACAGGACGCTATCCCGCCATATTGGAAGCGGAGTATAACGCCTTGATTCAGAAGAAACTGGCTCGAATGCTTACTTCTGAAGAAGCCTTGCGCCTGGAAGCCGTACGCGATGAGATTAGCGCGATAGATCGGAACCATCCGGATATCCGTGCGATTCAAGCGCAAACCCTGAGTGCCGAACTGGCGCAGATACGTGCCGAACTGGAAGCGCTTCCACTTGCCGAGAGCGCGAATCCGTGATTTTTCAGCGCAGCCAACCCCCCTCGTCTTTATCGCGACTATGGTGAGTACCGCTCGTTACTGCCAATCAGCAGAAAAATGGTAAATAGCGTTCGCATCGAACGTTTCATCATTCTTGATCTCCAACATGGCATTCATGTCGATCTACTTCGACGGTCTGTGTCAGCGACAGGGGCGCCACTTCTCCCTGACAGATAAAAGCAGCCCAGAAGTAAGGAACCTCAAAAGGACGATGTATATCTTGTCGCCGATGCAGCCATTCAAGATACTTTCCCACTTCTTGACTAATCACTTTCGTCTGTACTATACTCTCCGTCGACAACCAGGTGGAGCGGAGTTCGCCGATCGTCACATTTCTCACATACTCTTGTGCTTCGTGCAGCGCAAGATCGCGGGCCTTACCAGCATGCAGGTGGTCATAAAAGCGCTCCATCAGAATGGCTGTAGGCAAGTCTTCCACCTTCCAGAGACTCATCACTAGCGTTCTGGCTCCAGCCAATGTGAACGCCCGGCGTAGCCCGAGCACCCCTTCCCCTGCCTGAACTATCCCCCTGCCAGTGTCACAGGCGGAAAGCACGACGAGTTCCGTTCCAAGCAAATTCATTCCCGTCACATCGGATGCTGTCAGTAGTCCGTCTTCCGCCTCAAATGGTAGATGTCCGCCGCGCAGCCAGGTATTGGCTCCGGCCAGCGCCAGCCCCGAGCGTAGCATCGGATCCTCCAGAACTGGGTCCGATAATCGCACTTCGAGTAGCGAGAAGGAGGTTTGGCGAGGGGCTTCAACCCTTTGATCCGGTAGGAAGAAGCCATGCGTGGCAAGATGTAGGACCTGCGGCGATTGGCAGGTTTTGAGACGGCCTTCCAGGACAAACTGCCCCATCCAGGGCGTAACGGCAAGTTGGGTGGCCGCCCGATGGCCTTCCAGTCTCGCGCCGGGAAGTGAGGTGAAATTGGTATTACTTCGGTTCAGGTCACGCGATACTGAACCGAAAATCGTGGAAGGCAACAATGTCTCTGGAGGGCTATTGAGATTAGAGAGAGGAGCGGAAGTGGGGCACTGCGAATCGGTGGCTACCAGATCGAAGTCAGGGTCGGCCAGTACGAGGGGAGCCGAAGATTGGTGCGTGGAAGGCACACCCAGACGCAGCACGTCCCTTCCAACGGTCAGGTAACTGATACGGTACTGGTCCATAACATAACCGCCGTGCTCGTGAGGCAGTATCTCGAAGGGAAGCCGACTCAGATCACCATCGGGGGCAATAAGGAGGCGTTTACACTTTCCCAGAGCGGTGGCGAGCGGTATGAGGAGGGCTTCGCGCAGGGCAGCGCCTCGTGATTCTGAGGTCTCTGATATGGAGGGCCCGATGTCGGTGAGGAAGGCATTGACCTTCTGGTCAATCAGCTCTGCCTGCCCCAAGTCGATCATTTTGACATGCCCTGGTGTTTCTGCCGTAAGAACGAATGCGATATACCAATCCGTGTCCCAGAGAGATTCCCCATCAGCAATGACTGCGTGGAAATTGACGGTGCGGAAACAAGCAAATTCGATGAGCGCCGTACCTTCGGGCAGTTTCGAGGCGACTGCCCGACAATCAACAGCGTGAAGCTTCTGCCGGAGATTCATTTCGGGTATCTTTTGTGCCAGCTCGGCCTCCAGCCTGTCCCTGCGGGTTGCCCACTCGTCCAGAATCTTGCGATGCAGGGTCGGTTCTTCGAGACCAGGTCCCTCTAGGGTCTTGCGGCAAATCTGATTCTGGAGAGCGGCCAGCGCTTGAATCTGAGGGGTAAGCTTCGGGTATTGTCCGCTCAGAATGGCATCCCGTTGGGTCGCAAGGACTTCTGCTCCCAGTCCTTTATGGCGAAGGACATGCTCGAATGCCCAAAAGGAGTCGGATTCCTCGCGTGCCAGAGAGAGTAGTGTGCTGTATAAGCCGAAATCGCGATGGAGAATGGACATGCGCTCGCGTTGGGATCCGCTGGCGAAGACCTGTTCACGCAGACGATCACGGCCGAGAGAAGCCCGTTGCAGGAAGTCGATGGCCTGTTGTCGGCGGTCGGTCGACGCATAAAGCAGCCCCAACTGGTATAGGCTCTCCGCTGTGTGTGGATGTTCCGCTCCCAATACCTTCTCGCGGATCTTCAATGCGCGCTGATAGAGCGGTTCTGCCTCCTGGTAGTTGCCTTGAACGTAGTAGAATAACGCCAGACTGTTGAGGCTCAGCGCCGTCTCGGGGTGTTCGGCTCCTAATGCCTTCTCACGGATTGCCAACGTGCGCTGAAAAAGAGCTTTTGCTTCCGAGTAGGCTCCTGTTGCGTTGTAGAGTAATGCCAGGCTGTTGAGGCTTGCGGCCGTCCGAGGATGGTCCACCCCTAACTTATTCTCATTGATCGCCAACGCGCGCTGAGAGAGCGGCGCTGCTTCCAAGTATTTACCCTGCTCATAGTAGAGTAAAGCCAGGTCGGTGAGGCTTGCGGCCGTCTTTGGGTGTTCACCCAATGTCTGCGCGTAGATCGCCAACGCACGTCGAAACAGCGGCTCCGCCTTGTCGTAGCGGCCCTGCATACGGTAGAGATTCGCCAGACTATTGAGGCTTGTCGCCGTGCTATGGTGTTTTCCCAACTTATTTTCACAGATCTCCACTACCCTCTGATAAAGTGGTTCTGCTTCCGTTAATCTGCCCTGATCGTAGTAAAGACTCGCCAATCCGTTGATGCTTATCGCCGTGTCGGGATCGTCCACTCCCAAGACATTTTCACACATTTCCCATGCGCGCCTATAGAGGGGTTCTGCCTCTGGGAATCTGCCCTGAGAACGGTAGAGTTCTGCCAGGTTGTGAATGCTTGTCGCCGTGCTGGGGTGTTCGGCTCCCAAGACATTTTCACTGATCTTCATTACCCTCTGAAAAAGTAGTTCTGCCTCTGGGAATCTGCCCTGATCGTGGTAGAGAGCCGCCAGATTGTTGAGACTGAGCGCCGTGTCAGGGTGGAACTCCCCCAGGGACTCCTCATCGATCTCCACTACTCTCTGAAAGAGCGGTTCTGCTTCTCTGTATTTACCTTGACTGTAGTAGAGAGACGCCAGGGTATTGAGGCTTGTCGCCGTGTCAGGGTGTTTCAACCCCAATACCTTCTCGTTGATTGCCAACGCGCGCTGAGAGAGTGGCTCCGCCTCCGTTAATCTGCCCTGCTTGAGGTAGAGAACTGCCAGCATGTTGAGAACTACAGCTGTCTTGGGATGCGATCCCAACAACTCCTCACATTTCCGCAAAAAATGGAGCAACTGTGCTTCTAGCGCCGCATCGTCCTGAGAACTGTCGTGTTGCATTCTCGACTCCTTACCTACTCGTCTTTCGTGCCAATCACAATCAGATAGGCACCCACCGGTAGGTCTTGGAAGACTACCTGCCAACCGCTCCCGAGTGGTTTCAACTCATCCTCATTGGGCATGCGCGGCAAGAGGGTCGTATCTTCCGGAAACAATACTACCAGAGGTGGAGTTACATCTGTCCAATTCAAAAAGTCCACCACGATGCTGCCGTATTCTCCAGTTATATAAGCGGTATACCCACCCTGCTTCTCGACAACGGCGGTCGAAGTGACCACAAAGGAAGATTCTATACCACGTGTAGGCGGCAGCGACAACGACAGGTCGGGGTGGCTCATCAGCGGAAGGAACTCTACGCGCCCTGCGCGTTTTCCCTGCAAGACAGTATGCAGCGTTGCTTCCAAAGGCCCCGCGCCTCGATTCAAAGGATCCACCCACGAGGCCAAGCGCTCCTTCACACTGCCCTGAAGCGCTGCCAATGCTTCCGCAAGTCGTCTTGCAAACAGGCTCTTTGCGGCAGTGGCGGTTGTCTGCCTAACCTGCTCATCGGGATCCTTCACTGCGGCTCGGCACAGAGCGTTCAGACTGGCAAAATCACTCTCCTCCGCCAGATACTCGACGATCTTGCTCCGAACCCATGCCGGACGCTCCGTCTGCTCCAGAAGAGCGGATAATGCCGCCGTGCCTTCAATACGCGCAAAGGTCACGGCGGTAAGCTCGTCTATCGCCCCAGCCTCACCGTGCCAGGGCGCTTCCTCAGCCATAATCCTGTTGAAGGCTTCTCGGCAGTCGTCACACTCAAGGAGATGCATCTCGATCATCTCATCCTCTTGGGCAAGCAGGTCATCGGCAGCCCTCTCTGTCTCAGGGGCATCACTCTGATGGATATAGGCGCGAAGTCTCTCCTCGGTCACATGGGCCTGAGGGTCCTCTTCATGCAGACGAACACTGTCCAGAAATGCATCGAGGTCTGAGATTGTCAAATGGATCGGCTTCATCTGCATTTTATGACTTCTTTCTTTTCAAGGCAGGGCTTCAATTGCTTCTTTGCCATATGCACTCGCCCTTTTACCGTTCCTACAGGAATCTTAAGCGCTTCGGCCGCTTCTTTGTATTCCCATTCCTGCAGGCACACCAGGATTACTGCATTGCGATATATTTCAGGAAGACTATTTACGCAATCTTGGACAGCATCCTTCTTTTCCTGCAACAGCGCCATTTGTTCGGGATCATTGTGCGGGTCGTTGTCGATGATGATTTCGACCAACGTCCCATCGGTACCGAGTAATGGCGCATCCAGTTCCCCCTCCACTGACTTATGCAAACCTTCCAGTATATCGATGCATCGACGAACTAGAATCTTATAGAGAAGGCCAGCAACATTCTTCTCCGGAACTATCTCACCGCATTCTAACTTACGGGCAAGTATCAGGAAGGTGTCTGAAACCGCGTCTTCCGGAACTCTCCAATCTTTCCTAAGTGAAGTACCTAGTTTTTTCTTAGCGAATCTCAGAAGCATCGGATAATGCTCTTTCATATACGCTTCTAGGGTATGTGGTTGAGTTTCCATTTGCGGTCTCCTTAGTTGGAAGAACCTATCGACATCTAAACAATTTTACGAGGGACAGTTTTTGTAGCCTCTAAATGCTATCTGGTCCGATACTTCGGAATCTACAGTCGTAAGTTCCAAAGCCTGCTGGCTATTTCCTCCTTCTTCACCGGGTGCGCCTGCTGAATGCTCCTCCGCCAAACAATTTAATAAAATTTCGAACTCGCTTCATCGAAAACCTGAATTAGTGTATTGTTGGCAGTTCAGAGATAGCGGCAAACGCTGTCTTGGGCACGACGATCTGAGAGGTCCGATTTACGGGCATTTCAAAGGTCGATAGCAAATAAGGAGATAATCCGATGAAGAGACGCTTTTCGAGAATTCCGATCCTTGCGATGGGCGCTATGTCTGCCCTGTTTACTCTCTTCGCGCCAAAAGCGCACGTTCAGCCCCTGGTACATTCCGGTCCTGCGCCAGCCTCAGTTCACGATTCGTTGCCGCTACTGGGCTTCTCCCGAGAACATGCCGTACAGGAGCATGCGCTGGAGGCAGAATTGGATAAACAAATCAATCGTGCCGATCTGTCCACCTGGTTGAAGCGGCTTTCCGCGCATCCGCACCATCTCGGCTCGCCCTATGACAAAGAAAATGCCGAGTTTGTCGCCGCAGAGTTCCGAAAGATGGGATTAACGGTGGAGATCGAGCAGTTTAAGGTACTGTTCCCGACTCCAAAAGAACGCCTGCTTGAAATGACGGAGCCGATTCCTTTTATGGCTTCCCTCACGGAACCCGCACTGAAAGAAGATGCCACTTCCGGCATTATCGCCGACAGGTTGCCGACCTACAACGCCTATTCCTGTGATGGGGACGTGGCGGGTAAGCTTGTCTACGTCGGCTATGGGACTCCCAAGGACTACGAAACCCTGGAGGCGAAGGGCATAGATGTCAAGGGGAAAATCGTGATTGCCCGCTACGGCGGTGGTGTCTGGCGAGGCATTAAGCCCAAGGTTGCAGCCGAGCATAATGCCATCGGGTGCATCATCTATTCCGATCCGCGAGACGATGGCTATTTTCAGGACGATACCTATCCAAATGGCCCCATGCGCCCTGGTGATGGGGTACAAATGGGTAATGTATCGGATGTATCGCACCATACCGGCTCGCCCCCGACGATTACCAAGATCCCCGTACTGCCCATTTCATACAATGATGCGCTGCCTCTGTTACATGCACTCGGAGGTCCGGTCGCTCCTGAACCCTGGCGAGGCGTGCTGCCTTTTACCTATCATATGGGACCTGGCCCGACGACAGTGCACCTGAAGGTCAGTTTCAACTGGAACATGGTCACTGCCTACGATGTGATCGCAAAACTGCCAGGCAGTACGCGGCCGGATGAATGGGTGATTCGGGGTAACCACCATGATGCCTGGGTATGTGGAGCGGACGACCCACTGGCCGGTACGGTCGCATTGATGGAGGAGGCGCGCGCCGTAAGCCAACTGACAAAAACCGGCTGGCGGCCAAAACGGACTCTGGTCTACTGCGTCTGGGACGGAGAAGAAGAAGGGCTTTTAGGCTCGACCGCCTGGGTGGAAAAACACGAGGCTTTGCTGCGCAAGCACGCCGTCGCCTACATTAATTCGGATGGAAACGAGCGAGGCTACCTCAGCGTAGGGGGCTCTCATATCCTTGAGAAAGCTATTAGCGAGGTTGCGGAGGACGTGACCGACCCGGAAACGGGAAAGTCTGTGAGCGCTCGTTACCACGCTCGGCAGATTGTTCGTGGCGACAAGGACGCCCGTAAGCAAGAGGGGATCCGCGTCGAGGCGCTGGGGACGGGTTCGGACTACACTCCCTTTCTTGAATTCTTGGGAATCCCTTGTCTCAATCTGGGCTTCTCTGGTGAGAGCCCGACAGGTGTCTATCACTCCGCCTACGACTCCTACGATTGGTATATAAGATTCGGCGATCCCAATTTTGATTATGGCATAGCGCTCGTCCAGACCGCCGGGCGGATGGATTTGCGCCTCGCTGACGCCGACCTACTGCCTTTCGAATTTACTCACCTTGCCGACACGGTGAATCGGTATGCACAGGAGGTCATACAGCTTACTGATACTGCACGTACCGAGACGGAGGAGTGGAACCAGAACCTGGAAGACGGTACGCCGCTCATGACGTTCGACCCAAAAGAGACGAATGTATTGCCGAAGCCGAAATCCCAGGTGCCTTACCTGAACTTTGCGCCCCTGCAAAATGCCGTGGCGCGGCTACGCACCAGCGCTCGCAGCTTTGCCTCAGCGCTACACGCGCCGGAAGCGAAGGATTATTCGTTATCGGAAGAGCATTTGAAAGCGATAGATACCTTGCTGATGAACACAGAGAGGGCTATGCTGCGCTCTGAGGGTTTACCGGGCCGGCCATTCTACCGCCATCAGGTGTACGCGCCAGGTCTGTATACGGGATACGCGGTCAAGACTCTTCCTGGAGTGCGCGAAGCTATCGAGCAGCGAAACTGGAAAGAGGCCACCGAGCAGATAGTTGTTGTCTCTAATACCCTGGATCAGTTGTCTGCTCAAATCGATCACGCTGCCACAGCCACCCGGCAGAGCAACCGGTAACGGTAAGTCGAACAAACCACGTACTTCGGAAAGGAACGAACATAATGCGAAACCCAACAAATCTACTAGACCGCTTGCGCATGTGGACCAGTCGTCCTCATACACAAGCGGAGGTCGAGATGACTGACGAGGAATCATTAACTGCGATACATCGCCAAAGGCAGCAGAAGCATGAGTTTGAACTGCACATGGAGTTCGACGCACTCCTCGGGTACCCAGAGGCACGGGAATTTGAATCGGCGTGGAGCACCGCCTTTGCCATGCCGCCGTTCATATCGGGGCAATTCAGAGTTAATCCATCGATACCAATCCCCGGACGGCCATCCTCCAATCAGGCACTTCCTGCCGACACATCTTCCAAGATCGTTGTCAAGGGTCAGCTTAATGCTGCAGATGAGGGGACAGCTTTACAGACTATAAGTCAGAGCAGCTACCTGGTGTGGTTTGAATTCAATTCGAACCCCATGACAACAACGAGCCTGGACGGCAAGATGAAAGTGATCCTGAACGGAAAGTCGTTCTTCTTACAACATGGAAAGATATCTATGGGTGAGTAAGCTAGAACTTGAATGCCGGTCAGAATACTCGATTCCCACACTATGGGCCGGATGAACCTGCTCCAAGGTTCATCCGGTATAATAGGGCCAAACATTTGTCGGGGTGATATGGAGATAAGTACTTCACGGAAATCGCACCACAAATTGTTACCTCAACCACGCAACTGTCACCTTGCCCCACGTCAAGGAAGGTGACACGAAGATCAGAATGACGATGCGTCGCGCTCCATCCGACCGTCAGCGCCAGGATCAGAATATAAAGCGGCAGCACCACCCGCCATAGTGTACGCACTCGCATTCCATATTCCCTTCTAAAAGCGTCAGTGTTTTGCTTCTGCGTCGAGTTCCTGGCCGGTCTTGGCGCCGGCTTGAAGCAGTAACTGCTCTATGTCCTTTCTGTTGTTCTGGCGTGCAAAGTCGAGAGCTGTCAGGTTGCCGCCCTCTTCCTTACTCTTCGCATTGACATCAGCACCGTGCTGTAGCAAATAAGCGACCACAGCAGGACGCTCTGCCTGGTCGATTCCTGTTGCTTCAGGCAAGTAGCGAGTTGCCCACATCAGCACACTTGTCCCGCCTTCCTCGCTGGCATTTACATCTGCTCCCGCTTCAACGAGCAGCAAAACCATTTCCAGTGAGGCAATTTGAACGGCAAACATCAGTGCTGTCATACCACCGTATGATTGGTTATCTCTCTGAGTTCGTGCATCCAAGGTGGCACCATGGTCCAGCAATATCCGCATCATAGATGCTTTTTCCGCTGACATGGAAAAAATCACGCTCATGAGGGGCACACGGCTCATAAATCCAGGCATATTGACATCAGCGCCTCGCTTCAACAGGTTGGTCACAATCGCCAAATCTCCACAGTCTACCGCCCATGTTAGAGGTGTATAGCCATATTCATCTCGTGCGTTTGCATCAGCTCCTTGGTTCAGAAGGGCCAGCAGTTGAGTTAAATCCTTGTTCCTGATTGCTTCAAATAGTATATCCATAACATCATCGGTTTTACACTTCAGATTCACACTGTTTTTGGTGACACACACCAGAAAGCCAGTCGGCATGCCGACAACGTATGGCAGAGTCCGCGAACTCGGGTTACTCTTCCACATTCCCCTCGTTTTCTTCTTTCAAATGTGCTCTACTTTCCGGTAACTGAACGGTTCATGCCGCCTTTCGGCGTTTCTTGAGTGGCTCAGGGATTGCTTTCTGTCTGCGATGCGCCTCCACTCCCTTGGGCAAATGCTCCGTCACA
>Ga0070734_10005961_pt1 | contig 10488 bp, 8 predicted proteins | sample Coa_R1_8_FD_66444 | JGI IMG/M metagenome (GOLD analysis project Ga0070734, IMG submission 66444) | Surface soil microbial communities from Centralia Pennsylvania, which are recovering from an underground coalmine fire - Coalmine... | ecosystem: Environmental > Terrestrial > Soil > Unclassified ... | reverse complement strand
GCGTACCGAAGCCGAGCGAGGCGCTTTCGGTCCAGGTTCCGAACGATCCCCAGCCAGTTTCGAGACTGCCGAACGGCTTGGTGGCGCCGAGTCCGGAGCGCGTCGTGGCGTTTACCACGAGGCTGGTTTTGTCGCCGTACTGAGCGTCTTGCGATCCGGTGATCAGTTCCATGCTTTGCAGCGCGTTCAAGGGAATTTGCGTGGAGAAGGTTTTGCTCTGCTGATCGGTGATGGGGAATCCGTCGACCACGTAACCCACTTGCGCGTGGTCGCCTACGGGATGGAAGAATCCGTTGGCGTCCGCGGCGACAGCGCCGGTGCTGTAGGTGATGGCCTGGTTGAGCGCGCCGCCGGGATCGAAGCTGGGAAGTTTCAAGAACGAATTGCGGTCGACATCCTGGTGCGTGGAGGGATCGGTTTCCACTTGCGCGCCTTCCGCTTGAACCACGACTGTGGTGCTTTCGGCAGCCACGGTTAGGGTGAAGTTTACGGTTGTGGGAAGCGTGCTGTGGACGTCCACGTCTTGGCTGGCGGGCGCGAATCCGGCGACGTTCACGGTCATGCGGTAATTGTTGAGAGGAACGTTGTTGAAGCGATAGGCGCCGCTTGAATCCGTGGTGATGGTTTGGTTGAATCCGGTGACTGCGTTGCTGAGGCGAACTTCCGCGCCGGCGATGACCGCGCCCGAGGGGTCGGCGACGGTTCCGCTTACCGTGCCGCTGTTGATGGATTGTCCGAAGCTGGAGAGGCTAAGCGCAAAGAGAACGGACGCGAGTTTCCGCATTACATCAATGATGCAGGGCGATGCGCTAAAGGCCGCGCGAAAAGTCGCTGGCGGTCGAGTTTCTACGATGAGCGGGCTGGATTCGACGGTGGGCGGATTACCAGTGCAGGAGAGTTCGGACGTTCGCGGCTTGACGTTTGCTCACGGTGAGTTGTTGCTGGTTACTCAAAGTTAGCAGCCAGCGTTGGCTGGAGAGCGCGCTCATTTTGCGGACGTGGTTGACGTTGACGATGGCGTTGCGGTGTACGCGATGGAAGGGTGTGGGTCCCAGGCGGGTTTCGAGAGCTTTGAGTGAATGCGCGGCGAGGAGGCGTCGTTTGGCGGTGACGATCCAGACTAATTCGCCTTCGGCCTGGAAGGCGAGTACTTCGTCGGGATCAAGGAGAAAATATTCTTCGCCCGCGCGTCCGACGATTTTGCGGCCGGCCTGATCGGTGGAAGCGATGTTGGCGACATGCTCGGCCACTTGCAGCGGTTTGCCTTGCAGCGCGGCGGCGCGCTCGACGGCTTTGCGCAGGCGGGCTTCGTTCACCGGTTTGAGCAGATAATCCACGGCACCAGCTTCGAAGGCTTCGATGGCGTGCTGATCGAACGCGGTAACAATAACGATGATGGGCAAACGGCCGCCTTTGAGATTGCGGACGACATCGAAGCCTCCGAGGCCGGGCATCTGGAGATCGAGAAAGACGAGGTCCGGTTGGAGGAGGGCGATTTGGCGAAGTGCTTCGCCGCCGTCCTCGGCTTCGCCTACGATTTGGATTTCGGGGAACTGCTCCAGCTCTTCGCGAAGGACTTGACGGGCGATGGGTTCGTCGTCCACGATGAGGGTCTTCATGCGGGAACGGGCTTGGCGAGCGGGATGGCAAACTGGACTTTCGTGCCGTCGGGGCTGGAGTCGATCAGGATATCGGCGTCCGGGCCGAAGCAAAGCTGGAGGCGGCGTTTGACGTTGGCTAATCCGACGCCGGCGCCTGATTTGTTGTTCGACGAGGCGTTCAAGCCTAAGCCATCGTCTTCGACGGTGATCGAGAGCTCGTCGTGTGAGATGGTGGCGCGGAGAATGAGGAGTCCGGGACCGGGTTTTGCGGCGAGTCCGTGTTTGATGGCGTTTTCTACGAGCGGCTGGATGGAGAGAATTGGAATGAGTATGGGCAGCGCGGCCGAGTCGACGTCGATGTGGACTTCGAGGCGCGGGCCCAAGCGCAGGCGCTCGATTTCGAGGTAGGCTTTCACGATTTCCAGCTCTTCCGACAGCGGAATGAAACTGCGTTCCGATTGCAGGAAGTAGCGGAAGATTTCCGCCAGGTTCAGAACCGTTTTTCGCGCGCCGGTGGCATCGCGCGGGATGATTCCGTAAAGCGTGTTTAGCGCGTTGAACAGGAAATGTGGATTGATTTGCGATTGCAAGGCGCGCAATTCAGCTTGCGAAACTAGGCGCTGCATTTCGAGATTGCGGAAGCGTTCGACCTGCTCCACGATCATGGTGGTGAGGCGGCCGAGCGACTGCAGATCCTCGCTGAGATAGCGGCGTCCACCGTGGCGGCGGCCGAGCAGCAGATACCGGACATCGCCGTGCGCGAGACGTAAGGGCACTACGGCTTCGGCCCATGCGAAGTTTGTGGACTGGCGAAGCGCCGGCAGATCGGAGGCTGGGACGGGGAAGAGAAGATCCGGGCCGGGCAGTAAATGGCGGCACGTAGTTTCGGTGACGATTTCGGCGCGTTCGGTGCGCATGAAGCGCGCTAATTCGGAAGCGGCCCAATCGAGAAAGGCCGACTCGTCCGCGAAGAGCACGGAGCGAGATTGCATCTCATGCAGCGCTTTGTTGAGATCGGGCCGGCGAAAAACGACGCGCGTCAGCCATTGCTGGATTTGGCTGCGCAGCAATGCGAAGGCGATCAACAGCAGGCAGACGCCGATCAATAAAAGCGCCGAGTACAACGGATTGCCGGAGACGCGCTGGTCGATGGAGATCCATTGGAAGGTGAGGCGGATGACGGCGAACGTCAGTAGAGCGGCGAGCAGCACGTTGGCCAGGAATCGGACGAACGCGTCCAACAGGACGAAGCGATAATCCCCGAGCAGAACGAACAGAGCCAGTGGGATGCCGGCGTGATGCAGCAGCAGTTCGCTCGACCAGGCGTGGAGCGGCTGATTGGATCCGAGATGGACGAAGGACATCGCGATGAGGGCGGCGCACATGGCGCCAAAGATGCGCGAGGCTTTAGCGCGGCGATCGCGATCGTTCTGCTGCAGCGCGACGGCGGCAACGGAGATTCCGGTGAGGATGGCGAATCCGATGGTGATGAGCAGAAGGGCGCGGCGTTGATAATCGAGTCCGGGGTGGAGCAGCTCCCAGAAATGGATTCCTATGCAGACGGCGCTCAATGCATAACCGGAGGCGATGACGAGCGTGAAGCTGCCATCGAGCGAGAGGTGCAGCAGCACGGCGGGCAGGAGGCTCAAGACGGCGAAGCAGAAGAATACGATGATTTCGGCGACCTGGGCATTGCGCGACGATGCGATCAGGGAGGCGAGCGCGCCGATGTTGTAGAGAAACGCGAGTCCGGCGGCGGCGAAGGAGAGCCAGCTTCCGCGGAGCCGAGTGCCGGAGCGGTCTTTGAGCAGAAGATAGAGGAATATTCCAAAGATAATCGCGCCGGCCGAGTGGCCGATGGTGTTGACGAGTTGGGTTTCGTGGAAGGTGGACAATTCGTCGGCTGGGCCTCCTCAGTTGTTCGGTTGTTCGGTTATTCGGTTATTCGGTTCTGGATCTTGGGGTTCTCTCTGGCGCCCGTGTTGTGTTTAGCTTTGATTTTATCAAGGCTACCAAGCCGGGTTCGTCGTCGACTTGGATGCCGATTTTTAGCCAGTAGAGTTCTACCGAGGCGTTCATCAGGATTTCGCCGGCGCGTTCGGGAAGGTTGGCGGCGTCTTTTTCCGTTGTAAGAAGAGCTGTTGATGAGTGCACTCTGGCTTGCTGAGCTAAGCGCTGGAGTTCGGTCCATTGATAGCCGTGATGATCGCCGAAAGTCCAGGTGAACGCGGGTTGGATCCGGAGGGTTTTGAGCGATTCCCAAAACGCGGCAGGATTGGCCAATCCGCAGAAGGCCGCCAGCGGGCCTTCGGGCGGGTGGCCGGGCTGCTGAGTTCTTTCGTTGACCCAATAGAGCGGTTCGACGATGGCGCGGAAGATGGGAGCGTGCGGATTCAGCGCGTGCAAGTGATTGCGCAGGCCGCGATATTCGCGCTCGCGCGTGGTGCGCGTGATCACGAAGGCGTCGGCGCGGCGGAGGGCGCTCAAAGGCTCGCGCAAGCGGCCGATTGGAAAAACGGCGCCGCCTGAGAACGGGTTGAGCGAGTCAATCAGAACGATGTCCAGATCGCGGGCCAGGCGCCAATGTTGGAATCCGTCGTCAAGCAGGAAGACATCGGGGTGATAAAGATCTTCGAGCAGACGGCCCGTCCAGGCGCGATCAGCGCCGATCCCGAGGTGGGCGTGTCCCGCGCGAAGGAAGGTCTGGGCTTCATCGCCGGTCAAGCTGACGGGGACTTTTTCGCCGGCTTTCACGAGCACTCGCCGTGCGATGGATCTACGGCGGTAGCCGCGTGTGAGGATGGCTGGTTGGAATCCGGCATCGTGGATTCGATCGGCGAGGTATTCCACCATCGGCGTTTTTCCTGCGCCGCCCATGCCGATTCCGCCGATGCTGACGACGGGCGTGTGGAGCCGGCGCGCGCGCAGCGTATCCTTGAGACGTTTGGCTTCCGTGGCGGCAATCCAGATCCGGGAGAGGATCCAGAGCAGCGGGCGCGTCCAGGCGCCGGGGATGGAGCAGGGGACGGCGAGATCCTGCCACTTGAGAATTTCGGCGACCGCCTTTTTGGTGGCGCCGCGGTGTTTGGCGATGAGCTCGCTGGCGCCGTCGATCAAATCTTGGCGGAGCGATTGGTCGCCGATGAGTTTCTCGATTGCGGGAGCTAATTCGCTCGCGTCTTCGATTTCGAGCATTGCATAGTGGTCGCGAAATTCCTGCGCGATGGCCGAGAAATTTTCCATGTGAGGGCCGGTGACAATGGGCTTGCCGCAGGCGGCAGGTTCGAGCACGTTATGGCCGCCGCGGCGAGCAAGCGATCCGCCCATGAAGACGACGTCAGCGAATGGAAACAGCGCGGCCAATTCGCCAATGGTGTCGAGCAGCATCACGCAGGGAAGTTCGAGGTCCGGATCGATGCTGCTGCGCGAGCGGACCTGGTAGCGGACGCCGGAATCTTTCAGCAACTGCTCGGTGATTTCGAAGCGCTCCGGCTTGCGCGGAGCGAGGATCAGGAACAAACCCGGGTGGGATGGCGCGAGTTGCTGAAACGCCTCGATCACCGCTTGATCCTCGTCGACATCTTCGCTGTCGCGTCCGGGCATGGTGCTGGCGGCGATCCAGATGGTGGCGGGTTTCAATCGCTCGATCACCTGGCGGACCGGTTGCGGCGGGTCTTTGCGCGGGGGGACGGCGTCGTACTTCAGATTTCCAAGGACCTTCACGGCATCCGGCGATGCGCCGAGCTGGATGTAGCGCTCGCGATCCGCTTCGCTTTGCGCGAAGATCGCATCGGGCCAGCGCAGCACTTGCTTAAAGAGCAGGCGCCAGCGTTGGTATTTGGGAAAGGCGCGAGGCGAGATGCGGCCGTTGACGATCACCAGGCTGGCTCCGGCGCGTTTGGCTTCGCGATAGAGCACCGGCCAGATTTCGGTTTCGAGAATCACGATGACGCTGGGACGGATGCGGCGGAGCACGCGGCGAACGGCGAAGGCATAATCGATGGGCGCGTAGAAGACACGGTCGACGAGTCCGTGGAGTTTTTCTTTAGCGACTTCGCGACCGGCGAGGGTGGTCATCGAGACGTAGAGAGGCAGGCGGGGGAAGCGTTCCCGCAGCTCGCGCAGGACGCCGGCGCTCGAGATCAATTCACCTACCGAAACGGCGTGCAACCAGATGCCTCCGGAAGGCGTCGCAGGAGAAGAGATGGGCTGGCCGCCCAGCCGTTCGGGGAAATGCCGCAAATAGCGCGGATCGCGTACGCTACGATAAACGAAATAGAATACAAGCAGTGGGGAAACGACCACGCGGCAGGCCCAATAAAGGAAATAAATGAGAGCGCTTTCGATTTGTCTGATTCTATTCATAGCCGCGTTGCTGGAGGCAGCGGATAAGAAGGACAACGCGAAGTTTTCCCCGGGTCCGGCGTCATCGTATCCGAACCACCAGACCAACGACAAGGTGACGCTGGCGGCGCAGGCTTTCGATTCCGAAGAACTGGCTCACACGGCATTTGGCAAGTTAGATCCAAACAAATATGGCGTCCTGCCGGTTTTGGTCATCATCCAGAATGACACGGACCAGGCTTTGAAGTTAGACCATGTGGATGCGGAGTACACGCGTCCGGACAATCGCCAGGTGGAGGCGACGCCCGCGGAAGACATCCAGACGCTGGGTGGTCCGCCGAAGCAGCCGACGATGGGCAACGGGAGTCCGCTGCCGAAATTGATCAAGCATAAGAATCCGCTGAGCGCTTGGGAAATTGAAGGGCGGGCGTTCGCGGCGAAGATGATCCCGCCGCACGAATCGGCGAGCGGGTTTTTTTATTTCCAGGTCACGCATCTGCCGGGCGGGAAGTTTTATTTGTCGGGGATTAAGATTCCGGCCGTAGGGAAGGATCTGCTTTTCTTCGAGGTTGGTCTAGACAAAAAGTAGGCCTCGGATGAACGCCGATAAACGCCGATGGGAAAGCTATCCGCGTTTATCAGCGTTCATCTGCAGCTTGGATTCTACGGAACGATTTTAGCGGTTTTGATTTTGTCTAGCTGCGAGAAGTTTTTGTCGAGATAGGCGTTGCCTTCGGTTTCGATGCGGCCTGGGGACGGTCCGTGGCCGCCCATTTCCTGCATGTCGCCGTAACCGCCGTAGAGTTTGTCGACGACGTCCATCCCGTTTTCGATTACTTCGCCGAACGCCGCGAAGCCTTGGCTATCCAGATTGCTGTTGTCCTTGAAATTGATGAACACCTGCGTGGTGCGCGTGTTGGGACCAGCCATCGCGTAGGTGATGCGGCCGCGTTTGTTCCCGCTGATCACCTTATCGTCGCGGATATTGGCGTGTCCCCAAGCGGCGGCGATTTTCGGGTTGCCGGAGATGCCAAACTGCACCATGAAGTTCGGGACGACGCGGAAGAACTCGCAGCCGTCGTAAAAACCATTCTTGACGAGATTGTAAAAACGGTCGGCGCCGTTGGGCGACCATTCGCGATGGACTTCGACGGTGAAGTCGCCTTTTGTGGTGCTGAAGAGGGCTTTGAAGACCGGAGGAGCGGTGGCGCGGAGACTTGCCGGGTTCATGAGCCCCGGATGAGCGGGACCGCGCGGCGGTTCTTTGCCTCCTTGACCTTTGGACTGCGCGTTCAGCAACAACGCGCTACAGAGGAGAATGCTTATCGAAATCGTTTTCATTAAGCACGATTATACCCAGTTCGGCGTTGATGCGCCGTCGTGGTAGCGCTTCCATGCGGTCGCGGTTCGGTTTGTAATGTCTTGGTAATTAGCGATTCACAATTGGGTGGTGTTATGTGGCCATGCAGGATGTTATCGATGCTCTGGTTGGTCCGAAACTGCTGCAAAGGCTGCTGGTGCTGGATCGCTTCCAAAGCTTCTTCGAAAAGATGCGCCATGACGGCGGTAGCCGGCCCGTGTTGGAGCGCACCCTAACCGCTCTGAATGTCCAGCCGCGGATTTCCACTCGAGATCTCGGGCTGGTACCGAAACACGGGCCGGTGGTGGCGGTGGCGAATCATCCGTTTGGATTGATGGAAGGGGCGATTCTCGCGACTCTGCTGCGATCGGTCCGGCCGGACGTGAAGATTCTGGCGAATCATTGGCTGCGCAATCTTCCGGGCACGGAAGAGCATTGCATCTTTGTGGATCCGTTCGGGGGGCCGGACGCGGTTCGGTCAAACAGGAAGAGCTTGAAGGAATCGATCGCGTGGTTGGAGCGCGGGGGGATGCTGGCGCTTTTTCCGGCGGGCGAAGTGGCGCATCTGAATCTGCTGGAAGGCGGCGTCAGAGATCCGGAGTGGAACCAAAGCGTAGCGCGGATTATCCGGATGACCCACGCCTCCGTTCTTCCCGTGTATTTCCCGGGAGCGAATAGCGCGTGGTTTCAAGTGCTGGGATTTTTGCATCCGAAGGTCCGGACAGCGCTCCTGGCGCACGAATTTTTGAACAAGGCGAATCGGCGGATCGAGGTGCGGATCGGGAATCCGATTGCGCCGGCGAAGCTGCGCACGTATCAGGACGATGTTGCGATGACGCGGTATTTGCGGCATCGGACGTATTTGCTGGACGATCGCAAGACCCCGTCTGCTGCGCCAAAGGCGCGCTATGAACAAGTAGCGCAGCTGGTGATGCCTGAGTTAATCGCGGCGGATATCGCCAGGTTGGGGGCGGATCGGACGCTGGTGGAATCTGGCGAATTGACGGTGCTGCTGGCGCGCGCAGCCGAGATTCCGAATGGTTTGCGCGAAATCGGCCGGTTGCGCGAGCTCACGTTTCGGGAGATCGGCGAGGGCACGGGAAAATCGATCGATCGCGATGCATTCGACGATCATTACTGGCATCTTTTCGTTTGGAACAAGCGGCAGAGCGAGATTGTAGGTGCTTACCGGTTGGGTCCGTCGGATGAGATTCTGCCGAGGGCCGGCGTGAAGGGTCTGTATACGAGCAGCTTGTTTCATTGGAACGAAGGGTTCCTCAAGCGCACGGGTCCGGCGTTGGAATTGGGGCGGTCGTTTGTGCGGGCGGAGTATCAGAAGAGTTACGCGCCTTTGCTACTGCTTTGGAAGGGGATCGGGAAGTTTTTGGTGCGGAATCCGAAGTATCGGGTGCTGTTTGGGCCGGTGAGCATCAGCAACAAGTACACAGTGGCGGCGCGCGAGTTGATGGTGACGTATTTAAGCGCGTTTCGGCGGTCGCCGGAGCTGGCGCCTTTGGTGCGGGCGAGGAATCCCTTTCGGCAGCGTCCCTCGCGGCTGGCAAAGGAACTGGTGGGCGGGACGGCTTGGGATATGGAGGAGCTTTCCACGATGGTTGCTGATGTGGAAGCGGACCATAAGGGAATGCCGGTGCTGCTGCGGCAGTATCTGAAGCTGGGCGGGGAACTGGTGGCTTTCAACGTGGATCGGAAATTTTCGAATGCCCTGGATGGGCTGATTGTGGTGGATCTGGCTAAGACGGATCCACGGCTGCTGGAACGTTATCTGGGCAAGGAAGGGGCAGCGATTTTTGGAACGACGGGGCGGGAGCGTGCGTATCCCCATGCATGAAAAGAATCGTACTGTGTCTGCTGCTTTCGGTCGCGGGATTGTTTGCCGACGTTTCCGGCAAGTGGTCCGGAAGTTTTGACATCACCAATCCCGACGGCGAAACCAAGTCCGACACGGCTTTCCTGAACCTCAAGCAGGACGGCAACAAAATCACTGGCACCGCCGGTCCCAATGAAGAACATCAGATGAACATCAAAACCGGCAAGATCGAGGGCGATAAGATTGCGCTTGAAGTAGAGCTGGAGGATGGCAATTTACTGACGATGGAGCTGGTGCTGGCGGACGAACATATCAAAGGCACGGCAAAAGGCGAAATGGAAGGCGAAAAAATGACGGCGAAACTGGATGTAACACGGGTCAAATAGCAAAAAACACAATTTGTCACGAATGTTTTTTCCACAAGTCACCGGATTGTAACGTGATCCGGGCTACAAAGGGGCATGCGGTGCGACTTGCATGTTCACACGCGGCATTCGGGCATGTGCACCATCCCCCTGCTAACCCGAATTTGCCGCGAGAGTTATAACGATCCGGAAACGGTTTACCAGACCCTGAAGCGGCGCGGCATGGATCTGGTGACGGTGACGGATCACGATTCCATCGATGCGGCGGAGCATCTGCGCCGTTATCCCGATTTTTTCCTCAGCGAAGAAGTTACTGCGATTACCCCGAGCGGCACCGAGATCCATGTCGGCGTCTATGGCATCGAGGAGCGCGATCATGTGGAGCTGCAGCGACGGCGTAAGGATGTTCCTTCGCTGGCCGCGTATCTCGACGAGCGCAGGATTTTCTTCAGCATCAACCACGTATTTTCCAGCCTGACCGGACGCCGCACCGATTCGGATTTTCTGCTCTTTCAAGAACTCTTTCCCGCCCTGGAGACGTTGAATGGACAAATACCCGGAATCAATAATTCGACCGCGGCCGTGCTGGCGCGCGATTGGCGAAAAGCCGTGGTGGGGGGCAGCGATGCCCATACGCTGGCCTCGCTTGGAGAAACCTATACGGACGTTCCTAGCGCCCGCGGCGTGGGCGACTTCCTCCGGGGTTTACGGCGCGGCCAAGCGTACACGCACGGAGTATCCGGGAACTATTTCAAGTTGACGCGGGCGATCGTGAGCATCGGGATGTCGCTGGCGCGCGAATATCCGGCGATGGCCCTGCTTGCGCCGGTGCTGCTGCCGGTGGTTCCGATGGTGACGCTGGTGAATTATTTTTGCGAGATCTTGTTTGAGCGCAAATGGTCACGCCGGTTGCGAAACGAGCTTATCGGGATCCCAATTGCAGACCCGCTTTTCGAAGTAACTGACGTTCGTCAGTAGCGCCGGACCGGC
>Ga0070734_10005959_pt1 | contig 10492 bp, 5 predicted proteins | sample Coa_R1_8_FD_66444 | JGI IMG/M metagenome (GOLD analysis project Ga0070734, IMG submission 66444) | Surface soil microbial communities from Centralia Pennsylvania, which are recovering from an underground coalmine fire - Coalmine... | ecosystem: Environmental > Terrestrial > Soil > Unclassified ... | reverse complement strand
CGTGCGCATGGCATTGGGAGCTTCGCGAGAACGGATGCTGCTCCTGGTAATGGGCGAAGCTGTGATTCTGGTGGGAATTGGGACGGTTGTCGGAATTGCTGCAGCCCTTGGGCTAACGCGCGTCGCAGCCAGGCTGCTATTTGGAATCGCGGCCACCGACGCGGTGTCGTTTGCGGCAGCCGTGCTGTGTTTGACCGTGGTGGCTTTGCTGGCCAGCTACGTGCCCGCGCGACGCGCGACGAAGGTAGACCCGATGGTGGCTCTGAGGTACGAGTAGCGAATCCCACCTTTGCAGAAACGGCGAAGGCGGGCACCCGCAAAAGATGGGTGCAGTGATTTGAGGTGAATATGGGAACTGTGCTGCACGATCTGCGGTACGCGCTGCGCATGCTGCGCAAGAGCCCGGGCTTCACGGCGGTGGCGATCATAACGCTGGCCCTGGGCATTGGCGCCAATACGGCCATCTTCAGCGCGGTTAACGCGGTGCTGTTGCGCGCGCTCCCGTTCCACGATCCCGACCGGCTCGTCGTGCTCTGGGAAACCAACCCGCACGTGGAAGGATTCCTCGGCCAGCGCCTGCCGGTGCGGCTGGAGAGCTACCTGCGCTGGAAACAGGATGCGCATTCCTTTCAGGAACTCGCCGTCTATCGCTCCGGCGATGCCGTTAATCTCACCGGTATAGCGAAACCGGAACGCATAGAATCGGCCACTGCATCCAGCAATTTCTTCCACCTGCTTGGCGTAAACCCGGAGTTGGGCCGCACCTTCGCCCCGCAGGAAGGGGAAGCGGGGCAGGATCGTGTAATCATCCTCAGCCATGCGCTTTATGAAAAGATGTTTGGCGAAGGCGCCAGCGTTATTGGCCGTGACCTCAGCCTGAACGAGGTGAACTACCGGATCATTGGCGTGCTGCCCGCCAGCTTTCATCTGCCCGGCATGTGGCAAGGGCTTTCCCAGGATAAGCCGCAGGTCTGGCTGCCGATGGACACCCGTCCCAGTCAGCCACAGCAGATCTTGCGGAATAACAACAAAATCGTTATTGGACGCTTGCAGCCGGGAGTGTCGCTGGCGCAGGCGCGCAGCGAGCTGCAGGTGATTGAGGCCCGTCTGCGGCGGGAACATCCTGACGATTACCGCGATTTCGCTAGCAACATCTTCACCCTCTACACCGAGAACATCGCTGCTTCGCTGCGTCGCAGCCTGCTGGTTCTGCAATTTGTGGTCGGCTTCGTGCTGCTCATTGCCTGCGTCAATGTTGCCAACCTATGTTTGACCCGAGCGGCGGGCCGGGAAAAAGAAATCGCCATTCGCGTCGCGCTAGGAGCCAATCGGGGCCGTCTGATTCGCCAGGTGCTGAGCGAAAGCCTGTTGTTCAGCCTGCTGGGTGGGGCTGCAGGTCTGCTCCTGGCCTGGTGGGGGATTCGTGCGGTCGACGCCCTGGCGCCCAGCGATGTTCCCAGCCTGCATCAGCTCCGGCTCGACCCTTACGTTCTCGCTTTCACGCTCGGAGTCATGCTGCTGGCCGGGCTGCTCTTTGGTCTTGTCCCCGCCCTGCACGCAGGCCGCTTGGATATTCACCAGACTATGGGCAAGGGCTCGCGATCGGGAAGCGCCGGAGTTTCGCGCCAATTACGCGTGTTGCTTGTGATCGCGGAAATTTCACTGGCGGTGATTCCATTGGCCGGCGCTGGCCTGATGGTGCGCACGCTGCGCGCCCTGCTGAATCAGAACCTGGGTTTCCAGCCGCAACACGTGCTCACCGCGCAGCTGTCGCTCCCCGCGCTCCACTACTCGAAACCGGAACAACAGCAGGCTTTCTGTTCGCAACTGCTGCAATCGTTGCAGGCCATTCCCGGCGTGCGCTCCGCGAGCCTGGCCAGCGGCTTGCCGATGCAGAGCATCAGCGTCACCGGCTTCCATCTGGAAGGAGAGGATGCGAAAACCTCCAACCGGTCGGTGGACATCCAGTACGTCTCCGAGGATTATTTCCAGACCATGGGTTCGCCGCTGCTGCGTGGCCGCGGCTTCACCCGCCAGGAGGCGGAACAGTCCGCGGGCCTGGCCATCATCAACCAGGCTTTGGCGCAGCAGTTGTGGCCGGGTCAGGGTCCAATCGGTAAAGTTCTGTATCTCGATCGAGAGGACAATCCCACTCGCGAAGTCGTGATTGGCGAAGCACCCAACACACATCAATTGTTCCTGAATTCCACCGAGCGCCCGGAAATGTACCTGCCCAAGCGCGCCTATGGGGACATGAGCCTGGTGGTACGCGGCGGTGGGGATCCCATGGCCCTGGCTCCCGCGGTTACGCAAGCCGTGCTCAGCCTGGACAAGAATCTGCCGCTCTACGAAGTGCAGCCTTTGAGCGCGATTGTGAAGGACAACGTCGCGGAGCAGCGCTTCACCATGTATCTGCTGATCGCCTTCGCCGGTCTGGCCCTGGCGCTCTCCGCCATCGGCCTGTATGGAGTGTTGACCTACATGGTCAGCCGGCGCACCCAGGAGATCGGAGTCCGCATGGCCCTGGGAGCACAGGCCAGCAATGTGCTCAGGATGGTGCTGCGGGAAGGAATAATCGCGACGGCCGCGGGAGTTGGGCTGGGCATGGCGGGAGCGCTGATCCTTGCGCGGCTCATGTCCACATTGCTTTTTGGGGTGACCGCCGATGATCCCGTCACCTTCGTGGCGGTGGTGGGCGTGGTTGCTGCCGTGGCTGTGCTGGCCAGCTATGTGCCGGCCCGCCGCGCCAGCAAGGTGGATCCCATGGTGGCGCTGCGATACGAGTGAAGCGGTCTACCTCGGATTGCACAAAGCGCAAAAGTCAGGACGGCCTTGCGCGCGATCTGATGCTCGAACCGGCGGGATACCGTCAGACTTCCAAGGTGTGGTGAATATGAAAAAACTATATGGTGTTTTCGGTGCACTAGTCCTAATGGCAATGGCAGGCGTTCCTGCCTCCGCTCAGGTGTTCAGATTCCCGAACGCCGGATCGCAGTTTCCCAACCTGCTGAATCCTTACACTGCGGTGCAGGTGCCGCAACCCAACCTGACCAATACGCCGCGGTTGGATACGCTCATGAGAAACGGCAAGCTGATGCTGTCGCTGAGCGATGCAGTAGCGCTGGCTTTGGAGAACAACCTGGACATCGCCATCGCCCGTTACAACCTGTCGATCGCGGATACCGACATCCTGCGCGCTAAAGCGGGTTCCGAGATCCGCGGCGTGGCCACCGGCCTGGTAGAAGGAACGCCCGGCGGCGGCGTGGGGGGATTCGGCACGGGCGCGCAGGGTTCGGGCGCCGGCGGCACCAGCGGCGGAGCGGGGGGTGCCGGTGGCGGCGCTTCCGGACTGGTCGAGTCCACGCTGGGCGCCGGCACGCAACTGCAGCCCTACGATCCCCAAATCATCGCCAAGATGAATGTTGAGCATTCCGCGCAGCCCATCAATAACGCGGTCACACTGGGCCAGATTGGCAGTTTCCAGCAGAATATCGGCAACGCCAACTTCGAATATATGCAGGCCTTTCCCAGCGGCACGCTGATGCAGGTCGACTTCGACAATTTTCGTGCCACTGACAACAGTCAATTCGACTTGCTGGTGCCGCAGGTGTTTTCCCAATTCCGGGTGGAAGTGAAGCAGCACCTGCTCGCCGGATTCGGTTTCGGGCCCAATATGCGCTTCATACGTATCGCCCGCAACAACCGCGAGATTTCCGACGTCGCTTTCCGCGACCAGGTGATTGCCACTGTGTCCCAGATACAGAACATATACTGGGATCTGGTCAATGCTTACGAAGATGAGAAGGTTAAGGAGCGTTCTCTGAATCTGGCGGAGAAGACCCTATCAGACAATCGCGAGCAGGTGCGCATTGGGGCGCTTCCGGCGATTGAAGTGACGCAGGCGGAAAACGAGGTCGCCAGCCGCAAGCAGGACCTGATCATCGCGCAAACCGGCCTGCAGCTGCAGCAATTACTCATGAAGAACGCCGTCACCCGGAACCTGAGCGATCCTTTTGTGGCGGCGGCGCCGGTCGTGCCCACGGACACGATGTACGTACCGGAGAAGGAGCCAGTGCGGCCGATCCAGGACCTGCTGGCGGACGCCTACGCTCACCGGCCGGAGCTGGCGCAGGCAAGGATTGACCTGTCCAACCGCGAAATCAGCCGTAAGAGCGCCAAGAACGCGCTCTTGCCGAGCGTGGATTTAGTTGCCTGGTACGGGGGCTCCGGACTGGCGGGAGAACAAAATCCCGCGTTTACCTGCGGGCCAGGCGTGGTTTCCTCTCCCGCCGTCGAGTGCCTGCCCCCGGGAACCGTTTCCCGGACCGGCTATGGCAACGCTTTCGCCAAGCTGTTTCGCAACGACTTTCCCGACTATTCCGTGGGATTCCAAATCAACATCCCGCTGCGTAACCGTACCGCGAAAGCGGACCAGATTCGCTCCGAACTGGAGTATCGCCAGGCGCAGATGCGCTTGCAGCAATTGCAAAACGAAATCGGTATCGAGGTGCGGAACGCGCAGTTCGCGCTGCAGCAGAACCGCGCGCGAGTGGAGGCAGCTACCACGGCTCGCGACCTGGCCCAGCATACTTTTGAAATCGAGCAGAAGAAATATGCGCTGGGAGCTTCCACCAGCTACCAGGTCCTGCAGACACAGCGCGATTTGGCCCAGGCGGAATCGACTCGGGTGGCAGCCATGGCAGCTTACGAAAAGTCGCGAGTCGAGCTGGACCGGGTGACCGGACTGACCCTGACTCACAATGGAATCGAAATCGCCGATGCGGAGAACGGTCACGTGCAGAAAGCGCCGGAGATTCCCGGGGTGGTGCCGCGCACCGATCTGACGCAGCAGGAACAGGCGCCCAAGAATGAACTGCCCGGTCCGTCGCTATGAAGGAGCTCGTGGCCGAACGTATACAATCCTCGGGTAAGGGACTCATGATCGGCGGCACAACCTCACCCGCGCCGCGCGTCCTCGTGGCCGATGATCAGCGCGATGTAATCGAGGCGCTGCGTCTGCTGCTCAAGCCGGAAGGCTATGAGCTGGCGGCGGTGTCTTCGCCATCCGGTGTGCTGGATGCCCTGCAGAACCAGGAATTTGACGCGGCTCTCATCGACCTGAATTACACCCGCGACACGACCTCCGGCCAGGAAGGTCTGGATCTGCTGTCGCAGCTTCAGGCCGGCGACAGCACCTTTCCCGTGATCGTCATGACCGCCTGGGGCAGCGTGGATCTGGCTGTGGAAGCGATGCGCCGCGGCGCCCGCGATTTTATCCAGAAACCCTGGGAGAATGCGCGCCTGCTCTCGGTGCTGCGCACACCGGTTGAATTGGGCAGGGCGCTGCGCCTGGGGCAGCGGCTGGAAGCGGAAAACCGGCTGCTGCGGGCGGAGGGGCGTCCGACGTTCATTGCGGAATCGGATGCCATGAAGCCGATCCTGCAGCTGATTGCGCGGGTGGCGCCCTCCGATGCCAATGTCCTGATTACGGGCCAGCATGGGAGCGGCAAGGAAGTGGTGGCGCGCACCCTGCACGCGCTTTCCCATCGGGCGCACCGGCCCTTTGTCGCCGTCAACACCGGCGGACTGCCGGAAGGCGTGTTCGAAAGCGAGCTTTTCGGCCACGTCAAGGGAGCCTTTACCGACGCGAAGTCCGATCGCGTCGGCCGTTTCGAGCTGGCCGAAGGTGGTACGATTTTTCTCGACGAAATTGCCAACGTGCCCCCGTCGCAACAGGCCAAGTTGCTGCGCGTGCTGGAGTCGGGCGAAATGGAACCGGTGGGTTCGTCGAAAACACGGCGGGTGAACGCCCGCGTGGTTTCCGCAACCAACGCCGACCTTAACCAGGAAGTGTCGGCGGGCCGTTTTCGCCAGGATTTGCTGTTTCGCCTCAATACTGTGGAGGTTCATCTTCCCGCTTTGCGCGAACGGCGGCAGGATGTTTCTGTGCTGGCCATGCATTTTCTCAAGCGCTACGCCGAGCGCTATGGAAAGCAGGTGACCGGCTTCGACCCCGCCGCCTTGCGGGCCATGCTGGAATACTCGTGGCCGGGCAATGTACGCGAACTCGATCACTCGGTGGAGCGGGCAGTCCTGTTGGCGGAAGGGGAGCAGGTGCGGGTGAGCGACTTGGGATTACGGGCCACGCGCGATGGTGGGCAAAAGATGGAAGATATGAGCCTGGAAGAGGTAGAGTCGCTGCTGGTGCGCAAGGCCCTGGCCCGCTATGGGGGTAACATCAGCCAGGCGGCAGAGGCGCTGGGGCTGAGCCGCAGCGCGCTGTATCGGCGGCTACAGAAGTATGGAATCTGATCTGGCCAAACCGGCCGCAACCCAGTTCTCCCACAACCGTCCCGCCCGAACACGTCCGCGTCCGCCGGGCCGCCGGCGCATGGCGCACGAAAACCGGGTGCTGCTCTTCGCCTTGGCCTCGGGACTGGCGGGTGTGATTCCCGCCATGATTCTGCTCTGGGCCGGTTCCTATTCCGGAAGCACGCAGTGGACGCTGACGGTGGTGATTGTCAGCTGCTGGCTGGCATTTTCCTTTGGGGTGCGCGGTATCGTTATCCGTCCCCTCCAGACCTTGGCCAACATGCAAGCCGCTCTGCGGGAGGGCGACTTCTCCATGCGCGCCCGCGTGGGCAATGCCGAAGACGCCCTAGGCGAGCTCATGCGGGAGGTGAACGCACTCTCGGAAATGCTTCACGAGCAGCGCCTGGGGGCAATGGAAGCCAGCGCCCTGCTGGGCACGGTGATGGCGGAAATCGATGTCGCGGTGTTCACCTTCGATCCGCAATCGCGCCTGCGCCTGGTAAACCGCGCCGGCGAACGTTTGCTCAGCCAGCATGCCGAGCGTCTCTTGGGCAAGACGGCAACAGAACTGGGTCTCGCCGACTGCCTGGAAGGCGAGATGGCGCGTACTCTGGAGAAGAGTTTTCCCGCGCGCTCCGGCCGCTGGGGTGTGCGGCGCACAGTATTCCGACAAGGGGGAGCGCCCCATCAGTTGCTGGTCATCTCGGATCTAAGCCAGGCGCTGCGCGAAGAAGAGCGGCAGGCATGGCAGCGGCTGGTGCGCGTGTTGGGCCACGAGATGAACAATTCGCTGGCTCCGATTTCCTCGATTGCCCAGAGCCTGGAAACTCTGCTCAAACGCGAGCCGCGCTCGGCGGACTGGGAAGACGACCTGCGGCGCGGTTTGAAAATCATTGCCGAGCGCTCCGAGGCGCTTAGCAAATTCATGCGCGACTATTCGCGACTGGCGCGCCTGCCTAAGCCGCAGTTGCAGGAAGTTGATCTGGGTACGCTGGTGCGTGCGGCCGCCAACGTGGAAACGCGTCTTCCGGTAGAGGTTGTGCCCGGGCCGGAAATCAAGCTGCAGGCTGATCCCGACCAGTTGCAGCAGGTGCTCATCAACCTTATTCGTAATGCCGCGGATGCCTCCCTCGAAACGGAAGGCAAAGTATCCGTGGGCTGGCAAAGAAACGGAGCCTCGCTGGATGTCGTGGTTCAGGATGAAGGCTTAGGGATTGCCAATCCCGGCAACCTGTTTGTGCCGTTTTTTACCACCAAGCCCGGAGGCTCGGGCATCGGCCTGGCCCTGAGCCGGCAAGTGGCGGAAGCCCATGGCGGCACTGTCCAGCTTGTAAATCGTGCCGAAGGAAAAGGTTGTGAAGCAAGGCTGCACTTACCGCTTTGACCACGGAGGACACAAAGGTCACGGAGGAATCGAGTTGGGTTGCTCCGTGCCCTCTGTGTCCTCTGGGGTAAATGGCTTTTACGGTCGTGCCTCGTAAACGATGTTGAAGGGCGTTTCCGTGGCCCGCCGGAAACGGCTGAAGCCGGCCGAGGTCACGACCTTTCGAATGTTGCTCTCGCCTGCCTGCGCGCCTAAGCACAGCCCCACTTCCTGGGAGCGCGAGCAAGGTGTGCACAACAAGGTTGAAAAGGAGTAGTAGACCCGGCCCACGGGATTGAGATTGTCCTTCAGTTGATCGTTGGCAAAGGGCTCAACAATCATCCAGGTGCCATCTTTGGCCAAGGACTGGCGGACATGTGCGGCAGCGCCGACAGGATCACCCATGTCATGCAGACAGTCAAAAACGGTTACAAAGTCGTAGCCTTGTCCAGGGAATGCTTTTGCCACCGAGACGTCGAAGGTGACGCGGTCGGCAAGATTCTCGCGCCGGGCAGACTCGCGGGCGGCTTCGATTGATTTGTCGTGGTAATCAAACCCGAAGAATCGCGAGTTGGGAAAAGCCTTCGCCATCAGCAAAGTGGAAGCTCCCTTGCCGCAGCCGACATCAGCCACCCGTGCTCCAGCCCTAAGCTTGCCTTCGACTTCCTGCAAAGCAGGAATCCAGGTGCTCACCAGGTTGGCGGCATAGCCGGGACGAAAGAACTTCTCGCAGCCATGAAAGACGCCGTCTACGTGTTCGTGCCACCCCATTCCGGCGCCGGTGCGGAAGGACTCCGCAATGCGCGGGACCGCGGCCAGCGAACCTAATGCCAGTTCGAAGGCGCCCGGCAGATAAGCGGGGCTGTCCTCCGTTGCCAGCGTGAAGGCTTGCTCTTGCGTGAGGCTGAATTTGTGCGTTTTTTCCTCATAAGTGATATAGCCGCCCGCTGCCTGCGAGGCCAGCCACTCACGCAAATAGCGTTCGTCCGTCTGCGTCTTGGCCGCCAGTTCGGCGGATGTCATGGGACCGGTGGCCAGGGCTTTGTACAGGCCCAGCCTCTCTCCAATCACCACCATGCCGGTGTGAACCGCGGCCCCGAGATCTGTCACGAAACGCCCGATGAAAGCATTCAGTTTCTCCATGTCAAGGGCAGGAGCCTGTGCTGTGCTCATGGAATTTCTCCTTTCAACAGACTTGCGTTGAGAGCGAAGGCTGGCAAAACATCAGTTGGAACGGAAATGCTAACCACCCCAAGCGAAGCGGATTCTGCTCCCGGGCGCGGCACTAAGTCAAGGCGATAGCCGGCAGAATTTCGCAAGTGCAAGAAGACACGGCAAATCCCGCAAGTGTTAAGCTTTCCAATTCGTTTTCAGGGGGAGCTGAGCATGGGCAAGCGAGTCGGAGCAGTAGTTGGTCTGCTGGTGTTCCTGGCAGTGACGGTTTGGGCGCAGAGCACGCCGTTTGATGTCGTCATCCGTAATGGCCACATCATTGATGGCACCGGTTCGCCCTGGTATGCGGGCGATATTGGCATTCGCGAGGGGCGCATCGCCGCCATCGGCAATCTGAGCGACGCGCCGGCCAAACGTACCATTGATGCCCGCGGCATGGTGGTTGCTCCGGGCTTCATTGATATGCTGGGGCAATCCGAGTTGACCATCCTGGTCGATCCCCACCTGCCCTCAAAAATTTATCAGGGAATTACCACCGAAATTACCGGCGAAGGCGATTCTGTCGCCCCGCAGACCGATGCCACCATTCAGGCGGACCGGGTGGGCTACGAGCACTACCACATTACTCCGGACTGGCGCACACTCGACCAGTACTTTCAGCGCCTGCAGAAGCAGGGAATGGGCATCAACCTTGGTACCTACGTAGGCGCTACCCAGGTGCGTCGAGTGGTGCTGGGTGACAAGGACGTGCAGCCAACTCCCGCCCAGCTGGAGCAGATGGGGGTCCTGGTGGATCAGGCCATGCAGCAGGGCGCCATGGGCGTTTCCACGTCTCTGGAGTACGCTCCCGCGCCTTACGCCAGCACGGAGGAGTTGATCGCGCTGGCCAAGCAAGCGGCGAAGTACGGCGGCGTCTACGCCACCCATATGCGCAGCGAAGGCGATGGCGAGATGGCCTCAATCGACGAGACTATTTGCATCGGCCGCGAAGCGCATATTCCGGTAGAGATCTGGCATATCAAGACGGCGGGCAAGCGCAATTGGGGCAAGATGCCGCAAGTGGTGGCCAAAATCGATGCCGCCCGCGCTTCCGGCGTGGATATCACTGCCGATACTTATGCCTACACCGCCTGGTTCAACTCTCTCTCTGCCTTCATCCCGCCGTGGGCGCACGACGGAGGCGATGCCAGGCTGATTGAGCGTTTGAAGGATCCAGCTACCCGTGCCCGCATTCGCCAGGACATTCTCACTCCCAGCAGCAAGTGGGATAACGAGTGGGACGAGGTTCCCGGCCCGCAGGCGATCCTGATCGGCGTGGTGCAAAATCCGCAGCTGCTGCCTTTGCAGGGCAAAACCCTGGCTCAGGTGGCGCAGATGTGGCACGAGGATCCGATTGACGCGCTTTGCGATCTGCTGATTAAGGACAACGCTTTCACCGGCGTGGCCGTGTTCGGCATGTCGGAACCGGACGTGGTGCTGGCTCTCCAGCAGCCCTGGGTTTCGGTGGACAACGATTCTTCCGGCGCCGCTCCGACCGGACTGTTGGGGCAGGAGCATCCGCATCCCCGTGCCTACGCGACGTTTCCCCGCATTTTGCGCAAGTACGTGCGGGAAGAACACAAGCTCAGCCTGCCCGACGCCATC
>Ga0070734_10005958_pt1 | contig 10493 bp, 6 predicted proteins | sample Coa_R1_8_FD_66444 | JGI IMG/M metagenome (GOLD analysis project Ga0070734, IMG submission 66444) | Surface soil microbial communities from Centralia Pennsylvania, which are recovering from an underground coalmine fire - Coalmine... | ecosystem: Environmental > Terrestrial > Soil > Unclassified ... | reverse complement strand
CGAAGACCAGAACGGCCATAAGGAGAAGGATAAAAAGGTTTTTCATTCGCCTGGTTGGACCCTGGGGAAATGTCGACGGGCTTATCTTAGCAAACTTGGGGGGGGTTTTGAAAACGAAACAAGCCGCGGGAAATGCGGTTTTATTGGAGGGTCGTCAATGTGAGCACGGCGCGGCGCTGGGGGTCCTCCGTCACGGCATTAAGTGAGGTCTTGAGTGGCTCCCGGTTGGAATAACCCACGGCATAAATCGCGTTGTCGGAGATGCCCAGCGACTTCATTAAATACTTTTTCACTTCAACCGCACGGTCATGGGACAGGGTAAGGACGTCTCCCGTTTCCGTAGGCGAGGTATAGCCCTTCACCACCAGCAGGCTCTTGTTGAGATAGGGCTTGATGGAGGCGGCCGCCTTGTCGATTTCCTTCCTTGCAGAATCCGTCAGTTCCGAACTCATGGCGTTGAAATAAACCGTGGTAAGGTTCAACGTCATCTGTTCCTGGCCGGAAGGCGCCTGGTAATCCACCTGCACCGGCACGGGATCGGTGGTGGAAATGTTCCCCGCTTTGTCCGTGGCTGAAAAGACGGCCGTCACGAAACTACCCGGTCCTACCGTCTTGCCCTGAGCGGTCGTTCCATCCCATTCCATGTCGGAAGGCGGCGGACCGGAGGCGTTGAAGCTCTTTAAATCCCGGTCATTCTCATCTTTCAAGGTCACTTTCCATTGGGAGATTCCGACGCGGTCCGCCGCATTCAGGCTGAAGTGGAAGGGCTAATTGGAACTGAAGTCCGCCCAGGGGTTTTGGCCTTTCAAGGAAAGTTCCGGAGGGGTGTTGTTCAGGAAAATTTGGAGTGCGTCCGTCTTCAGGGGATTCCCCGCTTCATCCTGGGCGATCAGCAGGCATAAATAAGTGCCGTCGGCCGACGTATCGCCGTCCAAATTTTTCCCATCCCACTTGACCGTCCTAGGAAGCTTGTTCTTACCCTGTTTCTCGTAGACAACCTTGTTGGTGGAAGACTCACTGATTTCAAAATCCCACGTTTGGACTTCGGAGGACCCTCCGGCGTTGACGGTGAAACTGATGTTTCCTTTGCCTTTTTTCGCCGCCTGGGTTGAAAAATACGGGTCCGTGGTTTGCAGCTCAAAATGGGAACGGGGGGAAAGGATTTCGACCGTTTCGAAATCATCCGATAGAACGTCATTCTTCCTGCCGAAGGTTTTGAGCGCGACGCGGTACTTTCCTTCCGGCATCGCCTTGCCAGAATCATCCAACCCGTCCCAGGCAAAAGAAGGCAGCAAGGGGCCGGTGCCCCCGAAACGGCGGATCACCGATTGGTTCGGGGCTTGGATGGTCACGAGCCAATGGGCAACATCCTTGGAATTGTCCCCGGGGAAGGAAATGGTGGTGGTTTTTTGCCGGCCTGATGGGGAAAAGACGGGCGGATCCACCGAGATCGTCATTTTGTTCAAGGGCACGCCCGAAACAGGTTTGCCGACGTTGGAAGGTGTTTCCACCAGCGCGGAAACGGCCCCGATGTTGATTTCGGAGGAAGAGCTGGAAACCGGGGTTGCCTCTGCATTTTCCTTTTTGCCCGCTTCCTCAAACTGCCAGATGAAGGATAGGAAATGGGCGGTTCCGGCGCCGTTGGTGGAGGCCCGGAAGGCGTAACTGACCTCATAGGGTTGGCTGGGATGGTAACCCGCTCCAAGGGTGAAATAACCATCGTTGTTGAAGAGGTCGTCAAAACCCATCCGGACCGAATAAAACCGGTCATCAAAAAACCGTTCGGCGCCCAACCTCAACCGGTTATGCATATCCGTGGTTTGGAGGGTCTGGTCGACGATGTCGTAGTCCATCTCGACGCGGGTGTCAGGGATGTCCTCGTAGGCGGCTCCCAAAACGAAGGTCCTCGTAACGGGTTGCTCTACCGTGTCGTTGAACCTCACTTCCGTGTTGGCATCCTTGACGGCCAAGGCGAAAGAAGCAACGGTTCCTTCGGGCCCCCGAAGGTCATAGGCCAGGCCCAAATCCAATCCCAACCCTTGGCCGCTTTCCAAAACACCCCCGGCTTCGGTGGACAGGGCCAGGTATTTCAGGTTCAAGCCAAGGAAAAAATCCCTGGCGGAATTCAATGGAAGGGCGATGGAACCGATGTAGGTAGTGCTGGAACCGGGAGCGCTGGGAAAATCGGAAAACTGGGAAAGGGCGAAAACCGTCCCATCTTGGAAGGGATAGAGACCCGCCGTGTTCCATTGGAAATCATCTGAAGAGGGGTTAAAACCAAAGCCCATTTGGGCCATGGGCTGTGTGGCCCTTGCCACCCCTGCGGGGTTCCATTGGATGGCGTGGGTTCCCCCCGCAATGGCGGCAACCGCATCCCCCATGCCGATACCCCAGGCATCTTGTTCTGCGCCGACGGCCAAACTATGAACAGGCAATAGGATTGCCAAGAGGAGGACGACTGATAGGCGTTGTAAAAAGCGTGGTAAATAGAAAGACAACTTCAAACTCCCACTAAAACATGCGGGGAAAAGGAACATCCCATCGCTATTCAATACTATAAATCATCCTTTCCACGTTCAAAAGGTCATAATTTTCTATGTTTATTGGAGTTTTTGGATAATGCCAACAAGGCTGGCGACCAGAAATTCCCTTAAAAACCCAAGTGCGAGACAGGCAAAAAGAGGCGATAAGTCGATTCCCCCCAGTTTCCATGGAGGCAGCAATCTTCGGAAAGGTCTTAAAAAGGGTTCCGCAATAACATAAACGGCCCGAACTAGGCCATTATAAGGGTCCGCGTTGACCCATGATAAAAGCACCCGAAGGAAAATAACCACGATCAGCGCACTGAAAAACCAATCCAAAAGGTTCTTCAAAGCTACAAGAAAAGCGGCTAAAACAAACATCTATTTCTCCTTGGTTTTGGGGGGAGTCAGGAAAACCCAGGTCTTTTCAGGAACCCCCAAATAATTCCGGGCGGCGTCCTGGACGTCCTGCAAGCGCACCTTTCGGATCAACTCAGGAAATTTTTCGACCCATGGTGCTCCCCAGCCCGACATCTGGTAGCGGGCGTAGGAACTCACCTGTGAACGGTTGGATTGGAAACCCACTTCATAGAGGCCGATCATGTAGGTTTTCGCCCTTTGGAGTTCCTGGGATGTGATTTTGCCCTGGGCAAAGGACCCTAACACTTTCAAGAGTTCCCTCTTGGCTTCGGTGGCTTTGGCCGGGGCACAGCCGATATAGATCTGATAAATCCCGGCCAAGGCACCGGCGTCATGGGCCGCAAAAACGCTGTAAGCCAGGCTTTTCTTTTCCCGCAATTCGATAAAAAGTTTTCCTCCCATGCCGTTTAAAAGGGTGTTCAAAACCCTGAAGGAAAAGTAACCCCTCGAGTTAAAGGAAGGCGCTTTGAATCCCAAGACAATGTTGGCTTGTTGGCTGTCACTCGGGAGGGTCACCGATTGGGACTTAAACGGATGTTTCACCGCTTCCAGCTTTTCGTTTGCTTTGGCGCTCTGCGGGGGGAGCTTACTGTTCAAGAATTCTTGAAGGCTCCTAGGCTCAAAATCACCCACTGCCACCCAGGTCAGGGGCACCCGGGTAAGGTGGTTCCGGTGCCAAGCGCGGATATCCTCCGCCGAAAGCTGCCCAACCGTTTCAACCGTCCCCATTGGCATGTGGGCGTAAGGGGTCGAAGCAAAGGAGATGAGGTCCGACTCGAGCAAAGCGTATTCCGATGGGTCGTCCTTCAACCTTTCGATGGCCGCAATTTGAAGCTTTTTTTCCTTTTCGACTTCAATTTTCGAAAAAGAGGGTTCATAAAGGGATTCCAACATCAAGGCGAAAGCCTTGTCGAAATTGGGTTTGAGCACATCCAGTTGCAGTCCCCAGTAGTCCTTCTCCATGACCGGATCCAAATGGGCGGCGTAACTTTCGATTTCGTGGGAAAACTGCTCGTGCCCCCTATGGGCGGTCCCCTTTTGCAGGCACTTGGTCATGAGCGTGGTAATACCGTAATTCTTGGGGGATTCTTTTCGAAATCCCCCGGAAGCAAAGGCCCCCAGCGAGACCAACGGCAGGTTCGTACGTCTCTTGGCCCAAAGGGTGGAACCGTTTTCAAGCCTCAGTATTTGGATTTTTTCACCCCGGGTTCGGCGATGAACGCTTTTTCGGCCCTCCGCGGACAATCCCCTTCGAAGTATCTTCTCCCAATGGTCCGGCTTCTTTTCAATTTTTTCGGATTTGGGATGGTAAATCACCAGAGATCCACGCTGGGGTTGGAGATAGGTTTCGCAGACTCGTTTCAAATCCCCAGCATCCACCCCATCCAAAGCCTTGAGAAAGCTTTCCTCCAGCTCATATCCGCCTTGGAGTTCCCAAAATCCCAGGGTTTTGGCTTGGCCATCCATGCTTTGTTTCTCGAAGATCTTCGAGGCTTTAACCTTGTTCTTCACCTTGGCCATCTCAGCTTCCGGAACGCCCGACGCGGATATTTTTTCAACCTCGGCCATCATTTCCGAAAGGCATCTTTGGATCCGCGGGGCATCCGTAAGTCCCTGGAACACGACGGCGCCACCGTATTTGCCGGAAAAATACTCCGAAGCGGCTTCGTCGGCCGACTGGGTCTTTTCGCGCAGGGAAAGGTTAAAGCGGCTGGCCGCCCCATCCCCGAGGATTGCGGCGAGGACTTCCAGGGCGGCCGAATCCGGATGTTGAATGGGAACGGTCGGAAAGGCGAGCGACAGGTAAATCTGTTGGACATCCCCCGCTTCGGCGTGGACTTGTAGTCCTTTCGGTTCCCCATCCTCCAAAAAACGCCGGGCCGGCGCTTTCGGACGCCGAACGGTTTCAAAATTCTTCCGCACCCAATTGAGTACCTGCTTGGCCGAAACATTCCCAACCACCGAGATAACGGTGTTGGAAGGTACGTAATGCGCCCGGTAATAGGCCATCAAGCTTTCGCAGGGAACTTCCTTCAAGATTTTCATGTCGCCAATGACCGGCCAATGGTAGGGGTTCCGCTGGTAGAGGAGTTTGAAAAGGAGCTCCCAGGACCAGCTCCATGGATCGTCCTGGCGCATCCTCATCTCTTCAAAAACGACCTCTTTTTCCTTGGCCAGTTCGCCTGCGTCGAAAGTCGAGTGAAGGTAGGCATCAAATTCGATTTCGAGGGCTTTTTGGATCTGGGAGCTGGGCAAAACCACATAAAAGCAGGTGTGTTCATAACTGGTAAAAGCGTTCAGGTAGCCGCCGGCCGCCTCCACTTGCCGGGAAATTTCACCGACCCCCCTCTTGGAAGTTCCCTTGAAGATCATATGTTCTATCAAGTGGGCCATGCCCCGCTCGTCGGGTTTTTCATCGATGGAACCGGCCTCGATCCAGAGATTGAGCGAGACCACCGGGGTGGAGGGATCCTCTTTTACAAGAAGGGTGGCGCCATTCTTGAGCTTGTGGCGGAATACACCAACCGTCCCTGGGATTGATTTAGGTTGGGCCATTTATGGAAGTCCCGAGAATGGAATCTTGAGTCATCAAATGATCAGATAAGGAATGGTGCGGAAGGGGGGAGTTGAACCCCCATGAGGTTGCCCCCGCTAGAACCTGAATCTAGTGCGTCTGCCAGTTTCGCCACTTCCGCATGGACCGTCGGGTACTTCCGAAGGGCTTGTCTCAAGAAGGGGCGTAGTATAAAGTAGGCGTTAGACCCTGTCAAGCAAGGGGGCCTTTTCGGAAATCATGGTGTTTCCCCCGCCTACCCGACCATCCTTCCTGTTTTTCCCGGTTCTAAAATTAAATTGGTTGATCAATACATTGTGTTAAGGAAAAAAATTGTCTCGAAAAAGAAGTCATAAAAAGTCGTTTCAAGCTGGAAAGTCGCAAAAAAACAAGCATCACCACACCCAAGGAAAGGGGGGCGGAACCCATAAAAAACATCATCCGGGGTCCCATGCCGGTTCACTGGAACTCGTCGGCACGGTCCAGGCAAATGAAAAGGGCTTCGGCTTTTTCATACCCGAGGACGGCTCCCCGGACGCCTTTCTCCCCCCCCACCAAATGCAGGGTATTTTAAACGGCGATACCATCCGTGCCCGCGTTTTCAAAGACCCGCGCAAAGAGGATAAGTTCGCCGCTGAATTCCTGTCCATCGTCAAACGGGCCCATACGACCATGGTGGGGACGCTTTTCAAGGAGGGTGGCCGGGACTTCCTCAAACCGGACGATTTCCGGGTGACCCAACCGGTCATCCTCAAAACCGGCTTTCAAAAGGGCCTACCCGGCCAAAAGGCGGTGGCCACGATCACCCAATGGCCCGGCGGCAAGGGCTCGATGGAAGGGGAAATCACCGAGATCCTGGGCTTCCCCGATGACCCGGGCGTGGATATCAAGACCGTCATCCGGAAATATGACTGGCCCGAGCGGTTCCCAAAGCCGGTGGAAGCCCAGGTGGTCGGATTGCCTGAAAACCCCAGTGAGACTGATTGGCAAGGGCGGTTGGACCTGCGGGATATGCTCGTCATGACCATTGATGGTGCGGATGCAAAGGATTTTGACGATGCTATTTCCCTGGAGGTCAGCAAGGCCGGCAACTACCAGTTGGGGGTCCATATCGCGGATGTGTCCCATTACGTCAAGGAAGGCACACCGCTGAATGAAGAGGCCCAGGAGAGGGCCACCAGCCTCTACCTGGCCGATCGCGTCTTGCCGATGCTTCCCCACTCCCTTTCGGATGGTTTGTGTTCCTTGAAGGAAGGCGTTCCCCGCCTAACTTTGAGTGCTTTTCTGACTTACAGCCCTAAAGGCGAATTTATCAAGGCCGGTTTCGCCCAATCGGTCATCCAAAGCCGCTGCCGAGGCATTTACGAGGAAGTCCAACAATTCCTGAACGGAACGGGTTCCCCCCAAATCAACGCCAAATACGCCCCCTTCAAGACGGCGCTGGGGGATATGGTAAAGGTGGCCGGATTTATTCGCAGGCACCGCGAGGCCAGTGGTTCCCTGGATTTTGATTTCCCCGAAGTGCGGGCCGTTATCGAAAGCGGGAAAGTGGTCGATGTCCGCAAGAAGGACCGCCTGGAAACACACCGTTTAATCGAGGATTTCATGGTCGCGGCCAACGAAGCCGTGGCCACTCATTTGGAAAAATTGAAGATTCCAGCGGTTTACCGCATCCATGAGCCACCTAATGACAGCGACGTGGAGGAACTAGTGGCCTTCCTGGGAGCCTACCGGATTCCCTTCAAGGGCATGGACCTCACGACCCCCATCGGACTTCAAACCCTTATAAAGTCCGTGAAAGGCGGACCCTATGAGACGGTGGTTTCCAGCCTGGCTTTACGGTCCCTAAAACTGGCCGTTTATTCCACCCGCAACGCCGGCCATTTTGGGCTGGCCCTAAAATCCTACTGCCATTTCACCTCTCCCATCCGAAGGTTCCCGGACCTTATGGTGCACAGAGCCTTGAAAAAAGCGCTCAAAACGGAAAAGATCCCCCATCAGGCAAAGCCGCTGGATAAGATCGCACTGCATTGCAGCGAACAGGAACGTTTGGCGGAAAAGGCGGAGCGCGAAAGCCAAAAAGTGCTCCAACTGCGGTTCATGGAAAACAAGGTCGGCCAAAAATTCGAGGGACCTGTGCGGCATTTGACTCCCTACGGCGCCTATGTGGAGTTGAATCCTTATGGAATTGAAGGATTCCTGCCGCTGGAGAACATCAAGGACGATCTCTATCTGCTGGATGCTCCTTCCATGACCTTGAAGGGCAAGCGGGGGTCGAAAATCCAGTTGGGGGATATTCTCAAGGTGGAAGTTTTAACCGTCGACATGGTTTTCCAAAGACTGCTTCTAGCGAGAACTTATGGCTGAACGGGCGCCCTCCCTTCAAAACCGGAAGGCTTTTCACGATTATTTTGTCTTGGAAAGCCTGGAGGCCGGTATTGCCCTGGCTGGGTGCGAGGTCAAGTCCATCCGCAATGGGAAGGCCAACCTCCAGGATAGTTTTGCCCGTGTCGAGAAAGGTGAGATTTTCCTCTATGGGATGCATGTTTCGCCCTACGAGCAAGGCAACCGGTACAATCCCGATCCCACCCGGATCCGCAAATTGCTGTTGAACCGCGGAGAGATCAACAAACTGGCCGCCCGTATCCACGAAAAGGGCCTGACGCTGGTTCCCATCAAGCTTTATTTCAAAAGCGGCAAGGTTAAGATCCAATTAGCCCTGGCAAAGGGAAAAAACGTCCAGGATAAACGGGACAAACTGAGGGAAAAAGAAGCAAACCGCGACATTGACCGGGCGATCCGCAACCGGCAGCGGCGGTTCTAATTTTTAGACGGGGTTAGGCCTTGTTGGGGTTCAACTTGAGGGTCTTGATGAAGTTCTCTTCGGACAACGGATGGCTGAAGATATAGCCCTGCACCTGGTCGCAATCGTGGTTTTTGAGGAAATTCAACTGCCCATCCGTTTCGACCCCTTCCGCTACCACATGCAGCTTCAAGCTGTGGGCCAAGGCCACGACGGCATTGACGATGGCGGCATCGTTGGGATCCGTCGTTATATCCCTCACGAAGGACCGGTCGATCTTGAGGGTCTCTAGGGGAAATCTCTTCAAATAGCTCAACGAGGAATAGCCCGTCCCGAAATCATCGAGGGACAAATGCACGTGCATTTTCTTGAGTTCGTTCAGGGCGGAAATGGTGTAATCGGCGTTCTTCATGGCGATGGTCTCAGTGATTTCCAAACCCAGGTATTGTGGATCCAGGCCCGTCTCCTGGAGGATTTGGGAAATGGTGGCCACCAAGTTCCGTTGTTGGAACTGCCTGGCCGAAAGATTGACCGAAACACAGACCTTTCCATAGCCGGCGTCCTGCCATTTCTTGTTCTGGGAACAAACCCTGCGGACAACCCATTCCCCGATGGGGACGATCAATCCGGTCTCTTCAGCCAAGCCGATGAATTCGGTCGGAAAAACCAGCCCTAGGTCCGGATGTTGCCAGCGCACCAACGCCTCCGCCCCCACCATCCTTTGGGTTTTCAGGTCGATTTGGGGTTGGAAATAAACGACGAATTCTTCCTTTTCCAAGGCCCGCCGCAGGCTGTTTTCCATGAGCAACTGCTTGAAGGCGCTTACATTCATGACCGAAGCGTAAAGCTGGTAATTATTCCTCCCCTGCTCCTTGGCCCGGTACATGGCTGTCTCGGCATTTTTCAGGAGGATTTCAGAGTTTTCGCCGTCATCCGGGTAGAAAGCCATCCCGATGCTGGTCGTGACATGCAGGTCATGGTTGCCGAGCTTGAACGGCGTTCCAAGCAGTTCAATGATTTTTTGGGCGTGGCGGGTGGCTTCCTCGACACTCGTTACCTGGGGCAAAAGAAGGGTAAATTCGTCACCGCCGAAACGAGCGATGGTTTCGCTTTCGCTCAATACTCCCAAAAGCCTTTCCGAAACAGCCACGAGCAACTTGTCCCCGAGAATATGACCCAAGGTTTCATTGATGTTCTTGAAACGGTCAAGATCCAACACAATGACGCCCAACATCTGCTTGTTACGATGGGCGTGCTTCATGGCCTGCTCCAAGCGGTCCTTAAAAAGGGTGCGGTTGGGAAGGTTCGTCAATACGTCGTAATAGGCCTGCCGCCGAATGGTTTCCTCGGCCCTTTTTCGGTCCGTGATGTCCCGGGCAATAGCCTGGACAAAGCGTTTTCCGCCCCACTGGAAAACATGGGCGTTGATTTCGACGGGAATTTTCAAACCGCTCCGGGTAATGGTGGCTTTTTCAAAGGTGACGTGGTCCTGTTGGAGCAGTTTTTTAAAGACCTTGGGCAGGTCGTTCAAATCCTCCGGGGCCGAGATGTCAAAAAGGGTCATCCGGAGCAGCTCTTCCCGGCTATACCCTAATTTGACGCAGGCGATATCGTTGACTTCCACAAACTTGCCAAGAATCCCATCCTCGGAGATGCCGAATAAAAAGATCGAGTCGATGGCGTTATTGAATAAAACCCGGAATTTTTCCTCGCTCCCCCTCAAGGCCTCCTCGCCCTGCCTTCGGACAAGGGCACTGGCGAACATTTCGCCGGTAATTTTAAAGAGGGCCACATCCTCTTCCGTCCAGAGTTTTTTTGACCGAAGGGTGCTGAAAGTGATGAGCCCGATGAGGTTGCCAGCCGACACCATGGGAACGACCACAATGGACTGGACGCCTTTTAAGCGAAGAAGTTTCCGTTCCGCGTCCGCTTCCTCGGGCAGTTCCTCCGGTGAGGATATATGGACAACATCCATTTTCTTGAGTTTCTCGGAGAACCATGGGTAATCGGCTAAAAAAAACTCCTCATAGGCATCATCCGGGGACTGCAGATCAGGGTCGTGCCATTCGAAACTGGGCCCGGCCAACTTGCCCTGATTCTGTAAATACATCCGGATACGGTCCACACCAATGAACAGGCCGATGGATTGAAGGGCGTTTTGGATCCCCGCGTCCACCTGGGGCGGCGGCAGGTT
>Ga0070734_10005957_pt1 | contig 10493 bp, 4 predicted proteins | sample Coa_R1_8_FD_66444 | JGI IMG/M metagenome (GOLD analysis project Ga0070734, IMG submission 66444) | Surface soil microbial communities from Centralia Pennsylvania, which are recovering from an underground coalmine fire - Coalmine... | ecosystem: Environmental > Terrestrial > Soil > Unclassified ... | reverse complement strand
CCGCCGGGCATCTCGTGGCGATAGACGTCCGACGTTCCGGCGCGCATGTCCGCTTCGAACGGAGCATAGAAGCGGCGCACTCCCTCCCAGTAGTGGGACAGTGCGTTCAACGCCGGAAGGTCGAGCCCCGTGTCCCGTTCGCCGCCCTGCAGGGCTGCCGCGATCGCGCCGAGGTTCGGCTGCGACGTCAGTCCGCTCATGGCATCGAAAGCGGCATCGGCGGCGTGCGCGCCCGCCTCGGCCGCCGCCAGGACGCTGGCCGCCCCGATACCGCTGGTATCGTGGGTATGAAAGTGAATCGGCAGGCCGGTCTCCCCGCGCAGCACCCGGACCAGCTCGCGCGCCGCCCGCGGCCGGCACACCCCGGCCATGTCCTTGATGCCCAGAATCTGCGCGCCGGCCGCCTCCAGCTCCTTCGCCAGTCCGACGTAGTAGCGCAGGTTGTACTTCGGGCGCGACGCGTCGTAGAGATCGCCGGTATAGCAGAAGGCGCCCTCGGCCAGCGCCCCCGCTGCGCGCACCGCGGCGATCGACCCGCGCATGGCGTCGACATTGTTGAGGGAGTCGAAGATGCGGAACAGGTCGATTCCGGCACGCGCGGCCTGCTCGATGAAGTAGCGCACCACGTTGTCGGGGTAGCTGGTGTATCCCACGCCGTTGGCGCCGCGCACCAGCGCCTGCAGCAGGATGTTCGGGATCGCCTCGCGCAGCCGCTCCAGACGCTCCCACGGATCTTCCTTGAGGAAGCGCAGCGCGACATCGAAGGTCGCGCCGCCCCAGCACTCGATGGAGAACAGCTGCGGCGCGAGCCGCGCATAGCAGGGCGCCACCGCCGTCATGTCGCGCGTGCGCATGCGCGTGGCGAACAGCGACTGGTGCGCATCGCGCATGGTCGTGTCGGTGATGAGCAGGCGCCGCTGGCTCTTCATCCACGCGGTGAACCGCTCGGCGCCCAGCTCGCGCAGCAGGTCGCGGCTTCCTGGCGGCACGGCGCCGTCGTGGCCGCCATCGGGAAGCCTCGGATGGGGCAGCGGCTGCGCCGGAACGGCTCGTCCCTTCATCTCGGGATTGCCGTTGACGATCACTTCGCCGATGAACTGAAGGAGCTTGGAGGCGCGGTCGCGGCGCCGCTGGAACTGAAACAGCTCGGGGGTGGTATCGATGAACCGGGTGGTGCAGCGGCCATCCTGGAAAAGCGGATGGCCGATTACGTTCTCGAGAAACTGCAGGTTGGTCGATACGCCGCGGATCCGGAACTCGCGCAGCGCCCGGTCCATGCGGCGGATGGCTTCGTCGGCGGTGGGGGCCCACGCCGTCACCTTCTCCAGCAGAGAATCGTAATAAGGCGTGATGAGGGCGCCGGAGTAGGCCGTCCCGCCGTCCAGCCGGATGCCGAAACCGGTGGCGCCCCGATAGGCGGTGATGCGGCCGTAGTCGGGCGTAAAGCCGTTCTCCGGATCTTCGGTGGTGATCCGGCACTGCAGTGCGTGGCCGTTCAGGCGGATATTGTCCTGCGCGGGGACTCCGCTGGCGGGCTCGCCGATGCGGGCTCCTTCGCTGATGCGGATCTGCGCCTTCACGATGTCGATGCCGGTCACCTGCTCGGTGACCGTGTGCTCGACCTGGATGCGTGGATTCACTTCGATGAAATAGAACTGCCCGCTGTCGACGTCCATCAGGAACTCGACGGTGCCGGCGTGGGTGTAGCGGGCCGCCCGGGCGATGGCGAGGCCGGCGCGGCACAGGGCCGCGCGCTGCTCCGCGCTCAAATAGGGGGCGGGCGCGCGTTCCACCACCTTCTGGTTGCGCCGCTGCACCGAGCAGTCCCGTTCGAACAGATGCACGATGGTCCCGTCCAGGTCGCCCAGAATCTGCACCTCGACGTGGCGGGCGCGGCGCACCAGCTTCTCCAGATAGACCTCGTCGTTGCCGAACGCCGAAGCCGCTTCCCGCCGGCCCGCCTCCAGCGCGGGCGCGAGATCGGCCGCCGTGTCGACGACGCGCATGCCGCGCCCGCCGCCGCCCCAGCTCGCCTTGAGCATCAGCGGATAGCCGACGGCGGCGGCCAGCGGGTATACCGCGTCGAGGTCGCGCGGCAGGGCTGCGGTGGCCGGCATGACCGGCACGCCGGCGGACTGCGCCAGCTCGCGCGCCGACACCTTGTTGCCGAGCAGACGCATGACGTCGGGCTGCGGGCCGATGAAAATGATGCCGGCCCGCGCACACGCTTCCGCCAGCTCGGGATTCTCCGACAGGAAGCCGTAGCCCGGATGGATCGCATCGACCCGCGCTTCGCGCGCGATGCGGATGATGTCGTCGATGTCGAGGTAGGCCTGGATGGGCCGCTTGCCGGCCCCGACGAGATAGCTTTCGTCCGCCTTGAATCGATGCAGCGCGAACCGATCCTCGTTGGCGTAGACGGCCACCGTGCGGACGCCCAGCTCGGCAGCCGCGCGCATCACACGGATGGCGATCTCACTGCGGTTTGCAACCAGCAGGCTGCGTATGTTGTTCACGGTCGGGGCGCACGATCACAAGGGCGGATGCCCCCGATGGTATCAGCGCGGCGGCGCCCCGCGCCCGCCGCGGCCGCTCAGGGTGTGGCGTGAGTGATGAACGATTGCGGCACCGCTTCGCCCCATTGCGAATCCAGACCTTCCTCGGCGGACAGCAGAGACGCCGGATGGGAGGCGTTGAGAACGTCGGTGTCGGTCCAGTGCTCGTGCACACGTCCCCACGGGTCCTGCCAGTAGTCGTAGATCTGGCTGCCCAGAATGTGGCGTCCGATGCCCCAGACGTGAGCATAGCGGCCGCTCTTGCGCAGGTGCTCGTGCCCCAGCATGAGGTCGTCGAAGTTCTGCACCTCGAAAGACAGGTGATTGAGGCCGGCCTGCGGCCCTTCCAGGCACAGGAAGACGTGGTGGTCGACAAAGGTGTCGCCGCGGTCGCACCGGTTGAACGACGCGATGATGTTCTCGGGCGATCCGGCGTAGACCTCGTCGGACGGGATGAAGCCGAACATGTCGCGATACCACTTGATCCGTTCGGCGGCGCCCTGGGTCATGATCACCGCGTGGGCGATGCGCTTCACCTGGGACGGCCCGCGCGCCAGGCGCATCAGCTCGCCGGCGCGCCGCAGCTTCTCGTCGCCCCAGTTGAGGACGTGCCGGCGGATGGGCAGTGCGGCCACCGGCTGCATGCCGCACACCACCTCCATCTGATAACCGTGCGGGTCGCTGATGCGCACCCGCTTGCCGCCGCCCGGCTCGTCCGGCGTCTCGATGCCCGAGGCGCCGGGGGCGCGCGCCAGCTTCTGCAGCTCGTCTTCGTTTTCGACGAAGAACGCGAGCCCGATGAACTTCGATGGGCCGAGATGGGTGACGTGCAGATGATGATGGGGGTCGGTGCCCCGCATGTAGAGCGCATCGCGGGTGCGCTCCGCCCTCACCATTCCGAAGTCGGTCAGAAATTCCTCGGCCTGGTCGAGGCTGGGCGATTGCAGACGCCCGAATGCGATGTCGGTCACTTTCACGACGGCCATGTCTCCTGCCCCCCTGTCATCGGTCCGCCGTAGATTACCTCAAGTTGAAACCAGGACAACAGAAGTCTTGGCCCCGGTCAGCACCTCGGTCGCCGTCGTGCCGAAGAACGGGGTCTCCCCGGCCCGCCGGTTCACTCCGAGGACGACCAGATCGTAGTCGGAGCCGCGGATGCGCTGGAGGATGGCTGCCGACGGAGCCCGGCGCAGGGCCACTTCCGTGCGCGCCTCGACGCCGTAGCGTTCCGCGATGCCCACCATGCTGCGCAGGATCGCCTGCTCCGGGGCAGTCAGTGCCCCCTGGCGCAGGCTGCCCTTCCAGCCGGGCCGGGCGGTGGCGGTGGACACATAGAGCAGCGTGACCGCGGCGCGCGCCGCCTGCGCCATGGCGAAGGCAACCTCGGCGCCCCGTTGCGAATAGTCGTTGCCGGTGACCGGCACCAGCATGCGCAAAGCACTGTGCAAGGGATCTTCGAGGTGGACGCCGCGACCGATCACCACTGCGAACGGCCCGGAGAACTGCGCGATGGCGTGCGCCGCATCGGGCTGGAAAACGCCGTGCTCGTCGACGCTGCGCTCGAAACCGACAACGAGAAAGTCGTGTCCTTTGCGCGATTCCCGTTCCACGGCGCCGTGTCGCAGCGCACCGACCGTCATCGCCGCCCCCTGGAGCGCCGGGGCACCGGCGCCACGCTGCCGCGGCGAATCGGCGGCGGCGTTTTCGGCGACCGCCTGCACCACTTCCTTCGCCTCCTGATGCGGCCGCGGCTGCCCGCCCTCCGGCGCAACATCGACAACGGTGGTGAGGATCTGTCGCGACCCGGCCAGCAGTCCGGCGAGGCGCGACGCAAAACGTCCGTTTCCGCTGCGGTCGACCGTGACCAGCAGCCGCTCCAGGTTGCTCACGAACCCGCGCGCTTCGAATTCTTCCTGCTCGATTCGCTCCCGCTCCTCCTGCGACAGCGGAATGCGCCGCAAGGCCCAGCGCAAAGAGGGCGGCATCGCCATGGTCGTCGCGATCGCCATGGCCACGATGATGGTATAGAGGTCGCGGTTGAGGGCGCCGATCGACAGGCCGATCGAGGCGACAATGACTTCGGTCGAGCCGCGCGCGTTCATGCCGCAACCAAGCGCGAGAGATTCCCGCCAGGTCATGCCGCCCAGGCGTCCGCCGCCGAGGGCGCCGGCGAACTTGCCGATGCTCGCGATGGCGATGAACAGGACCGCCAGCCCGGCCAGCCGGCCGTCACGCAGGATCGTCAGGTCTGCCGACAATCCCGACAGCGCGAAGAACACCGGCATGAACAGGCCTTCAACCAGACCACGAAGCTGCTCGTCGATATGGCGGGTCAATATGGGCGATTGCCCGATCAGCATGCCGGCGACGATGGCGCCGAGCACGGTATGCACGCCGATGAACTGGGTGATCAGCGACATCGCCCCGCCGATGACGAGGATCATGCTGACTACCGCGTAACCGCTATGCAGGAAGTCGTTCGACCAGCGGATGAGGACGCTGACGACGCGCCGCCCCAGGGTGAAGCTCAGCGCCAGGAACAGCGCGGTCCCGGCGGCGATCGCCGCCAGGGAAGTGATCTCCACCGTCCCGTGCAGGGCGATGCCGAAAGTCACGGCGATGATCAGCCAGCCGACGGTATCGTCAACAATGGCCGAAGCAAGAACCACCTGCCCGACATTGCGGCGCATGAAGTTCATCTGGCGAACGACCATCGCCACCACCTTGACCGACGCGATGGACAGCGCAGTGCCGAGAAAGAGCGCCGTCACCAGCCGCCGGCCCGGCGCCGGCAGCAGGGAATCGGGCAGCAGCCAGCCGAGCCCGACGCCGCAGGTGAAAGGAACGATGATGCCCGCCGCGGAGGCGCTGAGCGCGGGCCGGCGTACCCGCTTGACCACCGAGAGGTCGGTCTCCATGCCGGTGATCAGCAGCATCATCATGATGCCGAGCTGGCCGACGGCATTGATCATTTCGCGCTGGCCGGCGGTGGTCGGGAACAGCATCGCTTCGGCGGCGGGCCAGATGAGCCCGAGCCCGGATGGACCGAGCGCCACCCCGGCGAGAAGCTGACCCATGACCGGCGGCTGGCCCAGGCGCTGCATCACTTCGCCGAAGATGCGGCTCACGGTAAGCAGCACCACAAGCTGCGCGATGAATACCGTGAGCAGCTGGTCGGCGCGATCGGGATTTTGCGCGGCCAGAACGGGACCGGCGCACAGCACACCGAAGACAAGCCCCGGTCCGCGCAGCGACGCAGGGCTTTTCAACAACCGATCTGCTCCGCGCGCGACATGTGCGTGGCAATGCACCACGCATGCCCGAATCATCGCTTCCCGCTATTGGCATGGACCTTGCTGATCTATCGGGCGATCGAGTGTCGGGTCTTGCACCCTCCACACCCGGGGGTGCGCCCGCCTCGATCACCACCGAAGCCGGCTCGCCTGTCCCCTATAATGCGGGACGGCAGAGCACAGTGTCCGCCCGAAATCCGGTTGCGGTCCCCCTGCCAGGCGCCGCAGACGTGTTTTCGATCCTCCGGCGCCCTGCCGGGGCGTTCATTCACCAGACAATGACTCGATCCTCGTGAAACAGCTCACGCCAGCGCGGTGCGTGCATGCCCCGGGCAAGTGCCGTTGCGGCCTCGCCCTGCAGAAGTGACGACACCCTTGATGGCGGAATCGTCGGTCCTGGAATGGCCGGGCGGAGCGGCGCGGAACGCCGTCGACCCGGTGGACTGGGTGGAATCCGGCAAAGTGCTGTGGCTGCCGCGGTCGCCTTTTCAGGTCAGCCCGGAGGAACGAGCGCTGCTCGATCCGTCGGTCTCCGATGGAAAGTCGAAGAACATCCGCTTCGATGAAGCGAGCCGGACGCTGGGCGGAACTTCGCTGGAAGGGGCCCGCCGCGAGCAGCTCGCGGCCATGATGGAGCGTTTCACCCGGCAGGCGCGCGCACTGCTGGAGGAGCTCTTTCCTGCCTATGGAGATAAGCTGCTGACACGGCTGTCCAGCTTCCGGCCGATCGCCGTCGAAGGCCGCCCGGCTTCGGCGCGCAAGGACGACTCGCGGCTGCATGTGGACGCGTTCGCGTCGCGCCCCAACCAGGGCCGCAGGATTCTGCGGGTGTTCGTGAACGTCAATCCGGGCGGCGAGGCGCGCGTCTGGAACATCGGCGAGCCTTTCGAAGCCTTCGCCGCGCGCTTTCTGCCGCGTCTGCCCCGCTATTCCCCCGTCTTCGCGGGGTGGCTGCAGCGGCTGCACATCACCAAGAGCCGGCGGACCGAATATGATCACATCATGCTGAAGCTGCACGACCTGGGCAAGCTCGACCTGGACTATCAGCGCAGCGCCCCGGCGCAGCGCTTCGAGTTCCCGCCGGGCAGCGCCTGGGTCTGCTACTCCGACCACGTCCTGCATGCCGCGCTGTCCGGACAGCACATGATGGAGCAGACCTGCTTTCTCGCGGTGGAGGACATGGTCAGTCCGCAGCGCTCGCCCCTGCGGGTTCTCGAACGCCTGGTCGGCCGCCCGCTGGTGTGAACGCCATGCCGGACAGCGATCGACCCTATCCGGATCTGCACGACCACCTGGAGCGGCTGCGCGCGCTCGGCCTGCTGCAGACCGTCGAGCGCGACATCGACAAGGACGCCGAGCTGCATCCTCTCGTGCGCTGGCAATTCGTCGGTGGACTGGACGAGCCGGAACGCAAGGCCTTTCTGTTCTCCCGGATTGTCGACGGGCGCGGCCGGCGCTATGCCATTCCCGTCGTCGTCGGCGCCCTGGCCGCCAACCGGGCGATCTACAGCGTCGGCATGGGCACGGCGCTCGAAAACATCCAGGCGAAGTGGGATCACGCACTGGCGAACCCGGTGCCGCCGCGGCTGGTGCGTGCCGCGCCGTGCCACGACATCGTCGACGAGGGAGAGGCGTTGCGCGGCGAAGGCAAGGGCCTCGACATGCTGCCCATCCCGATCTCCACGCCGGGATTCGACAGCGCACCCACGCTCACCGCCACCAACGTGATCACCCGCGATCCCGACACGGGTGTGCAGAACATGGGAACCTACCGGGCCGCGCTGAAAGCGTCCGACCGCCTGGTCGTACGCATGGCGACCCGGGTGGGCGGCGCCGGCGGGTACCAGCACTATCTCAAGTATCAGCAGCGCGGGCAGAAGGCCATGCCCTGCGCCATCGTCCTCGGCTGTCCGCCCTGTGTCGCGTACATGGGACCGCAGAAGCTGCCGATCGGCGTCGACGAGATGGACGTCGCCGGCGGTCTGGCCGGCGCGCCGATCAACGTCATCCGCGCCCGCAGCGTCGAGCTGCTCGTGCCGGCGGAATCCGAAGTGGTGATAGAGGGCTTCATCGACACGGAATACCTGGAGCCGGAGGCGCCGTTCGGCGAATCGCACGGCCACGTGGCGCTGGAGGAGTTCAACATGCCCATGACGGTGACGGCGATCACCCGGCGGCGCCACGCGATCATCCCTTCGTACATCAGCCAGGTCGCCCCGAGCGAGTCGAGCGTGATCAAGCGGGTCGCCTACGAGCCGCTGTTCCTGGCCCACCTGCGGCACACGCTGGGCATCCGCTGCGTGAAGAAGGTGTCGCTGCACGAACCGCTCACCGGCCTGCTGCGCGTCACGGTGGTGACCGTCGAGACCGGCGCTTCCAGGACGGAGATCTGGCGGGCCTTGTACGGCGCCGCTTTCTTCAAGGCCGACTGCGGCAAGATCTGCATCGCCGTGAATGAGGACATCGACGCGGACAACGCCGACGCGCTGCTGTGGGCGATGTCCTACCGCATGAATCCGGTCCAGGACCTGCGAACGCTCGATCACCGCGGCCAGGGCCACGGGCCGAAGCGGGAAAGCGACAACGAAGAAGACTCCACCGTCCTCATGGACGCCACCATGAAGGGCCCGATGCCGCCGCTCGCTCTGCCGAAGCGGCAGTACATGGAACGGGCCAAGGCGATCTGGGACGAGCTGGGGCTGCCCCGCCTGCGACCGCAGCCGCCGTGGCACGGCTATACGCTGGGCGACTGGCTGCCGCAGTGGGACGAGGCGGCGCAGCGGGCCGTCGAAGGCGGCTATCTGGAGAATGGACGCATCAGCGCCGGGCTCCGCCGTAAAGGGATCAAGCCGGAGACGAAGTTCCGGCCCGATGAAAAGTAGCGCCAAAGCGAGCGCGGCGCGGGCCTCCGCCAGGGCGGAGCCGCGTGCAGGCAGTGCGCGTGCAGGCAGTCGGCGTACGGCGGGCGCCAAAGCGAGCACGGCGCGGGCGTCCGCCAAGCCGGAGCCGCGTGCAGGCAGTGCACGTGCAGGCAATGGGCGTACGGCGCGCGCCCCCGAGCGGCCGGCGCCGCGCACGCAGCGGGAACCGCTCGCCGAATACAACGCCAAACGAAGCTTCTCCGACACTCCGGAACCGCGCGCTGCAGCCGCCGCAGATCGCGACGGCCCGCTGCTGTTCGTCGTCCAGCAGCACGCCGCCCGCCGGCTGCATTTCGATTTCCGCCTGGAGCTGGACGGCGTGCTGAAGTCCTGGGCCATTCCCAAGGGGCTGTCGCTCGATCCGCACGAACGACGGCTTGCGGTCGCCACGGAAGACCACCCCTTCGACTACGGCTCCTTCGAGGGCGTCATCCCCGCGGGCCAGTACGGCGCCGGCGAAGTCATCGTGTGGGACTGCGGCTTCTACGCCCCGTATGGCGAGTCCGCTGCGTCCTTCGGCGACCGCGCAGGGTGCGAGCGGATCCTCCGACAGGCCTGCGCCGAGGGGAAGCTGAAGGTCGACCTTCGGGGCGTGAAGCTCAAGGGCCAGTTCACGCTGGTGCGCAGCGCGGACGGCAAGAACTGGCTGGCGATCAAGCACGGCGATCGCTTCGCAGATCCCTCCGGGCGATATGCCTGGTCAGCCGTCGAGCTCGACCGCTCGCCGCTTTCCGGCCGCACGTTAAACACCATCGGACAGCCTCCGCTGCCGGCGCGCATCGACGCCGCCGACCTGGTGCCGCGCGGCGCAGCCGAAGCTTTTCCCTCGACGCTGTCGCCGATGCTGGCGCAGCCCGCCGCCGCCCTGCCCAAAGGGCCGGGGTGGATGTTCGAGCCCAAGCTGGACGGCTATCGGATGCTGGTGTTCGTGCAGGGCGGCCAGGTGACGCTCGCCTCCCGCCGCGGGGAGAACTACACGGCGGCTTTTCCGGAGATCGTCGAGGCGCTGCGCCACCACGGTGAAGACGATCTGGTGCTCGATGGCGAGCTCATCGTGCTCGACGAGTCGAACAAGCCCGCTTTCAACGCCATCCAGAACCGGGCCCAGCTCAAGACCGCTCGCGAAGCCGAGCAGGCACGGCGCAAGAACCCGGCGGTGCTGTACTGCTTCGATATCCTGCATTTCGCCGGGCGCGACCTGCGTGCCTGCGAGTACATGACGCGGCGGCGCTACCTGCTTCAGTGCCTGCTGCCTTCTGCGCATGTCCTGGCGGTGCACGCCGATGCCGATGGCGCCGCGCTGTACCGTGCCTCGGTCGACGCCGGTCTGGAGGGAGTCATCGCGAAGCAGCAGGCGAGCCCCTACACACCGGGACGCCGCTCGCCGCATTGGTTGAAGCTGAAGGCGTTCAAATCCGCCGAGTTCATCATCGGCGGCTATTCGCGCGGCAAAGGAGCGCGCGAGCGGCTCGGTGCTCTTCTGGTCGGCTACTGGGACGATGCGGGCCTGCGCTATGCGGGGCACTGCGGGACCGGGTTCGATGACCGCACGATCGACGAGCTTCTGCAGCGCTTCGCATCCCTGCGCACCTCGCAGCGGCCATTCGCCGACACGCCGGAACGGCACGGCGAGACCGTGTGGCTGAAGCCGGTGACGGTCGCCGAGCTGAAGTTTGCCGAGTGGACGCCGGACGGAAGGCTGCGCGCCCCGGTGTTTCTGCGAC
>Ga0070734_10005956_pt1 | contig 10494 bp, 6 predicted proteins | sample Coa_R1_8_FD_66444 | JGI IMG/M metagenome (GOLD analysis project Ga0070734, IMG submission 66444) | Surface soil microbial communities from Centralia Pennsylvania, which are recovering from an underground coalmine fire - Coalmine... | ecosystem: Environmental > Terrestrial > Soil > Unclassified ... | reverse complement strand
TGCGACGACATCTGGAAGCCCGCCTGCCCGAACATATGCTGCCTGATGCCCTGCTGCGCCTGGACGAATTGCCCCTCACTCGCACCGGCAAAATCAACCTGCGTGCTCTGCCTGAGCCGGTAGAGATTACCCAATCAACTTTGTTCATGCCTCCGCGCGATGAAGTTGAGTTTACAGTCACCCGTCTGTGGCAGGAGGAACTGGGTCTCACAGAACTTGGGGTTAAGGATAACTTCTTTGAACGTGGTGGGCACTCGCTGAAAGCCGTTTCACTGCTCAGCCGCCTGCAGGCGGAATTCAACATCAAGCTTCCGTTGCGGACCCTGTTCGACCACCAAACCGTGGAAGGCGTCAGCCAAATCATCCGAAAAAAGCGCATACAACAAGCGCCGGAGTTGGAGGCTCGGGTCGAGCACGTTGTCCACTTTCAGGAAGGCCATACGGCAAACCTGCCTTTGTTTTTGATTCATCCTCATGGCGGCACTGTCTTTTGCTATCAAGCACTGGTCGCGGCCCTGGGTAGAGATCTTCCCATCTTCGGCATTCAGTGCCGTGGGCTCGAAGAGGGCGAGCGTCCGTTGTCCAGTTTCGAAGAGATGGCAACCGATTACATCTGCGAAATCCGGCGCCGGCAGCCGGAAGGACCCTATCAGGTCGCGGGGTGGTCGATGGGCGGTCTGGTGGCCTACGAAACTGCGCGGCAACTTGAGGCCATGGGCCAGGAGGTGGCGCTCCTAGGCATCTTTGACTCTATGATTCCAACTGCAGACCGATCGAACTATCAAGCTTTACTACCGGAGAATGCCAGGTGGGAGGATTTCGATCCCAACATGTCGATAGCTGAATTCGCGCGCTGGTTTTTTCACGCGGATACTCGGCAGTTTGAAGGACTGACGGAAGAGCAATCGCTGGACGCGCTCAGCGAGATGCTTCAGCGTGCCAAGATGCTTCCACCCGGTGTGTCGAAGGCGATGCTCAAGCGCGCCATCGCAATGAGTATCAGCCACTCGGTGGCCATGTTCCAGTATCGTCCGCCAAATCCAGTCAAAACCGACGTCGTACTGTTCCAAGCCGCCCAGTCGGCAGTGAAAGACCCCGGGATTTGGACGCCGTGGACCGAGGGTTCAGTCAACACGGTACCCGTGCCGGGAACGCACCATGAGATGGTTTTTCCGCCCGCAGTCCAAGAGCTGGCTGCGGCGGTCAAGCAGCGTCTGGTTGGAGGGAGGCAGATGTGCCATGCGACAGGATAAATCGCGAGCGAAAGCACTTATGGAAGCGCTGTCTCGCGCGGGCGGGACGAATCACTATGGTGGAAAAGCATGCCGATAGAACCCTCGGCCATGGCGTCATCTGCTTTTTCACCTTCGGAGGGTACCGGGGGTAAACCCACTTCGGCGTCGAAGACCGGTCGCCTCACGCAGCCGCCCGATCGTGTGTTGTTCGAACTTCTCTACGAACAACAGACGGCCCAGGATCAGGTGGAGGTGCTTCCCCATCTGCTGTCAGTCGATGCGGCTCACGTGGTCATGTTGGCTCGCACAGGGCTTCTACCGGAAAATGTTGCGGCAAGCTTGCTTCTCGTGAATCGCGAACTAGCCATCCAGGTCGCCGAGGGCAAAGTGGCGGTGCCGGCCCCGGTCCAACATCGCGGACTATACCTGCTCTACGAACAGGAATACGTTCGGCGACTTGGAAAAGAAATCGGCGGCGCCGCGCACATGGCGCGAAGCCGAAACGACATCAACGCCACAGTTACGCGCCTCCGTGTTCGCGACGATCTGATTGGCCTCCTTGCGGAGTTCTGCCAGCTATCGCACGTCATGACTGACGCGGCGGAAAAGCACACCGACGCCGTAATGTGCGGGTTCACTCACCTTCAGCCGGCGCAGCCAGGGACGCTAGGCCACTACTTTGCCGGAATTCTCTTTGAGTTGACGCGCACGGCTGAAACGCTGGACCGCGCGTATGAAACGGTGAACTGCTCGCCCATGGGCGCGGCGGCGGGACTGGGGACATCATTCCCCATCGACCGCGAGGAAGTCGCCGCTTTGCTCGGGTTCTCCGGTGTGATCGAGAACTCAGCCGATGCCGTCGCTTCGCGGGACTATCTCATCCACATTCTGGCCAGCATGGCGGTGCTGGGAGTAACGCTCACCCGGCTGGCTACTGATCTGCAGTCTTGGTCCAGCGCGGCTTATGGCTTCCTTGGCTGGCCGGATGAGCTCGTGAGCACCAGCTCCATCATGCCACAAAAGCGAAATGCTTTCGTTCTGGAGAACATTCGCGGACGAGCCATTCATCCGGTGGGAAGCCTGGTCAACACGCTGATGGGGATGAAAAATGTGCCTTTCACTAACAGCGTTGAGATGAGCGCAGAGGCGTCGAGCCATGTCTGGGCGGCTTCGAAAGCCCTTCTACTGTCCATGAAGCTTACGCGGCTGGTGCTCGAGCGCCTGGAAACCAGCTCACAACGCATGATCGACTTCTTAGAGAACCAACATACAACCATGACCGCGGTCGCCGATCTGCTGGTCACAAAGCATCGGCTGGGGTTCCGATCAGCGCACGATTCAGTGAGCCAACTCGTCAACCGCTTCGCGATCATGCCGCCGGTTGCTGAATTAAAGGTGGCGTTGGAGGGCATTGTCCGTGAAGTCCTCAATACCTCAGTGAGCATCGATGAGCGAGAGCTCGCCCAAGCTCTTGATCCCGCAGCTTGCGCTCGCGCGGCGATTTACGGCGGCGGGCCGGGCCCGGACGCGGTACGGTCGCAAGTCCGCGCCTTAAGAGATCGCTCGAGCCTCATCCAAAACAGGTTGCAATACCGCCGGCAACTCCTTTCGGAGGCGCACTTGAGATTGCAGACCGCCGCCAAGGGAATTGTCAATTGCAGACACGAGAATGCGCAAGCACCATGATTGTCGCTGACCATCAGTGGTTGCCAGAGAAAGTACGGACCTTCGGCATGGGGCATTGCCCTCTGGTGCTGGGGGAATGTGTGCAGGGGCAAACGCCTGAGCGCAGGCATTTTCTGATCACGTCGCCCATCGGGCTTTTTTCATGGGCCGAATTCGCACCGCACGCTAAAGACCATCTACAGGTGGAGCCCGCAGTCTGCTGGAAAGCTTTGGCGGCTGTGAAGACATATCTTACGCAACACAACCTGCCTCTGCGCGGACATCTGCGCGTTAGCACGCCTCTCGGATCAGGCCAGGGATTCGGCACAAGCACGGCCGACATTACCGCCAGTCTCAGGGCGGCGGCAGCGGCCTGGAACCGTGCTATCTCGCCAGAGACGATTGCCATGGTCGCGACAGGCATTGAACCGAGCGATGGTTCGATGTATTCCGGTTGCGTGGCGTTTGCTCATCGCGAAGGAGTGCTGCTGGAACATTTGGGCACGATTCCCCGGTTCGAAGCACTAGTCATGTGCACAGGAGGAATCGTCGACACGCTGGAATTCGACAAGCGGCGGAAAGACTTCCGCTACTCAGTGAAAGACGAGGAACAGTTGATGCTGGCCTGGAGGATGGTTCGCCAGGCCAACCAGACCGGAGATGCGGCCCTGCTGGCGCGCGCAGCGACTATAAGCGCCCGCATCAACGAACAGCTGCTTCCCAAACCTCATTTCGAGGAGGCGTGCGAGTTCGTCGAAGCCGGCGGCGCAGATGGCATCATGGTGGCCCATAGCGGAACCGCCGTGGCCCTATTGTTCGACCCCCTCAGCAGGGAAAGGAGCCGCGAGCGGATCACGAACGCCAAAAACTTTGTCGCCAGCGTGCAGCCCTCGGCTTGGTTCGAGACTTCGAACGGCAATGTTTCTCAAAACATTTCTGTCAAGTACCCGCAACGCGACCGAAGTTCTCCAGCGCTTGCGTCGCTGGTGTCCATTTGACATGAAGCCTTATCGATTATGGGTAACAACTTCGGCTTCAGCGGGATGAAACGCCTGCGTCGTTTTCGAGCGAGCGCCCAGTGTTAGACCGACCGGACCGGCCGGAATAATGTTTGCCACTCGGAACACTGAGCTATCGCCGTGTGCCACCGCATCCGGTGCGTGGTAACCCGCGCTTCGCCTGCTCGTATCCTTTTACAAGCCAGAATTCCAAATTGATGTTCGACCAAAATTGGAACATCTCCCGGCGCAGCTTGGAACCAAGAATGGTTCTGCGCCTGGATCGAGCCTGCGACGCGCGCATCGCCCGCGAATCCACTCCGGTTGCCGTTGCAACAACTTAGCGAGCATGGGACGCGCCGTCGAACTGCGGCAAGCCGCGTGCTCTCGCTTTCAACAGACTCAGCTTTTGACAAGCCCAGCTCGCGCTCGAATCCGGCGGCGAACATGGCAAGGCTTGAGGGCCGCAATGAACAAATTCGATTCTATCTTAGACTTGATACGCCACTCCACGCTGATTCGGGTGCAACCGCGCGAGATCGCAACTCCAGGGGCCGCCCTCTGGGGCCAGCTGGAACTCCAACTTCCGGGAGGGATGAAGGACCGTATCGCTCTACAGATCATTGAGGATGCTGAACGCTCCGGCGAACTTCGGCCAGGCTTCGTAATCGTGGAAAGCTCTTCCGGATCCACCGCCGAAGGGCTGGCGCGTGTAGGGGCAGCCAAAGGCTATCGCGTGATCATCGTGACTGACCCCCGGATTGATGAGATCACTAAAGCGAAGCTCTTGGCTTTGGGAGCGCATCTGGAAATCGTGGACCACCAGGACCCGATCAGCGGCTGGCAAGGTGCGCGTCTGGAACGCCTCCGCGAAGTCATTACAAATCTGCCCCAGGCTTTCTGGGCCTGCCAGTACGACACTCCCAGCAACCCGGTGGCCTACGAGCGGGTTGGCACAGAGTTGTCCGAAACTCTGGGCCCTAACGTGGCGGCGCTGGTAGGCACCGTAGGGACGGGTGGATCGTTGTGCGGCATTGGCCGGTCTCTCCGGCGTCACGTTCCGGATTTGAGACTCGTCGCCGTGGACGCGGTAAACTCGGTGATCTTCAACCAGCCTAACGGCAAACGCCTGCAAAGCGGCCACGGCAACAGCCTGTTGCCGGGCAACGTGGATTACAGCGCTATCGACGAGGTTCACTGGATCTCGGACGGCGAGGCGTTCAACGGTTGCCTAGAGCTGGTGAAACGCACCGGCATCTTCGCCGGCGGTTCATCGGGCGCGACCTATGTGGTCGCGTCCTGGGTCGCGGAGCAATACAGCAAGGACCAGCAAGTGGTGGCCATCTTCCCTGACCGGGGCGATCGCTATCACACCACCATCTACTCGCCCGAATACATGAGGAAGCACGGACTGAGCGATCGGATCGCGGGGGCACGACCCATCCAAATTCGTTACGGGGTCGATGTCGCCGATCGCTGGAGCTACGCGACCATGCCGCGCGATCGAGCCTCTCATCGCGGAAACGCGATGACGACCGAAGCGTTTGCTCGGGAGCTGGGACTGGAAGCGTCCTACGTTGCATGAAGCACTTTGTTTTTATCGAAAGTAATACCACGGGGACTGGCCAGATCGCAGTCGAACGCCTGCTGGCCAGGGGGAATCGCATCACGTTTCTCACCCGCAGCCGGACCAAGTACGGATTCCTGGCAAATTCCAAGGCCGGTCTGAGCGTCCTGGAACTAGATACTAACGACCGGTTCGCGGTGCTGGGCGCAATGCGGACCATCCAGGTGCTGGAAGGCGTGGATGCGGTCCTCACTTTTTCGGAGTTTTATGTGCCGACCGCGGGAGAAGCGGCCATGACGTTGGGCCTGCCAGGGCTCGACCCGGAAGCGGCGCGGATCTGCCGCCACAAGCCATCGACTCGCCACGCCCTCCAGAAGGCCGGGCTGCTCACTCCCGAGTTCCATCTTGTTACCTCCCCACACGAGGCACTGAGGCTCTCGAAAACGATTTTTTATCCCTGCGTAGTCAAGCCGCCGAGCGATAGTTCCAGCCGAGGCGTACGGCTGGTCTACGATGCTGCCGAATTTATCGAGCATTACAATGCCATCCACTCCTGGAAGGAAAATGTCCGCGGGCAGGGGTTGAATGGCGACGTTCTGGTGGAAGCCGTCCTCGAAGGACCTGAGTACAGCGTGGAGACCTTCACGCTACCTAACGGAGCGCACCACGTGATCGGCGTGACGGACAAGCACCTTTCACAGCCTCCATGGTTCGTGGAAGTCGGCCACGATTTTCCTAGCCGCGCGTCCGCCGCGATACGTGAATCGCTGGCGCGCACCGTGTTGCGGGCGCTAACAGCGGTGAAGTTTAACTTTGGCCCTGCCCACACCGAGATTCGGTGGACTTCCAATGGACCGGCGGTGGTGGAGATCAACCCGCGCCTGGCCGGAGGGATGATTCCTGAATTGGTCTACTATGCCACCGGTATAGATTTACTCCAGTGCTGGACGGACCTGCTTCTCGGGAACACCGTCGATTTATCGCCTAAGCACGCGGCGTCAGCTTCCATCAGGTTCCTGACAGCTCCGTTTCCCGGTTGCATCCGCGAAGTGCGGGGCGTGCGGGAAGCCGTGGCCATACCCAGCGTGCGGGAAGTCTTTGTTGCTCGAAAGGTCGGAGATAGTGTCAAAGCGGCAGCAGACGCTTATGATCGCCTCGGGTTTGTCATCGGATCGGGGAGCAATCCTTCGGTGGTCATGCACGAGGTCCGGCGAGCTGTGCAAACCATCGAGATTGAAGTAGACCCCCTCGCGCTGGCGGGTTGCAGTCTGGCTGCGCAGGGCCGGGTGCCGGCATGAGTTCGAGCATTGATCTGCGCAGTGACACGGTGACTTTGCCGCCGCCGGAGATGCGTCAGGCCATTGCTGGCGCCCCGCTGGGGGATGACGTGTACGGCGAAGATCCTACTGTCAATGCTCTGGAGGCTCGCGTCGCGGACATTCTGGGAAAGGAAGCTGCGATCCTCACTCCCAGCGGAACCATGGCCAATCTCATGGCTCTGATGGCGCACTGCTCCTCTCGAAAAAGAATTCTGGTGGGCGACCTATCTGACATCTGGAAATGGGAGGCAGGTGGCGCGTCGATCTTGGGCGGACTGTTGTATCACCCGCTGCCAACTTCGTCGAATGGCGAACTGTCCATCTGCGATATCGAAACAGCGCTCTACAACGAAGAAGATTCGCAGTGCGTGCGGGCAGGCGTCATTTGTCTTGAGAACACGCATTGCCTTTGCGGCGGTCGCGCTCTCTCACTCGAATATCTATCCCGTTTACATGTGTCGGCTCAAAGCAGGTCCTTGCCTGTGCATCTGGATGGCGCGCGCTTATTCAACGCGGCGGTCGCGCTTGGGATCGATGCACGTCAAATTGCCGCAAGCGCGGACAGTGTAACCATCTGCTTGTCCAAAGGTCTCGCGGCCCCGATCGGCTCAGTGCTGGCAGGCACTGAAGCGTTCGTGGGGCGGGTTCGGCGGCTGCGCAAGATGTTGGGTGGGGGAATGCGCCAAGCCGGGATCATTGCGGCCGCGGGGATCTATGCCCTTGAAAGCATGATCGACCGCCTCAGCGAAGATCACGCCAACGCGGCGCGACTGGCCCAAGGGTTAAGACAAATCGCCGGTATCCAGGTGCAATCTCCCCAAACCAATATGGTGTTCTGGACCTTGATCGATCCGGATTTGAGCCTAACCAGCTTTGTCCGCGCGCTGAAAGACGAAGGCGTTCACATTGCTGAACTGCGGAAAGGAAGGTTGCGAGCGGTAACCCACTACGGAATCAGCGCCAGGGACATCGACTTCACAGTTCAAGCAGTCGGGCGGGCTCTGGCCAATTGCCAAGCGCATGCTGGATCGCGCACAAGGAAAGCAAATGATTTGACCGCGATGACCGATGTACAGCCGCAGGGCAAGCTTTTACTGCGATCGATTCACTGAGGAGCGAGTATGACCAGATCCAACAGTTATATGAACCGAAATTTCCTGATGCTGTGGCAGGGACAGCTCGTAAGCGAAGCCGGAACACAGCTATTTCAGGTGGTTCTGGTTCTCTGGCTGAAACAGATCACCGGATCGGCGACCCTAGTGGGCCTGCTCATGATGGCATATACCATCCCGGCTGTCGTGCTGGGTCCTCTGGGCGGCACCCTGGCGGATCGTTACTCTCGGCGCATGATTCTGCTTGTTGGCGACGTGGTGAGAGGCGCCGTGTTGCTGGGGACGGGGTTGTTTCTCATGTGGTGGCCGCCTTCAACCACGGTGGTAGTCGCGTCGCTTTTCGCGTGCGCGGTACTGGGAGGGGCAATTGGCGCAATCTGGCAGCCCTCCGGTGTTTCCATCGTCCCCGACCTGGTTCCCAAAGAGAGCCTGTCAACCACGAACTCGTTCATTCAAGGATCGTTCCAGTTGGGGACCGTGGGCGCGCAGGCATTTGCGGGAGTTTTGTTTCGAATCTTAGGAGCACCCCTACTGATGGTGATCGACGGAATCTCATTTTTATATGCGGCTCTCAGCGATGCTCTGTTGCGGGTTCCGGCAATGGCACCTAAGCCGGTGCCTTCGAGCGGGAGATTTGCGGCTCTCAAGGCAGATACCATGGAAGGCTTGCGCCACATTCATTCGCGCCCCGGCATGCGCGTGCTGTTTTATACCGTGGCTTTCTTTCAGGTGCTCACCATTTCCATTCTGGTACTGTTTCCTTTCTACGTGGACGAGCAACTTCACGCCAGACCGCAGTGGTACGGCTTTCTTCTGGCCGCCTCGGGCGTGGGAGTGGCGCTTGGCTACGGCCTTGGCGGCGCTGCCGCCAGACTGTCGCCGGCGACGACCAGCCGGATCACGCAATTGTTCATGAGCTTGTGGTCTCTGGGCATTATCGCTCTGGCCTTGACCACTAGTTCATGGATCGCGCTAGGGATTGTCGGTGTCATCGGGATCATGAATGGCTTCATCGGACTGAGGCTCCTGACTGTGTTTCAGCTGGTGTTGCCCTCAGAGATTCGCGGACGCGTCTTCGGGTTAATGATGACTGTAACTCAAGCCCTGCTGCCTTTCGGCATGGGCCTCACCGGCTTCATCGTAGACGTGACCCATCACAACATGACGTTGGTATATCTGCTATGCGGCGGCGTGGCTACCGTAGTTGCGCTGAACGTGGGATTGCGCCGCGAATGCCGCAAGTTTCTTGCCGGTGAGGATGCGACCTTTCCGGTTCTCCTGGTGGACAAAGCGGCGGCTAGCCGGAGTCTTGATGTCGCATGAACAGGATTGCAGTATGGCCGCGGTAACTTCAAATCGGCCCATCGAAGCCGGTGTTTCCGGCAGCGATGTGATTGACCTGCTGCGGCGTCCGGAGCGCGGGCTATTTCCACTCTCGCTGAACCAGCGGGATATGTGGTTCCAAAACCAAATCCACCCCGGCCCTGGGCTCAACAACATGGGTGCCAAGGCAGTGTTTGCCGGACCGCTTCGCCTGGACTTGATTCGTCAAGCCTGGCAGGAGCTCGTCGACCGACACGACGCGTTGCGGACCGTCTTTGTGGAGCGCGAGGGTGAGCAATACCAGTTGGTGCTCAAAGAAGTCGCGGCAGATTTTCCTGCTATCGATATCTCCGGCGGGTCGCCGCAGGAACAACTTCAACAAGTTAGCGTTCGGTGCCGGCGGCTGCTGGCTACGCAATATGATTTCAGTGAGCGGCCGCCCTATCGCGCGGAGCTCTTGCGCTTGAGCGAAGAAGAGCATGTTCTTCTTTTCGCCTTCTCGCACTTGATTTTGGATTTCTACTACGTGGCCCGGCTCTTCGAGCAGTTTGCCACCGTCTATCAGACGCTCATAGTCAAGGGAAGCGTGGATCTACCCTCCATCGAGATCCAATACACTGACGTTGCGGTGTGGCAGCAAGAGCGCCTGCAACGCGGTTTGTTGCGCCAGCATGAAGACTATTGGCATCGGCAACTAGAACTGCCTCTGCCGACAATGGAGCTGCCCACGGACCGCAACAACCACCGTGTCCGCAGTTTCGAGCTGCGCCCGGAGCACCGCAGGGTTCCTGAAGATGTGGTTAACTGCCTCAGAAGTTTTCGTGAGCGGTATGGCGCCACTTTGTTTCGTGTGATCATGGCTGCATACGAAATTCTCATGGCGCGGCTCGTCGGCGATGGCGTGCTCATCGGCGTTTCGCTCTCTTTGAGCCCGCCGCAACTCTCAGACACGATCGGTTTTTTCGCCCACGAAGTTCCAGTGCGAATCAGCCTGAAATCCATACGCAATTTCAAGGATCTCTTGGACGACGTCAAGAAACAGATTCAAGAAGCAAAAAAGCACATGGAGTATCCACTGAGCGAGGCCGTGCGCGGATTGAAGATCGATCGCGACCAGAGCCGCCCGTTGTTTCCCGTGGCCATCTCTCAAATCAAAGGCGTGAAGGTCGCCATAGGCGACCTGCGCATGGAGATGACACCCACATTATGTTTCTCCGCTGTTTACGACTTATGTTTGACGGTGGGAGAGGCTGCCGATGGACTCGATCTAATCTA
>Ga0070734_10005954_pt1 | contig 10495 bp, 7 predicted proteins | sample Coa_R1_8_FD_66444 | JGI IMG/M metagenome (GOLD analysis project Ga0070734, IMG submission 66444) | Surface soil microbial communities from Centralia Pennsylvania, which are recovering from an underground coalmine fire - Coalmine... | ecosystem: Environmental > Terrestrial > Soil > Unclassified ... | reverse complement strand
TTCCACCATGCCACGCAGCACGGGAATGGCGGCGGCATCGCGCAGGCGGCCCAGCGCTTCCACTACTTTCAGGCGCAGGAAGGGCGAGCGCGCTTCGGCGGCTCCTTCGTCGGCCAGCACGATCAATCCGCTGGTCAGCGCGCGGTCGCCGCTGAATCCGATTTCGTCGATCGCCTGCGGCAGCACCGCGTGGTCCAGCACGTCCAGCATTTCGAACAGCAGTTGGCCGCGTTCCGGGGCATTGCTGGCGGCGATCTGTCGCACCACCACGTCATGATAAAAGCGGTTCCACTCCGGCAGACGGCTGGGCAGCAGCTCAAGTACTGCCATAGGATTCACGCGGCTGAGCAGCCCGACGCTGCCCGCGGCCTGGCGTACCGGCGCCAGCCGCAACAGTTCCCGCAAGTGCCGGGCGCCATCTCCGCCCATGCGCTCCATTAATTCCATCAGCCGATCGCATTCTTCGCGGCGATGGCAACGGGCAAAGCGCTCCGCAATCTGTTCCGTGGCCGGCTGGGGAATCGTCTTCAGCATCTCCACCAGGTCGGCGGGAATTTGCGGGAGGTGCAAAGCCTCCTCGATGAATTCCGGCAGGCGGTTATCCACGCCTACGCGGGGACGTAAGTCCTGCGCCAACACCGGCCGCTGCTGCTCAATGCGCTTCATGGACGCCAGTACTTCCTGCACCGCGGCATAATCGCGGCGATTGCCGGCTTCCTGGCTGATGCGAACAAAGGCCGCGCTCAGCAAACCTTGCAAGTCGAGTATCGATTCCGCCGCCAGCTGGTCCGATGTCTGCTGGAGGGCATGCCGCAGCAGGCCGCCTTCCGAGGTCACATAGAGATCGGCCAATTGCGCCAGTCCCGTGGCCGTTTTGCGCCGCGACTCCGGATCGGCGCTGGCGATGCAGTCGCAATAATTGCGCAAAATAGCGGCCGCGCTTTCGTGGTCGCCGCTCTGCAGCAGTTGTTCCACAAAGGAGCGCACATTGCGCGGGGGAACACAGGGCGCGTCGGCGGAAAGCAAAACGCTGCGCTTGCCGGATTCCGGCACCTCAGCCCAGAACTGCCGGTCCAGGATGTCGGCGTGCGACTCCACCAGAATGCCGGCGCGGCTCATTTTTTCCTCGTGTACCTTCAGTACACGCCGCAAGCTGTCCATTTCCCGGCTCATCCGTTCCAGCATTTCGTGTACGGCATTCACGCGCACTTCGCCGCGCTCGTATCGTTCCAGGGCGAAGCGGATGGCCAGATGTTCCGCCGCTTTCATCAACAGCGGGCTGTCGCTGGCGGCGCTCTGCGGCAGACGCGAAGCCAGTCTTTGCAGCGCCTGGCGCAGTATGGCCGCCGCCTCCGGCTTAGCCTGTTCCACTTCTTCTGCCAGACGCTTGCGGGTCTTGGCGGCATCGGTAGGACCGGTAGCATCGCTGGCTTTACCCAGGCGAGTGAGCAGCCGGATAGCTTCTACTACCTCCGACTCCTGCATCGCGCCGAGTGCCGGTGCCGCCGCCTGCCCTCCGCGCTGGGCTACGACCGTGATCACTTGACCTGGACCCGTGCTGGCGCCGCGCTTCGCTCCCTCAGCGGCGGCGATGAGTTGCAGCAGCTTTTGCGGATCGCTCAGCCATTCGCGAAACTCGGGACCTAAAGTTTGTGCCGCTAATTGCGCCGCCAGCGGCACATCGCCGGTGGCAGGGTCGTGAGCGACAAAGCGAATCTCGTTGACCTTGATGGTAGCCTTCTCACCGTCCCCAACCGCCGCTTTGATCTGGTCGGCCAGCAGCTGGGCTTTCGAACCGCTTAACGCGAAACCGCGCACCAGGCGGGAAAAATCGCTCTTGGTGACGGAAGGAGAGAATTGCAGGCTGGCCAGACCGGCGGCGGAAAGCAGTTTGGCAAAACTTCGCTCCGCCTGACCCGTTTCCAAGGGAACTCCATCCAGCAGCAATTGCTGGCCGGAAACGCCCAGCAGCAGGCCGGTTTTTTTTCCGGTGGGCAGCGCCGCCTGCAGTTCCTGCCAGGTGGTGCGGAACTGTTCTTCGGTGCGCTTGTGCTTGTAGCCGTACAGGCGCACGTATTTCACCAGGATGTTCAGGCTGTGAACAAACGCCGTTGCGGCGGGCATACGGCTTTCCGAGGCTGCGTCCGGCGCGCGGATAGATGGGCTCCCCTTAATTTACTTGTGGTCTAAAGGGTAAAGCCGATGCCCTCTCATCGCATCATTACGGAGGTAATGGAGCTGGAAGTGCCTTTAGCGACCTTTGGCACTGAAAATCAGGGGTGGCGGAGACTTCTTGGGGCTAGCTGCGGCCGATTGGACCAGGGAGCAAATAATCCAACAAGACTCATTCCAGCTGCATCTTACCGGGCGATACCGTCGTTTTGCCCTGGCTGGCACGACGAGGCAGGCACAGTCTCGATATAATTCAGGTTTCGGAAGAAGTCGAGGAAGCTCCCAGAATGAGCAATGGCAAACCGAGAGTCCTGGTCGTGGATGACGAACACGTAATTGCCGACACTCTCTCTATCATCCTCAACCAGAACGGATTTGATGCTTTGCCCATCTACACCGGGGAAGACGCCATCAATCGGGCTCGCCAGATGCGCCCCGACTTGCTCATCAGCGACGTGATTTTCAAGGATGAGACGATCACGGGCATCGATGTGGCCATCCAGGTGCGCCAATCCGTGCCCGGCTGCAAGATCCTATTGTTCTCGGGTCAGGCTGCGACCGCCGATCTGCTGGAAACCGCGCGGGCCCAGGGTCACGAGTTCGAAATTCTCGCCAAGCCGGTCCATCCCCAGGACTTATTGTCTAAACTCGGGCACTAAACAAAAACAAAAAAAAACCGGGCTGGTTGGCCCGGTTGGGAGCGTCGAGTTGGGATGCGGTTACATCGCAGCGCGGCGCGAATCTGGAAGTGAAGCGCGCATTCTAGCTTGGGTTCCAGCTCTTTCCATGCGCCCCTCGCACCCAGCGAGCAACTCAGAGCGAGGAAACGGACGCCATGCATAGAGCACGCGCCGTGCCAGACTGACCTATAAGCTGTCCATGAAATGGGATTTATAAATGCATGGAAATTAAGCTGCTTACCGGCCACTGTGACCCTGGGCCGGGAGTCGTTGGCGCCGCCTTTTGGGGCGAAGTTCAAATGCTTGCACAGTCGGTACAAATCAATGGGCAACTGGGGTGTTGAGAAAAACTGCCCCTCGGAGGGACCCGAGTAATGAGGTTTTGATAGTCAGGCTGTGCTGACTTGCCGTTCGGCTCCGCGAAACAACCCGCGCAGAGCGCGTACCACCAGGCGGATCATCAGCACCACCAGAAGCAGTGCCAGCCCCACGATTGCTGCAGCAATGTAAGGATGCTGGGTGGCGAACCAGGTCAGAAACACCGATAACGCGTCTTCGCCCAGGCTCAAACCTATGTTGGAAAGGGGCTCGGGGGAGGGGGTGACGGCCAGGCGCGCCGCCATCTTACCTCCGTGTGCCGCCAAGGCAATGCCGGCGCCCAGGACGGCCGCCAGCGCCTGCATGCCGGGCGAGAGCTGCGCCGTGGCTCCCCAGGCAATAAGCGCGGCGATCGGGATGCGTACAAACGTGTGCAGCGCGTTCCACACCAGATCGAAGGCGGGAATCTTATCGGCGAAAAATTCGACCAGGAAAAGCGCCAGAGACGCGCCAATCACATACCAGGTGGCCACTGGGTGGAGCGCCGGTGGCAGTGCAACGACCTGATATCGCGCCAGCAGGCCCAAGGTGGCGACGGTAGCATAAACGTTGAGACCAGCGGCAAAGCTGGTCGCCAGCAGCAGGGCAGGCAAATCGGGCGTGGCGATAGTGGGCATAAGCCTCGGCGATCGGGAACGGGGCGATATCCAAGCGGACCCGCAGGGCTCCCGATTCTGCTAAGAATACGCTGGTTTCGCGGAATCTGTTCCCCTGGATGTTCTGGTATTCTGCGCCGGAATGGCAGCCAAACCGCGAATTGCGATTGTGGGCGCGGGAAATCTGGGGAGCGCGCTCGCCTTGGCACTGCACCAGGCAGGATATGAAATTGATGAAATCCTATGCCGGGTTGGCGCTTCTCGTAGGCGGGCTAAGCGCATCGCATCCCAGGCAGGCTGCCAGGCCGTAACCCTGGTGGACGCTCGTCTAACCGCGGACGTGGTGTGGATCTGCGTGCCTGACTCCAGCATCGGCGCCTGCGCGCGCGAACTGGCTACCGCGGCTGATTGGCGGGGGAAAGTGGCCCTTCATCCGAGCGGGGCCCTGACCAGCGACGAGTTGCAGCCCTTGCGCCGGCGGGGAGCAGCCGTGGCCTCCGCGCATCCTCTGATGACCTTTGTGCGGCGTTCACACCCTGCCCTGAAGGGAGTTCCTTTTGCTATCGAGGGCGATCCTGCCGCCGTACGCATGGCCCGGCGCCTGGTGCGGGACCTGGAAGGAGAAGCCTTCTCCGTGCGCCGGGAAGATAAGGCCCTTTACCACGCCTGGGGCGCATTCGCTTCGCCCCTGCTGATCGCGCTGCTGGCGGCGGCCGAGCAGGTGGCGATGGCCGCGGGGGTGCGCTCAAGGCTGGCGGCCCACAAGCGAATGCTGCCGATTTTGCAGCAGACACTACGGAATTACGGCAGCCTGGGCCCAGCCGACGCTTTCAGCGGTCCGCTGGTGCGCGGCGACGTGGCCACGGTGCGGCGCCATCTCGAGAAGTTGGGAAAGCTTCCTGCTGTCCGGCGAATTTACGTAGCTCTGGCACGGGCGGCGCTGGAGACGCTTCCCGTGCGCAACCGCAAGGAACTGGAAAAGACGCTGAACGCTCTCGGATCGCCGACACGTCGAAGACGCTGAATGCCTTGGAACTTCATCGCCGCCGATCAACGCGGATGAACGCGGATCAATAGGCAAACCCGAAACGAACGCGGGCGGGGCACCCGCGCCATAAGAGGCAGTTTTCCAATTCGAGTTTCCGCTTTCAGGCTCTGCGAACGCAGCGTTGAAGATCTTTATCGCGAGCTGAACAGGTGGCCCAGCTTTTCCTTCTTGGTTTTGAGGTAATTTGCGGCGTGGGAACTGGGCTCCACTTCACAGGGCACGCGCTCGGTTACTTTGATGCCCGCACTTTCGAGGGCCGCAACCTTGTCAGGATTATTGGAGAGGAGCCGCACCTGACGCAGGCCAAGCTGCTTGAGAATTTCCGCGGGCAGGGCAAATTCGCGATGATCCGCCTTGAAGCCCAGCTTCTCGTTGGCCTCCACGGTATCCAGTCCGGAATCCTGCAGCTCGTAAGCGCGCAGCTTGGCCATCAGCCCGATGCCGCGTCCTTCCTGCTGCTCGTAGATGAGCACCCCCGCACCCGCCTGGGCGATCATGGCCAGCGCCATCTCCAGTTGCTGGCGGCAATCGCAGCGTAGCGAGCCGAAAACGTCGCCTGTGAGGCACTGGGAATGGATACGCACCAGGGGCGGGCTCGTGGAGAGATCGCCCATGACCAGCGCCACCGCATCTTCGTGCTGCAGCCGTTGGCCTGAGCCGGATTCGCCTTCAAACCCGAGAATACGGAAATGTCCCCAGCGGGTAGGGAAGTCCGCCTCCGCCACTTTATGAACTGTGAATGAACTCACCAAGCCATTATAAGGGCAAGGAAAAGGGGTTCTCCGCCGCTGGGAAGACTATGACACCGAACCGTTTTTCGACTCAGGTTAGTGGTTATTCAGTTGACGCGTTCTAAGTAGTTGGAAATGGTGGAGCTAGTCGGGATCGAACCGACGACCTCATCGTTGCGAACGATGCGCTCTCCCAGCTGAGCTATAGCCCCACGTCGAGACGTAACCGGGGAGACCCGCTAAGCGGCTCAAGTAATTTTAGCAGATTGCGTGTGGCTGGCCGCGCGGCACAAGAACTGCTCAAGCAGCGGCGTGGCGACCTATGGCGAATTCGATGTCATGCCCCTGGAAGAGCACGAGCATGTAGTGCGAACCAATCTGCTGGGCGCCTTGTGCGGCTCTTATGCGGGTTGCGGCACTATCGCGAGCGTGGAGCCGGCGTCCTCGCTACTTGGGAGCTACCTGCACAGTTCCCGTTACACCGGCTGCGGCGGCATTGGGCGCCACCCAGACGTCGTATGTGCCGCTGGGCACCACGAAATGCATTTGCGGATCATAGGAGCCGAGCACTTGCGCGCTCTTGCTGAATTCCACCGTCCTGTTTTCGCCGGGGCGCAGAGTAATTCGCTCGAAGCCTTTCAGCTCGCGCACGGGACGCGAGGTGGGGCCCACGCGCTCGTGGATGTAGAACTGAACCACCTCGGTAGCCGTCTGCCGGCCTGTGTTCTGCACTTCCGCGCTTACGCGCAGCATCCCCGCGGGCGTTATCTGGGGCGTCAGCACCCGCAGATTGCTGTAGCGGAAGGTGCTGTAGCTCAGCCCGTAGCCGAAGGGGAACAGCGGCTCCTTGCTCTCATCCAGGTAGCCTGTGTGCCAGCGATCATTGGAGCTCGGCCGGCCGGTGTTCTTGTGGTCGTAGTAAACGGGAATCTGTCCTACGCTGCGCGGCCAGCTTAAAGGCAGGCGGCCGCTGGGATCGACATCGCCGAAAAGCACGTCGGCAATGGCATTTCCCGCTTCGGTTCCCGGATACCAGGCCTGAACGATCGCGGGCACATGTTCCGCCGCCCAGCGGATGTCGAGGGGACGCCCGCTCTCCAGCACCAATACGACTGGCTTGCCCGTGGCTTCAATCGACTCCAGCAGTTGCTCCTGCTGCCCGGGAAGATTCAGAAACGCGCGCGAGCTGGCCTCGCCGCTCATGCCACCGGGTTCGCCCAGGAAGAGGACCACAGCGTCCGCCTGTTGCGCCACACGTACGGCGCCTTCGATAGTCGCGGGTCCCGCCTCATGCTGAGTGGCGGCCGCGCCCGTCGCTCCCACCGGGGCTGGCGCCGCTCCTGTCGCACCCGAGATCTCCTGTTTATCCAGGGAAGAAATATCTACGCCGCGGGCATGCAGCACCGTTCCTTGCGGCACCTTGGCTTCGATCCCTTGCAAAGGAGTGATCACATCGGCCGCCTGGCCGCGCCCGACCCAGGAACCCAGCTGATTGGCCTGATCGTCAGCCAGAGGGCCGATGACCGCGATTTTCTTCCCGCTCCTGGGCAGCGGAAGTATGTCGTTCTGGTTCTTCAGTAGAACTAGTGACTCCGCTCCCAGACGCCGCGCTACCTCCCGATTTTGGGGAGTGAGAATTTCCGTTCGCTCCCTTTCCGCATTGGTGTAGTAAGGATGCTGAAAAAGCCCGGCGCGGAATTTCACGCGCAGCACGCGCCGCACCGCCTCGTCCAATACGCTCATGGGCAGCTTGCCTGACTTGACCAGTTGCGGAAGCCACTTGGCGTAGACTCCATCCGCCATGTCCATCTCTACGCCGGCGGTGAGCGCCTCCAGCGCAGCCTGCTCGTCGTCAGCGGCAAAGCCGTGCGGCACCAGTTCGTGAATGGAATCGTAGTCGCTGACCACAAATCCATCGAAGTGCCATTCCTTACGCAAGATCTCGGTCAAAGTGTGGGGATTGCCACTGGTTGGCACTCCGTTCAGGTCTTCGAACGCGGACATCAAGGTGCCTACCCCGGCTTTGACGGCGGCATGGAAGGGAGGCAGGTAGATTTCGCGCAGCGTCTGTTCCGACATGTCGGCGGTGTTGTAATCACGTCCGCCCTCCGCCGCACCATAGCCGACAAAATGCTTGGCGCAGGCGACCAGGCTCTGCGGGTCGGCCATGTCGTTGCCCTGGAATCCGCGCACGCGGGCGGCGGCCACCACCGATCCCAGGTAAGGATCCTCGCCCGCGCCTTCCACAATGCGGCCCCAGCGCGGATCGCGGGCGATGTCCACCATGGGAGCGAAGGTCCACTTCACGCCCGCAGCCGTTGCCTCCTTGGCCGCTACGCGCTCCGATTGCTCAATCAACTGCGGGTCCCAACTGGCCGCGCCTCCCAGCGGAACCGGGAAGATGGTGCGATAGCCATGAATCACGTCGTAGCCGAAGATCAGCGGGATCTTGAGCCGCGATTGTTCCGCCGCCCGCTGCAATTCGTTGATCCTGTCGGCGCCGTAGACGTTCAGCAGTGACCCCACCTGGCCAGCCTTGGCTTGAGTGGCAGCTTCCGGCGTGTCGCCGTTGTACTGCACCAGTTGCCCGACCTTCTCTTGCGGGGTCATTTGCCGCAGCAGGGCGTCGATGCGATGCTCGATCTGCTGTTGGGTGAGCGCCTGCGCCGCGGCCAGCGCGGTACAACCTGCCAGCAGCACGACCGCCACTGCTGTTTGCCGAAGATGAACACGAATCATGGCAATCTCCGTGTGTTTACGGTCGGGGGTCGTAACCTTCGAGGATAACAAAAACTCGGGCGCAAGCATGCAGCTGAGCGGTGTCGGGTGTGCGTTGAGGGACATATTCGCCATCAAGCGATTTAAGCGGGCTGGCTCACGGACGACGGCGTCGCGATGCTCACCGCAGGAGCGCGCTTGCGGAGAGCTGTCCTTCACCGGGCAGTGGCTTGGCTGTTATACTCAAACCGGGGCTGGCGAAAGTCTGCGCCCGCCCTCATCTTGGCCATATCCGGCAAGGGCGCGTAGCTCAATTGGCAGAGCAACTGACTCTTAATCAGTAGGTTGAAGGTTCGATTCCTTCCGCGCTCACCACTTTTCAATGGTTTAGGTCGGCCTGCGCTCTGTGTGCGCTCCGTTTAGAGCCAAACCAACGATCTTGTGGTGGGCTTCCATCATCTCATCCGTCGCCACATCGCTGTACACATTCATCGTGGTACGGATGTCAGCGTGCCGCATGAGCCTTTGCTGCACGCCGACAGGTGTGCCGACGGAATCCAGCCATGACCGGTACGTGTGCCGCAAGCTATGCGTTCCCAGCCTACCGATACCGGCCGTGGTCGCGGCCTTCTGGTACATGCGCCAGACCTGGTCGTAAGACCACGGCAGGCGACCAAGCTGCACGGGAGAGGCAAAGATCCAATCCTCCGGGTTCGAGAACTGGGTCGTTTGCTTCCATGCCTTGAGCCGTTCCAGTAGACAAGAATCGATGGGCATTTGACGCCGCGATTCGGTGGTCTTCACGTCATCCACCTGCTGGCAGACGATGCCCCTCTCGACGCGAAGCTTGCCATTGAGCCAATCCACGTCGGACCAACGCAAGGCCAGACACTCACTGATGCGCAGGCCCAGACACACGCACAATGAAGCCATGGTGCGAAAGGGTTCTGCAAGATTCTCCGCAAATGCTCGGAACTCTTCTACGTTCAGGCTGCGCGGTGGTCGCTTGCGCTTCGTCGCGCTCCGGATCGTAACCAGCTCCATCGGATTCCGCTGGACAGGAACGTCTCCCCGCCACATCGCGTAATCCCAGAGCAGGCTCAGCACTCCGCGGATGTGCGCCTTGCTCTTGGGCGCCAGCGCGAGAGCGCGTAGCCATAGCTCCACTGGACGCGCCTGAACATCATTCAGTGAACGATCACCCCACGTGGGCAGAACGTGATTGTTCAACCAGACCTCGTAGGATCGTCGCGTATCTGCACGTCTCGGCATCTTTTCTTCCCGGTAATGGTCCACGATTTCCTGAACCGTGAGGCCATGTACCGCTTTCGGATGAGTCTCTTTCTTCCAAATTTCGGCTGCGTTCCAAGCCGACGCTTTGGTCGGATACTCCGGTTTAGTTCCGATCACCTTCGAACGGCGCTTCCCGTCTTCATACCAGAGGTAATTCCACGTTTTGCGCCGTTTGTCGAACCGGACACAGCCTACTGTGTGTCTCTGCGCTCTTTTCACCATGCCGCCTCCTTTTCGGCAGAGCGCACGGATGACAAGGCTGAATTTACCACAGGTTGCGACGCGGGTCGGAAGAAGGCGGCATCCAGTTCTTCGCGGCGGAAACGCCAAACATGCCGCTGGAGGCCGGAGAGTGCGTGGCCTTGTACTTTGCCCTGGCGGACCCAGAGGAGAAGGGTCCGAACCTTTACCTTCAGATATTGGGCGGCCTCTGCCGCCGTTAGCCATTCCGACGAGCCAGTGCCTCCTGCAGTCACAGGGGAAGCATGCGTCGTCGAAGCTAGAGAACTCGAATTCTGCATCGAAGGCTCCTGTTTTTTCAGAAATCGAGTGGGTTCGGGGAAATGGGAAACGGATAAACAGACTGGGTAAGGGAGAATGGGTCAAGGGAATGGACTCCGCCCTGCGGCTCTCTTGGTTAGTGCGTCCGGCAGCGGCGGGCCTAGCGGCCCGCCGCTGCGGCTGTTTGTGTCAGCTTTGTGGCTCAGCGACAGAGGCGGGCAGCCGCCCGGCCCCGGTTCAGTCCTCGATGAGTTCGCCGATGGGTCTCTCGTACTTGTGGCCGTAGCGGTGGGTCAGGGAATCTTGGCTAGGTTCAGGTGTCCAATCGTGGTTCTCAGCCCTCGGCCAGGTAAGTTCGGCTATGGACGGCACGGGCGG